>ERZ779631.51-NODE-51-length-40826-cov-19.695936_pt1 | contig 40826 bp, 29 predicted proteins | sample MGYA00514193_ERZ779631 | MGnify/ENA primary metagenome ERZ779631 (study PRJEB29562, sample SAMEA4376710) | mouse gut metagenome | isolation source: Cecum | study: EMG produced TPA metagenomics assembly of the A DSS colitis mouse model was used to assess the...
AAGCTGCGGAAAGGGTATGAAAACCTCGAGTTTATTGATCCTGCCGGAAAGATGAATACAGTGCCATCTCCTGTATACCAGACCAGGGAGCTGGAAAGGCTCGGGGTAGTCATTGACGGAACATTTCAGCAGCTGGAGGATGCTGTCATCTTTCCGCAGGAGTATTTTTCGCCTGTCAATGAATTTGGATACGGCATGCAGACAGAAAATACCTTTTCTGTACATCAATATGATGGCAGCTGGTATGATGAAAAGCAGCGGGAAACAAAAGAGAGGGTTATTCGCAATTATGAGTACATGGCTGGACGAATGACCGGCAGGGGGGAATAGGCTATGGTTATTTTGTACGGGTTAGGTTCATACAGCAGGGATATCGCCCGAAAATACAATATATCAATGGAAGAGATTGAAATAATTGTTGATAATACCCTTTCGCTGTATGATATATATCATGGAAAGGTCATATCATGGAAGGAATATGTACACCATAAAGAGGAGTACCATTCTACGCAGTTGGTTATAGGTGCACAGTATCGGTTCGAGGAAATAAAGAAAGAGGTTTTGGAAAGCGGGCTGTTTGCAGAATCAGAAATTATAGGGATTGAAGAATGGGCGGCGAAGAATTTTTCACCTCGGTTGTTGCTGGGGGAGTATGCCGAGAAGCAGGAGCGTTTGAATATCAGTCACTTATCTGAACAGATTGGAGGCATACCGCAGAAACAGCTTGAAGGGGCAAGGATATTATGCAGCCGGTATGAGGCATTGGACAGGATGCCAAAAGGAGGACGGGTAGCGGAGATTGGCGTTGCATATGGGGACTTTTCGCGGGAGATCCTCACAAGGATGCAGCCCGAAAAATTTTATGCGATTGACCTGTTCTGCGAATCTGTGGGTTTTTGGGATGAAGGATTCTTCAAGGAGTCCGGGACAACACACTATGAATGGTATGCGGGCAGGTTTTCTGACTATATACGATCTGGGACATTGGTGATGGAAAGAGGGTTTTCCTGGGATGTGATGGGCGGATTTCCGGATCGGTATTTTGATTACATTTATTTGGATGCGGCACATGATTATGCGAGTGTGGAAAAAGATATCAAACAGATTGTAAAGAAGATTAAATATGGCGGGATCATACAGTTTAATGATTACACATTTCAAGAAAACTATGGGGTAGTGCCTGCCGTGAATAAGATGGTTAAGGAGACAGGGGCAAAAGTATTGTATTATTGTCTTGCACCTAATGGCTACGCGGATTTGGCTGTGCAGATGGGAAAGTAGGGATTGCAGATGATCAGTCTGATCGTTCCGGTTTATAATATTAAAAGTTATTTAAGCAGATGTGTAGACAGCATTCTTGCACAGACATACAGGGATTTTGAACTGATCCTGGTCGATGACGGGTCGACGGACGGTTCCTCGGGAGTGTGTGATTATTACGGAAAGCAGGATAAAAGGATTGTGGTCATACATAAGCAGAACGGCGGGCTTGTCAGTGCAAGGAAAGCGGGAATAGCGTCTGCGAGGGGAGAATATGCCGGGTTTGTCGATGGCGATGACTGGATTGAGCCACAGATGTATCAGCGCCTCACAGAGACTGCCATGAAATGCCAGGCGGACATTGTGCTGGGCGGCAGTATAGAGGAGGCGGGCGCACAGACCATACAGAAGACAAACCGGTTGAATCCAGGGATATATGAGGGTCAGAGACTCTGGGAAGAACTGTATCCGTCTATGTTGTGCGCCGGAGAGTTTTTCTGTATGGGTGTACAGCCATATCTATGGAACAAACTGGTGCGGCGCAGGCTGGTTTACTCATGTATCATGGCAGTTGATGACGGGATACGGGTCGGGGAAGATGTGGCAGCAGTAATGCCGATGCTCCTGAAGGCAGACAGGGTTGTTATCACAGATTATTGTGATTATCATTACTGTATCAGGGACACATCGATGATGTGGGAGCATGGGAACGAGGAAAAGGAACAGACTGGACTGGGACTTCTGCACTGCCATCTTCAGTCAGTCCTAAGCTGTTCTGGAATCTGCAATTTCGAGAGTCAGCTCAATCATTATTCTGTTGGGAATATGCTGACCAGAATGTATGGCAGGCTTGCTGACAGGGACGAGGAAGGTGTTTTGTGGCCTTTTGCGTACCGGATCAACAGCAGGAAATGTATTCTGTACAGTGCAGGACATTTTGGACGGGCGGTGTATGGCTATCTGCAGAGCCGCTGCCCGGATATGGTTGAACTGTGGGTTGACCGGGAATATCGGAGGTACCAGGCTATGGGACTGCCGGTACACAGTGTGGATGATATCAGCGCGGAAACAGAGGCCGACATCCTGGTTGCCATTCTGGATCTGTCGCTTGCGGATCTCATCAGAAACAACCTGCTGCAGTCCGGGGTGCGTCAGGATCAGATATACTGCATCAGGATAACAGAAGATGAAGTCAGGGAGATTATTGGCAGTATATAACGATCCGGCATTGTTGTGCAGGGAATTTGAATCGCGGAGGGACAGATGGAACGAAATATTTACATAGTTGGCGCCCATTCAAGGGCTCAGACGCTGGGGGTATATCTGACAAAGACAGAACCTGGCGTCAGGATCACGGCGTATTTATATGACAATGATGAATCAAATCCTGACAGTATCGAAGGCATTCCGGTGATCCGTTTCGATGAAACTACATCACTTGTAACGGGGTATCCGGTCTATCTGGGGACAAGGGGAGTGTATCATGCTGACCTGACAAGGAAACTGGAACAGATGGGAATGAAGGAGATCATTCCGGTTACACCCCGGCTGGACATGGAACTGCGGAATCGTTTTCTGACGCTCTATTATGCGGAGAGGGGCAGGCGTTATGACAAGTTTGACAACATCTCTGGATCTGCCTGTATCTATGTAGTGCGGTCTGTTCTGGACAAGCCGTTGCAAAGTGGATATCGGTTATCTGCTTTTCAGAGGGAGATCCAGGCAGGTGCGGCGCTGACACAGGAGAGGGTATGCGGACTGACTGATGATACCGGTGAAAATATTTCTGGGCGCAACAGACAGTTCTGTGAGCTGACCGTGCTTTACTGGATCTGGAAAAATGCGGGGCAGGATATTGTGGGGTTGGAGCATTACCGCAGACATTTTCTGCTGCAGGATGACTGGTATCATAAGATGAAGGACAGCCATGTTGATGTCATACTGCCCACACCGCTCTATGTGGCACCGAGCCTTGCACAGAATTACAGGGACAGGCATGCGGCAGCCGACTGGGATTTCATGATGGATCATCTGCAACTGACCTGCCCTGGGGATTATAAGGAAGCGGTCTCTTTTTTTGACAACAATCTTTATTCCCCCTGTAATATGTTTATCATGAAGAAAGAAGTGTTAGACGAGTTATGTACATGGATGTTTCCGATCCTGTTTGTCTGTGCGGAACACGGCGGCGAGCGGAGTGACGTATATCAGAATCGCTATCCTGGATTCCTGGCGGAAAGGCTTATGAGCTTCTTTTTCGAGAAAAACAGGGAGCGGTATAAGGTAGTGTATGCGGACAAGAATTTCCTGCAAGGCTAATGCTCCATCCGGACAGAAATTAGGCTAGGCAAAATTTCGACGGCGATGCGGTGGCATCGTCTAGAAATTTTAACGACGCAATGGCGCGAAACAGGCAGTTCACGATGCTAATTTCTGACCGGATGGAGCACTAGAGCGTGTTTGCGGAATTGATGTTGTGGAGGAGGATAACAGATGGGAGCCTGGAATGACGGGAAATATTCGCATATTATTGGGTATGGTATCGGGCAGTACTATGAAAATACAAAGGCAGAACTTTCAAAATATATAAAATTGGATTATCTTTTTGACAGGAAGTGGGAAGAGAGCGATAAGAAGGAATATGACGGTATTGCATTGGTTAGAAGAAGCGACTTGATCAAATTTCAAAACGCATTGGTAATTGTGTTTACTGGAAACACATGGATTTACCATTCGATTCAGAGTGATCTAAATGATTTGAAGGGGATTGACCATATTCATGTTGATGAAATAATCGGACGGAATATATGTTTGACTGGCAAAATGTTGAGGGAGGAATTTCCAGATGGAATATACGAGGATGGACGAAATAACAAGATATATTTTGACCGATCCCTTTCAGATAAACTGATGGTGTTATTTCAGGGAAGCAACAATGTTTTATATATTAGAAAAAACGTTCTGATAGAAAATCTACGTATTAGATTTGGCAATCATGGTATTTGCAGTATCGATGAAAATACAGAGATTATCGGGGCTGAATTTTATGTAGCTGATGCCAAGATACAGATAGGAAAAGACTGTCTGTTTGGGAACCAGGTCATATTGAGGACACATGATGCACACCATATTTTTGATATGGAAACACATCAGAGGATGAATCACTCGAAAGATATTGTTGTGGGAGATAATGTCTGGATTGCCTCCCATGTAACACTTCTTGGTGGTGCTGGAATTGGTACAGGCTCAGTAGTAGGAACAAACGCAGTTACATCAAACTCGTTTGAAAATCACGTGATAATTGCGGGAGTCCCTGCGAAAATAATCAGAGAAAATATATGCTGGAGCAGAGATGATACAGAATATTTCAATAGAAGCCGTTTGGAGGAATGTGTATGGCAGAATGCTTTGAAATATTTATGATAAGTGCTAAATATGTCGCTTATCGGTAAATCCTTCCGTGGATACAGTGCTCCGTTTTAATGCAGGGCGTGGTTGAAGATATTGACTTCCTAACAGCGTTAGGATACAATATTACTAACACTATCAGGAACGGAGAATGGTTATGCCACGGCAAGGTCTTAATACTGAAACTGTTGTAAAAACAGCAGCATTATTGATTGAAGAAAACGGCTGTGAGAGTTTAACTTTACATAAGCTGGCATTAAAACTAAATGTAAAACCCGCATCTTTATATACGCATATCCAAGGAATTGATGAACTGTATGTATCGCTGGCTAATATGGCATTAAAACAGTTAAGCAGCATGATGTTAGACGCTGCAAAGGGAAAGAAACGTGGAGACGCACTTCGGGCAGTAGCTGCGGCATATTGTGAATATGTAAAACAAAACCCAGAGATGTATCGAATAATTATGAAAATTCCCCATAGTAATTCGGAAGAATTGATTAAAACAGGGCGGGCGGTCAAATCAATTTTATTTGATGTATTGTCACAATATACGAAAGAGAATGATAAAATTATTCTTTATTCGCGATACTATCACAGCATTTTGCATGGATTTGTTTCACTGGATCAAACTGGATTTTTTGATGAGGCACTTCCTGCAGATACAAGTTTATCAGATATAATAAACAATTTTATTGAGCAACTTGAAAAAAATAGTCAATCCATGAGGAGGAATTAAAATGGATACTTTATCCTTTGAATGTAAGGGCATGAAAGGTGGGGAAAAATTCCCAAAAGTAAATACAGGAAGAGGTCAGGATATTTCGCCTGAATTTTTAATAAAGAATTTGTCTCCATGCGCAAAAACACTCGCTATTACGCTTGAAGATATAAAGCATCCACTTTTTAAGAATTTTACACATTGGCTTATCTGGAATATCCCGGCTAGTAAAAAAATAGAGGGGGCAATTCCGGGCGGAAAAATTATTCCGAGTTTAGGAAATGCCAGACAAGGAATTGGTTATGGCGTATATAAGTACGCTGGTCCAAAACCGCCAAAGGGCAAACAACATTTATATCGCTTTACTGTTTATGTTCTTGACTGTGAAATCGACTTAAGATTTCCGCATACAAAAAGCAATTTTATCAAAAAAGCAAAAGAGCATATCATTCAGCAAGGCAGTATTGTTGGCAAATTTGAGTAACACCAGTTGTCTACGTTTCATAGGCAAAGAAAACGGTTCTATCAACAGGTTTTTATGAAGGAATGAAGTGGAAAGATAATTTTATGAAAGAGAATTGGTCAAAAATAACTGGAGTCTGCCAGAATAAAAATTAGTTTTTTCAATTGGTTGGCGGGAATAGAATTTTTCAAGTAATCTCAGGAGGACATCATGTTTCAATTTTTTAAGAGACCGGGCGCAGTGAAGGAGTTAGACCGCATTATCGCGGAACTGAATATGAATATGCAGAATAACTACAAGGATGCCACGCAGGAGGCTTTGCGCGAGCTGGAACAAAAACTTTCCGAGATGACAGCGGCGAACGCTCTGAGTGAGAGGCAGAGAACATCGTACGAATCTGTTCTGGAGGAGTACAAAGGCAAATTAAAATCCTATAGTCATAAGGAGCAGCGGCCGTTCTGGTAGTTTCGGGGAATGCAGCAGGGAGATCATAATAGGATCGTGTCAAAAAAGTAGGACTATACTGCAAGAATTATATCGATCATAAGCGTACAATACAAGTAACACAGCGGATTCAATACAAGTTCACACGCTTTTTCTTTTATTGACCGGTGTAGTATGGCCTGATGCAGTCCGCGCCTGAAAAGGGCGGATTGCGGCGGCAGGCACGGACTGTATAGAAGGAGGAAGACTCATGGAGTATGCGGCGATCAGACATTTTGCAGATAAGAGGTATTGCTATGCGATAGAGAAGGGGCGTTTTCTAATCAGGATCGAGACCAAGAGGGGCGATGTGGAGAGCGTGGTCCTGCATGTGCAGGACAAATATCTGCCGTTGAAGATCATGGACACACGGCAGGAGCATTTGATGCGGGTGGCGTGCTCAGACGATCACATTGATTATTATGAGGCAGAGCTGGATATGGATGTGGTCTGCCTCCGGTATTTTTTTGAGATAAAGGACACTGCGGGAAATGTCGCTTTCTACGGCAATCACAACTTTTTCGACGAGTGCATCACGGACATCGACAGGATGTTTGACTGTCCGCAGAATCTTCGGGAGGAGGAGCTGTTCGAACTTCCGGAGTGGGCGAAGAACAAGGTTATCTACCAGATCTTTCCGTCCCGCTTTGCCACGGACAAGGATGTTCCAAAGGAGGAGTGGTATCAGGCTCCGATCGGTCATCAGGCGGATCTGAAAGGTTCGCTGCGCGGGATCATCAACCATCTGGATCACATAAAAAATCTGGGCGTGGATGTGATCTACATGACGCCGGTATTCAGTTCCAATTCCAGCCATAAGTACAATATTGACGACTATTATAAGATTGACCCGTCGTTTGGCACCAAGGCGGACTTGAAGGAGCTGGTAGAAAAAGCGCATGCGCTCGGGATGTACGTCATTCTGGACGGCGTGTTCAACCACACGGGGGTGGATTTCTTTGCGTTTAAGGACGTGATGGAAAAGAAAGAGCAGTCGGACTATCTGGACTGGTATTATATCAGCGACTTTCCGCTGGTGATGGAGTGGGGGAAGAAGCCGAACTATAAGACGTTCAGCTATGCCCCGATGATGCCGAAGCTGAATCTGCAGAACAGGGAGACGGCGGATTTTGTCATCGATGTGGCATCGTACTGGATCCGGGAATGCGATATTGACGGGTGGCGCCTGGACGTTGCGGACGAGATCCACCACGCCTTCTGGAAGAGATTTCGCAGGGAGATCAAGGCGGTGAAGAAGGATGCGCTGATCATCGGGGAGATCTGGCATTTTGCGGGGGACTTTCTGGAGGGCGACGAGTGGGACAGCATCATGAATTACCAGTTTTATCATGCGGTGATGGATCTGGTCGCCTCGGATCGTATGCGCGTCTCGTCGTTTGTCGGGAAACTGAATTTTATGAAAGGAAATCTGAACCGGAAACTGGAAGGGTATCTGTGGAATTTTATCGATACCCACGATACAGCAAGGTTTCTGCACAGCGTCCAGAACGATGTGAGAAAGCAGAAACTGGCGGCAGCGCTGCAGCTGCTGCTCCCCGGTATGCCGATGATCTATTACGGCGATGAGGTGGGGATGGACGGCGCCATGGATCCGGACTGCAGGCGCGGTATGCTCTGGGATCCGGACAGACAGGACAGGGGGCTGTTTGGTTACTATCAGACATTGATCCGGATCCGGCATGATCATCCTGCGTTGACGGAGGGAAGGGTCGTGGAGCAGTACGCCGATGACGATACAGGATTGATTTATATAGAAAGAACGCGGAATGGACAGCATATCATACTTGTCCTTCACACGTGGGAAGGCAGTGTGGGACTGCAGTCGTTACAGGGTATGAAAAACCTCGTGGACGGCAGCGTGTTTACAGGAACGCTGGGAGACTATGAGACGGTGGTGCTTGTCAACGAAACTGCGTGATCTGCAGCGGTCACGGCTTGGAAAAGTGTCGTATCGGTATCTTATAAAAAATTTTTTTGAATTTTATAAAAAAATGAAAGGATTGCAGCCTTGCGCGCGTATTTATTATGAAACAGGAAATCAATCTGAATATATGCGCGGAATCGTGAGGAAATCTTCGCGTGTACATTCCTAAAACGGAGGTAATCAGCATGCGGAAAAATGTAACTAAAATAGCGGCGGTGATGGCTTTGACGGCGATCGTGGCAGGAAGCTCTTCGAGCGTGGCGTTTGCGCATCATGGTAGAGGACACAGGGTAGTGGTGCAGAATCCGCCGGTTGTCTGCTATGCGGACGGCAGCTGTGATGTCGACGGCGTGTGCCAGCTTGGTGTGGCGTGTGACGGGACGATTCATCACGCGACAACGTATTATTACGGTGGAACGGGACACCACGGCGGTCATCATCACTGATCGGTCCCAATGCTGTCGATACGGACAGCGGATCGAGTGGGCACAAGATACAGAGTCAGAAACCCTGTCAGCAACTGGCGGGGTTTTTGAATGCATAGGGGTATTTATCTAGTGCGGCGAAAATTAAGTTACAACAGTTTGCTCTGTATTGGCGAGAACATGTGACGGGTGCCCGGCGCGCGAGTGGGGAATGGCGTTTCCCGTGCTCGGCAGGCAGATGAGGGGGAAAACAATTGAAGAGCACAGAGGATGTGAACCGTGTCATGGAGGCTTACGCGGACATGGTGCGGAGGATTTGTTTTGTACATCTGAAGAACAGGCACGACACGGAGGATGTATTCCAGAATGTTTATATGAAATATTTGTTGTATGAAGGCTCTTTCGAGAGCATCGAACACGAGAAGGCGTGGTTTGTGCGTGTGACCATCAACGCCTGCACGGACTGGCTCCGTGCCCTGTCGCGCAGAAAATGGGTTCCGCTCGATGTGCTGGCGGAGGAGAGTGTCGTGCCAGGCGATCCGTCGAAAGATGTTTTGGAGGCTGTGCTGAGGCTTCCTGAAAAATACCGGGATGTGATCTATCTCTTTTATTATGAGGAGTACACGGCAGTGGAGATTGCGAAGATTCTAAAGAAAAAGGAGAACACGGTTTATACATGGCTTTCCAGGGCTAAAAATATCCTGCGTGAAAAGTTGGGAGGTGAATGGTCATGAGCAGTGCGAGGAACGAGATCCAGAAGGGGATGGAGAACATACGGGCGACGGAGGAGATGAAACGAAATACCCTGCATTATCTTGAGGCGCAGCGGGACAGGAAATATCGCGGCATTTTTCAGCGCATGCCATATAGGGCACTGTGTTATGCAATGGCTGTCATCTGTATTTTCATACTGGCTGGGGCGGGCGGCTACAGCGTGTACAGCAGACCGGTATCATACATCAGCATTGATGTCAATCCGTCCATCGAGCTTGCCGTGAACCGTTTTGGCAGGGTTGTCTCTGCAACGGGCTACAATGCGGACGGCGAGGACATCCTGCAGCATGTCTCCCTGGAAAATATTTCGTATCTGCAGGCGATCGACCGGCTGCTCCAGGATGCCTATTACAGCCGGTTCCTGAACAGAGATTCCCCGTTGGTGGTGACGGTGGTTTCGGAGCATTCAGATACAATGCTGGAACAGATCAACAGGAATGACACGTTCCAGTCGTTGGACGCAAAGACCTACAGCAGCGACACTGCCTGTATGGAGGAGGCGCACCAGCATGAGATGTCCTTTGGGAAATACAGGGCGTTTCTGGAATTGTCGCAGTATGACGACAGCATTACTGTCGAGGACTGCCACGGGATGACGATGGGAGAGATCCAGAACAGGATCAGATCCTGCCAGGGGCATGGCAGTTCCAAGACGCCGGAGCAACACTCCAACGGGTACTCCGGCAAACATGGGCATCACTAAAATATATAGATCAACAGGTTGTACAGGCTGTCTCTTTGGTGAAGGAGGCAGCCTGGTTATTATGCACACGGGCACCCCGAGGAAGAATGTCAGCAAAAGCTGACGGGTGCCCGGCGCGCGAGATATTTCATATTGTCTACCGCGCGAGAATGATGTATAGTATTATAGGAAAGAAAAGAGTTGTGATTGTTAATGATATATACAAGGGGAATGAGTACATTGAAAACGATATTGTTGATCGAGGACGACAGGGACTTAAATGCCGGATTGACATGCGACCTGGAGATGGAGCACTATAGAGTGCTCTCTGCATTTACGCTTGCGGACGGGCAGCGGATCCTGGACAGCGAGGCGCCGGATCTGATTCTCTTAGACGGCAATCTGCCGGACGGGGACGGCTTTGCGTTCTGCAGGAAAGTCAGATCCCAATATGACATTCCTGTCATTTTTTTGACGGCGAGGGATATGGAGCAGGAGGAGATGCAGGGGTTTGACTGCGGGGCTGTCGATTATATCACAAAGCCGTTCAAGATACCGATACTCCACAGGCGGCTGCAGGCTGCACTCCGCAAAACGGGCGCGCGGGAGGAGCGCAGTCTGTACGATGACGGGTATCTGCAGATCGACTTTGACCAGATGACTGCTGTGAGGGACAGCGAACCGCTCACGATGACGCCGACCGAATTCAGGATCCTGCGGCTTTTGATCGCGAACGCGGACAAAGTCATGACCAAGCGCCTGCTGCTGGAAAAGATATGGGACAACAGCGGGAATTTTGTCGATGAGCACGCGGTGGCAGTGAATATCAACCGTCTGCGCAAGAAGATCGAGTCGCAGGACCACGAGTACATCAAGACGCTGTACGGTGTGGGTTATCAGTGGAGAAACGGTTAGGAAATGAGACAAATGGGGGAAACGGGATAAGATGGAATGGATCGTGTTTGGAGGCGCGGCGCTATTGTTTGCGGCATCTGTGGCTGTTTTGCTGTATGTCAGAAAAGGGCTTGTGCAGTACACGACGCAGCTGCTGTACAGTCTTGATGCCATACTTGCGGGGGAGGAAGGGATCGACCTTCGGGAAGACAGGGAGATGTTGAGCGGAAAACTGCAGGCGAAGCTGAGCCGGCTCAATGAGGTGATGGAACAGCGGGCGGGGGAGAATCTCCGGCAGCGGGAGCTGCTTGAGGCGATTATCTCCGACATATCCCACCAGGTGAAGACGCCGATCGCGAGCATACGGATGTATCACGATCTGCTGGGGAGAAAGGAACTCGAGGAGAGCAGGCGGGCAGAGTTTCTCGGCGCGGTGGGGCATCAGGTCGACAAGCTGGAATTTTTTATGAAAAGCATGATCCGCATGTCCCGGCTCGAGACAGGGATCGTGCAGGTGCAGCCAAAGCAGAATCCGGTCTATGAATTGATCGCACAGGCGGTGTGTGATGTGGCGCTGAAGGCTGAAAAGAAAAAAATAGATATCGTCATCGACGAAAGTGTCGAGTCAGCGGAGTCAGGCGGTGAAAAACTGAGTGCGTATTTTGATGCCCGGTGGACAGCCGAGGCGGTGTTCAATATCCTGGACAACAGTGTCAAGTATACGCAGGATGGGGGGAAGATCGTTATTTCTGCCAGAAAGACGGACTTTTTCGTGCGGATCGGGATCCGGGATAACGGCAGAGGTATCGCGGAGGCGAGGATCCCGCTGATCTTTAAGCGGTTTTACAGGGAACCGGAATCCGCCGACGTCGAGGGTGTCGGCATCGGTTTGTATCTGGCGCGCGAGATCGTGATGAGTCAAAAGGGATTTATCGAGGTGCACTCCAATGAGGGGGAGGGCACGGCAGTCTTTGTGAACCTGCCGGTGGAGATTTTTTAGACGCGCTCTATGTGAGGATTATCTCAAATCTGTTATTATTTTGAGAACAGTTTGAGATAATCTTTTTGTATGCTTATGATAACAAAAAACATTAGAGTAGATCATACGGAAAGCAGGAGGGGAGATCATGAACTATATTTTGGAGACAAAGGATCTGAAAAAATATTACGGAAAGGGGCAAAACATCACAAAGGCGCTGGACGGCGTGAGCGTGGCGGTGGAGCAGGGGGAGTTTGTATCGATCATCGGGACGAGCGGCAGCGGGAAGTCGACGCTGCTCAACATGCTCGGCGGGCTGGATATACCGACCTCGGGCAGTGTGAAGATCCGCGGCAGGGAGATCGGGCAGATGAACGACGAGCAGCTGACGGTATTCCGCAGGCGGAACATCGGGTTTGTTTTTCAGAACTACAACTTGGTTCCGATCCTGAATGTTTATCAGAATATCGTGCTGCCGATCGAGCTTGACGGCAACAAAGTGGATAAGGCGTATGTGAACAAGATCATTCAGACACTGCACCTGGAGGGAAAGCTTGACAACCTGCCGAACAATCTCTCGGGCGGACAGCAGCAGCGCGTGGCGATCGCGCGGGCGCTGGCGAGCAAACCAGCGATCATGCTTGCCGACGAACCGACCGGAAATCTGGACTCCAGGACGTCACTGGAAGTGATGCAGCTGCTGCGGATGACCAGCACGGAGTTTGGGCAGACATTGCTTATGATCACGCACGATCCCGAGATCGCGCAGATCGCGGACAGGATGATCCACATTGAGGACGGAAAGATCACAAAATAAGGGGGAGTGGGTGAGATGAGATTGTTGGAGAACAATAACCGGAAATTTATCAGAACACTGTCCGACAGTTGTCTGAGAGCAAACAGAGGGAGGAACGCGATCGCGATACTGGCAGTGGCACTGACAGCGGTCCTGTTCATGGCGCTGACGACCGTGCTCGAGGGAACGCGGATCTCGATGAAAAACCAGATGTTCCGCGGGGCGGGGAGTCAGTTTATGGTATCGATAAAAAATCTGACACAGGAGGAGGCAGAGCGGCTCGTTTCCGATCCGGCGTTCACCACCGCGGGGATCGAGCAGTATGTGTCCATGGCTGTGAACCCTGCGCTGAGCAATGTCAGTGCGGTTGTCGGCTGGGTGGATGCTGTCATGATGGAGAACAGTTTTATGCAGCTGCAGACAGGGCACTACCCTGAAACGGCGGATGAGATCGCCTGCGATACAGAGGTTCTGAGACTGTTGGGGCTGCCTGACGACATACTCGGAAGCACATTTGTGCTGGAGTACACAGCCGGCGATGCGCTTAAGAAAAAGGAAATGACAGTCTGCGGTATCTGGGAGGGTAAAAAATATGAGCAGTCTGCCTCTCTGCTGGTCTCAAAATCTTTCGTGGAGGAAGTGCTGGCAGATTATACAGGAGAGTATGAGGCGCTTCGTGAGACGTGCTACAATGTCCGCGGCAGTTTTGCAAGCGACAGGAATATTTCAATGCAGCTTGACAGAATGGTTGAAAAACTGGGATATGATCCCCTGGCGGAGCGCGGGGAGGAAGGGTTTCTGGCACATCATGTGAGTCCGGCGTATACGAGCGGGATCACGGGAAACGCAACAGCGGCATACATCGCGGAAGGGCTTGGCGCGGTGTTGATCCTGATAGCGGGTTATCTGATCATCTATAACATTTTTAAGATCTCGATCGAGAAGGATATCCGTCTCTACGGTCAGCTCAAGACCATCGGGACTTCGCCGCGGCAGATCCGCTACATGGTGATCCGGCAGGGGACCGTGCTGTCAGCGGTGGGAATTCCCGCAGGGCTGCTGCTTGGTTGGCTGTTGGGAAACATGCTGCTGCCGCTTGTGATGACCAATTTGATCGTGGGTGAGTCGGCGTTTATCGTTCCGCCCGTTTGGGTGTGGGTACTGTCTGGGTTGTTTACATGGATCACAGTGCGCATCAGCTGCGGGAGACCGGGCAGGATCGCGGGAAAGATCTCTCCGGTCGAGGCATTGAAATACCACGGAGCACAGGGCACCGCAAAGACGCACAGGCGCGGCATGGATTCCAGCCACCGGATCATGTCGATGGCGCTTGGGAATCTGAGCAGGAACAGGGGAAAGACGGTGCTGGTGGTGCTGTCCATCTCGTTCAGCGCGGTGCTGCTCAACAGTGTGCTGAACTATGCCTGGAGCATGGATGAAGAGACGTTTATCCGCAGGGGGAATATCACTGATTTTGACGTGCGCAGCGCAGATTTTTACAAATATATGATAGACAATTATACAAAAATCGTGCCGGAGCAGGTCGTGGAGAACCTGAGAAATATCGAGGGAGTGGAGGAGTTCGGGCTGGTCTACTGCAATATGCTGCCGGAAGACCAGCGCACTTCTGAACTGGAGGAGCAGGCAAAGATAAAGAGCATCAATGGACAAAAAGACCTGCAGAGTGACATGAGTTTCATTGAGGACAGCATGATCTACGGACTTGACGCGTATGCACTGTCGTTGGGACAGGTGATCGAAGGCAGCATAGATTATGAAAAACTTTGCAGCGGAAACTACATCGTGATGGTGGGATATCTCGATGACCGGGGAGCGTATGTCTATCATGCGCAGTATTATCATGCGGGTGACGTGATCGTGGCTGAGATCGGCGGTGACACGCAGGAGTATACCGTGCTGGCGGTGGTGGGTATGCCGAGCGCCACACTGCAGAGCTACAGCCATGGAAGCTATGAGGCGATCGGTTTTGCGGAGCCGGTCTTTCGGGAGAAGTTCCCGCACATGCAGCAGCCGATCCACTGTCTGTTCAATGCGGCGGAGGGGATGTTCGATCAGATCAATGAGCAGGTCGGCGCGATCGCACAGTATAGCGGATTGTCCGTGCAGACAAGACTGACCGCGGAAGAGGAATTCAAGGAATTCCAGGATATGTACAGGATGGTCGGACTGGTGAGCTCGCTGATCCTGGGAGGGATCGGGATACTGAACCTGATCAATATGATCCTGACTGGCGTGATCGCAAGGCAGAAGGAGTTTGCGTCCATGCGCAGCATCGGCATGACACAGAGACAGCTGCAAAGGATGGTCGTCTACGAGGGAATCTGCTATGCGGTTCTTGCAGGAGTGGTCGGGATCGCGCTCAGTGCAGTGCTGTCGCTCACGCTGGTGCAGGCGATAGCGGAAAGTGCGTGGTATATGAAGTACACATTCACGATCGTCCCGGCAGTCCTGACCTCTGTCGTATGTTTGCTGCTGGCAGTGTGCATCTCGGCGATGACAGACAAGGTATGGAATCAGGGCAGCATTGTCGAGCAGCTGCGGGAGGCGGAGTAAGGAACGAAAGTTCCTTACTTTTCGTCTCTGTCAAAAAATTATCCTGGTCAGACGATGATCTCGATCTGATTGCCCTCGATCCCTACGATGCAGCTCTCATAATAGCCGTCACCTGTGGTTCTCGGACCACTGATCACTTCATAGCCGTCGGATTCCAGGCGCTGTGTGAGCGCGTCGACCTGCTCTTTGCTTCCCGTGCTGAATGCGATATGGGCATAGCCTGTTCTGGACAATCCTTTGTCAGCGTCGTCCATTTCGGGCTTTGTCATGATTTCAAGTCTTGAGCCGTCTTCAAAACTGATAAAATAAGAGCGAAAGCCTGTTTTCACGTTGTGGTAGCCATCGTTTGATATGCCCCCGAGATAGTTCACAAAAAAATCCCGGGTTTTTTCCAGGTCATTCACGTACATTGCGGTATGTTCGATCTTCATATCGTATGCTCCTTCTTTCTGAATCGTGATTATTGAATGGTAAGTATCATTCACTGGCGGGTAGCTGTCCACTGTGCGATTCCCACAGGCGCTGTGTGATCATCATGTCGGTCAAGACGATGGTCAATCTGGAATCCTCCTGGATTATCCGCTGTGTTTCGCGGCGCAGGCAGCGCAGCCGGATGGGGTTGTGGCGCAGCCGCCCTTGGCTGTCTCGCGCAATTCCGGCGCGATGCGTCTGCCCACGGTGTGCATGGTTTCGAGCATCTCGTCAAATGGGATAAGCTGTCTCACGCCGCTCAGCGCCAGCTCAGCGGCAGTCAGGGCGTTTGCGGCGCCCACGGTGTTTCGCAGCTGGCAGGGACATTCCACCAGCCCGCCCACGGGGTCGCAGACCAGACCCAGCAGGTTCATCAGGGCAGTTGAGGCGCTGTCGAGGCACTGCGTGGGACTTCCGCCCATCAGCTCCACAGCGGCGGATGCTGCCATGGCGGAAGCTACACCTACCTCTGCCTGACAACCGCCCACAGCGCCAGCTACCGTCGCATTCCGCATGGCGAGATAACCGACAGCGCTGGCGTTGAACAGGGCGGGGAGCAGTGCGTCGTCCGAGAGATGATACTCCTCCTTCAATGCCAGCAGAACTCCGGGCACAACGCCGGAGGAACCAGCTGTGGGGGCGGCGACAATCAGCCCCATGGAGCTGTTGGATTCCAACACTGCCATGGAGTAGGCGATGGCTCTCGACAGCAGGCTGCCGCAGACAGATTTGCCCGCCAGGAGATGCTGGTTAACCAGTCTTGCCTCGCCTCCGATCAACCCGCCCATAGAAGGACGCGGCTGCGCAATGGGGGTGCTGGCGGAGTTTTTCATGATTTCAAGAACTTTTTTCATTTTGGTCATTATTTCCGGTTCTGTTGTCTCTGCCAAATCGTGTTCCCTGGCTTTCATAATCTCAGATATCGGAAGCCTGTTCGTCTGGCACAGGCGCAGCAATTCCGCTCCATTTTTAAAATCAATCATTTTTTCCCTCCCGAACGCGGATTAGAACGACTCGCTCCACATCCTCTTTTTCTAATATCTTTTCCTTGATATCCTCCGGCACATCATTGTCAAACTCCATGATGCTGTATGCACGGTCGCCTTTATTTTCCCGGAACAGCTTCATGTAGGCAATGTTGACATTGCGCTGGCTGAGGCAGCTGGTGATGTGGGCAGCCATGCCCACTCGATCCCGGTGAACGACAATCAGGGTGTTGTCCTCTCCCGAGAAATCAACTTCGATGCCGTTGATTCGGACAATCCTGATTTTTCCGCCGCCGATGGACTCTCCCCGCAGGTCGATAATCTTTCCAGAACTTCCTGTAAGGTGGATGTCCACTGTGTTCGGGTGGATTTCGGTTTCAGTCTTGTTGCAGATAAAGTGCCATTTCAGATTGTGCTCCTCAGCTATCTCATAGGCGCGGGGGATGCGTGTATCGTCGGTGGAACATCCCAGGATTCCTGCGAGGAGGGCGCGGTCTGTGCCGTGGCCTTTATAGGTTCTGGCAAAGGAGCCGTAGAGCGTAAATGTTACCTCTCTGGCAGGTTCATCCAGGATTTTGTGAGCCAGAAGTGCAATGGAACAGGCTCCCGCGGTGTGTGAACTCGAAGGCCCGACCATGTTCGGACCTAGAACGTCAAATATACTGATAAATGCCATAATATTTTCCTTTTAATCAACCTTTTCATATTTTGGGGATAAAACACGATCTTCCTATATAATGTTACCTATTATAGCACAGATCCAGGAGCGTGGGAATAGTGAGTTTTTCGGTCGCAGCAGTGATGGAGTGTCTTGTGTGGGACAAGTAAATATTATTTTACTGTTCACACAGGACTTAGCATTTACTGCTAAGTCCTGTACGAAAACGTTCCAGTAGCAAGTAAAAATCCATTTGCATGGATTTTTGCCTGTTACTGGAACGGAGTGAACAGAAACAATATTATAGCACAAATACAATATAGCAACAGTTCCGGCACTTGTTAAATCCTGTCTTTTCACATATAATAAAAACATGGGGGGGGTGTTTATGGGATTTTATCTAAATCCGGGAAACAAAGGCTTCTGGGAATCCGTCCGCTCCAAAATCTATGTCGACAAGACGGATCTGATCGCATGTACGAACGAGCTGATCAACACGGAGCAGAAATATATCTGCGTCAGCAGACCGCGGCGGTTTGGAAAATCCATGGCGTTGAAAATGCTTGCTGCGTATTACAGCCGTGGGTGTGATTCCGCGGATCTGTTCAGAGGATGCAGGATAAAAAGAAAAAAGACGTTTCAGGTGCATCTGAACAGGTATGATGTGATCTGTCTGAATATGCAGCAGTTTCTGATCGAAGCGGGAGAGCAGGAGATAACGGAATATCTGAGACAGGAAGTGGTGGAGGAGCTCTGCGAGGAGTACGGGGAGATCATTAAGAGACAGGATATCGGGCTTGCTGCGGAAAATCTATGTCAGGACGGGCAGACAGTTTGTAGTTCTGCTTGATGAATGGGATTGTGTGATGCGTGAGCGGCAGGAGTCGGAGGTGTTGCAGAAGCAATATCTTGATTTCCTGCGGAATCTTCTGAAAGACCAGCCATATATTGCACTTGCGTACATGACAGGGATCCTTCCTGTAAAAAAATACGGACAACATTCTGCGTTAAATATGTTTTGGGAGTATTCTATGACAGATCAGAAGGGGCTGGAGGAGTACACCGGATTCACGGAGGATGAGGTTAAAGCGTTATGCAGAAAATACGACATGGATTTTGCTGAGGCGAGCAACTGGTATGATGGGTATATGTTCAGAAAGTATCAGCATATCTACAATCCGAAATCTATTGTGGAGTCGATGAGCTGCCAGAAATTTTCCAGTTATTGGACTTCCACGGAGACGTATGATGCACTGAAAGCTTATATTGATATGGATTTCAATGGACTGCGGTCGGATATCGTGAAAATGCTTGGCGGTGATCGGGTAAAAGTAAATACGCGGAGTTTTCAGAATGATATGCGCAATTTTGAAGTGAAGGATGATGTGCTTACCTTGCTGATCCATTTGGGTTATCTTGGCTATGACGCTGGGACAGAGGAGGCATTTATACCGAATAAGGAGATCATCATGGAATTCGAGAACGCCATGAGCGTCGGCGGCTGGGGAGAGGTCATGCATGTGCTGCAAACCTCGGAGAAACTCCTGGAAGATACGTTAAACGGTCACGCAGACCGCGTCGCCGAAGGACTGGACAGAACACATTCGGAGGTCGCGTCGATACTGACTTATAATGATGAGAACTCATTGGGGTGTGCGATCGGGCTGGCGTGCTACAGCGCAAGAAGGGATTATAAGCTGGTGAGGGAGTTTCCTGCGGGAAAGGACTTTGCAGATGTCGTCTTTCTGCCGTTGCCGCACACGGATAAGCCCGCAATAGTGATCGAACTCAAATACGATAAGTCTGTCAGCGCCGCGATACAGCAGATCAAGGACAGGCAGTACACACAGGCACTTGAGGGCTATGCAGGTGAGATCCTGCTTGTCGGGGTGAACTATGACAAGAATGATCCGAATAAGCCGCACAGCTGTGAGATAGAAAAGTGTGAGATAGGAAATTGCGAGATAGAGGACTGAGAGATAGAGAAGTGTGAGATAGGAAATTGCGAGATAGAGGACTGAGAGATAGAGAAGTATTAGATGGAGAAGTGTGAGATAGAGAAGTGAGAGATAGAGAATTACGAGATAGAGAGGTTAGTAAAACAGTGTGATGAGGGCTGACCGATATGGGAGCAAAATCGTCATAGAACAAATGGAGGCGCAATGAAAGAGGAGTTTATTTTATTTCAGGAGAATAAGACAGCAAAGGTTATTTATTCCGAGCGTGAGGACAGTGCAGTAAAAAGGGCAGTTCAGGATCTGATCTCCGATATCGGGAAGGTGCGTGGCAGCATGCCGCAGTGCGGCGCCCTGGAGGACGGGATTCCAGAGGGGGAGCAGTCTGTCGTGGTCGTGACGCTGGATCGATATGAGACGCTGAAAAATACGGTGTTTGCCGGTCATGAGTGCGGCGTGTCCAAGCTGTATGACGCTGACGGGGCAAGGCGCTGGGAAGGGTACACACAGTAGGTGATGGGCGACACGCTATATATCATCGGCTCGGACAGAAGGGGGCCGTGTTTGGCGTCTATGATCTGTGTGAACAGATCGGTGTCTCGCCGTGGTATTTCTGGGCGGACGTCCCTGCGAAAAGAAAAGCGTTTTTTGCGCTTGCGCCGGATCATCATAAGACGGACTGGCCGGATGTCCAGTACAGGGGCATCTTCCTGAATGACGAGGAGGAGCTGGAGGCGTGGTCGAAATTACATACGAAGGACGACACGATCGGACCAAAGACCTATGAGAAAGTGTTCGAGCTGATCCTCAGATTGAAGGGCAACTATATCTGGCCGGCTATGCACGTCAATTATTTTAACGGCGACCCGGAAAACGCAAGGCTTGCGGACGAGATGGCATCGTTGTGGGGACGTCCCACTGTGACATGCTGCTGCGGAGCAACCAGAATGAGTGGAAGCCGTGGCTTGAGCAAAAGGGGTATCGAGATATCAAGTACGATTATTCGATCCCGGGACACAACAGGGATGTGATCCGGGAATATTGGACGGAGAGCGTGGAGATGAACCGCAGCTACGAGGTATGCTATACGGTCGGCATGCGCGGGATCCATGACACCGGGTTCGTGACGGAGATGATCGACAGGGATCCCCTTTTGACCGGTGAGGAGAAGACGGCAAAAAAGGTCGCGCTGCTTGAGGAGGTCATCGCTGACCAGAGGGAGATATTGCGGGACGTACTCGGCGAGAAGGAAGGGAATGATGCGCCGCAGACTTTTATTCCATACAAGGAAGTGCTGGATCTGTACGACAAGGGGCTGGCGATACCGGAGGACGTGACGCTGATCTGGGTGGATGACAACTTTGGATATATGCGCCGCTACCCGAATGATGGAGAGCGGAGAAGAAAAGGCGGGCACGGGCTGTATTATCACGCATCTTACTGGGCGGCGCCAGGCATGAGTTACCTGTTTTTCAATTCGATCCCGCTGGCACAGACCGGAAACGAGTTAAAGAAATGCTGGGAGTCGGGCATTCGCAGGATGTGGGTGCTGAATGTGGGAGCGCTGAAACCCAATGAGCTGGACACGGAATTTTTCCTGCGCTATGGCTGGGAAGCAGGCAGGGCGGACGGCAGTACAAAGAATGCGGATTCTTTTGTGTGCGACTGGATGAACCGCAATTTTTCCGGCGGTCACGGAAGTGAGGTGTCGGAATTATACAATGGGTTTGCCCAGCTGACAAATGTCTGCAAGCTAGAGCACATGCAGTCGGGCAAATTTTCACAGACAGCATACGGGGATGAGGGCTGGTGGAGGCTGAACCGGTTGAGGGCGGTCTTTGACCGCGCCAATGCGATCGCGCTCTCGCTTCCGAGGGAGGAGCAGGACGCCTTTTTCCAGATGATATTGATGAAGGTTCATGCGGCATGGTATATCAATGCTTCGTTTTACTGTGCGGACAGGAGCAGGCTGTGCTACGAGCGCGGTGCGATGCATGCGGCGGATGCGTATGTGGACTTTTCCAGGGAGATGGATGACCGGAAACGGCGGATGCTGTATCGCTACAACCATGAGATCTGTGGCGGGAAATGGGAGGGGATCCTGACGCCTGAAAGTTTTTCTCCGCCGCCGACAGTGCTGTACCCCGCTGGAAAGCCGGCGCTGCGCATTGCAGAGCCTGGGCTTCTGGCAGTGGCGCCCGAGAGTGAGGTCGAGTTCTGGGCATATGGGCAGCGGGAAAAGCTTGTGGACATCTACAATCAGGGATATGGCAGTGTCCGTTATGAGCTGGTTCTGCCGGCGTGGCTGGAAGCGGACAAGGAAAAAGGATTCGTGCAGGCAGAGGAGAGAGTCCGGGTCAGAATCAAAAGCGGGTGTGAAACGGCTGTGTTTGCGGAGGGAAGATGTGACGAACTGCTGGTCAGGGGAGCCTTTGGCGAGGAGATAAGGATCGCTGTGAGCGCGAGAAAAAATGAGATGGAAGTTCCCTGCGGGCAGGACTGCTTCATGGAGGCGGACGGCTGTATATCCATACCTGCTGACAGGTATCTGCGCGCAGCAGATACACCGGATGGAAGATGGCGGGTCATACCCGGTTTGGGAAGGTGCTGCGGCGGTGCCGTGGAGGCGTTTGTTGCCGGTGAGCCTTCTGACAAGGGAGCAGTCAGGGAAATGCCCTGTGTGGAATATCTGTTTTGTGTGCAGAGCCACGGCACATTTTTGCTGGAGATCTATCGTTTCCTGACAATGAATCCCACTGGGCGCATACGGTTTGCGGTGGGTGTGAACAACGATCCGCCCGTCGTTGTGGAATCGGATATCACGGACGAGTGGAGAGGCGGATGGGACGAAGCTGTCATGAACGACGGGGAAAAGCTTTGTCTGTGGCTGCCGTATCTCGTGAGCGGGTATCATGTTCTGAAAGTGTATGCAGTCGACCGGTATGTGATATTGACCAAGATGGTCATATACACGCAGGACAAAAAGCCGTCCAATATAGGACCGCGTGTGCGCTCCACGGATGAGCAGATTGAGGAGATATATGACAGCAGGGCGCTTTTTCAGATCCAGGAGAGCGAGGCGGCAATATATCAGTCAACGCCGGAGGCGGTTCCGCTGTTACCGGTATTGTATGCGGACACATCGTTCTGGAAAACGGACCGGCTGTATGTCAGGAGCGACGAGGTACAGCAGGCGCGGCTTGGAAAGGCTAAATATCTGGCGGACGCGAAGGGATACAAGAATGTGTTTGACCTGTTCGGGGAGGGATATTTTGCGGCACAGGGCGGCAGGATCGCGATAGGGGCGGAGTATGCGCTTGAAAATTCTCCGTATGCCTATCTGACACCGGGATTGTGCGACAACAATATCCTGTGGACGCACACACAGTCCGAGACGGACGGGCGGACCGGTATGGCTATGATGATCGAGGGCAAAAATCTGTTCTGGGAGAGGGCGGAACAGGCGCCGGCGATGCACTATAAGATCTGTGTCGAAAAGGCGGGCAGGTATCATGTCTGGCTGCTTGTGAAGTTTGAGGATCATAAAAGCGATGCCTGCCGTCTGGCGCTTGACGGCACTGCCACAGTCTGTAGTACATTCCGGACCGGTCGCGCACCAGCACATCGTGACTGCCGCGCTGGATCAGTTTTCCTTCATGAAAAACGGCGATATCATCGCAGAAGCGGCAGGAGGAGAGCCGGTGGGAGATGAACAGGGTCGACTTTTCCCGTGTCATTTGGTTCATGCTGTCATAGACCTCGAACTCCGCAACCGGATCGAGCGCCGCCGTGGGCTCGTCGAGGATCACGAAGGACGCGTCTTTATATAAAGCCCTCGCCAGTGCGATCTTCTGCGCCTCCCCGCCGGAGATGTCGATGCCCTGCGCATCAAAATCTTTATACAGTGTCGTCGAAAGTCCCTGCGGCAGCTTGTCGAGGCGCATTCCGAAACCGACATCGCGCAGGCACTGTTCGGCACTGTGAATATCGACATTCATGTTGCCCGCAACATTTTGCCCCAGCCCAAATGAGAGCAGCCTGAAATCCTGAAACACAACAGAGAACAATTTCATATATGCCTGATGACCATATTTTCGTATGTCAGTTCCGTTCAGCAGGATCACGCCCTCGGTCGGATCATACAGACGGCACAGCAGTTTGATAAAAGTGGTCTTTCCGCTTCCGTTCGTGCCCACAACAGCAAGCCTCTGTCCTGCGCGGAACGTCATCGATACATTGCGCAGCGCGTACTCCTCCTGATTAGGATATCTATAAGAAACATTGCGAAATTCGAATTCGTACTCCTTCGTCGGTACACTCAGATCTCCCTGTGTCATTTTGTTCGGTATATCTAAAAATTCAAACACGGTGCGCAGAAAAGCGGTATTGTTTTTCAGATCGCCCAACGCCTTGATCAGTGTGGACAGTCCGCCGGATAATGCGATCAGGGCGCTCACATACTGCACAATAGAACCAACACCGAAAGCGCCTCCCAGCGCTTTCAGGCAGACATAGATATATGCCGCTCCCACAAACAGCTGTGACACAGCCCCGGACAGCGCCTGGTATGCCCCCATAGGTCCCCTTGCCGCTCTTGGCAGCTTTGCGGTGGAAACAAAGGGATTGTATCTTTTCAGATGGTTTCGGCTCAGGATATCCTGGCGGTAGATCCGCACATCCAGTGCTTTTGAGCGGTCATTTCCGAGACTGCCGAGCCAGAAGCCAAAGAGCCGGTTGCCCAACTGGTTTTCATCTGCATATGTTACCCAGTATGAACCGGATCTGACAGCCAGCAGGGGGGCGGCAAGTGTGACGCCGAGCATGATCACAGCCATGAGCAGGACAAAAACGGGATGGTTGAGTATCGTCAAAAATCCGGTATCTGCTGTGACTGGCAGTATAAACAGCGACGCGGTCAATACAATTGCACTGATCATGGACAGGACTGACCGGATGACGGCATCAAGACATTCGATCAGCTTGTACAGCCCCCAGCCCCCGGAGTCTGTATTCTGCCATATTCTGGAACGGAGTTCCTGCACATGGCAGTCTTCCACATCTGCAAAATCCAATGACAGCAGCTTTTTTGCAAACACTTTGTTCTGGATATGCCAGAGACAGGCTGTCTGCACATTCTTCCATCGGGTCAGTCCTGCGCAGAGCAGTGAAAGTACGGCGGAGGTGCTTGTCAGAGCCAGCGCATACGCGGTGAGTGCCTGTGGATCGCGCCCTCCGGCGATCTCGTCGATCAGGCGCGCCAACAGCCAGATCTCCACATAAGGTGTCAGGGCGTTGAAGATCCCGCAGATCAGCACGGATAGCATCAGCCTGGGATTTTCCTGCCACCAGATCTTAAATCCGCGCAGGGTGAGCTGCACGGTCTTGGTCCATTTCTTCATTGTATATGCCTCCGTATAAGCCTTTTTCCCGGTAATATCTGCTCTGAATCTCAAATAGCTCTGCATAAGCACCATTTCGGGCGATCAATTCGTCGTGTGTGCCCTCCTCCGCAATACGTCCCTCAGCGATCAGTATGATGCGGTCGCAAAATCTGGTCGATGCAAGGCGGTGGGAGATGTAAACAGCCATTCTGCCGTCGGTGAGTTCATTGTATTTATCGTATAGTTCACTCTCGGCGATCGGATCGAGCGCTGAGGTCGGTTCGTCCAAAATGATGATCGGGGCGTTTTTGTACAGAGCCCGTGCCAGCATCAGCCGCTGCAGTTCTCCGCCGGACAGATGGATTCCATCGTCAAATACTTTTCCGATGTGCGTCTCCACCCCGCGGGGCAGCCTGGCGATCTTCTCTGCAAGTCCAGCCTGGCTGATACACCGCATCATCCGTTCTGAGTCGATCGCTTTGTCGGTCTGCGTGATGTTTTCAGCGATTGTCACATCGAGAACCGAAAAATCCTGGAAGACTGCCGAAAAAGGCCGATAATAATCCCGTCTGTTGAACGTCCGTATGTCGGTATTGTTTAGCAGCACTTTTCCTTCCGTGGGATCCAGAAAGCCGCATATGAGTTTGATGAGTGTTGTTTTGCCGGCACCGTTTTGCCCGACGATTGCCAGCTTTTCGCCCGGTTTGATCGTCAGATCGATGTGGGAGAGCGTGTCCTTCTCCGCCTCCGGGTAGCGGAAGGAGACGTCCTGCAGTTCGATCTGATACGGAATGCCCGGTTCGGGTGTTATGGAGAGCCCTTCCTCCATCTGAAAGGTTTCATGATGATCCAAAAACTCCCGGACCGCACAAAGGTCAAGGCTCTGCCTTTGGAGGAGTGCGAGGTCGGACAGGATCTTGCCGATGCCGCTGGTAAAAACATTCACGGTATTGAAGTACAGCACAAACTGCGCGGCTGACAGCTCTCCGCGCAGCACTGCCTGGATCAGAAAAAGATAGACAATGCCGTTGCGCATCAATGCAAGCAGTGTGTCCGCGATGTTGCCCCGGATATAGACGCGCTCCCCGCGGGCGGCAAAGCTTTGGTACAGACGCAGCATGCTGTTGTAGACGACCTCGATCCAATCGCGCATTTCAAAGATGCGGACATCTTTTGCCAGGGTGTGATCCCTGGATTTTTCGCTGAGATGATTCATGCGTCTGGAATAGTCCGACTCCTCATCACGATGACGATACCCCCAGCCATTCAGCGCATTGTTCACCCAAAAGCTGACAATGGTCGTGGCGCAAACGGCTGTGATTATCAGCGGATCCAGTGTTGCGAGCAGCGAGAGGAAGATCACGAATTTAACGGTGTTCTGCAGCAGATCCGTCAGCGTTGTCCAGACAGCTTCGGTGGCAGCCGAGCCGCTGGTAACGAGCATGGAAGCCTTGTCCATTTTCCGGCGGACATGCGGATCTTCTATATCGGGATAGGACATGGTGAGCGCCTTGTTCTGGATCATGGCGCCAATGCCAAGGCGGATTTCAATGCGCCCAAACTGTGCGCACGCTGCAAGGTAGGATGACGATGCGTTGAGCAGGATCAATGCGCCCGTAAAGAAGAGTATGATCGCAGACAGTTCTGCGATGGACACGTTCGCCCCGACAGCTTCGAGTATGGATGGCACGACAAAAAGCTGTGTGAGGCTGAGCAAGATCGCGGCAGCAGCCATAGCCAGCACGAACACAATGACACTGCGGCGCTCTCTCCACGCGAGTGATATCATGAATGCGATGTTCTGGACTGAACTGTAGGCAGGCTTTTCCTTTCGAGGTCTGGCAGTAGTCATGTTCATTCATTCCTTTCGTTTTTATGTACGCGCCGACGCAGATGATATATGCGTTGATGGCGTTTCCAAAGATCGAATTTTCGGGCGGACAGATGGTGATGTCCGCTGCCTGTATTTAGTTTATAGAGTATATCCAAAATGCTCAATACACTGAACACTTCGGTAAAATTCTGTGTACAAAGTTATCCTATATAAATGACTTTTTGATCAAAACCGCAAAAGAGCCGCAGCGTAGAATATATGCGGTATTGGCGGAAATGAAGAGGGAGTAAATTTTCCTGAAAACCGTGAATTTGAGGGTAGGGTGCTATTGGAATCGGCGAGGAGACAGCCAGGGAAAATATGGGGTTGTTTCTTTGCTGATATTGTCATTCATATAGGGCGAAAATTGATTGTTTATCGATTGAAAAAATAGTTTTGGACAATTCTGTCTCTTGTTGGATATTCTAAAAAGTGATAAGATAATACAAAATATTTTTGTGGAAATGACAAGAATAGTAATATTAAAAGATAATTATATAGATGCTGAGTATGGTATTGAGAAAAAATGATTGATAATCCTGAATTATCTATGAATTTTAGCTGCTAATTTAGAAGTTGTTTGCTAGATATTAAGATAATTACTAAATATATGTTTTGACAAAATAACGACTAAAATATTAAAAAGATAATTATCAAAACGGAGGTATAACATGAGCAAAATACTAGATGAATATAATCAACTATGCAAAGATTTTAATCAATATGAAAATACTGTGATACCTTTATGTGCTGCCGAGAATTATGTATCTGATTTTTGTATGAAACCGTTAATTTCCAATTTTGAGGGGAAATATTCCTTTAAAGAAACATCCGGAAATAATTCTTTTATTGGTGGTGAATTTGTAGAACGTCTATATATTTTACTAAAAAAACAATGTAAAATAATGTTTGGAGCTAACTATACCAATACAGAAACTTTGACTGGTATAAATTGTTTTACGGTGTGTGCAATGTCACTACTATCATCAGAAGATCTTGTTCTTGTCACTACACCAGAGCAGGGAGGACATGCTTCTATTCCAATTATACTTAATGCTATCGGTGTAAAGTATGAGTCTGTCCCATATAACTATTCAAATTATCAAATAGACTACATAAAATTAAATGAGTTATGTCAATCCCATAAATATTCGCACATAATTTTTTGCCAGTCGGATGTTATTAATCCTCCAGATTTAAAGCAAATTAATATTCCTGAAAGTATGGGAATCATTTATGATTCAACGCAAACACTTGGATTGATCGCAACAGGTATTATACCCAATCCATTATTAGCTTCTAATAATATTGTACTTATTGGTGGTAGCCATAAAACTCTTCCTGCACCGTCCTGTGGGTTAATAATGACCAATAATAAATTATATGAAGAAAAACTTCAGAAACACATAACACCAGACTATCTAAGAAATACACAACCTAACCATAGTGCTTCTTTGCTTTTAGCTCTTATCGAGCAAGAGGAATGCGGATATGAATATCAAAAGCTAATTATTGATATGGCCAATATGTTAGGAACAGAGCTATCACGCTTAGGATTTAATATTGCGAAACTAAACCACGAGACTTTTACTTCCACACACCAATTGTTTCTTTTAATGAATGAAAAGGAGGTTAATTCCTTTTACCTTACGGCAAAGCAATATAATGTAACTCTAAATAAAAAACATAAAAAATTATTTAATAATGATGGAATCAGAATTGGTACCCAGCAAATTGCTCGTTATAATTGGAACATGCCGGAAATTGAAATACTGGCGCAACTTTTATATTCTATAAAGGTTCACGATCATGCCAAAATTAAAGAAATAAGAAATATCTTAATCAATAAAAAGATACCGCATTTTACATATGAAGATATTTCTATAAAATAGGCATTATTCTTGAATCAAAACAGGTAATAATTTCATTGGCAGTAGGATCATTGAGTTCAATGCACTTGATTCTGCGGTATACTTTATCAGCATATTTATTACATTCACAAAACCGAATGATTGTTTCTTCATTAATAATATTAAAATTCAGATTTAAATTTTTTACATATTTCAGGTAGTATACCATTAAATTTACTTGAATCATGATGTTATTATCATGTGTAATGTTAAGACAGTTCTTGTAGGAAATAATCGCATTGTCAAATTTCTTATATAACCTGTATATCTCGCCTTGAATAAAATAAGCATTTGCAAGAAGACGGTTATTCTCGGCATTGTAAATGGCAATAATTTTGTTAACATGAGAAATTAGTTCACTCAAATCTGAATTACCATTTACATAATATTCATATATAGCTTTATGTCGCATTAATTTGTATTCATCTGCCTGAGTATGTGATAAATTACTGTTCTCTGCACAGATATAATAATTTTCATAAACTTCAATAGAACTTTTGTCTGAAAAATCAATATGTAAGTCGTTAATAAAATACTTGGCAGCTAAAATTCCTAATGAATCCACTATCGCAGAATATGATACCTTGTTTATGTCTCGCAATATACTCAACGCTTCATCGCAACGCCATAAATGCTTACAATAATGTGCTTTATGTAATTCTATTTCATAATTTTTATTATAAACTTTATAATCTTGTGTTTCAATAAGTGACAATACAGATAATGCATCGGTATAATCATTTAATAAATGTTTGCAATCAGAAAGCATCAGCAGGTATTTATAGCTTATATCCATGATACTTTTCATCGCTTTACCATATTTCAAGTTGAACTCATTAAGCTTATCCTCCGCAGTTTTATAATGTCCTACAAACAATTCGATTTGTATTTTATCCAATTCTATGTCATATTCTGTTTTTGAACCATTGGCTATATCCTTTAGCCATTTTATACTTTTTTGTTCACCAAGGACTCCTGATATGCGACCAATATTTCCGTTAGTCAATTCGTATAATTTGTCGAATTCTTTTTTTGTTAGCTCATCAAGATTGGGATAAGTGCTACGTATTTTACCATGTAGTATTTCCATATTTTCGATGTTAAATTTTGAAATATAATGTGATGAAAAGTCAATTTCCACCTGTTGCTTCATCACGTATACCATTTGGAAATGATATTGTTCCTGTATGCTAATGAGTTTTTCTATATTTTCAACATGGTCAAATATTATGACATCTTTTGGGACAATAATATTTGATTTAAAAAAGTCATCTACCCTTTCCGAATCACAATTTAGTAAATCAAAATAAAAGGCTCTTTTATAAGGAATTTTGATATAAGGATAATGTAATGATTTATCTTTGGGATTATTTATATAATCACATAAACGCATGGCAAGCCATGTTTTTCCACAGCTTTCTTCTTTTCCTTTTATTTCAATTCTATGATCTTGAGAAGAAAGTATGGTTAATAAATGTTTCAGATCGTCTTTACGGTCAGTAAATATTTCGTTAGTTAAACGGTACTTACTTCTATTTGCCCCCAGTATTGCCTCCTTTATTAAAGGAATAAGGGAATATCCTGCCGGTATTAGTACTATCAACATAATAAGGATGCTGCTTTTTATGTCCCTATTATCTTGTATATTAGTACCAATGCTTATTCCTGCAACTCCTAAAACTGATACAAAGTATGCACATATTATTTTTTTATATGATTTTGCATTCATTAAACATTTCTCCACAATTTAACAAATTTATTTAGCACATCAATAATCAATAATCATAACTAAAACTTTCATGATTGTATCAATTCAACCGATAATTCAGGATTATCAATCATCTAACAGTTATAAAGGCACCAATCCAAATGGTTTATTCCATTCGGAATGATGCCTTTTCATTTATATCTGAAAATCTTTCCTCGGATGCTTCGTAGTGAGGATATCCCTCTGCTTGGACATTGCAACATGCGTATAAATTTCTGTAATATTGATCGAACTATGTCCCAATATTTCCTGGATATACCGGATATCGACATCAGCCTCCAACAGGCTTGTAGCAAAGGTATGACGGAACATATGTGGAGTGATATGCAGGTCAATCGCTGCGAGCGACGTATACCTGTTGATCATTCTGCGGACAGCCTGATCTGATAGCTCTTTACCATTCTGATTTGCGAAAAAGTGTCCGCAGCTTTGTATTTCCGTCTGGAAATCCTTTTTATACCGCTCCAGAATACTGACAACATCATCATTTCCAATCTGCACCTTTCGTTCTTTAGAACCTTTTCCATAGATTAATATCGTTCGATCATACAGATTTACACTTTCCACATTCAGTGAACAGAGCTCAGAAATCCGCATTCCAGTAGCAAATAGCAGTTCTATCACGGCGGCATCTCTCAAGGCATTGCGTTTCTTATAATCTGTTTTGGCATCTGACAGTTGTTTGTAGATAATGGACAAAAATGTTTCGATCGTATGGAGCGGGATCGTTTTAGGCAGGAGCACAGGTTCACGAAATTTCACTTGTATTTTACTAAAAGGATTTCGTTCGATCAGATCCCTGTATTCGAAGTAATGAAAAAGGGCTTTTAAGGAAGCAATTTTTCTTTTTACTGTCCTGGGCTTGTATTTCTGGTGAAGCCCGGTAATGAAATCTTCCAGCAGTTTTGGAGAAATTTCCAAAATATCAGCTGGCTGGACATGGCTGCAAAACTGGGACAGGTCAATTCTGTACGCCCGCAGTGTTTTTGCATCCAGCCTCTTTTGATTCTGACAGTAGCCCAGGTAGTTGGTTACATGTGTCTGTAAATCATTCATGATCAAAATCTCCTTATCTTTTGTATTTCAAGATATATCCTACATGGATTTTAACAGAAATGCACCTGCCAAATAAAGACGTACTTTTTTCCAGACTATGATAGCTATATTAACGAGTAAGTCTCAGACGATTGCTGGGGGAATGTATCCCTTTCAGACAGAAGCTTTTTACCAAAGAGCAATATTCAAATACTTGCTGACAGTGTTTTGCGCGGGACTGCGAATAATAAGAGGCTGCATTTCTGCAGCCTCTCACGGTCATTTCTGATATATTATTTTGCGGATCGCATAGATAGAGAGGTGATATCTGTCGGCAAGTTCCTCCATGGAGATGCCATTCCTGTATGCCTCAACGATCCTGCGGTTTCTCTGGATCAGTTCCTCGCGGTAGCCCGATGATTCTCCCCAGCATTTGCGCTGTTCATGGATTGCCGGAACATATATATAACCGCCCTGTATGTATTCCTGCAGCTCCTGAACCAATTCGCGGGGAAGAAGTCCTGCGGCATTCACATATTTCATTTGGTCTTCCTCCTTGATTAAAATGATCAAGTTGCAAAGCCAATGAAACGGATCAGGTGACTGTGATCACTCCATGCAGGTGTCACCTGTCACTGGCTTTGCATGGAGCCGGGCTTGACTGCCCATTTCTGCGGCAAGATGCATACGCTCCCTCCTTCCTTCCTGTCTTGACACAAGATTCAGGCGCTTATAACTTCGAAGTAAATGCAGCATTGTACCGATAACAGTTTTCTGCTCGTGTTAACGGATAGTGAGATTATATCATATCCTGAAATCTTTTTTCAATAGATGATCCCGACGGGAACAATAATGCTATTTTTTGAAACGTTTATTGGCAGATACCAATGGACGTTTTTCTTTTGGGAACAGTTCCTTGCAATCGATACCCAAAAAAGTGCGAATGGTACTCGAACGATCAAATGGATCACGGGATATGCTATCATAAAAAATGGAAAAATATGATCAATGATTTATGAATCATATAAAGGAGGGCATGACAGATGGATTTTCCCACAAATTTTTTGGACAGGTTTCAGCATATCGTGAGTCAGTACCCAGACAGGACAGCGATCGTGGATATGGATGGGGCGAGGTGCACCACCTATCGTGAGCTCGGCGAACTGAGCCGAAGGGTTGCGGCAAAGCTCTGCGCGCAGGCCAAGTCCGGTGCGGTAAGCGGGATCGACGGGAGGTCGGTTCTGGTCTGTATGGACAGGCGGATGGAGTATGTGGCGGCGGAGATCGGCATTATGATGGCAGGTGCGGCGTATGTGCCGCTGATCCCGGAGTACCCGCAGGACAGGGTGGACTATATCTGTAAGGATTGTGATGCGGTGTGCTGTATTGACGCTGCGTGGATGGAAGAGCTTGGGAAAGCGGCAGGCTGCGAATGGGATCTTGAGGAAGGCGGATACAGTAAATACAATAAAAATAGGGCTCTGATCGTCTACACGTCGGGTTCCACCGGTCTGCCCAAGGGTATCGCACACAACCATGAGGGGCTGTTTGACGGTATTATGTGCATTGTGCAGACGCTTGGTTATGATGACCAGACTTGTCTTGCGGCTGCTGCCCCGATGTCGTTTGTGGTGACGCTGATGGAGTATCATGCGGTGTTGAGCTGCGGCGGATGTGTCCACATGCTTTCTGAGGAGGTCCGCAGAGATGTGCGCCTGCTGGAGGAGTACTATGCAGAAAAGGACATCACCTGCGGCTTCATCAGTCCCCAGATGCTGCGCTATTTTAAGAACAAGGGGAAGGCGTTGAAACTGGTCATGACCGGAAGCGAGCGGGTATCTATGTTGAGCGGAGACGGCTATGTGCTGTATAATCTTTATGGCTGCAGCGAGGCAGGGCTTCTGATATCAGCCTTTCGGGTGGAGGAACCTATGGAAAATACGCCCATCGGAAAGCCTGTGCAGGGAGTGGAGATACGCCTGCTGGATGAGCAGGGAGAGGAAGTTCCGGACTGCGAGATAGGGGAGATCTGTGCGCTTGGCAAGCTGGGTGAGTGCTACCTGAACATGGAAGAGCAGAGCGCCCGGACATTCCAGGTTCAGGAGGATGGAAGGATCCTGCTGCACACCGGAGATTTGGGGAGAAGACTGCCGGATGGAAATTATGTGTATGTAAACCGCCGGGACTGGATGGTAAAGATCAACGGACAGCGTGTGGAAACAGGGGAGATCGAGATGTGCCTGGCGGCAGTGCCGGGAGTGAAAAATGCCGTGGTGAAGGCTTTTGAAGATGAGAACGGGCAGAATTACCTGTGCGGGTATTATGTGGCAGGTGCGGAAGTCGTTCAGGAGGATATCCGCGCACTGCTGAAAAAGTCACTGCCGGATTATATGATCCCTCGTTTCCTCAAGAGACTCGACAAGCTTCCGAAAAATGTGAACGGAAAACTGGACAGGACTGCGCTGCAGGCGCCGGGTGTCTCGGAGTACAAAGCGGAGTACAGGGCGCCGGAGAACGAGACGCAGCGCAGGCTCTGTGATGCCTTTGAGCGCGTTTTGGACTGTGGGACAGTGGGGATCGACGACGACTTTTTCCGGCTGGGCGGCGATTCCATCAATGTCCTGAAACTGGCGGAATGTCTGGCGGATGCCGCACTGACGCCCCAGCTGGTGCTCAGGGGCAGGACACCGGAGCAGATCTCAGTGCTGATGCAGCAGGATGCGCAGTCGCAGGCGGTTCTGCAGGAGACACAGGAACAGAGAACAGAGATAGATATAGAGACAAAGACAAAGACAGAGTACCCGCTCACAGATTCCCAGATGGGAGTCTATCTGGAGTGTGCAAATGAGCCGGACACAACGATGTACAACATTCCGATGTGCTGTGGACTGCCGAGTGATATGGATCTGAACCGGTTCTGCGGGACGGTGGAGACAGTGCTTTCCAGGCATGCCGCGTTTGGCGTCACGATCGTGCAGCGGGAGGGGATTCCTGTCATGCGTGTGTGTCCGGAATATGCTGCGGCGTCTGTGGAGATACGTGAGACAGACGACATTGAGGAAGCGAAAACAGCGTTTGTGCGTCCGTTCCGCATCGGGGAGGAGCCACTCTACCGCATGGCAGTATACAGGCAGCAGCACAGAAACTATTTCCTGTTTGACGTGCATCATCTGATCTTTGACGGAACGTCCGTGAAAGTGTTTCTGGAAGAGATCTCACTGTTATTTGCGGGGAAGGACCGGGAGCTCAGACCGGAGACATGTTCCCTGCTGGACATGGCGCTCAGAGAGACATCCCTGAAAACGACACCGCAATACCGGGCAGCGCAGGAATATTTTCAAAAGAAACTGGCGGACGTGGAAGCCGGGGACAGTCTGATCAAGGATCACAGACCAAAGACTGTCAGCACCGCGTGTGCCTCTGTTCGGGTATCGCTGGGAGAGACGGTGCCTGTCCTTGCGGTCGAGCAGTTTGTGCGCCAGAACGGGATTTCCGAGAACACGCTGTTTCTCGGCGCGTTTGCATATGCGCTGGGCAAATATACGGGGGAGAACAGAAGCCTGTTCTGCACGGTGAACAACGGGCGGCACGCGGCTGAGCTTGCCAATTCTGTCGGCATGTTTGTCAGGACACTTCCGATGGCGCAGTCGTGGGACGAGATTTCCGCGGTATGTGCCTACCTGCAGGAATTCCAGCAGCATTTTTATGAGACGATGGAGCACGACTGCATTTCATTTGGGGAGCTTGCGCGGGAGTACGGGATCGCCTCGGACATTCTGTTTGTCTACCAGGGGGAGATGCTGAGCGGGCTGTCGATCGACAACAAACAGTACCCGGCGTGCCCGGTTCCACCAAGGGATGTGCAGGCGGATATCTCGGTCATGGTGATGAAGGGACAGGGCGGCTATGAGATCACGCTGGATTACCGCACGGATCTCTACCGTGCAGAGACCGCGCGCGGGCTGCAGAGAATGTTCGTGCAGGTGCTGAGCGGAATGCTGACCTGCGCCACGCTGAGAGAAATGACACTGGTGTCAGAATCTGACCTGCGCCTGCTCGAGAGTTTTCACGGGGAGGAGCTTTGGTATGACAAGTCGAAGACGGTGGTCGATTTGTTCCGGGAGCAGGTAAAGCGGACACCGGAGAACAGGGCGGTGATCTATAAGGATCATACATACACCTACGCGCAGCTGGATGACCTGACAGACCGTCTTGCCGCATACATCGCTGGTTTTGGTATCGGCAGGGAACAGGCGGTGTCCGTGCTGATCCCGCGCTGTGAGTATATGGCGATCGCCTCGCTGGGCGTCCTGAAGGCGGGGGCTGCCTATCAGCCGCTCGATCCGACTTACCCCAAGGAGCGTCTGGCGTTCATGCTCGAGGACGCGGAAGCGCAGTTATTGATCGCGGATGAATCTCTTTTGCCGCTTGTGCCGGATTATCGCGGCTATGTCCTTCTGACAAAGGATATTCAGGATCTGCCGCAGGTGTCACAGCTGCCGCAGCCGCCGGAACCGAAGGATCTGTTTATACTGCTGTACACGTCAGGATCCACCGGACTGCCGAAGGGATGCATGCTCGAGCATAGAAATATCGTGGCATTCTGCCACTGGTATCGAACGTATTATGGCCTGCAGCCGGAGAGCTGTGTCGCGGCGTACGCAAGCTACGGTTTTGACGCACATATGATGGATCTGTACCCGGCGCTGACGACAGGCGCCTCATCCTGCATCATCGAGGAGGCGCTGCGTCTGGATCTGGACGAGCTCAACCGGTATATGGAATCGCAGAACGTCACGCACTTGTTCATGACGACACAGATCGGCAGGGCATTTGCGACCGCAATGCGCAGCCGTACATTGAAGCATCTGATCATGGGCGGTGAGGCACTCACACCGTTTGCGCCTGAGGGCAGCACGGTTTATTACAATATCTATGGACCTACAGAGTGCACCGTGAATGCCACGGTCTATGAAGTGGCGGTGCTTGAGGAGGATGTGCCGATCGGGAAGGCGATCTCCAATATCAGGCTCTATGTGCTCGATGCTTTTGGCAGGCGTGTTCCGGCGGGCGTGCCGGGCGAGCTGTGCATTGCAGGTACACAGGTGTCCAGGGGCTATCTGAACCGCCCGGAGAAGACGGCGGAGGTGTATTCCGAGAATCCGTTCTGCGCGCATGACGATTACCGCAGGATGTACCATACAGGAGATATCGTGCGTTTTCTGCCGGATGGGAACATACAGTTTATCGGACGGCGCGACGGACAGGTCAAGATCAGGGGATTTCGCATCGAGCTGACAGAGGTGGAGGAAGTTATCCGCAGATTTCCGGGTATTAAGGACGCGGCGGTGGCAGCGTTTGACGAGCCGGCTGGCGGAAAGTATATTGCAGCCTATGTCGTGTCGGATGAGACGGTGGACATTGCGGCGATGAACCTGTTTATCGAGGAGCGCAAGCCGCCCTACATGGTTCCGGCAGTGACGATGCAGATTGATAAGATCCCGCTGAACCAGAATCAGAAGGTAGACAAACGCGCGCTGCCCAAACCGGAGCGGAAACAGGAGGAGCTGACAGCGCCGAAGAATGCCGTACAGCAGAAAATATTTGACTGTGCGGCGGATGTGATCGGGCACAGGGAGTTTGGCATCAATACGGATCTCTACCGTGCAGGGCTGACTTCGATCGGTGCCGTGAAGTTCACGGTAACGCTGTCTGCGGCATTTGACGGGGCTGTCGTCCGCAATAAGGATCTGAAAGAAAACAATACGGTTGAAAAACTGGAGCGCTTTTTCGGGCAGGGCATCGCGAAGGAAGTGTTCGAAAAACAGGACGCTTACCCGCTGACACAGACACAGGGCGGTATCTTTGTGGAGTGCGCGGCAAACCCGAAGAGCACGATCTACAATATTCCGTTTTTGTTCCGGCTGGATGAGACAGTCGATCTGCAGCGGCTCAAAAAGGCGGTTGAGATGACGGTCGAAGCGCACCCGTACATCAAGACGACACTGCACATGGACGAAAACGGCGACATCTGGCAAAAGCGAGGCGATGAGGCACCGTTCGAGGTGGTGGTCAGGGATTTGCTTGATGAGGAAACATTGGTCAAGCCCTATGAGCTGATGGACGGAAGGCTGTTTCGCATCGAACTGTATGATACGCCGGGCGGCAAGTATCTCTTTATGGAGTTTCATCACATCATCAGTGACGGAACCTCGTGCGGTATCTTTATCAGGGATATCAACTGCGCGTATGCGGGAGAGCAGCCACAGTGCGAGTCGTTTTCCGGTTATGAGGCGGCTCTTGTGGAGCAGAAGGCGCTGCAGGGGGAGGAGTATGTGCGCGCAAAAGCATATTACGATTCCGTCTTTAAGAACTGTGACACGGAGTTCCTCCCGGCGAAGGACAATGTGAGCGGGCAAACGAGAGCCGGTGTGCAGAGTGAGGGTGAAAAGCCTGCTGTCGGCATCTATAACAGGAGTGTGCCGGCGGATCTAAAGGCGCTGCAGGAGTTCTGTGCCGAGAACCGGATTACCATGAACGCGCTGTTTACCGCGGCGTTTGGCTTTGTGACAGGGCGCTATGTCTACAAGGATGAGGCGGTGTTTACGACAATCTATAATGGAAGGAATGACTCGCGCCTGTCGTCGGCAGTCGGCATGTTTGTCAGGACGCTTCCGGTCTACTGCAATATTGACGGGGATCGGGAGATCGGGGAATATCTGCGGGAGATCGGCACGCAGCTGGTGGACAGCATGAACGCCGACATTTATTCCTTTGCGGAGATCAGCAGGGCATATGGGATCAAGGCGGACATCATGTTTGCCTTCCAGGGCGATCAGTTCGAGTTTGCAGAGATCGCAGGAAAACCGGCTGTCATGGAGCAGCTGCGGCTTGACACGGCGAAGGCGCCGCTCTCGGTGGATGTAGCTGTGGCGGACAGTGAAGTCCGCTATCAGGTGGAGTACCGCAGTGATTTCTATGAAGCATGTACGATCGCCGGACTGATCGACAGTCTTGTCACCGTCATTGCAGAGATGCAGGAGAAGCAGTACATAAGACAGATCTGCATGGTGAGCGGTGCAGCGCGGGAAGAGCTTGACAGTTACAACGTGACAACATACCCGGTGGAGCAGACGACGGCGAATATCCTGTTTGAGCGGCAGGCGGTGCGTTTTCCGGATAAGACCGCGGTGATCGCGAACGGGGAAAAACGGACGTTCTCCGAGTTGAACGCGAATGCCAACAAGATCGCAAACCGCCTGCTGGAGATGGGACTCTCGATAGAACAGATGGTTGGCGTGATGATGCCGCGGACAGTGGATGTGTACGCAGTGCGGCAGGGTATCATGAAGGCAGGCGGCGCATTTCTGCCGATCGACCCCGAGTACCCCGACGAGCGCGTCTCCTACATTCTCGAGGATTCGGGAGCAAAGTTTGTCATCATGCCGCAGCAGCTGGCTAAGGAGCGCAGTCTGTTTGCCAGGACACTGCCCGTGCAGACACTGATCCTGGAAGAACTTCTGGCGGACGGCGGTGACACGCACAACCCGCAGGTGGACATCAGGCCGGAAAACCTGTGTTACTGTATCTACACCTCGGGTTCTACCGGAAAGCCGAAGGGCGTGATGATCGAGCACCGAAACCTGGTGAATTATGTGGACGACAATCCGTTCAATGTCGAGGCGCAGTCCTATGTACAGAATGCGTCTGTATCGCTCGCGTTTGCGGCGATCACGTTCGACGTCTCGATCCTGGAGGAATGCATACCGCTGTACCACGGCATCACAGTCTGCATGGCAAACGAGGAGGAGATCCACAATCCGCTCGCGCTGTCCAAGCTGATCCTGGCGCACGGGGTGAATATGCTGACCTGTACGCCATCCTATCTGATCAATGTGATCGACATGCCGGAAATGAAGGAGGCGCTGTCCCTGATCAAGGTGTTCAATGTCGGTGCGGAGGCATTTCCGGATGCGCTGTATGATAAGATCATGGCACTCGGGACGGATGCCAGGGTGTTTAACGGATACGGACCGACTGAAACGACGATCGGCTGTGCATTTGAGCTGGTAACGGGCGGGGCGGTCACGATCGGAAAGCCGATGGCAAATATCCAGATGATGATGCTGGACAAGTACCGCAACCTGCTTCCCGCGGGCGTGCCGGGCGAACTGCTGATCATCGGAAACGGAGTGGGCAGAGGATATGTCGGCAAGCCGGAGATGACAGCGGACAAGTTCATCGGATTTGAGGGAAAGAAAGCGTACCGCAGCGGTGATCTCGCGCGGTGGAACCACCACGGCAGAATCGAGTTTATGGGGCGCATGGACAATCAGGTCAAGCTGCGCGGACTGCGCGTCGAGCTCGATGAGATCGAGAATGTCATCAACCGCTACCCGACAGTGAAGTCCAGCGTTGTCCTTGTGAAAGAGAAGGATTCCATCCAGTTTCTGTGCGGTTATTTTGTGGCGCAGGAGCAGATCGAGAAACAGAATCTGACCTGTTTCCTGCAGAAGTACCTGACGCCCTACATGGTTCCGAGCGTGCTGATACAGCTCCCGGAATTTCCGCTCACCAACAACGGAAAGGTGGACAAGCGGGCGCTGCCGGAGCCGGAGTATCTGACGGACGAACGGGATTATGTGGAGCCGCGCACAGAACTGCAGCGCAGGCTGTGTGACATCTTTGCGATGGCGCTCGGTGTGAAGCGGATCGGCATTGAGGATGACTTCTTTGAAAACGGCGGGACGTCGCTCTCCGCATCCAAGGTGGCGATGAAGTGCATGAGTGCAGGGATCGAGGTGGCTTACGCGGATCTGTTTACATACAAGACGCCGCTCGCGCTCGAGCAGTTTATCCTTGCGCGAAAGCACGAGAAAAAAGCGGAAGATGCAGAGCGCACAGAGAAAGCCAATGGCGGCGGAGACAGCGCGGAGGATTTCATCAAGGACATACTGAGCCGGAATACGGTAGAGCGCGTCGATGAGATCAGGACAGCCGCAATGGGGAATGTGCTATTGACGGGGGCGACTGGGTTCCTCGGTGCACATATCCTCAAGACGATGATCGAGCAGTGCGACAACCGGATCTACTGCCTGCTGCGGAAGGGGAATGCGCCGTCGCTGGAGAAACGGCTAAAGAGCATGCTGGTCTACTATTTCAGCAATCCTTATGAGGAGCTTTTCGGCGACAGGATCTTTGTCCTCGAGGGGGACATCACGGACGCGGACAGCGTGGCGGCGCTGCGGGAGTATGATTTTGAGCAGGTCATCAACTGTGCGGCGTGTGTCAAGCATTTTGCGGCGGACGATATTCTGGAACGGGTAAACTACCACGGTAAACGCACGATTTTATGTCTATCCGCCAAAGAAAAAATCTGATATAT
>ERZ779631.53-NODE-53-length-40547-cov-7.552776_pt1 | contig 40547 bp, 32 predicted proteins | sample MGYA00514193_ERZ779631 | MGnify/ENA primary metagenome ERZ779631 (study PRJEB29562, sample SAMEA4376710) | mouse gut metagenome | isolation source: Cecum | study: EMG produced TPA metagenomics assembly of the A DSS colitis mouse model was used to assess the microbial...
TTCAAAAAATACACCATCCCACGGAATAATCAGAGTGTTTTCGTCTTTTATATAAAAAGTATCACCAATGCCGCTTGCATTTTCTATAGCCACTACTTGAATGGAATCTTTGGAAATTCCCAGCGTTTCCAGACTAGTGCCTTGATAGATGGATGAAAAATCATCTGCGGTCAGAATGCTTTCGATATATTGAGGGGAATCCAGACGGTGCTGGTTATCATATATAGCATAATCATTAAAATATTCAAAACGGGTTCCCATCAGCGCAGAGCAATCTTCCTCTGACATGGCACTGTAGGCACTAAAGGTTGATGAAGTTATCTGCCATGTGCCCAAATAGGAGGGTGAAGAAGATGATACATCTGGGGATGGGGCTACAGTTTCAGTTTCAGCTTCCACTTCTTCGGGGACAGACTGAGTGCTAGGGGAAAATTGGGATTGGTTGTCCTCAGCTTGTGAGGGCTGTTCCATGTCTGGTTGTTCCGGCACAGACTGATTTTGAGTTTCCTGTGCTGGTTCTTCCTGTGCAGGATTTTCTATTGGAATCGGTTCTGTAACAGGAAGTGTTGACTGTTGCTGGCTGTTACTTCCGCATCCTGTTATGGTACAAGTTAATAGCAGTATAAAGCCTGTCAGTAAAATGATAGTTTTCCGATTTATGGCAGACAGGGGGAATTTTAACGAAAATTCTTTTTGAAATAATTTATTTGTTTGTTTCATTTGTTGTTGCTCCTTTCATACCTATAAGTTTTGATTTATCGGTTTGCGCCGAGAAAAATTATACCATGCTCAATTATGAAAAACAATTCTTGTTTTACGTCCCTTGACCGTCTGGATTTTTGCCGTTGCCATTTCGCCGCCGGGCGGTAGGTTTTGCGGTGGCTCTGCCCCCGCGCCCCGACCTCTCCCAAAGAACAGAATGGAATGTTACGCAATAGGGCTTGAAAAGGCTTGATTTTTAAGGCGTTTCAGATACGAATAACCACCGAGGTTTTATATTCCCCACACGCGAAAACAGCTTCTAAACGTCCACAGGCGCGTTTTACGCCCCTTTTCCTGCCCCGTTTTCCGCCGCACTAACAAGGGTTTGCGTCAATAACTCAAAAAAGCACTTGACAAAACGCCTCATGGGCTAGGTTTGATGTTGCAAGAAAGAACTTGACACTAATTCACCGTCAATTCATTATAACTTGACATAAGAGGGGTATGGGCGTCTCATTACTTATATGAAGCTTTTGGAGAAGATTAAATAGGAAATGAAAAAAGTTTTAGTGTAATGAATATTTCATTGATTAATAGGATGTGGCAGACAAGGAAAGAATGATCGAAATTCTACCACCAATAGCGGCAGAATTGAGAAAGGAAACATACGGAAAACATCGTTTTAACACAAATGTTTACGGTTAGAGGGAAGTATTTTAATTTGAGAAACTTATTATACATCATTCGGGAAATCAAAGTTCCGTCCCCGAATCTTCAACTGGCTTCCAAGCCTGACCGAAATTCACGTCCTTAAAGAGCGCGGCAAGTCCGCTGATCTGTTTGAGACGCAGGATTTCATCTTTGTCCATGCCAAGATGCTTGGAAATCCATGCGTCGCTCCGCCCGAGTTCATGAAGTTCTTTGACAATATTGCTCATCAGATCCACATCATGGGAACCACGCGCGCGGTTATGTCTGATGGTGCTTGCCATCCGGTTTGCCAATGGTTTATCAATGACTGTGACGGGCAGCATTCCATGTTCACGCTCATAAATATCGGAATAGTCTTTCATGACGCGCCAGCGGTGAAAACCGTCCACAATAGCGTAGATATCCTGCTTTTCGGAATAGTAACACACGATGGGCATCGTGTAGCCGTCTTCTTTGATGCTGTCATACAATAATTTCATTTCTGGCGGTGCAACATGGTTCGGATTATATGTATTGGGGACAACCTTTTCAAAAGGTACTGAAATTACATTGTATACCGGACTTTTAAACGTATTATTTGGCATTGATCAATTCTCCGTATTTTCGTTTGATTTTGTCAATTCTAAGTTGTTCCTGCTTTGTCGGAGCAAATCCCATAAAGCGGCATGTATGGTCGTTTTTTAAGATACAGTAACACATCCTTTTCCAGCTTGGAATATCCTTGGTAGATTTAATGTCGTCCGTATCATCGGGAATGGGACCGATAAAGACGATTCTTGAATTTTTCATCAAAGTATAGTTGGATACGCCATTCCGGCGGATATTATAGCCATGTTCCAGCAGTTCCTGTATTGTGCTCTCTTCTAAGCCGCCGCCGGTCTTATGCCAGAATTCGATGGAGGTATTGAATTTCTTGACATAATTGTTGCGGAGTCTTGCGGGAAGGGTATCGAGCAGAAATTTCGTATAGGACTCCCAAGTATGTCCTTCAGGCAGTGTGACGTTGCGGTAGCCCATAGCTTTCGTCCTTCCATAGATGCAGCCGAAGTTAGCGCCGCGGACGCGTCCTACAAGTTTTGTCCAGATTTCGGGGTCGATTACCCGGTACAGATTCAGAGAGTCCTTGGAATAATCATTAAAGGGAGACGCTACACGCATCTGATTGATCTTTAAGCCTGCTTTATAGTACAAGTCATACAAAGCGTTATACTCGTAATGGAACCGATAGTTGGCAACCCATATATCCTGATTGGACCAGTCGTAGAGCGGCGAAGCGCACCAGACGTCTTTGAACTGTCTGGAAATCCAGCACTCTCCGTTATACCCGTACTTCTTATTTACGATTCCGCTGTATCTTTGCAGAGATTCGTCCGCACGAAGACCGAGCAGGCATACTGTTTTCTGCTGACCGTGTGATTCTTTATAAAACCGGGAAAACTGTTTGGCGAGGTCTTCCTGATGCATGCGGTAATGATAGTGATGAAACGGGTTGTCAATCGTGATAACATACGGATAATCCGGTCGTTCACGGACCCATAATTCTTCTTTTTTGTCGTCCCACGGATACCAGTACATCTCATAACTGCTGAGCGCCGTGCGTGTCGCCATCGGCAGGCAGACCCAGTACAAGTCGCATTCGTCTTCCAGCGATTTGAAAGTTTTTGTCACATATTCCGTGGTCATGCTGTACTGTGCTTCAAAATCTTGGTGAAACACACCGATTCTTCGGTCAGGGTAGTATCTGCGCTTAAAGTCCAGCAGAAGATTTAATAAAACGCCGCTGTCCTTTCCGCCGCTGAATGACACATAGATATTTGCAAATTCATGAAACAGATAGTGAAAACGTTCCTGTACGGCTTCGTAAACGCTCCTGTTTTCATATCCTTTTGTCATCATAAGTCATTCCTCCCGGCTGCGTGTACAGCGTCCAAGCAATAGAAAAAACAAGCATTGTTATTGTATCACATAATTTCCATAATTTACCAATTTGTGACAAAAATTAATGTTTTTTTTAGAAGACGGGAGTGGGCGGAAAAAGATTTTGCGAATGTGGGAAGCATAGTATATAATAAAATCAAATTGTTGTATGCTATGGGAAAAGCGTTTTTATATCGGGGAAACAGCGGTTTAGAAGAAACCGTAATTAAAAGGTTAAAGGAGATATTAGGATGAGACATGCAAGTCAGATATCTGAAATGATCAATGCGTTTTCGCCGGAACCGTTACAGGGTGAACAGATGGAGGAGTTCTATTGTAATGATACAATGGAATATCGCATGAGCGATAAATATAGTTCTCCGATTGAGGATATATTTGAAATGTGTCAGGAAAAGGGAGGGCAGAATGCATTTTTGCTGCTCGGTCATAAGGGATGTGGGAAGAGTACGGAATTAAATAGCCTTTCTTCCAAACTTACTGCACAAGGCTATGAAGTAAAAACGATTATCTGCAGTACGGATTTGGATATGTTCAATCTTGTTTACACAGATCTCTTTATTCTGATGGGCGAAGCGCTGCTTGGAATAGCCAAAGAATGTAAATGCACAATTAGTAAGGATATTCTGGATGCTATTATGCATTTCTGGGATGAAGGCACGGAGACATCTGTTGTTAAGAAAGAGGAAACGGCAAATATCGAGGGAGGAATGTCGGCTGAAACGCCGGGACTCTTCAATGTCCTAAAGATATTTGCGAAGATTAAAGCGGACTTAAAATATAATGAGGAAGTAAGAAAAGAGTACCGCAGTAAAATCAGTATCCGTTCCAGCGAATGGATGACGCTGCTTAAGAACATTGCAGAAGAAATCATGGGTAAAACAGAGGGAAAAGCTCCGATTATTATTTTTGAAGACTTAGATAAATTGAATCCGGACGATGCATGGAAAGTGTTCTATAACTATGCGGCGGTTTTATCCGGCATGTCTTTTCCAGTAATCTATACATTTCCTATCGGACTTTCTTACGATACCAGATTTGCGGCAATGGAGGGTTACTTTGTAACCAAAACGCTGCCCATGATCAAGATTGAGACGATAGAGGGCGAGCCGTTTACCGATGGTATCAATGTCATTCGTGAGATTGTAGAGAAAAGAGCGGATTTACATTTGTTTGAAGAAGGAGTCTTGGACAGTCTGATTTGCTATTCCGGCGGTTCTTTGCGGGATTTGTTCCACACTATTATTGCGGCGGCAAAAAGGGCGGACCGCCGAAGCAGCGGTAGTATCTCTATGGAAGATGCCGAGCGGGCGCTGGAGGAAGTGAAGACTTCTCTGACAAGACGAATTGAACAGAAGGATTATGATTTTCTGACTCATATCTATCAAGGGAATAAAGAACTGATTGAGGATAAAGAGATGTTGTTGAAAATGCTGCAGGCGTCAGTGGTTCTGGAATATAACGGGAAACGATGGCACAATCTTCATCCGCTGGTCACGCGTTTCCTCAAAGAACAGGGGTTGATTGAAAATGCATGAGAGGAATGAAGAGGGGTATCAGACCTTGGGGTGGATTATCAATCAGTCTGAAAACGGATTGTTTCTGGTGATTGCTGAGGAGCCGATACAGCAGGAGATTGTAGAAGTCTATCGAGGCGGAATGATAGGGGTATATGATTATCGTCGAAATCCCGGAGAGTTCTCCTTTGCCGACTTGAAAGCTTGGATTGATGCGCAGGAGAATGTCAGAACTTTTTTTATCGTCAATTTTCAGTTTGCGATACCGGGGCAGCAGGATATTGACCGTTTGAACTTCAGCAGGGATATGTTGACGGGACTGGGTAGAAATCTGGTCTTTTTCACGACGCCATATGGTGATGACAGGCTTGCGAGGGGTGCATATGATTTCTATTCTTTTCTGAAAATCAGAATTACTTTTCATGATTATATGGCGGATGGGAAGAAGGGCGATGTAATACTGTCGCTAGATACGGAGGCGAAAAAGCAGGCAGCCGGTCAGCAGGAAGCCGATCAGCAGGAAGCTGTTCAGGAGGAAGCGGATGGGCAAAGAGAAGCGCTAAAGGAAGAACAAAAAGAAGAAGATACAAAATATAGACTGCAGGAAGCCTATTCTTTGAGGAAGCAGGCGGAGGAATACAGTGACGAGACGGATTATCGGGAAAGCTTGGGATTACTGTTAAAAGCCAGAACTATATACGAAGAAGTATTGGGAGCAGAACATTTGGAGACGGCTTCCGTGTATTATGATCTGGCGATTGTGTACTGGAAATTATATGCATGGCAGCAGGCGGAAGCGTTGTGCGGCAGGGCGATGGAAATACGCAGGAAGATACTGGGAGAAAATCATCCGGATATTGCTGCTTGTTACAATGCTCTGTCGCAAATATATAAAGGACAAGGGAAATATAGGGAAGCGGAAGAACTGTGTCAAAGAGCCATTGCGATGTGTGAGGATAGGCTTGGCGAGGAACATCCGATGACGACAGAGTATCGGAATAATTTAGCCGTCATATACGGAGAACAAGGTAAGTATGCGGCAGCAGAGAAAATTGAAGAGCAGGTGCTTAACATTGTTATAAAAGTATTGGGAGAAAAGCATACAAATACAGCAGCCAGCTATGGCAACTTGGCATATGCTTATTTGGAGCAGGGAAAATATGAGGATGCAGAAAAACTGCTCAAGAAAGCGCTCGCTATTCGTGAAGAGATATTGGAAGAAAATCATCCGGATATAGCGGAGACTTATAATATTCTGGCGGCATTATATGAAGAGCAGCAGAGATATACCGAAGCAGAGGAGTTGTATCGTAGATCGATAGCGATATACAACAAAGCACCTGCGAAGAACGACACGGGAATAGCGAACGCTTACAACAATTTAGCGGGTTTGTATGAAAGACAAGGGAAATATACAGAAGCGGAAGAACTGTATAAGAAGGCTGTGCCTATTTATGAAAAACTGTTAGGAGTGAAACATCTGGATACGGCGATAGTGTATAATAATCTGGCGTATTTGCATGAAAATCGGGGCGAGTACGGAAAGGCGGAAGAATTGTATAGGAAAGCATGTCTAATTGTGAGAGAAATGCTGGGTGAGAATCATCCTCGTACAGTGGATATATACTATAACTTAGCTATTCTATACGATCGCCAGAACGAATATGAGAAAGCCAAAGAAATATACAGGCAAGCTTTACCGATAGCCGAGAAGGTGCTAGGTACAAACCATAACCTTACGTGTGCCATTCGCAATAGACTGGAGAAACTGTGCGATAGCAGGGAAAATGGTTTATAGTTGTCAGGCGTGGTACGATGAAGGGAAGAGAGCGCAGAGGAGAATTTCTCAGTCAAAGTACGCCGCACCCTCCGCAAACGCCTCCTCTGTAATCTCATTCGGTGCGAACGCAGCTTCGTTCAATATGCGTATGAGACGCGCAAGCTTCTCAGGATCCTGCGTTATGATATTATTTTCGGCAAGCCACTCGACCTGCTCCTCGAAGTTTTTCATGGATGTCGGATTATCCTGCGTCTGTGTTCCGGTCGCGCGCTTGACTGTATTGGTCAATCCAACCTGCGTATGCCGCTTTCCGGAGCCAACATGTACTTTCTGTCTGCGTTGTCTGCGGGACGCCTTATGAACCGCCGTACGAACCGCTTTCCGGTATAATATCAATAGTTTCTCATTGCGCCCGGCATGTTTGTAGCGATAAAATGCGATGACTCTTCGGACTGCAATCCACACGGGGACGATCGGTAACAGCATAATGAGCGCAAAGGCAATGCCGGGTGTCGATGACTGTATAGCGTTCATGATGGCGTTTCCGGGATTACCGTTTGCGTCCGGCGCATCGACATCGGCTGACGCAACGTTTTCTTCGGTCTGAAACAGTCTGGCGAACAAATCCCATATACCGCTTCGCTCTTCTTCTTCACTTGTTCTGTAAGGCGTAACTTCTACAGGATACCACCCCAGATTCTCATCATATATTTCCACCCAGGCATGAGCGCTCCCATCCGTGACGTCATAGGATATGACGGAGTTTTGCGGAAGCAGGGAGGTGCCTTCGTAATAATCTGCGACATTCGCCTCTGTCTGTTCGGCGTCTGCGGCAACTTCGACGGCGTCTACGGCGTATCCTTCTGCATAACGCGCCGGAATACCCATATAGCGCAGGATTAATACCGCAGAACTGGCATAGTGGGCGCAGTAGCCCTTGCGTTTCTCTTCAAGAAAATAGTTGACGAAATCTTTTCTTCGCGGTGTGGCGCCGGGGCTTAAGGTATAGGGGAACTCTTTCTGGAAATAGCCGCGAAGTTTTATGACAATCTCCTCCGGTGAACCGGAAAGATCTGCTTTGGCACAGAAAGAAGCGACTGCTTCAAGGTTTTCTTCCGGCACATCAAGCCACAGCCCGCTGACAAGAGGTTCGGCTCTGCCAACCGGGATTTCCGTTAAAAGGGGAAAGAAAGTGTATTCGGCGCTGCTTCCGGGACGTATCATGGTGCCGCTTGCTTTAGAATAATAGGGCAGATAGACGCCGATCATGGCAGCGAGGTTTGTGATGTCCATTCTTCCCATGGCATATCCGTCCGCACCGGATAGAAAAGCTTCTTCAAGACGGTCTGCCGTATCATGTTTCCAGCTTTCTACATAAGCGGTCTGGTCGTCTATGCTCCAGCGGTTTTCATATGGAAGATATTCGGCGCCGGTAAAGGATTTCAGATAAATCCTGTCATATGTATAGGGGACAAACGTAAGATTCAGGTCAGGTTCATAGTCCAGACGGACAGAGCTTACGCCGCCCAGACGTCCGCTTTCGAGCCCTCCGGTAGAAGGATAGAAGTTGATCAGTCCCATCACGCCGAGGAGATAGAAGTTTTCCATTGTGTCCATTGTTTTAAGTTTTACGGAGCTTTGCTTTTGGGATTGCAGATAAGTGTCTTTCGGAATAAAAAGCCCTGCGAGAGTCACAACAATCGTGCACAGTATCGTGACTGCAAGCAGCGCGGTCATGGCGGCGCTGCCGGAGAAATTACCCAAAAGAACGTGTTTCCCTGCGGCTTTATACAGCGTCTTGGAATTGGGTTGATGGCATGTATACCGGTTCCGACGATGTATATATACGGTGATAAATCCAATGGTCAGAAGGATGATATATAAGGCGGCAGGTTCATGTTCCAGATAAACCGGCACGAGCAGAAAGAGCACGGAAGGAACGGAAACGGCGAGATATTTGGATTTACGGGAAATCAATCCGTTGGCAATCGTACAGCCGATTAAGGCAAAATAGCACATGGCGACAGAGATGGCAAAGGAATGGTTTTCAACCTGCTCCGCATAATTTACCTGCGCTTCGGACCCAAAGAAGAGGGAGGCGGAAGCAGAGATGTCGTTTAAGATTCCGTAGAAGCCGCTGCTGATGTAAGTGCGCAGAGAAAGTCCGGTATACATGGCAAGGAATAGGATCAAAATATAGCCGATGTTTTCCCACCAGACAGAAAGGTACAGAGAGGCACAGTAGAACGCGGCTAAGAAAGCAGACAAGAAAAAGGCCCATTTAGCATAGGAAATCTGAAAAGCGGACAGCATCCCGCCGAGGCTGCCGACAACGATGGCAAACAAAAATACGGCGCGCACGAGCAGATTGCTCAACGCCCCTTTGTACTGCCTATGCAAGCCGCCTGTCAGAAGGATGCCTTCCGACAGCACAATATCCGTATGTTTCTTGTTCTTCTTTAGGTTTTTATCCATTGATCCAAATCTCCAACCGTACGGTGTCTTTCTTCTGCGTGATGCACAGATAACTTTCAAGCAGAGGATAGCAGTTTCGCATATACTGACGCAGAAGACTGCTGCTGCGGTATGACAGCATGGTTTGATAAATCTGACAATATGCCTCAACCAGTTCTTCGGGGCTGCCGACGGAATAGCCGTCGAAGGAGAAAAGATTCTGGTTCCAGACGAGCAGTCGTATGATCAGATGAGAGTTTAGCAGTTCCGTAATCTGATGCCAGCCTTCCGTCAGCAATTTTTCAGCGCCGTTTTTGTCAGAAGGAAGGTCGAGCAGCAGGACATGTTCGCTGCCGGAGAGGGAAATGCGATCTTTGACCATCAGTTCCCGGTTTCTTGCCGAAAGTTTCCAGTGAATGTCCTTCGGGCGGTCGCCAATGCGGTAGGTACGGATATCACTGACTTCACTATGGTCGTTTCCTTTACGGCTGCTCTCCGAAAACTCCGCTACGCCGGAAGGGGCTTCAGGGATGGCTGCCGGCACCGTATTTCCGGATTGCGGAAGGATGAACAGGCAGCTTTCCATGGCACAGTCCGAGCAGATGGAGAGGATGCCGAGAAGATCGCAGACATTGTATTTTCGGCAGGTGAAAACAATCCGCCCGAGTTCGGTCATGGTTACGGTCATCGGAAAACGGTTATCTCCTCGGGGAGGAATGGAGAGAATCAGCCGATGGTCATCGGACGTATCATAAAAGGAATTTCCGATGTTCAGATACCAGGTGCTTTTCAGCGCACAGAAATAACTGTCGTTATGTATAGAGACAATCACTTCGACAAGTTCTCCCGGAGAAGCGGTTTCTTTCTCAGTAATCATAAATCCCTCGACACTGGAAGCGAGCCTCCAAGCCGTGAAGAAGGAACAGGGAACAAGCGCAGTGAGGAAAATCCATGTCAAGAGGAAAGTATACCCCCGGAAGATGAGAAAAAGCAGTATATTGATAATATATACGAGCATAAAAGCAGCCAGATGCAGGACGGAAATATGCACTTTTTTGTCTCTGATTCTGATATTCATCATCATCTCCATGCAATCTACATATTAGGGCTTTTGACCATTTCAAACAGTTTGTTTATGGCGGCGTCAACGCTCATGCCTTCCGCGCGTGACCTTGCGCTTAGGTGTACGCGGTGGCAGAGGACATCACTCAGTACGCTCTGAACGTCCTTTGCCGTGACGAAATCCCGTCCATTCAACATTGCCATGGCGCGCGACATACGAAGAAGCGCGATGGCGGCACGAGGACTTGCGCCTTGTGAGAAGAACGGACTGTTTCTTGTTCTCTCCACGAGAGACACAATATATTCATAGAGGGTGTCATGGACGAAAATCGTTTCAGTCCGTCGCTGTAAATCTGTCAATTCCTCCAAAGTAAGAATCGGTTTGATATCGGTAAGCTGTTTCCACACCTCGCCTTTAAGTAGTGCGACGGCATCCTCATGTCCGGGATAGCCCATGGACAGGCATACGAGGAAGCGGTCGAGCTGGGATTCGGGAAGCAGTTGTGTACCGGCGGATCCGGTCGGATTTTCTGTTGCGATGACGATAAAAGGATCCGGAAGCTTGTAGGTCGTCCCCTCGACGCTTGACTGCCGTTCTTCCATGACTTCCAAGAGAGCGGACTGGGTTTTCGGGGAGGTTCTGTTGATTTCATCCGCCAGAAGCAGGTTGGTAAAGACGGCGCCTTTCTGAAATTCAAACGTTCCTGTCTGACTGTGATACATGGAGAAGCCAAGCAGGTCGCTCGGAAGGACGTCGGGGGTAAACTGCACGCGCTTATAGTCTAACGACAACACCCGTGCAAAGGTGGTGGCGAGAGTCGTCTTTCCCACGCCCGGAATATCCTCCATCAAAATGTGTCCGCCGCCGATAATTGCGGCAAGCACTTTCTGCACGACATTTTCTTTTCCTTTGATGATTGTGTTAACTGCATCTTGTACTTCAAGTAATTTATTGTCCGGCATCGTCAATCTCTCCTTTATTTATTATTTTACCAACAAAAAAAATATATATCAAACTCTTTTGATTTTCTGATTGACACGTCTTTGTACAAAGTGTATAATTTCTATAACGCGTACACGAGTACGCAATAGAAAATTGCACATTACAGATGCAGTTTAGACAGAACAATATATTTTGCAGTATGAAAAGCGAAAATCATATTTGCGTTACGGGAGGAACGCAAAAAAATACCCCAACCGCTATTGTCCCCGCGAAAGAACAGATAGACCGTTAGGATATTTTTCACATTCGTTATTTTAAACTATTCTTGCCAAAATGTAAAGCATCTGTCGGGAAATCCATTGAAAACTACATAACAAACCATATGAAAACAGGAGGTATCAGATGAAAAAGAAATTAATGAGTATTCTTTTGGGTGCGGCAATGTGTATGTCATTGTTGGCGGGATGCGGAAATGGTGCGAAAGACAATCAGACAGCCGCTGCAGACGCGTACGATTCTTCAGCACAAACGGAAAGTACACAGTCGCAGGCTTCTGATGAAGCGCAGGAGACGTCGGATACACAGCAGGCGGCGTCCGGAGAGAAGATTACCTTGCAGTTCTGGAACGTGTTTACCGGTTCTGATGGCGATATTCTGCGTGAGATTGTAGATAACTATAATAAGACAAATACGGATAACATTGAGATTCAGATGGATATTATGCCTAACGACCAGCTTCAGCAGAAACTCCCGGCGGCGATCGCTACGGGAACGGCTCCTGACTTCGTTCTCTTCGGCGTAGAGAATCTTGCGCCTTATGTCAGCAATGATTCGCTCGAAGACATCAGTGACTTCTGGGATGTGACAGGTGTAGACAAGAGCAATTTCTTGGAGAATGTACTGGAGTTGTCCCATGTGGATGGTAAGCTGTACGGCACGCCGATGCAGTATAATGTAAGCTATTTATATTGGAACAAAGACTTGTTTGAGGCGGCAGGTTTAGACCCGGAGAAAGCGCCGGCTACTTTAGATGAACTGGCGGAATATGCGGAGAAGCTCACGGATCCGTCAAAGAACCAGTACGGTCTTGCACTGCCTACCAATGTTACATATATGCAGTTCTTATGGGCAAACGGCGGTGATGCGGATGACCCGCAGACCAATACGAATTTACTCGATTCAGACGAAAATATTAAGACACTGACATGGCTTCAGGATTTGATGGTCAATAAGAAAGTGTCGCCGGAAAACATCACAGGTCCGGAGGCGGATACGATGCTTCAGGCAGGACAGATTGCAATGTATATGAGCGGACCTTGGCAGATTAACGGACTCAGAGAGCAGGGAATCAATTTCGGTATTGCGCCTTGTGTGGCAGGAAGCGCAGGAGCGTTTTCACCGGCGGGCGGCTGCAGCTATGTGATTCCCAAGGGTACGGAGGAATCACACAAATTGGCAGCGTACAAGTTTATGCAGTACTGGCTGACTGACGATATTCTGAAAGAGTGGTCACAGAGAAACGGTTTCCCGGTTTGGTCCAAGACTTTGATGGAGGATCCGGAGATACAAAGCGATGAGGTATTAAATTCCATATCCAAGGCAACGGAGATTGGGCGTTCATACAATCTCGGCTATTCTCTGGCAAGCCAGATTGACAACGATGTTATGATACCGATGTTTGAGAAAGTCATGACGGGAGCGGCGACACCGGAAGATGCGTTAAAAGAAGCGTCTGCGGCTATGGATAAGGTGCTTGCTCAATAAGACGGATGCCTATCAAAAGAGTTGACCTAATAAGTCAACTCTTTTTAGGAGAATCGAGGGAATGATGACGAATAATAAAGCAAAAAGAAAAAGGTATCAGGCGCAGAATCAGAAAAGTGCGTATCTTTTTATCATGCCTTCTATGATTATCTTATCCGTATTCGTATTTATTCCGCTGATAGCATCTTTTGTTATCAGTATAACGGATATGAATATTTTCATGAAGGATGTTCAGTTTGTGGGACTGAAAAATTTCTTCCGGCTGTTTGAGGACGACAGGGTAAGGAACGCCACCTTTAACAGTCTTTACTTTACATTGTTGGAAGTGCCGCTGCAGGTCGGACTTGCATTATTATTGACCGTATGCCTGTCTAAGAACAGCAGATATTCCAAGCTGCTCCGTTCTGTCTATTATCTGCCGTTCGTCTGTTCCATGACGGCAATCGGTATCGTGTGGTCTATGCTGCTCGATCCGAATATGGGACTTATTGCATACTGGTTAAAGCAGGCGGGACTTGAAACCATCGCGTTCTTAAAAGATCCGAAGTTTGCCATGCCGACGGTGATCGTTGTAACGGCTTGGAAGGGATTCGGGTATACGTTGACTTTACTCGCGGCAGCCGTGCTCAATATTTCGCAATCGCTGTACGAGGCGGCGGAGATGGACGGCGCGGGAAGCTTTTGCAGATTTATCCATATCACGATACCGGGTATCTGGCCGACCATCAGCTTCTGCATCGTCACTTCAACAATAGGCGCTATGCAGATGTTTGATCAGGCGTATGTTATGACGCAGGGAGGACCGCTCAACAAGACGGAAACGGTTGTGCAGTACATTTATGACAGAGGATTTCAGACGGCGCCTTACGATTTGGGGTATGCTTCGGCAATTTCCGTCTATCTGTTTGTGATCGTGGCGGTGATGACGTTTGTCCTGCGGAAGTTTATATTAAGCCGAGGGGAGGATGCAGATGAATAAAGTTAAAAGAGTAAAATTATCGACTGTGGCAGGGGTGATTTTTACGGGTCTGATTGCCTTTTCGGTGATTCTTCCCATCCTATGGCTGCTCGTGTCATCATTTAAGACGGATGTGGGGGTGATTAAGTTTCCGCCGCAGTTTTTCCCGGAGGAGTGGACGCTGCACCAGTACTTGTATGTAGGAGACAGCATACCTATTTTTGAAATGACCAAGAATACCGTTATTTTTGCGGGAGGAGTGACGATCGTCAGCCTGTTGTTTGATTCGATGGCGGGATATGCGTTTGCGCGGATGAGGTTTAAAGGTTCAAAGCTTTTGTTTTCGATTATTCTGTTGACCATGATGGTTCCGTTTCAGATTATTATGACGCCGCTTTATATCGAAGTGTACAAATTTCACCTGCTAGATACATATCTTGGGCTGATACTGCCGCGCGCGACCAGTGCGTTCGGAATTTATATGATGAGTTCCTTTTTTACAGGGCTGCCCAAATCTCTGGAAGAGTCGGGAAGGATAGACGGGATGAGCGAGTTTCGGATTTTTCGATCTATTATGCTGCCGCTCTGCAAGCCTGCGCTTGTGAGTCTGGGGATTTTTCATTTTATGAATAACTGGAATGATCTGTTATATCCGCTGATGCTTACCAGTTCACAGAATAAAAGGACATTGTCGGCGGGGCTGGCGGTCTTAGTGGGAAATAAAGTCATCAAGTACGGACCGACGCTCGCGGCGACGATGATTTCACTGACGCCGCTGCTTGTTTTATATATTTTCTGTCAGAAATATTTTATTGAAGGCGTGGCGACAGCCGGAATGAAGGAATAGTGTGAGAAGTACTTCTAAGACTCATGCCAGAGGGCATTTCGTCAAGAAGTACTACGATTTGCTAAGCAAATCTTTCTCACACTGGAGAATGCCAAAAATGCGGCATTCTCCCAGACAAGCTTGCTTGTCTTTGGATTTTGAGATTCTGTAAAGCGGAATCATGGAGGTTAGTGTGAAAAGTAAATTTTTCACACACGAGATTTGTGTCTGCGCGCACTCGACACAAACTCAGTATGCGTGAAAAGCGTGCGCAGAATTGGAGAATGACATGGGAAAAGAACAATCACATATAATCGTCAACAGAAATTTTGTAAAAGGAGAGATTGATAAAAGAATTTACGGGTCTTTCGTGGAACATATGGGCAGGGTAGTATATACGGGGATTTACGAGCCGTCTCACGAGACGGCGGATGAGGACGGATTTCGTAGGGATGTTCTTGACAAAGTAAAAGAGATGGGCGTGACAGCGGTGCGTTATCCCGGCGGAAATTTTGTTTCCTGCTATGACTGGCGTGACGGAGTTGGTCCGGTAGAAAACCGTCCCCGCAGGCTGGAGATTGCATGGCGCGCCATCGAGACGAATGAAGTTGGAACAAATGAGTTTATGAAATGGGCGAGGAAGGCTGGCATCGAGCCTGTTTTTGCGGTGAATCTTGGTACGAAGGGCATCGAGAATGCCGTATCGCTCGTGGAGTACTGTAATATGGAAGGAGGAACTTATTACAGTGACTTAAGAAAAGAACACGGCGTAGAGATACCTTACGGCATAAAGACATGGTGTCTGGGTAACGAGATGGACGGGGACTGGCAGATTGGGCATAAAACTGCACAGGAATACGGGCGGCTTGCACAGGAGACAGCCAAGGCAATGAAACAGGTTGATGCAGATATCAAGGTAGTCTCCTGCGGCAGTTCTAAATCCGATATGAAGACCTACCCGGATTGGGAGGCGGAAACCTTAAAATATACTTATCCTTATGTGGATTATATTTCTCTGCATCAATATTACGGCGGACAGGAAATGGGAACGGAGAGTTTCCTCTCACAGTCGCTTGATATGGAAGACTATATCAAAACCGTGATCGGAACATGCGATTACGTCAAGGCATGGCACCGTTCAGATAAGACTATCTACATTAGTTTTGATGAGTGGGGCGTATGGTCGGTGCCGGATAAGGAAGTAGCGGCTTCGGTGGACGCAAGCCCTTGGCAGGTGGCGCCGCACTTAAGTGAACAGATTTATACGATGGAAGACGCGCTGCTGTTTGCGGGCATGATGATGAATTTCCTAAAATATGCCGACCGGATCAAGATTGCCTGTCAGTCGCTTCTGACCAATATCAGCGCCGCAATTATGACCAAAGAGGAAGGAGAAGTATGGGTTCAGCCGATTTATTATCCCTTTATGCACATGGCAAATTACGGTTCCGGTAAGGTGCTGCAGGGTGTGGATGAGATTCCGGCATACGATTGCGCATTGAGAAAGCAGGTTCCTTATGTGGATTATGTTGTTGTGCATAATGAGGAGAAGAAAGAGGTGGTATTGTTTGCCGTTAACCGTATGGAAGGGGAGATGGCGGAGATTGCGTTGGAATTGCAGGGATTTGAGGCGGTTCGCGTCATAGAGCATGTGACCATGCATTCCTTGGACAAGAAAGCGACTAATTTGGAGAATCATGAAAGGGTAAAGCCTGAACAAAGCGATACAAGCAGTCTTGCGCAGGGCGTTCTGACCAGCCGTCTGCCGGCGTTGTCATGGAATATGGTAAGAATTGCAATTTAATGAGTCCCAATGTTATACTATCAGTAAAGTCGTAGAGAAATTTACCATAGCGGGAGGCATAAAGTGGCAGTCACAGCAAAAGAACTTGCCCAGATGTGCGGCGTTTCACGAATGACGGTGCATCGGGCGCTTACGGATACAGGCAGAATCAACCCGCAGACTAAGGAGCTGATCCTGACAAAGGCAAAAGAATGCGGATACCGTCCGGATCTTTTGGCAAGGGGATTAGTCAAAGGGCAGACTTTCTATATCGGCGTGGTAGTGCTCGACGTCAATAACAGATATTTTTCCCAACTGCTTTCCGCCATCGGAACGGAAGCAAGGGAAAGAGGGTACTTCGTCAATATTACGCTCCATGAGCAGAATAAAGAGATGGAGCGGGAGCAGCTTGAGAGACTGGTTGATTATCATGTGGACGGGATTATCTTATCTTCCGTCAATCAGGGAAGCGAGTACAGGGACTTTCTGAACCGTCTTGATACGCCGATTGTGACGATTGGTAACAAGATTGCCGAGGATCTGCCTTTTGTGAGCATAGAGGAAAAGAAAGCGGCAAGAGAGGCAACGGAAGAAATCTTACGAAAGGGCTATGAGAAGATTGTGTTTGTGTGCCCGCCGCTTGAACGCAGTGAAGAGAATACATATGTTCACCGGCAGAGACTGGATGGATTTGAGGAAGCGGTATATTCTTGGAACGGCGGCCGGAAGCCGGAGGCAGAGAGCGTCGTGATAGACAGAAACGAGGCGTATGCGGCACGGGCGTATGAAGAACTGCGAAATACAAATAAACGGACGGCATTCTTCTGTTCCGGAGATATCTTTGCCTTGGATATTATGAAGTATATGAGCGGCGAAGGTATAAAGGCCGGAAAAGACTACGGCATCATGGGGTTTGACGGTATTGATATGTTAGATTATGTTTCGCCGAGGCTGAATACGATTTATAATCCGGTAGAACAGGTGGCGAAAGAAGCGGTAAAACTGCTGTTTAAACTGATGAATGGTGAAGCGGACGGAACGGAGAGTATCATTCTGGACTGTAAAATGATAGCTGGAGAGACGTTATAAAGGCTGACGTTTCTCCAGCCTTTTATTTTGGTCGAGGCTTTTATGCGGCTTATATTTTGGAGGCTTTTATTTTAGAAAGAAAAAATATTTTCAAATAAATTAATTTACTGTATAATATAATTTGGTAATTTATAGTAACAAGTGTTATTTTCAGTAAATACTTTGGCATGGAGGAGCGCTATGAAGAAGACATATCTGAATGATTTTCTATATAGCATATCGGCATTGCTTACGGCAGCAGTAGTGTTGTCTGCATTGTTTCCGGCGTATGCCCGGGCACAGGAGACGCGTACCGTCAGGGTGGCTTTCTTCCCGATGGAAGGCTATCATACATATTCGGAGAGCGACGGTTACGGCGGTATGGATGTGGCATATCTGGAAGAATTATGCGTATATACGGGATGGGATATTGAATATGTCAATTGCGACAGCTGGGATGATGCGCTTGCGAAGCTTGAAGCCAAAGAAGTGGATTTGGTAGGTTCGGCGCAGTATTCCGATGAACGCAGCGAGATATTTGATTATGCGGCGCTGCCAAGCGGATACACGTATGGCTGCTTATTTGTAGAAAGTGGCAGTAATCTTGCATATGAGGATTTTGAGCGTATGCGTGATATGAAGTTCGGCGTGGTGGAAAGTTATATTCGCAAAACGGAATATCTGCAGTATCTGGAGCGGAATGGAATCAGCAATCCTAATCTTCAGCAATATGACAGTACACAAAAATTACAGGAGGCGCTCGCAGACGGAGAGATTGATGTGGCTGTCCACACGTTGACCGAAGTCTTGGAAGGGCAGTGTCTGGTAGGCAAATTTGCGTATGCGCCTTACTATTATATTACATGGAAAGACAATACGGCGCTGCTTGATGAATTAAACAGAGGAATTGAAGAGATTAATGTAGACACTCCGCCGTTGGATCAGGAACTTGTCAACCGCTATTACGGGGACAGACGGGAGAATTTCGCTGCGGGAGAACAGGCGTTTATCGACAGCGGAAGCCTGTTAAGAATCGGATTCTATAAGGACACCAAGCCGCTTGCATATGTCAATGAGCAGGGGGAGAGCGACGGAATCTATATTCAGATCCTAAAGACGGTTGCAGAAAGAAGCGGGCTCGCTATGGAGTTCGTACCGCTTGACAGGAGCGAGTATTGGAAGGATCTGCTTCTCGAGGGAAAGATTGATTTCTATGTGGGCGCCAACAATATGCTGCTTTCACAGGATGAGGATATTAAGCTGTCAGGCACATTTATGTCTTATAATGCGGTTATTATTTCTAAGAACGATTTTGTTCTGACGGATGATGAAGTAACCATAGCGCTGACCAAGGGACGCGCCTACTGGGCCGATTACCTAGCCCTCGGAGAGCAGGCTGTCTACTGTGACAGCGCCAAAGAGTGTTTGCAGATGGTCAAGAAAGGCAATGCAGATATTACGCTGCTCAACACGATTGAGTATAATTATCAATCCAAGAATGAGAGGTTTTCGGATCTGATTGAATGGGATAACTATCGTTATCAGTCTGGCAGCACACTGGCGGCAGCGAGCGATATGGATCCGGTACTGTTCAACGTGATGAACAAATCTCTGAGAATGGTGTCAACGGATGAGAAAGAAGCCGTCATCAATCAGTATATGAATATCCCGTATGACAGCTACGACTGGATGGATTATCTGCATCAGAGCAAAGACGTTATTATTATTGCGAGCATAATTATCGTATTTGTATTGATTTTTGGCGGTATTGTGTCCCGCATGAGAAAGAAGTCGTATCATCTTCTGGAAGTCAAGAACGGCGAGCTGCAGGTTGCCATGCGTGAAGCGCAGAAAGCGAATCAGGCTAAGACCGAATTTCTTTCCCATATGTCGCATGATATGCGGACGCCGATTAACGGAATTATGGGTATGCTGAATATTGCCGAGAAGAATCCGGAAGATTTAGAGCGGCAGGAAGACTGCAGGAAGAAAATTAAAACGTCGGCGGAACATCTGTTGTCTCTGATCAACGATGTGCTCGACATTAACAAGATGGAAAGCGGGAATGTGGAGTTTGCCGATGAAATCTTCAGTTTAAAAGACCTGCTTCATAACTGTGCGGTTATTGTGAGCGGACAGGCGGCGATACGGAATATCAAATTAACGACGGATTTTGAAGAGCCGGACAGGATGACACATGAATATTTCGTGGGCAGTCCGCTGCATATCAAACAAGTTATTATCAATATAGCCGGCAATGCCGTGAAATACAATAAGCCGTCCGGAAGCGTACATATGGCGTGCCGCGTGCTTTCAGAGGAAGAAGGAACCGCAAAGGTCTGCTTTGAGATTTCCGATACCGGAATCGGTATGAGTAAAGACTACCAGAAACATATTTATGAACCTTTTACGCAGGAGGAAAGCGGCGCCAGAACGAATTATCAAGGTACGGGTCTTGGCATGACCATCACCAAGAAGCTGGTGGACAATATGGGTGGAACGATACAGATTGAAAGTGAGATTGACAAGGGAAGCAGATTCACGGTGATTTTACCGATGAAGATTGCCGTATCAGAAGAGAGTCCGGAAGCGGAGAAGGAAGAAGAACCGACACAGATTGCAGGCAAACATGTTCTCCTTGTAGAAGACAACGAACTGAATCAGGAGATTGCCCAGTATATGCTGGAGGAGCTGGGGGTTACGGTCACTCTGGCGACGAATGGCAAAGAGGCGGTTGATTTGTTTGCCGAGTCGGCTCCGGGCGATTATCAGATTATTCTGATGGATATCATGATGCCTGTCATGGACGGTCATGAGGCGACGAGGACCATAAGGAAGCTTGACAGACCTGACGCTTCTACGATTCCTATTGTTGCAATGACTGCCAATGCCTTCGCGGAAGATGTACAGGCGGCGATAGACGCCGGAATGAATGAGCATACTGCGAAGCCTTTGGAACCTGAGGTCGTCGAAGGCGTATTAAAGCGCTGGATTGGATAACATATGTTAAAAACGGTGGGATTCCCGCCGTTTTTTTAAACATATAGGGTTGGGTGTCAAAAGGTGCTTTGTGTAAATTGAATGGGCATATTGCACAAAGTGTTCTCTTGTGTCGTGCTTCGTCAAATGGATTTTCTAAATATTCTGGCAAGACTATGGACAACGGACGTAACCGCCCTCTATTCGCCATCCGGGCTCAGAACGGGCTTTTCGGGACATCCATGTCCCGAAATTACTGATTCTTGAACAGAATATTAAGAAAATCTCAATCTCCTTCGCAGGACATCTGCGTGAACAATTTGTGTAATATGCCTAAGTAAGATTTACAAGACACCTTTTGACACCCTAACCCATATAGAAAATCTCACCGTTTTTCGAGTGTGTTTTAAGGATTTTTTAATAATTTATAGATTACACTGTCATCAGACTCGAGTACATTCCGCGAAGTAAGCAGCGGAGCAAATTTTTATAGGAAAGGAAAATGACAGATGTTTTTACGAATACTGAAAAAAGATTTAAAGCGAAAGCGGACAACGAATATCATTCTATTGTTGTTCATCATATTAGCGTCAATGTTTCTTGCAAGCAGTGTGGATAATCTGATTGCGGTAAACGGTGCGATCGATCACTTTCTGGCAATGTCCAAGGTGCCGGATTCCATTGCGATCGCCCTGACGGATGGACAAAACGATGAGATTGCCGAATTCCTTCATGAACAAAGGTGGCTTTCTGAATATGAGGTAGTGAGAGGATTCAATCTGATCAATGAGGATGTGACCATTGCCGAATGTCAGGCAGATCCGGCGCAGACGGCGTATCAGAGGACCAATACGCTGTTTATCCAGACGATTCCTACGAATTTCATGAAGGTTTATACGGAAGACGGAGAGGAGCTGACGTTAAAGCCCGGAGAGATTGCGTTCCCGAAACTGGAGGCGGACAATAACAATCTGCAGGTGGGAGATAAGGTTTCCATCCGTGTGGGAGACAAGGAGCAGGAGTTTCGGATTGCCGCCATTGTGAAAGATGCGGTGTTCGGCAGTTCTATGATGGGATTTAAGCGTCTGTTTATCACGGAGGAGGATCTATCTGTATATGACGGGCAGGAAAATCTTGTATACACCGGGATCTATAATGTCAATTATGCAGACGAGGAGAAATTTGAGAGCGAGTGGAAGAAACAGGACTTTAGGGTCATCAGTGCGATTGACGGACCGGAAACGATTCGCATGTGCTATATCATGGATATGCTGGTTGCGGCGATTCTCATTGTAGTAAGCATCTGTTTGATCCTGCTGGCTTTTCTGGTGCTGCGCTTTACGATCGTATTTACTCTGCAGGAGGATTATAAAGAAATCGGTATCATGAAGGCAATCGGCTTAAAAGATGCGGGGATCAAGGGTCTGTATCTGATCAAATATCTTGCGCTTTCCGTGGTGGGGGCTTTGATCGGGCTGGTATGCAGCGTGCCCTTCGGTAAGGCTATTCTGGAACGGGCGATCGTTAATATTGTGGTGGAAGAGACGCAGCAGAATTTTGCAGTCAACATTGCGTGTGCCGCCGTGATTGTCGGACTTGTGCTGCTGTTCTGTTATGCAAGCGCTGATAAGTTAAAGAAGATATCTGCGCTGGAAGCGATCAGGAGCGGTTCTGACGGGGAGCGCTACAGAGCGAAGAGCCGCCTACGACTCTGGAAACAGACAAAGATGAGACCGTACTTCTATCTTGCGCTGAATGACATTTTGAGCAGTGTCCGTCGTTTCGGCGTACTGATCGTAACGTTCTGTCTGGGGATGATGTTGATCCTGCTGCCACTCAGTGCGGCGAATACACTGAAAAGCGACGGTATCATCAGCGAGTTTTCCATCAGTCCGTCAGATGCTTATCTGGATACCGGCAGAGGTGAGACCTATACGGTGGATATGGACAGTCTGTTCCGGGATATGGAGGATATTGAGAGAACGCTTAGCGAGCATGGGATCGAGGCGGTGACGGGAGCGGATATGGGCTATATGATTCCCTGCTATTCCGACGATCCGGAGGACTGCGTTACGTATTATACTTTGCAGGCGTTAGGAAGCTGGGATAGGCATTACAGCGTACTGTCAGGCAGGGAGCCGCAGCTTGCCAATGAAGTAATGATTACGGAGATGACGGCAAAGAAGATGGGAGTAGGTATAGGAGATACAATTTATTTCAAGATGGGGGATCGGACACAGGAGATGATGATCACCGGAACATACCAGTCCATGATCAATATGGGACAGGGCTACCGGGTGAGCCGCAGCACTAAGCTTGATGCGGATTACGCGGGAGGAATCATGAACATACAGGTAGAGATAGAGGGGATGGAGAGTGAGGAGGCGTGTGCGCGTCTGAGAGAAATCTTCCCAGATTATAGGATTGAGGATGCCAAAGGGGCTCTTGACAGTATGATCGGCGGCATCATTGAGCAGATTGATACACTGATGTACTTTATCGTAGCGATCGTACTGATCATCAACAGTCTGATCACGGTTCTTCTGATGAAGACAATGATGACGAAGGAACGCGGAGATATCGCGCTTTTAAAGAGCATCGGCTTTACAAACCGCTCTTTAAAAGGCTGGCAGACCGTCAGAGTGATGATGATTCTGGCAGTGTCCGTGGTGCTGGGGACACTGTTGTCGAATCTACTCGCGCCGTATATTATCGGTCCGATCTTCGCTATAATGGGCGCGACGTCCATTCAACTGGTCACAGGAACAGTTGAAGTATATGCACTCTATCCGTTGCTTTTGTTTGCGGTGACGGGCGTTACGGCGGCGCTGTGCTCAGGCGGTGTGAAGAAAGTAGACCTGAAGGAAGTAAATGATATCGAGTAAGCATCAGAAAAGGGAATGCATCAGAAAAGAGAAAGCATCGGGAAAGGAAAAAATATGAATACATTGACAGTAAAAGATTTGTGCAAAACTTATATTATCAACAAGAGACAGAACAATGTTCTAAAGAATATCAATATGGAGATTCGTGAGGGGGAGATGGTAGCGGTCATGGGACCGAGCGGTTCCGGTAAATCTACGCTTCTGTATACAGTCAGCGGGATGGATCATCTGACGGCGGGCAGAGTCGATTTCTTCGGCAAGGATATCAATGCCCTGAATCCTGCGCAGATGAGCAGTCTGCGCCTGAATGAGATGGGATTTATATTTCAGCAGATGTATATGTTAAAAAATCTGAGCATTTATGATAATATCATATTGCCGGCATATCAATCTAAGAACGGCAGAGGGAAAGAACACAGAAAGCAGATCAATGACAGGGCAAAAGAACTGATGCATAAGCTGGGTATCAGCGAAATCGCAGAACATGATATCAATGAGGTGTCCGGAGGCCAGTTGCAGCGGGCGTGCATCTGTCGCAGCCTCATCAATCAGCCGAAGATGATTTTTGCCGACGAACCGACTGGAGCCCTGAACCAGTTAAATTCCAAAGAAGTCATGAAGGAATTAAACCGCATCAACGCCGAGGGAACGACCATTATGCTTGTTACCCATGATATGAAAGTGGCGGCGAAGAGCGACAGGGTGCTCTATATCGAGGACGGAAGCATCAAGGGAGAGTATGTATTCGGCAAGTACAAAGGGCAGGAAGAAAACAGAGAGCGTGAGAAGAAGCTGTCGGTATGGCTGATGGAAATGGGATTCTGACAGGGAAAGGAAGCGTGGATGACGGATATTCTGCTGGTGGAGGACCACCGGGAACTAAATGAATTGATACGGGTTTTTCTGGAGAGGGAAGGCTACCTTGTACAAGGTGTCTTTAGCGGTGAGGAAGCGCTTGCATATTTGACGCAAAATAAGGTGAAGCTGATCATTCTGGACGTTTCATTGCCGGATATGGACGGATTTGCGGTATGCGCTGCAGTCAGAGAATACAGCAATACGCCGATCCTTTTCCTGAGTGCCAGAGTGGACAAAGAGGATAAGATGAACGGATTCATACAAGGGGCGGATGATTACGTGGAGAAGCCTGTGGACATGGAACTCTTGTGTGCTAAGATGAAGGCGCTTATGAGACGCGAGTACGGTATGAAGCAGGAGAAGGCGGTCATCTGTTCAGGCGGCATATCCGTTGACACGGATGCAAAACAGGTGTTTCTGAATCATAGAGAGATTGCGTTGACCGTAAAGGAATATGAACTTCTGGTCTTGTTTATACAAAATCCGGGGAAGACGCTGCGCAAAGAATATTTGTTTGATAAGATATGGGGTGTGGACAGCTTCAGTGAAAACCAGACATTGACGGTGCACATCAAGACGCTTCGGGATAAAATCGAGGAGGAGCCGAAGAACCCCAAGAGAATACGGACTGTGTGGGGCGTGGGCTACAAATATGAAGAAATATAACCGGATCATAGCCGTTTCTGTATTGACTTATTTGGTCATGGCAGTGCTGTTATATTTATTCTGCCGGGATAGGAACGCAAGTGAAAACACAAGCTATAAAGTGGAAATAAATCAGATCATGCAAGGCTTAGAAGATGCGGGTGCATTTACTGAGCCTGATCTGCGTGATATGCGGTATGTGAAGGAAGTGACTTTTCTTGGCGTGCAGACAGTAGGAAATGATGCGGAAACAGGAAGGAATGCGGAAATAGGAAGAAATGTGGAAATAGGAAGGAATGCGGATAAAGTGGCTGATACGGAAGAAATGCCACACGGCATAGAAGAGTTTCTTGCCTTCTATCAGAACCGCAACGGAATGAGTAGTGTGGTATATCCGTTTGCAGTGAAGGGAAAGCTGATGGGGTTCGTGAGATTTGATTATGTCGTCAGCGCAGCGAATCAGCATATTTTGTGGATTGCGGAGGGAGCGCTATTTGTTTCGTGGCTTATGATGTTTTCAGTGCTCTGGTATATCAGAATGCAGGTGGTCAAGCCATTTCATCTGCTCAGTCAGATGCCTTTTGAATTGGCCAAGGGACATCTGCAGGTAGACGTGGAAGAGAACAGAGGGCGGTTTTTCGGCAAGTTTGTGTGGGGTATTGCCATGCTCAGAGATACATTGTATGCATCAAGGGCAAAAGCCCTGAATCTGGAAAAGGAAAAGAAACTGCTGTTGCTGTCGATATCCCATGATATTAAGATCCCCTTGAGCGCGATCAAGCTTTATGCCAAGGCGCTGCGGGAAGAAATCTATGAGACAGAGGAACAGAAAATACATGCGGTGCGCCAGATAGAGAAGCATGCGTTGGAGATAGAGGAGTTTGTGCACAAAATCGCGAGTACGGCAAGCGAGGATATTCTGGAAATCGACGTGGCGGACTCAGAATTCTACCTGAAAAATTATATTGATAAAATCAGAGAAATCTACGAGCCGAAATGCAGACTTTCGATGACGGAATTTGTAGTCGGCGAATATGAGAATAAGTTATTAAAAGGCGATGTGGACCGTGCTGTCGAGGTGATGGAAAATCTGATGGAAAACGCCGTGAAATACGGTGACGGGCACTCAATCTGCCTGAAACTGTATGAAGAGGATTATTGTCAGGTAATTGAAGTGTATAATTCCGGGTCGCCCGTATCGCTAAACGAGATGCCGCACTTGTTTGACAGTTTTTATCGAGGAAGCAATGCGCAGGATAAGAGCGGAAACGGGCTGGGACTTTACATAGCCAGACAGATCATGCTTAAGATGGAAGGAGATATCTTCGCAAGAAGAGAAGATGGCGGCATGTGTATCGGGCTTGTGTTCCGCATCTAAGAAAACAACATAAAAAACTGCCGATTTACGAAATGTTATTCGTGAAACGGCGGTCTTTTTTGTATGTAGAAACTTTACAAAATTGCACAGAACGCAAAATATCCTTTGCCTTTCGAATTGAACAGAAGACTGTAGGGCGGATATGTTTTGTCAAATGTGCGCACAAACTGGTCAAAGGTCATCATATCATTCTTCTCCAGCCGATAGCTGTTATCGAATGTAAAATGTGATTTGATATAATCAACAAACTGTTCGGACAGAATTTTCATGGCGTAGATAGAGGTCTTGTCGATCCGTTTAATGTCTTCGCCGAGAATCTCCGTGAGAGTCCGGAGAACAAGCGGTTCCTCGAATACCAGATAGAGCTGTATTTTCCCTTTTTCCTTATGCTTGGAAACATAAGTCAGGCGGTAACAGATGGTATTGTCCGTAGAAAATTTCTCGCCTCCGTAGTGCAGACTAATGACCTGTGATTTGGCCTGACACAGTATCTGTAATCCTTGAAGGATTGCCTTGGAGAGAGATTCGATTTCATCTTCTGCAGTCTGATGTACCCATTTGTTAGCGTTCTTACCGGTGATGGCACGGTCTTCAATCATAATATGACCGTTTAGCCAGCCGATACAGATTCCGAGAAAATGTTGAACAGATTCAACGGAGTAGTCCTGTTCTTTCAGTTCATCCTCGAGAGCTGGAAGCGTTTTGTCACGCAGATTGTCATGGAGACTTTTATGCATAGCGTATCCGGCATAATTGATTGACTGCATATATGCTTCTTCATCTGCAAAATGTTTGATTGTATAACTCTTAAAATATTTAATGCCTTCTCTGCACGCATGCTGCTGTTTTGCTGTGTCTTCGTTGAGGGCAACCAGTTTACCGACAATTGAAAAAAGTTTCTGGTGTGCCTTGTCGATACTGTCCACACCGATATTAAAACGATTGTTCCATTTTATTTCCGCCGGCATAATGACTCCTTTCTTCTTTACTGTATTGATTTTCCAATAGTTTATCATATTTTTCCGTATGCCTCAACTGAAAAACAATCTTAATTTTGCGCAAAAATTATGCTTGAAAAAAATAAAATACTTGATATTTATTTCAAAACAACGTAATCTATTAATAGAGATAAAACGTATATATTAATAGTCATGATATTACAAGAATAAACTTGACACGGGGGAAAAGAAGATGAAGGATAAATTGGTTACGGTCGGAGTTGAGTATGACGAGGTACTCAAGCGCTTCATGGGCAAGGAAGACTTTTATCTGAGAATGTTGAAGAAGTTTCTGGATGATAAAAACTACGATGGATTGAAGCAGTCAGTAGAAGGCAGAAACTGGAAAGAAGCGTTCACATATGCTCATACCGTAAAAGGCTTGTGCGGTAATCTTGGTCTGGGCAGTATTATGGAATATGCGGCGCCGTTGACAGAAGAGCTGCGTTCGGAGCCTTATGATGAGGAGAGTATCCTGAATTATATGAAACATGTGGCGAAGGCATATGATAAAACCGTGGAAGTGATTAAGTCATTATAGAAATCATAATATATATGATAGGGGATGAAGAGACTGTCTGAAAGATGCTTTGCATCTGAACGGTCTCTTTTTTTGTAAAATCTTAAGAAATATGCGCGGTAGATTTAAGAATTATCTGTTAAGATGATATGCGTAACTTTTTTGGATAAGAAATACGCGCGGCTCTTGTCTGAACAAAAAGAAGTATGCGATAATGACCGGGAATGAGGATTAGGATGGGAAAAAAGATTATGAGTATCGTTTGCGTTTTGGCGGCGTTGTTTTGCTTTGCTTACTGTACAGTCGTGTTTATGATTAAGTCCGGAAGCAAATTTTATCTTGTATGGGCGGCAGGAGGAGTGTGTCTGCTCATACTTGCCTGGATGCTGCACTTTGGCATGTGGGACAAGATACCGCTTGTCTTTAGGAGAACCTTTGTATGTATTGTGTTTGCGGGCGTATTACTGTTTGTGATCGTGGAAGGATGCATCATCAGCAGATTCCATGACCGTGGGAAAGAAAATCTGGATTATATTATCGTGCTGGGTGCGCAGATGAAAGCCGGCGGACCGAGCGCGGTGCTCAAATTCCGTTTGGATGCGGCGTATGATTATCTGACGGTGAACGAGGATACCGTCTGCATTGTTTCGGGCGGACAAGGCAGTAACGAGCCATGCAGCGAAGCGGAGGGAATGTACCGCTACCTCACGGAGAAAGGGATTGAACCGGAACGCATTATAATGGAAGATAAATCTACGGACACGTCGGAGAATATTGCGTATAGTATGGATTTGATCGGAAGAAAAGATGTGAGCGTCGGCATTGTCACGAATAACTTCCATGTTTTCAGGGGCGTGCACTTGGCAAAGGCGGCGGGATTTCAGGATGTGAGCGGTATTTCGGCGCGCTCTAACGTATATTTTCAATTAAATAATATGGTGAGGGAATTTTTCGGAATCATGAAGGATTTCGTGTGCGGGAACTTATGACCGACAGACCTTGACAAATGATTGAAAATGAAATCCGCCACTTGGATTTGGGTGGTTTGTATGGTATCATAATAATGGTATTTCACGTTACACCTACACCGTACGGAGGAAGTATGGACAGAAGATATTCAAGAAAAATACAATGCGCTTTGGCGGTTGCTCTGACAGGAGTATGTTTAAGCGCCTGCGGTGAGGGCGAACAGGTAAGCTACTTAAAGCAGGGAATGGATGCAGTCGAAGCGCTGGAATATGACGAGGCTTTAAACTGTTTCGCAAGTGCGAAAGAGGCCGGAGAAGACGAACAGCTTGTGTATCGCGGCATGGGACTTTCCTACATGGGAATGACGCAGTACAGCGACGCGGTGACTTATTTGGAAGCGGCGCTCCACAGCGGAGGCGGCAGAGTGGAGGATATTGATTTTGACATCAACTATTATCTTGCCACAGCATATTATAAGAACGGACAACTGCAGGATGCATCGAACGCTTACAGTGCGATTCTTGCCTTGAGACCGAAGGAGAAAGACGCCTTTTATCTGCGGGGATGCGTGAAGCTGGCGCAGGATGATTTCGAGGGTGCGCAGGCCGACTTTAATGAGGCTGTGGCGCTGGACAGCAAGAATTACGATCAGATGATCCGCATTTATATGGCGCTTGAAGAATACGGATATAAAGATGCAGGTCTTATTTATCTGCAAAATGCACTGACAGAGAACGAGAAGTCAATTTCGGATTATGATATGGGGCGGATCTGCTATTATATGGGTGATTATGAGAATGCACGCAGTCATCTGAGTAATCTGAAAACAGCGACGGAATACGGCGCAGCGCTTTATCTGGGAAGAACCTATGAGGCGCTTGGGGATTACAATTACGCATCTACCATCTATGCGCAGTATACGGAGAATGATCAGACGAAGGCGGAGATATACAATCAGCTGGGATTGTGTAAGATGCAGATGGGAGAATACGATGAGGCGCTGGCGGCTTTTCAGGCGGCGATGAATATTGAGGACAACGGCATGATGCAGACGCTCAAGTTTAATGAGATCGTTACTTATGAGTATAAGCATGATTACAAAACGGCGGCGACGCTGATGAGTAGTTATCTGCGCTCGTATCCGGACGATGCCACGGCGAAGAGGGAGTACGAGTTTTTGCAGACGAGATGAGATTGACAAGGCAAAAAGCCGATGTTACTATTTGAAATGACAGCTTGTATTGAGACTGCCATATATGTTTTGGTAAGCTGCATGTCTTAATCCGGGCGAAACAGTAAAGTGATGCATAAGTATGCAGGAGGGAATGGTAGAGAAATGGAAAGTACTTTCTTACGCGTAAAAGGCATTATCAAGAAAAATGACAAGTATCTGTTGATCAAAAGATGGGTTGATGACAGGATTCCGGATCCGTTTGTGTGGGAGTTTATCGATGCGGAAGTCCAGCATGGCGAGGCGCCGGACGATACGGTACTGCGTGCGATCAAAGAGCAGCTGTCGGTAGACGGTACGATTGACAAGATTGAATATACATGGTCCAGTATGCTGGGGGATACGCATTGCGTAGGTATCGCATATCTGTGTTCCATCAAGGAAGAAGAAGAGGCGAACATTGTCTTATCTGAGGAATACGGCGAGTGGATGTGGGTGTCCAGAGATGAATTTAAACTTTACATAGAGAACCAGTATGTACTTCAGGATTTGGAAGGAAAAACATTATGATCAACAAATTAATAGATAAGATTAAGAAAACAGGCGCGCCAATTGTGGTAGGGTTAGACCCTACCATGAAATTTGTACCGGAGCACATTCAGAAGAAAGCCTTTGCAGAATACGGGGAGACGACTAAGGGTGCGGCGGAAGCGGTCTGGCAGTATAATAAGACGATCGTAGATCATATTTACGATCTGATTCCTGCGGTAAAGCCGCAGATTGCCATGTATGAACAGTTTGGCATTGAGGGCATGATCGCTTTTCAGAAGACGGTTGAATATTGCAAGCAGAAAGATCTGGTGGTAATCGCTGACGTCAAGCGCGGAGACATCGGTTCCACCTCCGAGGCGTATGCGGTAGGACATCTCGGACAAGTCAAGGTCGGCAATACGATGTGCAGAGGTTTTGACGAGGATTTTGTAACCGTGAATCCTTATCTGGGTTCTGATGGTGTGAAGCCTTTTATTAAAGTGTGTCAGGAAGAAAAGAAAGGCATCTTCGTGCTGGTGAAGACTTCAAATCCCAGCAGTGGAGAAATGCAGGATAGGATTATACGGGATGATAAGGCGGACAGGCCGCTCTATGAGATTGTGGGCGAACAGGTTGCCGCTTGGGGCGCTGAGTGTATGGGAGACTCTTACAGTTATGTGGGCGCCGTGGTAGGGGCGACATATCCGGAGCAGGGTAAAATTCTGCGTGAGATTATGCCCAAGGCGTTCATCCTCGTGCCGGGATACGGCGCGCAGGGCGGTAAAGGCGCGGATTTAGTGCACTTCTTTAACGAAGACGGACTTGGGGCGATCATCAATTCATCCAGAGGCATTATTGCGGCATATCAGCAGGAGCAGTATGCAAAATACGGTGAGGAGAACTTCGCAGACGCTTCGAGGGCGGCGGTTCTTGCTATGAAGGAGGACATTGCGCAGGCGCTTTCATCAAGAAACTAAAGCAGGAGGGTAAGAAGATGGAACGATATAAACAGGAATTTATCGAATTTATGGTGGATAGCCAAGTGCTTAAGTTTGGAGATTTCACGTTAAAGAGCGGTAGAAAGTCGCCGTTTTTTATGAACGCCGGAGCATACGTTACGGGTGCGCAGCTTCGCAGACTGGGTGAATACTATGCGAAAGCCATTCACGACATGTACGGACTGGATTTCGACGTGCTGTTCGGACCGGCTTATAAGGGGATACCGCTTTCGGTGGCAACGACTATGGCGATCAGTGAACTGTACGGCAAAGAGATTCGTTACTGCTCTAACAGAAAAGAAGTGAAAGATCACGGTGACGCGGGAATCCTGCTTGGCAGCAAGTTAAAGGACGGTGATAAGGTAGTGATCATCGAGGATGTGACGACTTCCGGCAAGTCTATCGAAGAAACGTTTCCGATTCTTAAGAGTCAGGCTGATGTGGAAATTAAAGGGCTGATGGTCTCCCTGAATCGTATGGAACGCGGACTTGACAGCGAGAAGAGCGCGTTAGAAGAAATTAAAGCAAAGTACGGATTTGAGGCGCATGCTATTGTAACGATGGAAGAAGTGGTGAGCTGCCTTTACAATAAGCCGTACAACGGAACGATATATATTGACGATACATTAAAGAGCGCCATTGATGCATACTATGAACAATATGGGGCAAAGTAAGCGAAGCGAAAGCATAACGGGCAAGGAAAACATAACAGCACATAGACAGATATAATGAGACAACCAAAGTACCGGAGACGGATGAAAGAGTAGAAATAGAAAGGAAGCGTAAGGATGGAAGAGAAAACTTATAAAACAATGGGCGGTTCCGGCGCATTAAACATTGCGGTTGGCGTAGTTGCCTTAGTAGTCGGTATTGCAAGCGGCGTGCTTCTAATTATCAGCGGCGCGAAATTATTGGCAGGAAGAAACAAGATCCTGTTCTAAAGAGAAGATGGAGTAAGATGAATGGGTGTTTTCGGAATCGTCGGAAATACCCATTTCAAGATTTCACAGCCCGAATTGCTGTGCACATTATGTATATTGAAACAGCATAAGCGGGACAATACGGAGTAAGGAGCTGCTATGGCGAAGAAGAACAGTTATATGTTTACGAATAAACAGCATACCCAGAAAGGCATCATGTCCACAATACTCGGCGTGATTTCTCTTGCGACGCTTTCCTATGCCGTGATCATGAGTTATCTGAAGGCGGGAGATATCCCGAGGCAGTATGGTGCGGCGGCGATGCTTGTGATGATCTTTTCTTTCGTAGGGGCAGCGCTCGGCGTGATTTCTAAGACTGAGCGGGATAAATTCTATCTGTTTACCTATCTCGGTATCGGATTGAATGTTTTAGCGCTCGCTGCAATCAGCGTAATTCTGTATGCAGGTGCGTATGCACTGTGATGTTCGTTGTTGCAGAATAATAGCTTGCATATAATTTGAATATAAAAGGTTATTGAGGGCGGGAATGAAAGACCGTTGACGGCGGAAATGTGAGGTTTTTGATTGATGATGGAAGATTTATATATTTCGGAAACAGACAGAGAAGATTTGGAGAAGGAAAGATACGTGCTTGCAATGGAACGGATGAAAGAAATACTGAATGAGTCAATCTGCGCGGAACAGGTGCAGACGTATTTTCATCGTATGGCTGAGTTCGTTCTGCTTATGGACAGGGCGTGGGACATTGTGGAGAGCGGCAGATTACGACAGATGAACATGGAAGAACTGCAGGATTTCAATAGGCGTCTGTATGAGGACATTCTTCCTGCGCATTATGGGAATAGTTACGGAAATCCTGACTATGCGGTTGGTTGTCTGGGTGAGTCAATCGGAAAAATGCTGTCTTTTCTATATACGGAACTGCGGGGAATGATTCCGGCGGCTTTTGAGCAGAACCGATTTGACATGGTGATACGAATGGAACTTCTGCTGGAAGTTTATCAGGAGTTTGTGAGCTGCGGGCGTGCAGAAGAGCCGCAGCAGGAAGAAATCCGACGGATACTGTACTGGTATGTAAGTGATTATTATGAACCGGAAGCGCTTGAGAGAACGGCAGGGCTTCTGTGTCCTGACAAAGACTTTGCATACCGGATTATTATGGAAAGCGATTTGAGCGATTTAAGATATCTGTATTATTACGGAGAATATATTACTGACAATGAACTCAAGACGGCAAGACACTTAAATGAGATGTCTGAAGAGAAGGTTAAGCTGCTGGCGGATACTTATACGGAAGGATACCGGATCGGATTCGAGACAGGCAATAAAGATATTTCCATCAAGAAAACCGTAAATATCAGATACTTTCTCGGATTTGAGAGAATGATGCGGCAGGCCGTCATCAATTTTGACCAAATCGGTCTGCGTACGACAATCTATCGTGCGGGAAGTAATATTTTTCAGGGGAGAAGCGTCAACAAGAACGGTTATAGCGGCGCAAACCCGAATAAACAGTTCGATTATGACCATAGAGAGGATCAGGCGCTTGTTCTGGATAAACTTCTCGTGGAGCGGAAATTAGATTGTCTGAAGAACGCGTACGAACAATATAAGCAGGAGGCGGCAGTCTTCGGCGGTCCGGCTGTGGCGGAAATATTCGGCGAGAAACCGTTCGTGCCCCTGACTAAGAAGACAGTCTATAAATTGTCGGAGAAACAGCAGAAGCTTTCCGTAGAATACGCTTCCAAAGCCGGAGCGATGCAGAACGAATATATTCCCGGCGAGGAGAGAAGTTTCACGATCATTGCTTTTCCGGTGCCGGACATCGGCGAACGCTACGAAGAAATATTCGACGATATTGTGAGGATCAATACGCTTGATTATAAACTGTATCAGGGAATCCAGCAGAACATCATTGACGCGCTGGACAAAGGATTGACCGTAATAGTCAAAGGGTGCGGCAGGAATGACACTGACCTGACGATTAAGCTGCACAAGCTGCAAAACCCTGACAAGGAGACGAACTTCGAAAACTGTGTGGCTGACGTTAATATTCCGGTGGGAGAGGTGTTCACTTCTCCGATGCTTGCCGGGACAAACGGCGTGCTGCATGTGACAAGAGTATTCCTAAACGAATTGGAATACAAAGATATCCGGCTGGAGTTTAAGGACGGAATGATCGCAGATTACGGGTGTGCGAACTTCCCGTCAGAAGAAGAAAACCGCAAGTATATCAAGGATAACGTGCTGTTCCATCATGATACGCTTCCGCTCGGGGAGTTTGCTATCGGCACGAATACGACGGCATATGTGGTGGCGCGCAAGTACGGTATTGAGGATAAGATGCCGATTCTGATTGCCGAGAAGACTGGACCGCATTTTGCGGTGGGAGATACCTGTTACTCACATGCGGAGAATGTAAGAGTGTTCAATCCCGACGGAAAAGAGATTATTGCCAAGGATAACGAAGTGTCAGTTTTGCGTGACACAGATGTCAGCAAGGCATATTTTCAGTGCCACACGGATATTACGATTCCGTATGACGAACTGGGAGAACTGTCTGTGATGACCGAATCAGGAGAGAAGATTTCCATTATCCGGGACGGTCAATTTGTTCTGCCGGGGTGCGAGGAGTTAAACCGTGCCTTTGCATGATGCGGCATCTTAAATAGTAATGATAGGAATCTGATTGAAAAGATAGTTGCACGGCGGCGGAAAATCTAGTACACTAATGATGGGTATTAATCAGTAATTCCACAATATATTGTGGTCACGTCAAATGAGGAGGAAAGATAGATGGCACAAGTAGGCATTGTGATGGGCAGTGATTCGGATATGTCCGTTATGGCGAAAGCGGCTGATTTATTGGAAGATCTGGGTATTTCTTATGAAATGTCAATCATTTCGGCACACAGGGAGCCGGATGTATTTTATGAGTATGCTAAGAGTGCGGAGAGCAAAGGATATAAGGTAATCATTGCGGGTGCAGGTAAGGCGGCGCATCTGCCGGGAATGTGCGCTGCTATTTTTCCGATGCCGGTCATCGGCGTTCCGATGAAGACTTCGGATTTGGGTGGTGTGGATTCTCTGTACTCTATTGTCCAGATGCCTTCCGGCATACCGGTTGCCACGGTGGCAATCAACGGCGGTCAGAATGCGGGCATTCTTGCGGCGAAGATTCTTGCCACATCCGATCCGGCGCTTTTACAGAGATTGAAAGATTATACGCAGAGTCTTAAGGAAAGCGTGCAGAAGAAGGACGCGAAACTTAAGGAAGTAGGGTACAGAAATTATCTGGCGGATTAAAGAACATTTTGGAGGAAATCATGGATTATAAAACAGCGGGTGTTGATATAGAAGCAGGTTATCAATCGGTAGAACTGATGAAGAAATATGTAAAGGGAACGATGAGACCGGAAGTGATGGGCGGTTTAGGCGGATTTTCGGGCGCATTTTCCATGGCAAAGATCAAAGAGATGGACAATCCGGTGCTGTTATCCGGCACGGACGGCGTCGGCACCAAGATTAAGCTGGCGTTTCTGATGGATAAGCATGATACGGTGGGAATCGACTGTGTGGCCATGTGCGTCAACGATGTGGTATGCGCTGGCGGTGAACCGCTGTTTTTCTTAGACTATATAGCCTGCGGCAAAAATTATCCGGAGAAGATCGCGACGATTGTCGGCGGTGTGGCCGAAGGATGTAAACAGGCTGGCGCGGCGTTGATTGGCGGCGAGACGGCGGAACATCCGGGACTGATGCCTGAGGACGAATATGATCTTGCAGGATTTGCCGTGGGGGTAGTCGATGAGAAGGATCTGATTACCGGCGCTGACATCAAAGCAGGAGATACGCTGATCGGCATTGCCTCTTCCGGCGTACACAGTAACGGATTTTCTCTTGTGCGCAAGGTGTTTGAGATGACCAGAGAAAGTCTTGATACATATTACGAAGAACTGGGCGGGACATTAGGCGAAGCGCTTATTACACCCACAAGAATTTATGTGAAGGCTTTAGAGTCCATCCGCAGTGCGGGCGTGAAGATTAAGGGGTGCAGCCATATTACCGGAGGCGGATTCTACGAGAATATACCGAGAATGCTTCCGGAAGGGGTGACGGCGGTCATACAGAAAGACAGCTATCCGGTTCTGCCGATATTCAAACTGTTACAGGCGAAGGGCAATCTGGAAGAGAAGATGATGTACAATACATACAATATGGGACTCGGAATGGTGCTGGCAGTGAATCCTGCGGATGCGGATAAGACTCTGCAGGCGCTCGAGGCGGCAGGAGAGAAAGCTTACCTGATTGGAGAAGTGATATCCGGCAGCAGAGAAGTCATACTGAAATAGAGCGGCTAAACAATTGATAAATGAATAGCGATATATGAAAAAGGGAGTGGCGGCAAAATGCTTAGAGTAGTGGTTTGTGTGTCGGGAGGCGGCACGAATTTGCAGGCGGTGATTGACGGCGTAGAGAAGGGTTCCGTGACAAACGTGGAACTCGTGCGCGTGATCAGCAACAACAGAAATGCTTATGCGCTGGAACGTGCCAAGAATGCCGGAATAGAAGCAGTATGCGTATCACCCCGCGATTATACCGACAGGGAACAATTTAACGAGGCGTTTGTGCAGGAAGTAGACGCGGCAGATCCCGATCTGATCGTACTGGCGGGATTTCTGGTGACGATTCCGCCGCAGTTGATTAGAAAATATGAGAATAGGATTGTCAATATTCATCCGTCGTTGATTCCCTCTTTCTGCGGCACGGGTTATTATGGGCTCAAGGTACATGAGGCGGCTATTGAAAGAGGCGTGAAAGTGACCGGTGCGACAGTGCATTTTGTTGACGAGGGCATGGATACGGGACCGATTATTATGCAGAAGGCAGTGGCGGTACAGGATGGCGATACGCCTGAGATATTGCAGCAAAGAGTCATGGAGCAGGCGGAGTGGATTATCCTTCCGTGGAGTCTTAACCTGATTGCCAACGGCGGAGTGACGGTTGAGAATGGACAGGTGCGCGTGTCTGAGTAGGCGGCATCGGAAAGGTGGGAGGTTTTCTAATGAAAGTACTGATAGTAGGAAGCGGCGGCAGAGAACATGCAATCGCATTGAGTGTGGCAAAAAGTGCGAAAGTTGATAAAATATACTGCGCGCCGGGCAATGCGGGAATCGGACAGATAGCGGAGTGCGTACCGATTGGCGCGATGGAGTTTGATAAGCTGGTTGCTTTTGCCGGAGAGCAAGAGATAGATCTGACGATTGTCGGTATGGACGATCCTTTGGTAGGCGGTCTGGTAGACGAGATGGAAGCGGCTGGACTGCGCGTATTCGGTCCGAGGAAAAACGCGGCAATTCTGGAGGGCAGTAAAGCCTTTTCCAAAGATTTAATGAAAAAATATCATATCCCCACGGCAGCGTATGAGAACTTCGATGACGCCGGGAGTGCGCTTGAGTATCTGGAGACTGCGAAGATGCCGGTGGTGTTGAAAGCCGATGGGCTTGCTCTGGGCAAAGGCGTGTTGATCTGCCAGACATTAGAGGAGGCAAAGGAAGGCGTCAGGACAATTATGGAAGATAAGAAGTTCGGTGAGGCGGGTAATCGCATGGTCGTGGAAGAATTCATGACAGGGCGCGAGGTGTCCGTACTTTCTTTTGTGGACGGCAAAACAATCCGCATTATGTCTTCCGCGCAGGACCATAAACGTGCGCTTGACGGTGATCAGGGATTGAATACGGGTGGAATGGGTACGTTTTCGCCGAGTCCTTTTTACACCGAGGAAGTGGATGCATTTTGTCATAAATATATTTATCAGGCGACGGTGGATGCTATGGCGGCAGAAGGACGACCTTTTAAAGGCGTTATCTTCTTCGGTCTGATGCTGACACAGGACGGTCCCCGCGTGTTAGAGTATAATGCGAGATTCGGCGACCCGGAGGCGCAGGTGGTGCTTCCGCGTATGCGGAATGATATGATTGAAGTGGCGGAAGCGTGTATCGACGGAACACTGGATCAGATAGAGCTGCAGTTTGAGGATAATGCGGCAGTATGCGTTGTTCTGGCATCAGAGGGGTATCCTGTGTCTTATGAAAAGGGACTTCCGATTAAAGGGCTGGAGTGTTTTGAGGACAAAGAAGGATATTACTGTTTCCACGCAGGAACGAAACAGACAGAAGACGGAATTGTCACAAATGGCGGCAGGGTTCTTGGCATTACGGCAAAAGGCGCGGACCTTAAAGAGGCGAGAGCCAATGCGTATAAGGCGGCGCAGTGGGTCACATTTGATAATAAATATATGAGAAACGATATCGGTAAGGCAATCGACGAAGTATAAAGTTAACGGACATATATAGCGGCATATATGTATATTGAGACCGTAGAAGGGGGCAAATGCAATGAGCAGCAGGGAAGAAAAGACTGAAAATCTTAGGAAAAGCTTGTTGGATATGAGCAATTATAATATACCGACAATCTGTAAGGAATGCGGCGGCATTCTGGTTTTCAAGGGCGTTGGAGAGTACAAGTGTGAGGATTGCGGAAACTTGGAATATGATGATTACGGTACGGTACGCAATTATATAGAGAAACATCCCGGAATAACATCTGCTCAGGTATCGGAAGCTACAGGTGTCACACAGAAAGCCATCAGAGAGATGCTCAAGGAAGAACGTCTGGAAATCGCTGCGAATTCTAACGCATTTCTGACTTGTGAAATTTGCGGTAAACAAATTCGTTCCGGCAGATACTGCGGCAGATGTGAGGCGGCTTACCACAGAGATATAGAAGAGAAAGCCCGGTCGGCAAGAAATATCAATATGTCCGGTTTCGGGACAGAAAAACATATTGGCGAAGAGGGGTCGAAGCGATTTACCAGGGACCGCTAGAGCTATAAGATTAACAAGGGAGAAAAAACATGATACGAAAGAACAAAGATACGGCACCGGCAAAAAGGCGTTTCCTTACGGGTTTGGCAATGGCACTCAGCATTACATCCATGCTGTGGTGTGAATCATTTGTCAGCAGGGCGGACGCTACGGGCAAAGTTACGGTGGGGTCGGCTAAGATTCGTCAATCGACAGATACTGCCAGCGAAGTGGTAGGAAGTACTTCCCAAGGGAAAACAGTAACGATCAAGAGCCAAGTGACGGATGCTGCAGGAGTGGCATGGTATGAGGTATATATCGACTCAAATAAGACAGGATATATCCGTGCCGATCTGGTTGAGAGCAATAATGACGGAGAGATACCGCAGACAACGGCGAGCGCGCCGGAGCCAGCGAGTGATAATGGGCAGAGTGAATCGACGCTGACCGATGGGGGGACAGAGAGTTCCGGAGGAGGAACAGGCGCCGAAGCTGCGGCGGAAACTGCCATGGATGCACAGTATGCGGCGCTGACCGTGAATTCTAATGTAAGAACGAAGCCGTCTAAGGATTCTGCCGCGGTGGCCAAGCTGAATGAAGGTACGCAGGTAATCGTAAGCGGACAGTCTAACGGAAATGACGGTAAGACGTGGTACTTTGTCACCTTTACCGATGCGGACGGCGCAGAGAAAACGGGATTTGTCCGTTCTGACCTGTTGACATTGGGAGAGATGTTACCGCCGCCGGCAGAACCGGAAACACCGGCAGAACCGGAAGCGCCCGTAGAACCGGAAATGCCTGTAAATAATGACTATGAGCTGGTTTATAAAGATGCGGAAGGCGAATGGTATCTGCTTGATAATACGGCGGGCGGTGAGTTTTCATATGAGCATAAACTCAGTCAGCTTCTGGAAGCCGTAAATAATCAGAGCGAAGAGGCGTCTGAGGATGCCAAGACATTGGTAAAACAGCGTATCGTGATTGTTGTGCTGGTGTTTCTTGCGGTGATACTGATTATAGCAGTGATTATCATGGCGGTCAAACTCAGAGATGCATACTATGAAGACTATGAGGATGAGGATGACGAGGACGAGGACGATGACGATGAGGAAGAGGAAGAAGAGGCGCCGGTAAGACGCAGACGCCGCGTAGAAGAGGAAGAAGAGACGCCGGCAAGACGCAGACGCCGCGTAGAAGAGGAAGAAGAGGCACCGATAAGCCGCAGACGCCGTCCGGAAGAGGATGAAGAGGCGCCGGTAAGACGCAGCCGCCGGGCAGAGGAAGAGGAGACGCCGGACAGGCGCG
>ERZ779631.54-NODE-54-length-40295-cov-7.693986_pt1 | contig 40295 bp, 32 predicted proteins | sample MGYA00514193_ERZ779631 | MGnify/ENA primary metagenome ERZ779631 (study PRJEB29562, sample SAMEA4376710) | mouse gut metagenome | isolation source: Cecum | study: EMG produced TPA metagenomics assembly of the A DSS colitis mouse model was used to assess the microbial...
CTTCCACCCAGTCCGTGTAGGCCGAGCGGTACAGACCTCTCGCTGTATGTATGGCTTGGGCGCACGATTGTAACCGGAAACCCTTCTTCCCGATATAATCTCATCAGCAGTTCCTCTCCCGCAATCTTGTTGCGTGAATACTCCCAATAGGGATTCGCGAGTGGTGTTCCCTCATTGATTCGGTAGTCTGACAACGGTTTCTGATAAGCGGATGCTGAACTGATATAGATAAATTGCTTAGTCTTTCCTCTAAATAACCGATAGTCTCTCTCCAACTGCTGCGGTGTAAACGCAATAAAATCCGCCACCACATCAAAAGTCTGTCCGGACAGTTTACAAGCCACATCTTCCTCGTTTCCGATATCAGCCTGAATAATATTGGCTCCGGGCGGCAGCACATCATTGCGCGTTCCCCGGTTAAGCAGCCATAAATCATGCCCTGCTGCCAGAAGCTTGGCAGAGATTGCCGTACTAATCGTACCTGTTCCGCCGATAAATAATGCTTTCATCATATTTCTCCTTTCATATTAGTTACAAATCAGGCGTTTGCCATCATCATATGTTAAACATTTTTCTGATTGGATTCACACTTCTGGCCTGCTCAAGAATCGCCGCTTTCTCTCCTTCAAGATATTCCTCCAGTTTGCCGATTTCTTCCTTTGTAAAACCTTCCGACTTCTCAATAATTCCCTCAGGAACGATGCCTTCCGCCCAATCTTTTCCCCGAAAAAACGACACCCTCACAAATTTCTTATCTTCCTTGTGAAGCATTCCCGATACCAAAACTTTCATTTCTTCAGGTATTGGGTCCTTTTTTACAATTACTTTTCCGTCTTCCATCTCTACTCTTGCCTCTTCAATTCTTCAATTTTATTGCGAAGCATAGCAATTTCCTCATCTTTCTCCCGGATGAGTTTCGCGTTCTGTGCTATCTCGTTGTCTCTCTCCCGGATGAGTTTCGCATTCTGCGCTATCTCGTTGTCTCTCTCCCGGATGAGTTTCGCATTCTGCGCTATCTCGTTGTCTCTCTGTTCTAATGTGTCTCGTTGCTCAGCTATTTTACCTTCTTTTTCCGCTATAGCTTTTTGGTAACTTATAATGGCACTATCCCGTTCCGAAACCGCTCTCTCATAGTTCTTCAAATCCTGATAATGCTCCTCGCGGTCACGGCACATTTTGCGAATTTGCTCATCGGCATTAAACTTATAAATTGTTTTAGCCGCCTCATCCATACATTCATTTTTCGATGCCAGCATTTTAATTTCCTCCCAAGTTGTTGACTTAAAAAGCAGCGCCCACTTATCTATATGATACTGTCTGTCTTCTTCAGTTGCCAAATCTATACGAGATAAGTCTATCACATTAAGCGTAATGCTGTCACTATATTTTTGATAATTTTTTACGTTTATCAGTTTATAAGAAGCATAAAATTCAGGACACTCATCAAATAGTGTATAATTCAAAAATCCGATATGTATCACCGGTCTTGCCTCAGCATAATCCTGTCCATGTTTCAGATTATCAAAGGAACGGCACAAATACATAACTGAGCGTTCCTTCCAATTTAGCTTGTTAGTTATCTGCATTTCGAGATTAATCAATGTGCGGTCATTTAGAATCACATTGATGTCCAAACGCATTTCCTTATTTTCAACGGCTTCTCCCAGCATAATAGGGTTTATAATCTCCACGGAAATAACCTCCTCATCAGGAAGATGCAATAAGGAACATATTAGCCCACGAAGAACTTTGTTATTTGACTGTAAAACTGCCCGAAACATATAATCATTTGTCATGCCATAGGGAATCGTGCCATGAGCACTTTGAAATTTTTGGTTCAGATTCATAGATGTGCTTCCTTTCGTATACAATAATGACGGAGCATTGCTCCAAAGATGCCGTGACCTCAGCAATCTGCGATGTTACGGCAATAGAATATGAACTATGTATATCACAAGCTAACTTGGATTGCAATGTCTGATGAGTCTATTTGAAAAGAAAAAGTGTAGAACTTTTATAAACGTAATATTGTTAATCGCTACGGCCATGACAAAATATAGCACTACATAGAAAAATCACAGGAATCAAACACAAGATATTGTATTATGCACTTTTCATGTACATACGTACATAATGCAATCAGATTGGGGATATTTCACACCTTTCATTTGCACAAAACCGACATGGCACGTGCCATATCGGTTCTATCCACTTTTATCATCTCTATCCTTTATAATGCTCCAGCACAATTGCATGTGCAATACCCGGAATTGACTGCCCCTCATTGAAACTTGTCTTACTAAGAAGCGCTCCCGTCGGCACAAATAATACTCTTCTCCAGACGCCTTCCTCAATCTTCTTAAGAATATAGGCTGACAACACTACCGCGCTGCACCCGCATCCCGATCCTCCGGCATTCGTATCCTGCCGCTCGCTGTCATAGATTTCGATGCCACAGTCCATATGCTGCTTCGTGATATCAATCTGTTTCTCAGAAAGCAAATCAAAAAGCAGTTTCTGCCCTACCGTACCGAGGTCGCCGGTAATAATTTTGTCATAGTCGCCGGGTGTCCTGCCGAAATCCTCCAGATTCTGCCTAATGGTATCCGCCGCGGCCGGAGCCATACACGCGCCCATATTCATGGAATCTTTCAGCCCGTAATCCATAATTTTGCCAATGGTAACTCCCGAGATAACCGCTCGAATCTGTCTGCCCGGCTGCGCCGAAAGGATGAACGCACCGCTTCCGGTCACCGTCCATGTCGCAGATTTCGGACGCTGGTTGCCATAGGCTAACGGAAACCGGAACTCTTTCTCCGCGCTGGCAAAATGACTGGACGTAATACATGCCGCTTTCTCAGCAAAAGCCCCTGCCACCGCCATACTGCCCATGGCAAGAGATAGTCCGCATGTGGAACACGCTCCGTAAAGTCCTACATGGGGCACCTGATACCCCGCCAGTCCGAAGCTGCTGGCGATGGACTGCCCCAGCAAATCTCCCGCGTAGACAATCTGGATATCCTGCTTCTGCAATCCGCCTTTCTGAAGCGCGATCTCCAACGCCTCTTTCTGTAAACTGCTCTCCGCCTCTTCCCATGTATCGGCACCGAATTTATCATCATAACACACTTTGTCATATAACTGCCCCATCGGACCCTCGGCTTCCTTGCTGCCCACGATGGCGCCGCTGCTGATCAGATACGGCTTATTGACAAATTGAAAACTCTGTTTTCCTAACATCCTGCTATCTCCTTTTTCCTATTCTCTCAAATCTTCCCAGACTTTTTTGAAAATATTTCCTATCAGATAGTATGGATATTTTATGAAAAACTATACTTGCCAGTTCCTTATATATCTAAAACACAATCGGTATCATGCTGTAAGCCGCGTCCCTGCTCTCCTCACAGCAGACCGCCACCCGGTATCCGGCAATCTCCGAATATTCTTTCAGATGGTAGTACTTCGCATTAAACGTATGCCTGACGCGTATCTTTTCCTTATCTTTATTCATCACCACCGCAAAATCGCCTAGCGGCAGCGAAATGCCTTTGCCGGTAGCTTTTAGGAAGCTCTCCTTCATCGTCCAGATGCGGAACATCCTCTCCGTGATTTCTTCCTCATCCTGCACTTCGTACAGCCATTCCAGCTCCTCTTTCGCAAAAAAGCGGTCGGCTACCTTAAGACGTCCCGGCTTGATAAGTTCGATATCATTTCCCATAGGCTTATCGCCGATACTGCATATCGCATAATCGCCCGAATGAGACAGTGAAAAATGAATACTCTGCTGATATTTTAAAGACGGTTTGCCCCACTCGCCAAACTCATATTCAATGCTCTTTTCTCTAAGTCCGTAAGTTTCCAGCGCATGATCCAAGGCAATCCCCGCTCCAAGGCTTCTGTTTTTATCCTTTTCATGCTTTAAGAGCGCTATCTTCTGCTGCCTGTACGGCGACAAAAGATTCAGTTTCTCCTGAAAAAATTCCTCATTCTCAAATTGTGTCACATTAATATAGTAAGTATATATCATCTTTCTATCTCCACTTACGGTCGTGCGGATATCTGCGCATGGAGCGCAGCACCCTGTCGTCCTCCTCGCCCTCAGCATGATAACATTCCTGACAGATCGGATAGGCATAATCCCAAGGCAGGACCACTCCGCAGCCGCGGCATCTTTTTTCAAACTGCCCCTTATCTTCCTTGAGCAGTTCGCCAATCTCATGCTGCGCCCACTCTCTGTTGACCGCCACTTCTTCCTTGTCCACTTCCCAATTCATCCTGCCGGAAAACTGCGTAAACAAATCCAACTGTTTATAGTATGACTCTAAGCCCTCCAAGGAAAAATCCTGCGGAAGCATCGGACAGTTATGCGTTTCTGTCGGACGCTCGCAGTACCGGAGCCACAGCCGCAGCACTTCCCTGTCTTTGACGTCAAAGGGGCATGTAATCAGAGACAGCACAAATTTTCTATCTTCCATATAAGACAGTTTCCTACGGTAGTTTTTAAGATAGCGGTATTTCTTCACACTCTCCGTCATGGAAATCTTGTCATACATGGGGAGATTCTTCGTCTTTTCCCACGCTTCGATAATCTCGTCCAATTCCATATCGATATCCAATAACACTTCCGGGAAGCCAATCCTCGCTCTCTTAAGCGGATAAAGCGGTTCTACCAGCTTCCTGCCGATATATTCCGTGTCCATCGCCGACTGTACATATCCCACATCATAATATCCGTATCTTCCCGCGCGCCCCGCAATCTGCCTGACTTCTTCCGCTTCCAGTCTGCGCTTATCCGTACCGTCGAACTTCATGCTGTTCATGAATACAATTCGCCTGATAGGCAGGTTGATACCCATACCAATAGCATCCGTCGCCACCACCACCTGATTGACGCCTTCCGTAAAAAGCCTTACCTGTTCCTGCCTCGTCTGAGGCGGCAGATTCCCGTAGATAACGCTTGCTTTGATTCCCCGTCCCTCAAGCGTCGCCGCAATCGCCAGCACGTTTTTCTTAGAAAAAGCAATCAGCGCGTCGCCCGGTTCCACATCTTTGCTCATGTCAAAACGCTTCGGAATAAACTCCAGCTTCGTGTTGCGCTCATGATGTACGATTTCGTATGTGTCTCCACATCTTCTGATCATCCTGACCAAGAGATTCTCCGCCGTGCCGGAACAGCACACATGAATCTCCTCGGCACGGATACCGAGAAGCGCCCGCGTCCAGAAGCTGCCTCTGTTCTCGTCCGCCATCATCTGTGCCTCATCAATCACCGCGATATCGTACACTTCCCTGATATCCAGTATCTCCACCGTCGATGACTGTACAAAACTTCCCGGTGTGCGTATCGTCTCTTCTCCCGTAATCATGCTGCACGGGATACCCGCCGTCATCATTCTGTCATAAACTTCCAACGCCAGCAGACGAAGCGGTCCTAAATAGATTCCGTGATAAGCCTGTTTCAATCTTTGCAGCGCCTGATAGGTCTTGCCGCTGTTAGTCGGTCCGATGTGCAGGATAAAATGGCGTTTCATCCCTCGCGCCTCCGGATACTGCTTCTCCGGTTCCGCCTCCATCAGTTCCTCTATACGCTGTCCCACAAGATACTGCATGTACTCTTCTTTGTAAATTTCATAAAGTGATTTTGCACGCAGAAGTTCTGCAGTCCTCTTCATATGCACAATGTCTTCCGGATTGACTCCGCTGGTCATTTTATTCAAAAAAGCGATATCCAGACGTATCAGCATACGCAGCGTATGCTTATATTTTTTGTGCAGTCTTTTTTCCGTATGATTCGCCACCGTATATCCGATTGCGGCGGCACGCTTATGCAGTTCTTTCATATCCGCCAGTATCTGATGGCTTTCCTGTCCCTTCTTACGCACGATACGCCGCTCCAGCTGTCCGATTTGTTTCTCAATGCTTCCTAACGGTCTGCGCTGTTCATTCGGCTGAAAATTAAGAAAAGCATTGATGTAAGTAAGCCAGACCGACTCGGGTATATCTTCCATATTTATTTCTTTTGTCTCATTTACCATATTATATTCTCTCTTCACGGTACTTTAATTCATCTTTACTCGTCTATCCTTTACGCACGCGATTCACATATGCCGCCACTTCATCATTCGCCCCATCCAGCAGGTAATTTCTGTACCCGGTAGATTTGCCTGTCTTCTCAAGGAACATCCGGCGGAGTTCTTCTCCCGCCTCCATCACTTCCTCCTGTAATTCTGCCGCTGAGACGCGGATTGCTCCTGCGCCCATGATAATAAGCTGCTCCAATCCGTCTGAAGTCGCCACCCTTACGCGGTGTTTCCTGCCAATCTCATGTGTCACCTTCTCAATATACTGGTCTGCGGTCTCAGCCTCTTTGGTGTACACAACGTCAATATTGTGATAGCGGATCGTGCTCCCGGGGTTTCCTTTCACCTTGTAGGCGTCGAAAACCAATATCAGGCGCATATTGCGGCAGCCTTGGAAATTGCTCAGAATATCCATCAGTCTGCTGCGGGCACTGTCAAGGTTCGTCTGCGCCAATTCGCTTAACGCATCCCATGCAAATATAATGTTGTATCCATCTACCAATAAATATTCATCGCCTGCCGGAATCGGCTTTGCTTGCCGTGTTTGCCCTTCCTGCGCGCTTCCCGCGCTGATCGTCCTCGCCCAGCCCTGCTTCTTTCGCTCTTTCACCCCATATGTCCGGTTCATAATCTCATCAATTTCATCCTGTCCGATTGCATCTGACACACCGCCTGCCTGTTTTTTGCCGCTCAATCTCGCGTGCCCGTTCTTTATGCTCCGACCATCTTCCTGTCCTTGTTGGACGATACGCTCCGTTATCATTCCTAAACCGTCTTCCGCACCATCTGCCTGTGCAGACTGTCTGTGCTCCGTCACATAATCCAGATGCATATACTCTTCCACCCGGTCCCACTCCACCACGAATCCCGCTCCGTGGGCGCAGAACACAGAACCGCACGGATTATCCGTATCGCGTTCCGCCTCATATCCTGCTGCCTCGATTACCTCCCCGGCATTATGACACGGTTCATACCCTTTTAACTCTGTATACAGTCTGCCTCTTCCGCCCGAATAGGCCATCATCTGTGCCTGATATCCAGCCATCTCGGACGCCGGAACCGTACCTGTGAGCACGGCATACTCGCCCGCCGTCTCAGGTGCGCCGAACTGTCCACATTTGGCCTGCATATCGGTCATTCCCCTGCCAATCAAGGATGCCGGCAATTCCAATCTGAAAGTATATACCGGCTCCAACAGTATATTCTGTGTCTTGCACAATCCCTGTCTGACGGCGCGGTAAGTCGCCTGCCTGAAGTCTCCGCCTTCCGTGTGTTTCAAATGCGCCCGCCCTGTTACAAGCGTAATCTGCATATCCGTAATCGGAGAGCCGGTCAGTACCCCCACATGCTCCTTTTCCTCCAAATGTGTCATGACAAGGCGCTGCCAGTTACGATCAAGCACATCTTCACTGCATCTCGTACGAAATTGTAATCCGCTGCCCGGCTCTCCCGGTTCCATGAGCAAATGCACTTCGGCATAGTGCCTGAGCGGTTCGTAGTGTCCTACTCCTTCCGTCGCCGCTGCTATCGTTTCTTTATAAACAATGCTCCCTTCATCAAAAGACACTTCCACGCCAAACCGGTCCGCAATCATGCCACGCAGTATCTCAATCTGCACTTCCCCCATCAACTGAACTTGAATTTCGCCAACCTGCGCTCTCCATACAATATGAAGCTGCGGCTCTTCCTCTTCAAGTTGACATAACATATTATACATCCGATGTACATCAACGCCATCGGGCAGTACAATGCGATATGTCATAACAGGTTCAAGTACCGGAATTGTATTTCCTTCCTCCATGCCAAGCCCTTCGCCGCTGAAAGTCGCCGCAGGTCCCGTCAAGGCGCAGACGCACCCCGCCGCAGCTTCCTGTAATACGGTATATTTATCTCCCGAATAAATTCGGATTTGGTCAATTTTCTCCTCCGTCACGCTGTCTGCCGCACACACACTCTCCTCATTCTTCCTACCTCGTCCGTGCGTGCAGATCGTCTGTTTCACCTTAAGCGTACCGCCCGTAATCTTCACATGTGTCAGGCGGTTTCCCTGTGCATCTCTGGAAATCTTATGCACCCTCGCACCAAATGTCTCCCCATAAAAGGGCATTCTTGTATATGCGTCTAAACCATCCAGTAATTCCGTAACGCCTTCCACTTTGAGCGCCGAACCAAAAAAACATGGAAATATTTTGCGGTTTTCAACTAGTTTTGTAATTACTGTATCATCAACAACCCCTTCACCGTCCTCCGCCAGATACTGCGCAAGAACTTCTTCATCGCAAACTGCAACATCCTCATAAAATGCCGCGTCCTGTCTGCCAAATGCCACGCACCGTTCATCAAGCCTGTCTTTTACCTCAGACATCAGCCTCTCTGCATCGGTATCCGGCTGATCCATCTTGTTGATAAAAAGAAACACCGGCACATGATATCTGGCAAGCAGACGCCACAGCGTAGATACATGACTCTGTATGCCGTCAGCACCGCTCACCACCAGCACCGCATAGTCAAGAATCTGCAATGTCCGCTCCATCTCCGCTGAAAAATCCACGTGCCCCGGTGTGTCAAGCAGGGTAATATTCATATCTTTCCAGCAAAATACAGCCTGCTTGGAAAAAATGGTGATGCCTCTGTCACGTTCCAGCCTGTCCGTGTCCAGAAAAGCATCCTTGTGGTCTACCCGCCCCAATTTGCGTATACTGCCGCTCGTATATAATATGCTCTCTGCCAAAGTGGTCTTTCCGGCATCCACGTGCGCCAGAATACCGACTACCAGTTTCCTGTTACCCATTCTGTATTCCTTCTGAAAACATTTCTTTTAGTTTACATAACTCTTCCAATCATACCAATTGTAAGTACGCTCGACAATTCACAAAGACATAAGAAGTATCCTGTCAACTCATCCGTAACGCCGCCAAACCGTCCTTTAGACATATAATAATAGTACGTCCATACCCACAGCGCCGCAAGCGCCATAACCGCGCCGATTACCGGCTGGATGAATAACGCGCTGACAACTGAAAGCGCCAGAAGCGTGACCAGCACGGCACGCAGTGTTCTTCTGTGCCGCTCTGAAGAAAACTGATGCGATACCACGTCTTCTCTTGCCGCCGGAAACCACACCATACCCATACCGCTTAAGATTCTGGATATCACAAAGCCAAGCCCCAGAAGAAAAAGCTGATTCTCTTTCCAGATCAGCGTTAATCCCGCCGCATAAAGCATAAGAAAGCAGATTGCCGCAATCACTGAAAACGCATCTGCATGCGCGTCTTTCAAACTTTCAAGCTTTCTCTCCTTCTTAGCATAACAATCTTTCCTGTCATGCGGCTGCAGAGCGCCTACCGTGTGCAAAAATCCTTCTATATGTACGCCGCCCGTAACAATCACCGGAATCACCGTTCCCACCAGCGCAAAACATACTTGCCCGAATCCGCACTCTGTGCAGATTCGGCTCCAAAAATAAAGCAAAACTCCTATGATAAGCCCGGGCACCGGGATAAAGCACAGCGTATACTTGGTATTTTCTCTATTCTGCGCAACTTCCGGCATCGGAATCTTAGAGTACATGGCCATTGCCGTAATGAAACTGTTGATAATTGACTGCATAACTTTCTCTCCCTATATTCCCGCCGGGTACGTCACCGCGTATTCACTGTCATATATACCGCAAAGTGCATCATGGCTGTTAAACTCCTCGGTCATCACAAATCCCTTGCTCCATGTCATATAATAGCACCACGGCACGCGGCTCTTCTTAAGCAGTCCGATATCCGGCAGAATACCGATTTCCGCCAGCGCTGCGGGCTTTGCCGCCTGCGTGATCGAAATCAGTTCCTCGTACTCCTTGCGATAATCGGTCTTAGTTCCTTTCTCTACATACAGATCACGCGAAATGATATCCACCACGTCGTCCCCCGGATACCCCTCCTTCAGCGGACAATTCCATACCCACAGCAGATTGTCCAAATGATGTACATTCACAAAGTGCTCGTACATTAACCGATATAAACCTGCCGCCACAACAGGCCCCTTTCTGCCCCACCAGAACCAGTCTCCCTCGGATTCGTGAAATGGTCTCCACAACACGGGAATATCCTCATCCAAGAAAGGCTTCAGGCATCCTGCCATCGCATCCATATCATGATAGAAGGCTTCTCGCTCTGCCGTTCCTGCATGAAGTACCTGCTCCGGATCAAACTCCGTCTTCTCGGCATAGAAACTCTTATCCCTGCCGCCAAGCGGCGAAAACCAGTGCCATGTGAAAGCCACAATACCTCCCGCTCGTCCGAAATCTCTTGCCTGCTCCAATGTATCGCGGTTCTCGTCTATCTCAATCCGGCAGTGTTCGTCACCCGTCTCATAGCGGATATTCGGGGAGTAGGCAAGCAGTTCAAACCCGCGAAGCGCCGGTTCCTTGCCGGTAATTTCCCGAATCTTATCGATTTCCTCCATCGCTACCGTCTGGGTATGCTGCCCTGTGACGATTCCTCGTCCGCCGATTGCAGTCAAATATTGTAACAATTTCTTAGCTTGCTCCGTTGCCTGTGGATTTACCGGTGTCATATGAATCCCTTTTCCTTTCCGTATATATAATTCCTTCATGAAATCACCTTGTAATGAGAGATGATATAGTCACTAAAACCACTCTGTGAAGACCTGATAATTCAGACTGCGCTGCCTACAGACTCCCTAAATAGCTCTGAAGGAACCGGTCGCATATCACTTCCGGCTTCACTTTGTTGTCCGTTATCTCCTCGCCCTTAAAATACACCCAGTTATGATACACACTTAATTCTGTCATACCATAAATATAATCCTCACGTATGTCCTCATACGTTTTGCTTGTGATTTCTTCTGTATCTGCCGTGTTATGATTCGTCGCCATACGGTAATAGTGTATCTCTTTCTCTCCTGTCTCAACATCACTATAAATAGTACTTTGTCGTATAGAATCCTGATAGACAGCCCCGTCCTTTAAATAATAGAATCCGGTCTCCACATATCCTATGTCGCTGCCATCTCTTTGATAGTCCTTACCTTCGTAATAAATAACACCCGTATTGTCTCGATAAGCTTTCATATACTCATAAGAGGCAATATCAAAAACCGATATCCAATCCCGTTCTTGGCTGTCGCAGAGTGTCACGATGGGCAGCTTAACAAATTCCATATCTTCTGTCAACGTATAAAAATAGTTGTCGGAGTACATTCCGCTCCCCTGCTTTAAATTTACGATTAATTCTAGTCTTCCATCCTGATTCATATCATACAACAAATAGCTGATCATAGACGGATCTACCGCTCCAAACAGCCATCCGTCTGCATGACGTGCATAGACTTTCACCTGCTCATAAGCCGTTTCAATGCCTTTGACGGATTCCTCCGTCGCCGGATGAAAGGTTACGTTCATCTCATAAAAATGCGGTGTTTTCTCTTCTGCCCATGCCTCATACTCTTTCCGGTTCATCAACAAAACACCGCTCTTTTCGTCATAGGAATATATGATTTCGGTAAAGCCGCCAGCCAGATGCTCATAAAATCTAAAAACCAGTTCCTGCCGGCCGTCTTCGTCAACATCGTGAATCGCAAACAAGCTGTTTTCCATTTTATCCCGGCTTTCATCAAATTCAAATATCCTGCCGGCCGGGTCACTGTACTGTGTCATAATCTGTTCCAGCACTTCCATATACACGGCATAGGGCTGCGGCAGCTCGTCGCTCACGCTCTCACTTACCGTTTCGGAAACCATTCGTACCGCCTTGTCCGCATAAGCGTCATTCCACTCTTCTTCTGTCAGTCGTTCCGTATGCCAACCCGTATCATAATCGTCTTTTGACGGAAGCATCTTGTTCGATAAATACTGAAATCCTCCGTCTTGCAAAGGGCGGATCATAACTTCATGGGTATATGCCTTCGATGTTCCTTCACTGGGATAGACCGCATTGACGGTGAGCGTAAGCGTTCCATCATCGTCCGCGTCATAACCTACCACCTCCGGATAAGGAATATTGGGGGACTCCGCTTCGTAGAATCCTCTCGGTCTGTATTCATATACTTTGTTTTCCGACAAATATTTTGTATGAGAACGTATGTTATTTGGGTCCGCCGGAAGATATTCCATCATCACAGTTTCAAATTCTTCCTGCCCAATCCGGTAAATCATTCCGACACTTATATTCTCATCCGCCACATAAGGAACCGCTTGACCGTTTCTCATAGCATAGAAGCGGTCAAATACGTCATAGAACTCCAATTCCCCGTAATCTTCTTCATCCCAGTCACACAGAAACATGTTATTCTTCTCATAACCTGTTGGAAGCATGTACAACCGGTTAAGCTCCCTGCACTTATTATCTAAAGGCTCCACTCTTAAAGCCGTCACTTCCGGCACATCGCTCATCGTAAGCACGTAAGACTGTTCGGAATAGGAACTGCCTGTAAAAATCAGATATCCTTCCTGCGTGTACTTCCATGTATCAGCAGAATAACTTACGGAACCCGTCTTTTCAAAACAATCGTTATTATATTGATAATGTTCTTTGACAACTTCCACATTCCCATTTTCGGTGCTTAGATAATACCCATCCAATTTCTCCGGCGTTTCCGGAACCAAGATCGTCAGACTTGCTTCCTTCTGTTGTTCTACGGATTCACAGAATGATAACACCTGTTCTTTCCGTGTCATATCAATCTGATTTCGGCTGTCTACGGCTGAATAACCCCGTTCGCCGAGTTTTTGAATAATGGCTTGCATCATTTCAAGAGGCTGTGTTCCGGTTTCCTCATAGATTTCCATACAAAGCTTCCTGACCTCGTCTGAAGTCTCCTTCCGGGTTGTGTCGGTTTCATCTTCTATTTGCTCTGCGCTATCTTCATCCGTCTTACTGTCAATTCCCGAAGCGCCACTCCCGCTCTGCGCGCCGCATCCCGCTACCCATAAAATAAATATGACGATCACTATACATAACGCATATTTCTTCATAACCAGCCTCCGTACTACCCTGCCATAACCATGGTATATTATCTCATAACTTGATATACATTGTCTACTACAGATAGTATGGAACGATCCGGGCGTCAGAAGGCATTTTACCAAAAAAAGGTCTTCCACAGCAATTTGCTGCGAAAAACCTCTTCCTGTTAATCTCTGAGCCGCTCTACAATACTCTTCTTTTGCAGATTCTTATACGCCGCCACCGGCGCCAATACCGCCACCAGCGTAAGGATCGGAATCATGATCACAAACGACCAGATCTGGAACCGGTACTCAAAGAACAAAATCATATGATTCAATGCATTTACAATCAGATAAGATAAGGCGCTCCCCACCACCAGACTGATGCTTCCTGCAATTACAATATATGCGCCTCCTTCGCAAACCAACGTCCTGCGTAACTGTTCCTCTGTCATACCGATGCTCTGCAGCATGGCAAACTCGCGCTTTCTGGAAAGAATCCCTGTTATGATGGCATTGACAAAGTTCAGACTTCCGATGAATGCAGTCACGGCGGCTAGGGATACGCCGACGGCGGCAATAACCGTCACCATATTATCAAACTCTTTGCGCAAATTCTCCTTCGTCAGATATCCCACTGTCGAGTGACTGTCCGCGTATGATTTGACTGCCGCCTCAAAAGCCGCCTGTTCCTCGTCGGCTACCTCATAAGATACCATAAACTTCTGCCAGCACAACGCGGCTTCCTCACTGTTCTCATACCCTGCCGTCTCTTCTTCCATCTCCCTAAAGGGTAGTACCACATCACAGCCATTGCTCGTATGTCTTTGAAGATCCATGCAGGATGGAATATCGACAATTGCCATAACTTCGTACTCTTTTCCCTCCAGATTCTCGTATATCACGTCAATCGTCTCGCCCGATTCATTTGTAATCTCACGAAACGTCGAATTCTCAGTGTACATTTCCAACGTCACCGTATCTCCCGGGTGATAGACATGTTCCTCCGGCAGCAGCCAGTCAGCTCCGAGAATCCGTGTCAGCAGCACATAATTGCCTGACCGGAATTTCTCTATGTCCAGAGTTCCCTCCAACACCTGCAGTTCTGACAACAGTCCCTCACTATAGCTATAGCAGAAACCTTGCATAGACATTTCTCCCCGCAGCAGTTTATCAACATTTGCCACGCTGTATTTATCCCGTCTCAGTTTTCCCTCCGCATCCAGTTTCCGAAGCTGTTCCTGCGCTTGTTCATCCACCTGCAGCGTGGTGCGCCAACAGCGGTTCCACATTTCCTGACGATTCTCAATTCCTGCCTGCGCATCCGCCAGCGCCAGATATTCCGGCGCGATTTCGATATCACCGCCGCTCGACGAAGAGGACGTAAGGTTGATATTTCCCAGCAGGAAATCTCCCGTGATTCTCTGCTCTATAAACTGTTCGATTCTGAAACTTCCCACCGCAGTCATAATGATTGACAACAGAATCATACTGAATGAGATTGCCGTTATGACAACGAATGTAGTGCGCTTATTTCTTCCGAGATTGGACAGCGCCATGGAAACCGCGCTAAATCTTTTACGCGTGGCGCGTCGCTTCTTCTTTCTGCCCGCCGCTTTGCCCTGCAGACCTGCTTCCGTATATTTGACCGCTTCGATCGGAGATATGCTTCCCGCGATCTTAGCCGGTTTACGGCTGCTCAAAAGGACCGTCAATGCTGAGAAAACAGCGCTGAACACTAAAATCCACGGATGAAACCGCAAAGTATTGTCCGCACCGTTATAATCTGAAAGACTAAGTACAAATGGCAGCGCCCACTTACCGATACCATATCCAACCGCCAGTCCGAGCGGAATACCGATGACTGACAGCAGCATCACCTGTCGTCTCACCAGCCTGCGGATCTGTCTTGTCGTCGTCCCGATCGTTTTAAGCAGTCCGTAAAATTGAATATCACTGATAACGGAAATCTGAAAAATATTATAGATAATCAGATACCCCGTAATCAGAATGACCAAAACCGCGCTCACGATCATCATAACTGTAAACGGATCCGCTGATTCTGCACGGCTGCTCATATATGCCCAGTTGACGCCGTAATCCAGTTCCGTTTCCGGCTCATATCCGGCATTTATAATAACACTCCTTATTTTTTCATCCAGATTGGACGCTCTGTCAAAGTAGACGCTGCCGGCGTACAACCCCACGTCTCTATCCTCCGGATGCGTCTGTCTCCAACGCAGGAAATCCTCATCTGTCAGAGAACCTTTTAACTTCTCCCAATAATTCTCCGATACAAAAAGCTCGCTGGCATGCGATATATAGTCTCCCCGATACCATCCGCTCACAACAAACTCGTCTTCAATCGTCTTATCCATAAAGCGGAACGTCAGCGGTATCTTCTCCCCCAGCGCATAGGGCAGGTGCAGTTCATCGAGCACAAACGTATTCACGACAATCTCATTCTCCGCTGTGGGAAGATGTCCTTCCTCTAACTCGATGAACATGTCCTGCAGCGTGTCTTCCTCGGGAAGATATCGGATTTCCGCACTCCATTTCACGATATTATCCGCCGTTGCGATGTAAATATTATAACTGCTCTTTACCACCATCGGGTCTGCCGCCACTTTCTCATACTGCTCCTTTGTCGCGCCTTTTAAGCCCGCATGCGCTCTGCTTCCAACTTCCCGCATCGTACTTTCCTGCGCTGCCTGCATTGCGCCGATTGCCAGAGAGAAAACTACTGTGAAAAGAATCCCGGAAAGCGTAATTGCCGTCACCGCAAAAATATTGCGCATACGGTTATTCTTTAGACTACAGTTTGATAGTTTGCGAACAGCCGCACCATTATTATTTTTCATGAACGCCACCTCCCTGTACACAGTCATCCATAATCCTGCCGTCCTCAATATGAATCACTCTGTCGCAGAGCTGTGCCAGCGCCTCATTATGCGTAATCATGACAATCGTCTGATGAAACTGCTCCCCTGTCAGTTTGAGTAGCCCCAGAACCTCCTGCGTGGTCTTGCTGTCCAGATTGCCTGTCGGCTCGTCCGCCAGAATAATTGCCGGTTTCGTCACAAGTGCACGCGCGATCGCCACTCTCTGCTGCTGCCCGCCGGAAAGCTGCCCCGGAAGATTATCCAGTTTGCTCTCCAAGCCCAGCGTGCGCACAATCTTCTCAACAAAATCCTTATCAGCGCTTCTCCCATCCAGTTCCAGAGGCAATACAATATTTTCGTAGACGCTTAAGATCGGTACCAGATTATAGCTTTGAAAGATAAAGCCAATCTGCCGCCTGCGGAAAATCGTCAAATCTCTCTCGTTTAACTCGAAAATCTTCTTGCCTGCCACCGTCACCGTGCCGGACGTCGCATAATCGAGTCCGCCCAGCATATGCAGAAGTGTGGATTTACCGGAACCGGACGTCCCTACCACCGCAGCAAACTCGCCTTCCTCCACGGACAGATTTACACCGTCTAACGCCTTGACCTGCATGTCGCCTTCTCCGTAATATTTTTTCAAATCATGGGTTTCTAAGATTTTCATGTACTCCTCCTTGTCAGATACTTCTTTTTATACCAGTTTAACACCCGCTTCTTACAGTATTGTGACAAGGACAAGAAAAAGATATGACATTTTTGTCAGAACTGAAACAGAATCCGTTATAGCAATCAAAATGTATACGCGTCGTCCCCATTCAACAAAAACAGCGAAAAACTGCTTCCCTGCCCTACTTTGGATGAAACGGTGATATAGCCTTTCTCACACTGCAAAATAAGCTGCGCAAGATAAAGCCCCAGTCCGCTTCCTTCCTGCTGTTCCACTTTGCTGCCGCGATAGAAACGCTTAAATACGGAATTGTATTCACTCTCGGGAATGCCGATTCCTTCATCGCTAATCGTAATCTTCGTATAAATGTCCATTCTGGTCAGACTAATCCGTATACTGCTGTATTCCGGCGAATATTTGACCGCATTTTCCAGAATATTCGCCATCGCTTCCGCGGTCCATTTCGGATTATGGTAGAGGCAAAAATCTTTGAATTCTTCCACGATCAGCTCGATATTCTTAGCCGACGCCTGCGCATAGACGGCGCTGACAGATCTTGCAATCGTCTCCTTGATTCCGATATTTTCCGCCTCGAAACGAATCATGCCGTTTTCCAATCTGGAAGCTTTCAGAAGGTCAGCCATCAGCCACTGCAATTTGTCGGCCTGCTTTTGGGCATGACTTAGAAATTCATTACGCTTATCTTTCTCAATTTCGGATCCTTGTAAAATTTCCATATCCATCACGATATTGGCAAGCGGCGTCTTAAACTGATGGGCGAGGTCCGATAGTAGTTCCATCACCTGTTCCTTGTCTTCTACCGCCTGATACTCTTTGTGACGCGCATCATTCAAAATACGACTAAGCTGACTTACTATGCGGGATTCTCTTGTCTCTGAGACATCTGAAAAACATGTCTTTGTATAACTTGCGTTATTATTTTGTTCCTTCCAAAAACTATCTAAAATACGATCCAGCTTCTTCCACTGCCGCAGAAAATAAATCGTACTTACGATAATCATGGCAAAACACAGTACAAGGCAGACAGACAATATCCCTATCACCATTTGCGCTTTCAATCTTTCTCCATTTCTGCGCTGCTTTTTGCGCATGAACGAGTTTGTGGCAAGCAGCGCGCAGACACAAATCTCGCGATTGAAAATTTTAATTTTCAATCTCTCTCCTCCCACAAGTATCCGATTCCCTGAATGGTGCGTATATAGCTGCCGCCCAGTTTCTTTCTAAGACGGCTGATATTGACTGATAACGTGTTTTCTTCCACATAATTCCCGTCAACATCCCACACCCTCTGTAATATCTGTTCTTTTAATAACGCTTGATTTTTATTTTCCATCAAATATTGCAGCAGGCGAAACTCTGTCATACTAAGGTCCAGTTCCTGTCCCGCCAAGGAAGCCCGGAACGTCTTGCGATCAATGATCACGTCGCCCGATACGAGCATATCCTCTGCTCCGGCGTCGGAGTCTTTCACATCTGCTGCGGCATTCATTACCCTCCTGCCAAGGATATTCCGAAGACGTATTTTCATGACCGCTACGGAAAAAGGCTTCACCATATAGTCATCCGCCCCGCTCGAAAGTCCCATAATCTCATCGGTTTCCATATCACGCGCCGTCAGCATCAGAATAGCCGGTTCTCTTAATTCTGAAAAACGACGTATTCTTTTGCAAAACTCCAGTCCGTCCCCGTCCGGCAGATTCAAATCCAGAATCACCGCATCCGGTTGTTCCTTCTTATAAAGCGCATTTCCCTCCTGCATGGTTCTCGCGCTCACCACCATATAACCTTCCTGCTCTAATGCAAATGAAATACCGCGGTTTAATCCCTCATCGTCTTCTATAACTAATATCTTCGCCGTTTCCATCATTCCGTATTCTCCATACTTTATGCCCATTGTTCTTACCGAATCCGCCTTACGCAATCGCAAATCCGGTCGATATCTTAGCAGAAACACTATAACATATAAAAAGTCGTTTGCGCAAAGTTTTCTGTATTCTTTCTATATCCCCACACACTTTTGATCTGCTCTCCAATTTCATCATAAGACCATCTCCTGCGGCTTCTCGCCACGCAGTTCGGGTCATTCACCTTAAAGCCGAACTCATCATACCCATAAATCACAATAAAATGTCCTGCCGCGGTAAAATCTCCTTCCCGCATGGCGCATATCAGCAGCTCGCCATCTTCCAGCGCCCCCTTCAATGTCCGTTCAGATATTTTATGTTCTTTCACTTCTATGCCGTATGTTTCAGGCAAATCCTTCATCAACGCCCACGCGGTCCCCGTCCCTTCCACATAATACCCGTTTGACATGGCATATGCTGCAATCCTATCCGGCGTGAACGACTCCTCCTTAGTCAGATAATACATGATCATTGCCAGACAAGTGGGGCCGCATCCGGCTATCCCGATGTAATTACTTTTTCCATATATCTGATATCCCCATCTCGGATCCCATTGCAGAAGTAGCGGATATTCCTGCGCCTTTTCCGCTTCACTTAATCCTGCTGCTTCGCTTTTTTCATCCATAACACTTGTGTTTCCATTTTCCTGCATTTGCATATACTCCGGATAACCCGCCACATAATCCGCCATCTCCGGATTATTAGCAAGCGCCTGAAGCATATCTTCCGGATAAAGCGAATTATTCCTGCTTATTTCGTCAATAAGCGGATTACTCTGCCCCAGCATATCAAGCGTCTGAAGCGTCTCCATCCAAGTACGGCTGCGCGGCTTACCTACTTCCGCCGTGCTGATACTGCTTACATAATCTGTTGATCCGGCAGCACTGATTTCCACTGTCTCTGTCTTCTCATTCTCATACCGCGCGTTTTCCAGTCTTTGCAGCGTCGCTTGTAATTGTTTTATCTGTATATTAACGTTCCATATATTCAGTACAACTATAACATTTATTATTATAAGAAACAGCAAAAACAATCTCTGCCTATATTTTCTTCTTGCGCGGTACTCCGCCTGTCTTTTACTTATTCCGGTGCTCCTTGCTTCATTCCTCATCTGTTGTCCTCCCAATATCATGTTATCCCTATGCAGTTCATCAAACCCATTCCTGCGGCACACCCGATGAATCCCATAATTGCTACATATACAATAACTTCTGTTATGTCTTTTAGCATCTGCATCATAATCCCCCAATCCACGCTTTCGTACATGCAAAATCCCGGCTGTGACAATTCCATCATAGCCGGGATATGTTTCTTACTTTCATATAAAATGTGTCATACTTGTCAAATATCTTCTATTTCCTGCCCAGTTCAAAGTCCACCACCGTGCGTGCGAGCTCATTATTTACCTGTACCTGATACTGCCTTACCGTGGCACACAAGCATTGATTCTCTATATTTACTTTCACAGCGCCCCCTTCTTTTACCTCCCTCTCTACCGTATATGCTATTAACTCCGTCTCTTGGTTTGCAGCCATAAATGGAAAAGCGATTTTCAATAAGTCTTCCTGATCATATGCCTCCACCGGTTCGTCTCCCGTTTCAACCATGATTCTTGCTTTCCAGACTTCCCCGCTGGCAGCATGGAGCGTCAAATCCACTGCAACTCCCTCTTTGACAAATCGCAGGCTCCAGTAACTGTACATCTTCTCCTGCATATTGCTGTACAGCATAGAGTTATCAATCCTGCACAGATTCACTTTCGTCGCATCGAAATCGCACTCCTGCAGCTCATTTGTATAAACACCGTATTCCGCTACATTCTTTATCCATTTTTTTCCTGCGTCAATCGCCTGCTCCATATTCATCTGCCCGTTCATCGGTTCATGGGGCAGTTCCTTGCCGCCATAGTCCCAGACTGAAAGTACAAGCGCCCTCTCATACTCATTCATCATAACGCCGTGAAATTCTTCCTCTTGTGCCCTCTGTTGCCCGAATTCCTGCCGCACTGCATCTTCCTGTCCGCTCTCTTCAAAAAGTGTGATTTCGGAAGACTGCACTGCAATCTGTCCGATACTGTTCAAATATTTTACTTCCCGCCGCATAAGAAAACTCTTCGTCAGAAACCATCCACCGAAAATGATGCAGCCCGCCAAAAGAAACATCGCCAACGTATCAATCCTACTCTTGCTCATCATTCTCCGCTCCTTTACACTTCAGACGTAGACTGACTTCCGTCCAGCTTGCCCCGTCACTCTCAAATTCTAACGTACTGCCATGAATCTGTGCAATTTTCTCAGAAAGCGCCAATCCAATGCCTGCACCGTGCTGTTTTCTCGAACGCGACTTATCCACCATATAAAATGCCTCTGTAATTCTCTTGATTTCCTGAGCCGGAATTCCGCTTCCATTGTCCTTTATCCATATACCGTACTCTACGCCACGCCTTCTGCCAGTAATCTGAATCTGTGTTGCGCCGGCTTTTAAGGCATTATCCGCCAAATTCAACAAAAGTGTTTTAAATAAATCATACTCCACGGCAATATCAGCCCGTTCCGCACTGCATGCAACAGAAAGTCCCCTGCCGTCGAACATATATTCCGCATCCGCCGCCAATTCCATGAGCAGCGCCGCCGCATCCGTCTCCTGTAATACATACTCTTTATGGCTTAGTACCGTCATGTCCATCAGCTTGTGGGACAAAGCTTCTAAGCGCATTCCTTCGTTCCAGATATACCAAGCGGCACGTTTCCTTTCTTCCTGCGTCTGTTCTTTCTGATAAATGCGATCCGCATAACCGATAATGGACGTGAGGGGAGTCTTCAGCTCATGCGCGAAATTCGCGACAAAGTCTTCTTTCTGCCTCGCACTGTCTGACAATTCCTGTACCTTTTCTTCCACGGCTGCAGCCATCCGGTTGAAATCTCTCGAAAGTTGTCCAACCTCATCCGCGCCATGTGAAACAACCCGTTTTCCATAATTTCCGTCGGCAATCTCTTTTGCAGCCTCCGATAACTTTTTAACCGGTTTGGTCAAAGTAAAAGACAAGGCAAATATCAGCACGCTGCCGACTCCCATAATCACCCCGTACACTATGCCGAACTTATCCGTCATCTGCTCCTGCTGCTCCAAGACGCCCGTGACGTCCATTCCGGTCACCAGATATACGCCTGCATCACCGTGCATCACACTTCCTGCCGTCAGCAAATATCTCCGTGAGCCGGCAGTGACAAACCGATAACTCACATGGTTTTGTATAATGTTTTGAAGTAAGCCGTCGAACTGCGCTTCTTCCGAAAAATCAGAAAATAACTCTGTTCCATCCATCGCCAAAAGCGCCGTCATACCATTCATACCGGCAAAAGCATCATCCAGGTCATACTCCTCCGCCTGTGTCCGATGAAACCATTCTTCCCCTCTCATGATCAAATTCGCCTGCACCACGAATTTATGATACTGATACTGCTCCACCGCCATCTCAATTTCCCGTTCCATCGTGATATCATAGAAGTATGAAATCAGCAGATAACCGCCAAACAGAAACGACACACTGAAAAATATCGTGATACAAAAGAACATCTTTGCTCCCAGCTTCATTCCGCTTTCCTCCATGGTGTCTCACTATCGCATATATTTGTATACACGAAAATACCGAGTCCTAACCATTTTCCAGACGGTATCCGATACGGAACACTGTCTTAATGCGCTCTTCCCAGCCTAATTTCTTACGCAGCCGCTGAATATGCGTATCCAATGTTCTCGTATCGCCCAAAAACGGCTCGTTCCACACTTTTTCATACAACCTGTCCCTGTACTGCGCCACATTCTTGTTCTGTATCAATTCAACCAGCAAATCAAACTCTTTGACCGTCAGTTCAACTTCCACGCCGTTCTGATATGCCTTGCGCGACTCCATGTTAACCTCGACATCTGCAAAAGAAAGCCTTTTCCTGTTTTTTCCGTACCGGCGAAGCACCGTCTCCATACGGGCAATGACTTCTCCGCTCTGAAAAGGCTTGACGATATAATCGTCCGCCCCCATCTTAAGTCCATGTATACGGTCCTGCACCGTCCCTTTTGCCGTCAGAAAAATAACGGGAATATCCATAGGCTTAATATACTCCAATAGTTCATACCCGTTAATCTCCGGCAGCATAATATCTAACAAAATAAAGTCATAATCAGTGTTCTGCTCAAGCAAATCTGCCGCTTTCCTGCCGTCACTAGCACATGTGCACCGATATCCCTCATCAGATAAATCCATATACAGTAAATTGGCGATTGCCTCATCATCCTCCACAATCAAAACATTCATATGACCGCCCCTCTTCTTTCGCTGAACTTCCTGCTTTGATTCTACCATGCAGATGTGTCAAAGTTGTCAAAAATTGTGAGATTTCCTATAACGTACAAAATTCTCCCGGACAAACATTTCCGAGAGAATTTCATAACATTTGTTACCATTCTATCACACCTGCTGCGCACCTACAGTCAAGCCGTATAAATATCTTGCGTTATTTCTCATAGTCCACCCAGCGCATCTCCATCGGCGCCAAATCAAGTGTCTCCTGAAGCTTACCATACACATAGAGTTTCGTCTGCCTCGGCTCCTTAGAATTGTTGATAACAGCGATTCGGCCGCTCTTCTCAAATACCGCAAGTTCCGTCTCTACGTTGGTAACATAAAACTTCTTCATCTCCTCTTCCTGATGCGCTGCATAATAGATTGCCCGCAGAAGAATCCTACAGTTTTGCGGAGAGTACGGAAGCCCTGTAAAGTAAACGCTTCTGCCTTTACCATATTCATTGACTACAAGACGGCTGTATTTCCCGTCCATGTTTAATATCTGATAGTCCTCTCCCTGCGCATAGATACGGCTCTTACCCTCGCCGAAATCAATGTCTCCCTCAATATCCTCCAGAATGAAGTGCCGTCCTTGTGACTCGTCGTACATCTGATTGTATTTATCCGTACTCATGGAAAAACCGAGTTCCCTATCGACGCCAAGTACATCGCTCAACTGGAAATAGCGTCCCTGATACTGGCAGGCGCTCGGCTCGCCCACGCCGATGAACCCGCCGCCTTCGTCCACGAACCTGCGAATGGCGCACACAACCCTCTCATCCTTCCAGTTCCCGGCGCCGCTCCATGAAGTGTAAGCGTCGCCCGCGTTAATAATCACTCTGATAGCCGGGTCAATTCCGGCACGCACCTCATCAAACGTGATAAACTCTACGTCAATCGGCATACCGCTTAAGCATTCAATCACACCCACATAAGAATAGATCTCCCGGTACCATAGCGCATGATGAACCTGATTAGCCATCCATCTTCTCAGATTGCCCCAACAGTTTAAGATACCCACCTTAAATGGCGCAGTGTATGCTTTCGTTCCCTGCATGTTCGCATGAATCTGCCGAAATTCGTTCACTACCTTCTGAATCTGCTCAATAAATCCCGGCCACTCGCTTGCCAGCTTCAAATAACCGCCGTAGCCGATTCTGTCGAGCGGTGAACGCAGAATTGCCCTTCTCGCTTTCATCCAGTTATCCTGCGCCTCCCCGATCGGATCTCCTCCCTCGGTAAACACATCCGGGAAGAAATATGGAAGCAGTCTTCCTTCCGTATATTTTACACCCTTAATATCGGATATCATTCGTAATGTTACACCATCTCCAACGGAACCGACTACTGCATCTAAGCCGATATCCTTGAAATATTTGCCGAACGGCTCCGTACCGATCCAGTGGTCGCCGAGAAACATCATCGCTTCCTTGCCGTAACTGTGTACAATATCGACCATCTCCTTCGCCAGCTTGGATACTTCTATCTGCTGAAACTCGATGAAGTCTTTAAATTCCTTGGACGGCACTCTGAAGATAGAATTGTGATATCCCTGATCCACAATATACTCAGGTCTGAATTTGTAGCCGGCCCACTTCTCAAACTGTTCGAGGATATAAGGGCTGACACTGGCGCTGTAGCCGAACCATTCCACGAACTTCTCCCGCTTTTTATCATCAAAAGTGAGCGTAAACTGATGAAAGAACGTCGTGAAACGCACCACGTCCACATCCGGATTCTCCTCGCACCACCGCCTAAGCTTCTCCTTCACATAGACTTGCGTTTTAGGCTGCCTGACATCGTATGTAAGCTGATGCGGCGCATCCTTCCAGTCGTTCGTAATGAAATTGTACATATGTACCGGATCCCATATCAGAAACGCAAGAAAACTGACGGTATACTGATGATACGGAATCGTCTCAATGACTACCTCTCCGGTCTTCTCATCGTATTCCCATTGAGTCGTAGGAACCACTTCTCCCGTCGTCCGGTCTACAACCTCCCACCATCGTTTCGGGTCGTCGATCGTATTGACCTTAAGCTGCTCCGTATGAAAACCTTTCATCAGTTCTATACGCAGACTCTCTCCCTTCGCCGTCAGCCGGTCGCTGATCAAATATTCCTGCTGTATCTCCTCAGGATTCTGCATCGCCCACTCATTGTCTTTCCTTGTCGTATAATACGTGGCATATATCTTGGCATTCTGGCTTAAAAGTTCCGCCGGCATATTCGTACCGTCACAGTCCCTGAGAGCGTCAGCCCCCAGCAATTCCTTAAGACGGAGCGTCTCCTCGACCATGTCTACGTCCGTCGGAAGAGTCAGCCGCCCTGTCTGCTCCTGAGGCGCCTCTTTGTGATTCATCCATTCCCCATTTGTCATTTCCCGTTCCATACCTGCCCCCGTTCCGAAGCGTACGCTTCTGTTCTATTCCCGTATCCCGATATCATATCCCCTGTTACTTTCCGCAGTGCGCCCCTAAAGTTACGATTCTGCTTTCATTCATTATAATCTATAACCACGCATTATACTATCCTATTTTATACTATTCTATATTTATACTATCCTATTATTTCTACTATCCTATTATTTCTACTTCCATGACAGCGTTATCTATCTACGCCATTCCAAGCAGTTTACCAATCCAATAAATGACCCCCAGCCCCCAGCTTGTCACAATACCGAACAAGATAACCGGACCGGCAATTGTAAAAATCTTGCATCCAATACCATATACCTGCCCTTCCTTCTGGTATTCGATCGCTGCGGACGCTACGGAATTGGCAAAACCCGTAATCGGGACAAGCGCGCCTCCGCCTCCCCACTCCACCAGCTTAGGATAGAGATTGAAACCAGTGAGCACTACGCTGAGCAGCACTAACAGCATAGAACACCATGAAGCCGCCGTCTCTTTATCCATTCCCATTTGATTTGTCGCATAATTTAAGATGAACTGTCCCAGCAGACATATAATACCGCCCGTTATGAATGCTTTGATCATTTGAATAGGCAGACTATATTTCGGCGTCACCTGTTCAACATGTTTTCTGTAATCTTGTTCTTTTTTTGCCTGCGTTGTCTCTGCTTTCTGCTGATTCTGTGCCATATATCCCATTCCTTTCTGCTTTCAAAATATTGTCTTACCATATCGCATATAGCAGATTTACCCGCCATACAAAAACACCTGTTGTGTAAAATATATCAGGCTGCCGGTAAGCTTTCCGAGCGCCACCGCCAGAATTGCAATTCCCAACCCGTGGCGGAATCCGATTCTCCTTGCAAAAATCGGTATCGTATTGAGCATTTCCGCAATCGCAAGTGCGAGACATCCCACGAAAATACCTGCAAAGACGCCAAACATAAGCAGAAACAGCGTTCCAATCAGATTCCATACGCCTTCCGTCGCGCCTTCTCCAAATATTCGGTATTTCTTCACAAACTCTCCAACCATTCCCCACTCGCTGAATATGCTAAAGAATCCACCAAAAAGAGTGCCGAAGACCACCATCTCTTCCAGTATAAATATTTTCCTCGCTACATGCATCTTCCCTGCAAATCTTGGAATCAAACCTACCGAAATCAATACCGTGAATACCCCTGCCGACACGATTAGACCACTGCTGACTCCGATGATTCCCAGAAGTATCTGTTTCAGTATCATGCGTTATTCCTTTCCGCATTTATGCCGTATATCTACCGTCTTCCTTTTCCTTCTGTTATATACACCTTCACTGTACATCCATCGTCTTCCCTTCACGATCTGCCGTCTCGATCAATGCCTTATTGACGTCCGTCTCATAGACGCGCATTTCCACCTCGATAGGCGTCGGATCTTTCGTAATTCTTCTGCCGCCGATATGATTAAAGAATACGATGATACCGATGGAAAGTCCGAGAGAATAGGCAAGTTCCAGAATACCATAGCCGTCTCCCGGCTGCCCCATGATCATCTCATAGACCTTGGAGAACACATCGTTAATTCCGATATCATTGTGGAATGCCATAATGGTAAAAGCCGTACCAAAGAAACTGATCATTGCCACAAATACAAGTTTCAGCATCTGCAGCGGACCTTTATGCTTGTTAACATTGATGTATTCCACCATAACAGCCGTTTCGCCGATACTCTCAACACTTGCTCCCGGACAGATTTTGTCAATCTCCTCAATAATCTTTAGCAGACTGATTACCTGTCTTTTCGGTTCGCCCTTCTTAAAACTGTGCAGCTTGATTGCCTTGACTTTTGCCAGAATATGTGCATCGCTGCACGTCAGCTTCCCGATATCTTTCACATAGACGTCTTTCGACTGTAATTCCACATTCTGTTGCGCATTGATATATATCGTCGTGCTATTGGTTGACATAACTTACACCTCTGCTGTGACTCAAATCTGTACGGAGAATGCTGCATTTTAATCATTCTCCAGTGTGAGAATGATTTGCAAAGCAAATCTAGTACTTCTTGACGAAATGCCCTCTGGCATGAGTCTTAGAAGTACTTCTCACACTATTTTCCATGTTAGTATCTTATTTGGGTCCATTTTTATTCATAAAAATATTTTATACATAAAAATATTTTATTCATATTTAGTATACTTCCTCTCTCAACTGCAATAAAATGCGCTTTTCCATGCGGCTCACCTGCACCTGACTGATGCCCATATACTTGGCCACCTCAACCTGCGTTTTATCCTGAAAATATCTCATATGAATCAACTCGCGTTCTTTCTCACCAAGCTGACCCAAAAGCTGTTCGAGCAGCATGTGATTCAATACCTTCTCTTTCTCCGTATCTTCACAGTCACCGCCCACGCCGGTTACCGTCTGTCCGACGCCGAAGCTGCCTTGACCGCTTCCCCTGACTACCTGATCTACCAGATAGATCTCATTGCCGTCGGATTGGTAAACCGACTTGTATATCGATTCAACCTCCACATTGGCGTCAAGCGCCATCACAATATCCTCGGCAGATAATCCCGTCGCCTCCGACAGCTCCTGTAACGTTGCCTCTCTGCCGTACTCCTGTGACAGATGCTCCGCCGCCTGTTTCACCTTCCAGCCGTTTTCTTTCAACGTCCGGCTGACCTTGACCATGCCGTCATCCCGCAAAAACCTTTTGATTTCGCCCTGAATCATGGGAACCGCATAAGTAGAAAAACGCACTTCGTATTTAAGATCAAACTTGTCAATCGCTTTCATCAATCCGATACATCCGATTTGAAACAAATCCTCCATATCATAACCCCGTCCGACAAAACGCTTTACAATATGTCTGACCAGTCCCAGATTTTCCTCTATCAGTCTCTCTCTTGCCTCTTTATCTCCTGCCTGTGAACGTTCAATTAATACGGCAGTCTCTTCCATCGGCTATTCCTCGCTGTCTATCCATGCACTGCTGCCGATTTTCTTATACATCTTCACGCTTGTCCCGACGTCCGGCTCCGACTGCACATCCAAATTGTCCATAAACGCTTCCATAAACGCAAATCCCATGCCTGAACGTTCCAGTTCCGGCTTGGAGGTATAAAGCGGTTCCATCGCCGTCTTAATATCGCTTATTCCAACGCCTCTATCCGTGACTTCCACTTCCAGCACGTCGCCGAACAGCCTGCAGTTCATCCGCACTTTGTCTTCCAGACTTCCCCTATTCTCATAACCATGTATGACTGCATTCGTCACGGCTTCGGAGATGGCAGTCTTCACATCTGACAACTCTTCCAGCGTCGGATTAAGCGGCGTAATAAATGACGCGATTGCCATTCTTGCAAAAGATTCGTTGTCCGATATCGCCGCAAACTCAATCCTCATTTCATTCGTAACCCGTCCCGTTTCTTTACTTTCAATGATCTCTATCATCTTGTCCTCCTTTATCATGCAGCTTTTCTGTTTCTTAACAGATTATCTGTCTCTTTCTGTCTGATCCCGTTTCTTTACGGATTCACTATTTCCACGATATTCTGCAGCCCGGACATCAACAATATTCTGCGAATCCGGTTATCGGCATTGATCGCATATACTTTGCCGCCAAAGCAGGATATCTTCTTATACCTGCCAAGGATAATTCCGATGCCCGAACTATCCATAAAGGTTGTCCTCTCAAAATCAAAAACTACATTTCCCACTTTTTTTGATAAAATATAGCGGTCTGCTTTTGCACTTATGTTAACTGATTTGTGATGATCTATCTCATCCGGCAGTCTTATCATAAGGTAATTGTCAATCAACTTAAATTCTTCCATGTTATGTAAACCCCTTTCCAATATTGTCGTTACACCGATCAGGAATCGTAAATATTTTCTCCGTCTGCAGACGCACAGAAAGGACATGACTTACGTCATGTCCTTTCTCTTTCGTGTCTTTATTATCTTTTATCAGCGCCTACTCGGCGTTACCCATTTCCTCTAAGAACGCTTCTGACTTACTTGCCTTCTCTGTTCCCGGGAATAACTGGATAATCTGTAGGTAAGTGGTTCTCGCCTTATCTTCTTCTCCTATGCGGTAATACGCATTGGCAAGATTATAGAGCGCCTCTCCGTTCGTAGCGTCATACTTGAATGCCTTCTCCAGATTCGGAATCGCATCTTCGTAGTTCTCCTGCCTGTATGCCTCATATCCGTCATCATAATACGATTCTGCAATACTCGGTCCAACAAGCGCTAACAATGTATTATAAAGATTTTCAAACGCCTCCGAATTACTCGTCTCTTCCTCCGCGTCCTCCTGTTCGATTTCTTCGAGATAGTCAGCAACTACCGTAACTTCCTCAGGATTCGTCAAATACGCACATGCCGCTTTCATCAGACTGTCCACTGACTGTAACGTACCGTCCGTACCCAGATAAGCTTCCAAATCCTGTTGTAAATTATTGTTATTCTCCGTCAGTTCATTAATCTGAAGCTGCAATTCATCTATCGTAGCCGACTTACCGTCCGACTGCTCGCTCACCCTGCGCAGTTCTTCGTCGATACTCGCCTTGGCTGTCTGCACCCTCGCCGGCAAAATCAGGAATACGGCAATCGCAACGCCGATGATAATGCCGATTCCCAGATTGAGCAATGATGTGACGCCCCTGCCTTCTTTCACGTTGACGGGCTGTATAATCGTCTCGTTTCCGCTCTGGTATTTGATAACATCATCCGATTTATGCTTTTTCTTGGGAGGATTCTTGACTCCTTCCTCGGGTAACAGCATCTCGTCTACTTCTTTCAGATACCGCAGCGTTGCAATATTGTTCGTATCGATATCGATACACTTCATCAGCTCTCTCTTGGCTTTCTCCCACTCCTCATTGTTGATATACAGAAGAGCAAGAAGCTGATGCGCCCTGATAAATCTCGGATTTAAAGAAAGCACTTTCTTAAGCTGTATCACAGCCAGATCCAGACTGTCCTGATTACAGTATGTGAGTGCCTGATTATACTTCTTGATCGTCTGATTGATGATATCCAGACGGTTCTGGTTCGTCTGAATCATATCTATATAATCATCTGCAATATTTTTCTTCGGTCTTAAATTCTTACTGATTACCCATTCGCTTAATGCCGCTACCACTTCACCGGTCTCAAAGTACACGAGTCCGAGCAGATTACGGGCTTCCACGTTATTTTTATTAAATTTTAAGCTCTGTCGCAAACTGGTAATTGCGCCTGTCAAGTCTCTGACACTTGCCCTCTCCAAGCCTTCATTATAAAAACGGTTGGATATATATATAATCTTCTTATACAGGGCTACATCGGCACCGCAGCTCGTGCAAAAATCATGCTCGGACAGATTACATCCACACTGATAACAAATCATCTATGCCAATCCTCTATTCTACGCCCATTTTCTTCGATTCCTTGACGATTTTGACCATCAAGTCCGCCATATCCGTTAAATCCTGATTATAAATAGCCTCTTCTGCATCTTCCACTTCCAGACTGGGATGAAACTTCTTTAACTCTTCTTCAAAATTAATCATGCTTAAGACTCCTTAAAAGGGCTTTTACTTCACCCACCAAATATAATGAACCGACAATATACACATTATCCCCGTCATCCTTATCAAGTATCAGCTCTTTATATGCCGTACTTAAACTGTCATAAGCTTTACATTTTATTTCTGTATACTGCCTGTAAATATCTTCCAAAATAGCAAGCGGCAGCGCGCGTTCACTCGTAAGCGCCACAACGCCGGCTTCATCAAACAGCCCCGAAGAAGCCAATGCTTCTATCACTGATCGATACTGTTTGTCTTTCACAACGGAAAACAATAATTTCCGTTTCCCGTGGCAGGGCTGTGTTCTTACCGTATCCATAAAAGCACGTATTCCGTCTATATTATGGGCTCCGTCTATATATACCGCAGGAGCAATCTCTTCCATCCTGCCCTCCCAGACGGTCTTACGGATTCCTTCCTGCATAGCTGGAACCGTAATCCGTTCGTCCGAAAGCCGCTCCAGCGCCTTAATTGCCAGCGAAGCGTTTTCAATCTGATAAACGGCTGAAGTGGACACAGTAAAACCAATATAATCATAATAGTTTAAATGGAGAGAAAAATCAATCGTTTTATTCCGAATCTTTATTTCTTTTATCGCATGTTCAGATACAGGTACTGCCTCAGCCTTTGTCTGTCTGACACATTCTTCTATTTTCCGAGCCGCCTCACCGCGATCATCAGGATAGATTACCGGAACGCCTGCCCGTATAATCCCCGCTTTTTCTTCCGCAATCTGCGACAGCGTATCGCCCAGATATTCCATATGGTCATAGCCGATGGAAGTAATCACGCACAGTTTCTTATGCTCCACCGAATTCGTGGCATCCAGCCTGCCGCCAAGCCCTGTTTCCAGCACAGCGTACTCTACGCCTGCACGTTCAAACAAAACCATTGCCATAAAAAAGAGAAATTCAAAGAAACTCGGATGATAGTCTTTCCCCGCAAGGTCTGCCGGCAGATTGGAAAGCCTGTCCGCTACATAATGATATGCATCCAGAAACTCCTGTTCCGTCACTGTCTCACCGCTTACTACGATTCTCTCCCGCATCGAAACAAGATGCGGAGAAGTAAACATTCCCACTGAAATTCCGGCTTCCTTTAGTACCGAACACAAATAAGCACAAACGGAACCTTTTCCGTTTGTGCCTGCTATGTGAATCACCTTACAATTATTCGCCGGATTACCCAGATGCATCAAAAACTTCCGGGTATCCTCCATACTGCTCTTACCGGTGAACTTAGGAATACTGTTAATATAATCCTCCGCCTCACCATAAGTATTCGTTTGTCTTATCATAATTTGTTCCATACCCGCTAATTATGAACAATTACTGTTCCTTCTATAATATTCTTAGGCGCAGCATATTTCATAAAACAAGTATTCCTGTCAATCACCATCTGCTCGGCATTGACGCTGATGATCACGTTGCGGAACAGATTGCCGTCAACTTTGATGGCTGCCCCTTTGCTCTCCTCCATGATCTCTTCCAGCGTTTCTCTCTCTCTGCCAATCTTATCCAGTTCTTCAAAATACTGGTCTTTCTGCTTGTTCCACAAGGACAGTTTCGCTTCTGTCGCTTCCGGTGTACTCGCTCCGCGCATACGCTTCTCACGCAGCGCCCCAGTCATCGTCTCAACCAGTTCAGAGATCTTGTCTTTCGTCTCTCGCTCTCTCTGTCTTACATCCACAAGCCTTTCGAAAGCCTCCGGTTCATATCCGCAGTGAAGTATCGTCTTAACCTCCACGTCATTACCGGCCGCCATGACTTCAACACCTTTCAGTCCATGCGTATAGCCGCCGATGATAACGCCCTTCTTGCCTGTCGTAATCACCTTATCTTTGGCATTAATCTGCGCGTTCAGAATCGTATTTGACTGTACCGTTCCTCCGGCGTCTATCGTGGTATTCTCTATGAAGTCGGCAAACACGCTGCCTCTGGCTGAAATCTTACCGCCGCCCTGAATGCCGCGGCTTAACACCACATCTCCTCCGGCAAAAAGCGTAGCGCCTCCGGTCGTTCCGTGAATCTCTATGTTTCGCCCCGCACGAATCGTAACGCCGCTCTCCACATTGCCGTTTATGATCACATCGCCAAAGAATTCCACTTTGCCGATAATCATATCCACATCGCCCATAATCTCATGAACATTCTGGATGTCTACCTTGCCGTCCTTCACCTCAATCTTACCGTCAGACTGGGCATAATAAATATTATTCTCCCGTAAAATTCCTTTACCTCGCATTGGCGGCAGGTCTCTGCTCGGTTTCACCTTCATCTCGGCGCCGCGGACCGTATAACCGTCCGTCCCCTGCACTGCATAGTGATAAACCGCTACTTTATCGCCCTTACGCACATTCTGGAGTGCACTCACATTCGTATAATCCACCGTTCCGTCTTCACGGATTTTGGGCACGCCGTACTCTTCAGGAGAGAAAAGATATTCAAAATAGCCGTCCTTTCCTTCTATACACTCCGCTCCCTGTGCCACCAGAATTTCTCTGTCATAGACCTGCTTCTTGATCATCGCGGACAAATTAGAACTGTGATATCCTTTGACCACTCCGTTGTGCTCCAGATATGTGATCAATTCTTTCTTCGAATAAATCTGTCCATCGTCGGGAGGCGCAAGATACAGCCACGCCGCCATTTCATCCTCCTCAACGCGCAGATATGTGCCCTTCGCTAAATTCGTTCCAGCAGCATCCCAGCCGTCTCCTTCCTCGGTTCCTGACGCAGTATGGGTGTTTGACATCGCTGTTTCTACCGATCCCGTACCGGGCATTGACGCTCTGTTCATAGCATTTTTCAATTTATTCATCTGCTCTGATGAAAACTTGATTCCGCTCACATGGCTCACCTCTCTTTCCGCGGTTATTATAAAACATAATATTCTAGTATTACTTTACACTATCTTTACGGACTTTACCAGCCCCATTCAATAAAATTAACCTACTTTGTAAGCTGTGTCAAGCGTTCTTTCACCTGCGTAAGCATTTGGGTATATTTATCCAATTTCCCACGCTCTTCCGCCACCTTGGCTTCCGGTGCTTTGGACATGAATCTCTCATTGTTTAGCATACCGTTAACCCGGGCAAGTTCGCCGTTCAAACGCTTTTCTTCTTTCTGCAGACGCTCAATCTCCTGCGCAATATCCACCAATTCCGCAAAAGGAATGTAAACCGTGGCTCTGGGTATTACAACCGATACCGCATCGTCGGCGATGCCGCTCTTGTTATCCTTCACCGTCACCTCGGACGCTCCTGCGAGCGATGCGAAGAACAAGCTGCCCTCCTCGAAAATCTTTCTTACATCCGCACCGTCACTGACAACGAACACCGCCGCTTTTCTGCTGGGCGCAACATTCATCTGCGTACGGATATTGCGGATGCCGCGTACAGCTTCTTTCATCAGTTCGATCGCTTTTTCTTCCGCCTGATAATCCCGCTCCTGCGTAAATACAGGCCACTCAGAAACCATAATGGATTCTTCTTCACTCTGTACCGTGCAGAAGATTTCTTCCGTGATAAAAGGCATATACGGATGCAGCAGCTTGAGCGCGTCAATCAGAACGTTTTTCAGTGTCCACAATGCCGCGTTGTTGCTCTCCTGTCCGTCCGCATCTTTTTGATACAGACGGGGTTTTACCATCTCGATATACCAGTCACAGAATTCGTCCCATATAAAGTCATACACCTTCTGCACAGCGATACCGAGCTCATAATGGTCTATATTATCTGTCACATCTCGAATCAGCGTATTCAATTTGGACAAGATCCACTTGTCAGCCGGTTCCAGATACTTGCTGATTTCATCATATGATACTTCCCAGCCACGGTTGCCTGTCTTTTCCTGCGCCTGCTCCATATTCATCATAATAAATCTTGAAGCATTCCATACCTTGTTGGCAAAATTCCTGCTCGCCTCCACTCTTTCATAGTAGAAACGCATATCATTGCCCGGTGCATTGCCCGTAATCAGCGTCAGACGCAGTGCGTCCGCGCCGTACTTATCAATAATCTCCAACGGATCGATACCGTTACCGAGAGACTTGCTCATCTTGCGCCCTTGTGAATCCCTTACCAGACCGTGGAACAATACGGTATGGAACGGCTTCTCACCCATCTGCTCATAACCGGAGAAAATCATACGGATAACCCAGAAAAAGATGATATCGTAGCCCGTCACAAGCACATCAGTCGGATAGAAATATTTCAAATCTTCCGTCATTTCAGGCCAGCCCAGTGTAGAGAAAGGCCAGAGTGCAGAGGAAAACCATGTGTCAAGCGTATCCGGATCCTGCGCAAAATGTGTGCAGCCACATTTCGGACATACTTCCGGCGTCTTCTTGGCTACAATCACCTCACCGCACTCGTCACAGTAGTATGCCGGAATCCTGTGACCCCACCATAACTGACGGCTGATACACCAGTCGCGGATATTATCCGTCCAGTTAAAGTATGTCTTATCCATGCGTTCCGGAATCAGTTTGATTTCGCCCTTCTTAACCGCTTCCACCGCAGGCTTAATCAGCTCATCCATCTTCACAAACCACTGTTTCTTGATCATCGGTTCGATGGTCGTCTTACAGCGGTCATGCGTTCCTACATTATGCGAGTAGTCCTCTATCTTAACCAAAAGACCTTCCGCTTCTAACTCCTTCACAATCTGCTTTCTCGCTTCATAGCGGTCAAGCCCTTCGTATTTGCCGCCGTTTGCATTGATGGTGGCATCATCGTTCATAATGTTGACTTCCGGCAGATTATGACGCTTGCCAACCTCAAAGTCATTGGGGTCGTGCGCCGGCGTAATCTTAACGACGCCTGTACCGAACTCCATATCAACATATTCGTCTTCTACGACCGGGATCGGCTTATTCACAATCGGAAGCCATACCTGTCTTCCTTTCAGATAAGTATATCTCTCGTCATTCGGGTTTACCGCTACCGCCGTATCCCCAAGCATCGTCTCCGGACGGGTCGTTGCAAACTCCAGAAACTCCGTCCTGCTCGGCTGACCATTCTCGTCCACGAGCGGATACTTGATATGCCAGAAATGACCTGCCTGCTCTTCGTATTCCACTTCCGCATCGGAGATAGACGTATTGCAGACCGGACACCAGTTGATAATCCTGCTGCCTTTGTAAATCCAGCCTTTCTCGTGCATCTTACAGAATACTTCCGTAACCGCCTTATTACAGCCCTCGTCCATCGTAAAGCGTTCTCTGTCCCAATCGCAGGAAGAGCCTAATTTCTTAAGCTGGCTGATGATGCGTCCGCCGTACTCATCCTTCCACTCCCAAGCCCGTTTCAAGAATCCCTCGCGTCCCAAGTCTTCCTTGGTAATCCCTTCCTCTTTGAGTTTCTCGATAATCCGCACCTCAGTCGCAATGGACGCATGATCTGTTCCGGGCTGCCAAAGGGCGTTGTAACCCTGCATTCTCTTATAGCGGATTAAGATATCCTGCATCGTATTGTCAAGGGCATGTCCCATATGGAGCTGTCCCGTGATGTTCGGCGGCGGAATCACAATCGTGAAAGGTTTCTTTGTCTCATCAACCTCCGCATGAAAGTATTTCTTATCCATCCATTTCTGATACAGTCTGTCTTCTATGCCCTTGGGGTCATAGGTTTTGGCTAATTCTTTGCTCATGGCAATCCCTCCTAAAAAGTAAATTCCTTCGGAATTTATTTCGCGAGCTCCGCTTTGCGAACTCGAAAATCCGTACACATACAAAAACACCCTCTGTCAATCCTTCCGATTGGCAAAGGGCGCATATACGCGGTACCACCTTAGTTTCTCACTCTACGATTCCTGATACGCCGCTTAAAACAGTTCTCAGAAATCATAATCCGTTAACGGGGATTAAGCGTGGACGCTTACTGTGCTTCTCCCGCAATTTCCGTCTCTGCGGAAAATGCCCTTCCCGTTCGGCGTCCCGGTTCCAAAGCTACCTTCCATGACTCCTCTTCCGAAGCTGCCTTTCAGCTTATGGCAGCTCTCTCTGACGGCGGTCGTCACGTACTCCTCTTTGTCATCACCTTTATAACTCTAATCTTGATATATCATGCGCCGGCATGGAATAACTGTCGTAATCACTGCCGACATTTTAATATATTAGAAATAATATAGTCGCTTACGGAGCATTTGTCAAGTCTATGAAGCATTGTCGCTATTGAACTGTCACTATAGGCTTTCCAGCCACGCAATGCTTTCCGGATTGTATGTTCTCCTCGATTTGTCCCTGTATCTCCTCTTTGTCAGGCATCACCCGCAGCGCACCCTTTCTGGTGGTAATGATGGACGCCGCAGCATTGGCAAAGGTCAGCATTTCCTTTAGCCTTGCTTTGTCAAAGTTATGTAAACCATATTCCAGAACATAGTTCAGGCAGCATCCTCCGAATGTATCTCCTGCTCCTGTTGTCTCAATCGTCTTTTCTTGTAAAAAGGGTGCCGCCTCCACACGCAGGTCTTTGTAATAAGCGCGGCTCCCCTCTTTGCCCATGGACAACACGATCAGGGGAATATCATACTGCGCTCTCAGCCTGCATATTCCGGCATCATAATCCTCTTCGCCGGTGAACCACTGAATCTCGTTGTCCGAAATCTTTAAGACATCACACTGTGACAACCCGTATGCGACCTGTTCTCTTGCATCATCTAAGGATTTCCACAAAGGCTCTCTCAAATTCGGATCAAAAGAAATGACCGCCCCTGCTTCCTTCGCCGCGGCAATTGCTTTCTTCGTGGCGCTGCGTACCCCCTCATGGGTCATAGACAGTGTACCGAAATGAAATACCGCCGTATCCTTCAACAATTCCGTGTCCACTTCCTCCTCCGCCAGCATCATATCCGCACCGGGATTCCGATAGAAAGAGAAATCTCTGTCACCGTCCGGAAAAGTTTCTACGAATGCCAGCGTCGTCCTCGCCTCGCCATCCGTCACCAGATTGGAAGTATCAATCCCCACTTCTTCCAAGACAGTCCTTAAACGGTTCCCGAAAATATCCTGCCCCACCTTACCGATAAAAGCTGTTTTTCTTCCCAGCTTCGCCAGCATGGAAGCACATTGCAGGGCGCACCGCCCGGATTGGCTTCGTAAATCGGATTACCCTGTGCACTTGTTCCGTTCTCCGTAAAGTCAATCAATAACTCTCCTAGTGCCACTACGTCAAACTTCTTCATAATCACTGGCTCCTTTCAAGTGTTTACCCTATGCTAACTCATATTTTACCACATCCATCGCTACATCGCCATCCGCATAGAACGAAATCCCGTCTGCCGCAAGATCTGTGTACATAGTTGCAGTAAGCACCTGCTCGCCGTCATTCACAAAGACTTCCACGCTGAACTTATCCAGAATAATCCTCATCTTAATGCTGCCGCCCTCGCTGTTCACAAGGCTGCGCCGCTGATGAATAATCGCTCTTCTGGAACCGGAAAACTTCCTGTCCACCTTAACAATCGATTCATAGGGTCTGAAACTGATTGAAGTCTGATAAGTATCGTTCTGCGCAAATCTGACCGCGAATTTCCGGTAAATCTCAGCTCCATCCGCCGGACGTACATTCAATTCCATATCTACCTTACGCCCCTCCACGCCTGCAAGCTTAATCACATCCGTAAAGGCAACATTCTCATGCCGTACTTCTTCCCCGCGCAATGCTTCCAACTCCCGCACCGGTTTCTGATACAGCCGTCCGTTTTTTACGGAAAGCTCTCTGGGAAGGCTCATCTGACCAAGCCACGGCTGATCCGGCGTATGCAGGTTACAAGTATCCCAGTTCTGCATCCAGCCTATCATGATTCTTCTGCCATCCGGCGCAAGAATCGTCTGCGGCGCATAGAAATCAATGCCGTAATCAATCGCCTGATTTTGTTCTTCCGTAAAGGTATCCGTCTTTTCATCATAGGAGCCAATCAGGCAAAGCGTACCGTTACCGTTATGATATTCAAGTCCCTGCGGAAGCATATCCTGCGGGCTAGTGAGCAGCACGGCTTTGCCGTCCAGCATAAAGAAATCAGGACATTCCCACATCTTTCCGAAACGATGATTGTTTGCCGCCAAAATCTTCTCATATTTCCATTTCAGACCATCCGGACTGCTATAAAGAAGAATCCGTCCGTCTCCTTCTTCGGTGCAGTTTCCTACGACACAACGGTAAGTACCGTCTGACTTCTGCCATATCTTCGGATCCCTGAAATCAAACTTGCTTCCTCCCTCGGGCAAGTCTTTCTGGGTAAGTACCGGATTCGCCGTATGCTTTTCATAATCCGTACCGTCTCCCACCGCAATGCATTGTGTCTGTATGTCGCGCATACTGCCATCCGGTTGTGTCTCCTTGGCCACTCCCGTATAGAGCAGAAGATGCCTTCCGTCCGGAAGTATCACCGCACTGCCGGAAAAGCACCCATCCCTGTCATAGTCCATATCGGGCGCCAGCGCTGCCGGCAGATAGGTCCAATGCAGCAAGTCTGCGCTGACCGCATGCCCCCAATGCATCGGACCCCAATGGGAATCATAGGGATGATATTGATAGAATAGATGATATTCCCCTTTATAATAACTAAAGCCATTGGGGTCATTCATCCAGCCCACGCGGGTGGAAAGATGGAAATCAGGTCTTGCCTCCTTCCCGATTTTCTTCTCCATAGTCTCCTCATATTTTCTTGCATCACGCAAAGTCTGGCTTATCATAGTATTCCTTTCCGGAGTGTCTACGCGCCAAACGGCGCGCCACCTCCATATCACATAATCATTTCATTACTCTTTGCCCGAATAGCGGTTATATGCGTTCTGATACACTGCAAGAAGCTTATCCATTCCGCATTTATCCCGCAAATGTTCAATATATGCCTCCCACTCTTCATCGGTCGGTCCGCCGTTCTTGATCCAAAGACCTTCCTGCTCGGATACGGCACTCTCAAAGTTCGCCTTGTACCAATCAATATCGTCTAACTCCCTTCCCGTAAACACACAGTCTACCGGATAAGTAGACGTATCGTCTACATAAGGCATCCAGAAATCATACAAATCGGTCAGACGCTCAATGGCTCTGTCTTCCATTCTGAAAGTCGTCTGGTAATAGTCGCTGAGGATCAGCTTCGGTCCTGCCACCTCACATTCACCTTTCAATTCTCCGGAACCCTTCCCGTATTTCTCAAGGCTTTCTTCGTTGGAGATACTCAGCCACACACCATCCTCATCCTGCCCGGTAAAATAAGTGCCGATAGGACCATAATGAAGCTGCATCACAATTTCCGGAGCATACCACATATCATAGAATTTTAACAGATTTGCCGGACTTTTGCACGCTTTTGTGATATTGAGCTGTCCGCTGTTAATACCGCCACCGGTACGAATCGTCACATTATGGGTGCCGTCAGGTCCGTCAAGAATCGGCAGGAACACATAATCTTCTGCATAATCACCCATCAGTTCCTCAATATACCACCATGTGGA
>ERZ779631.56-NODE-56-length-39762-cov-6.941950_pt1 | contig 39762 bp, 28 predicted proteins | sample MGYA00514193_ERZ779631 | MGnify/ENA primary metagenome ERZ779631 (study PRJEB29562, sample SAMEA4376710) | mouse gut metagenome | isolation source: Cecum | study: EMG produced TPA metagenomics assembly of the A DSS colitis mouse model was used to assess the microbial...
ACTTTTGTTCATCCCAAATCTGTTAATCTTATCAGAAATACGGTAATCACGATAAAATCCGTCGTCGCCTTGAAAAAGCACGTCGCCTACCTTATATGTCTTACCCGAATAGGAACCCGTCTTGTTCCTGCAATCAGCAATCAATATGATATCCATTCTGCCATCCCGGTTTAAATCCTGAAACGATACTGCACTGATGGCACGAATCGGCTGTTCTAAACTGCCGATATTCCAACTGTTAACGGCCAGTTGATCCGTTCTGTAAATGACCGTCCCGTCCTCTTTTGTAAAAAACAATGCAAGGCGGTGATATTTCTCCTCCATAGCCGGAACAAGCGAGACCTCTCCAAAACAGTTTGTCTCAATCGGAAAAATCTGATTCTCTATCACGCGAAACCCGTTGTCGTCAATCTCCCACCCTCTCTGAGGGGCATTAAGCCTCGCCAGATAATCCTCGTATTCTGCAAGAAGCTGACTGTCAGCTTTCTGCCGCTCAGACTCTTCATCCGCTGTCATATTCTCACCCACTGCGCAAATATACAACGGGTGAAGTGCGGATATCAAAATCACCATACAAAGAAATGCGGCACACATTATGAAATTATGTTTTATCTTTTTTGTTCTGGTATCTTGATTTCTCTTATGCACACTGCCACCGGTTTTCCTTCGTAGTCATCCTGCCGTCTACACGTTAATCTCAGCTTTCATGCCAAGCAGTTCTTTGTTTTCTTCTAATATCGGATTTACAACCTCCGATAAGAATTTCTCCACCTGAAGAGGCGCACGACCTACATATCTGGACGGATCCATCGTCTTTGCCAGCTCTTCCTGCGTCAAATTGAAAGCGGGATCCGCGGCAATCAGTTCTAACAAATTGTTTTCCTTTCCTTCACGTTTCACGTTGGCTCCCGCCTCCATGGACAGCTCTCTGATCTTCTCATGCAGTTCCTGACGATTGCCACCCAGCTTCACGGCATCCATCATGATATTCTCCGTCGCCATAAAGGGCAGCTCGCTCATCAGACGTTTTGTAATCACTTTGTCATAGACCACCAGCCCGTCCACCACATTCAGGCACAAATCAAGAATGCCGTCAACCGCCAAGAACGCCTCCGGAATAGACAGTCTCTTGTTCGCCGAATCATCTAATGTTCTTTCAAACCACTGGGTTGCAGAGGTGATTGCCGGGTTTAAGGCATCTACCATCACATATCTGGACAAGGAAGCGATGCGCTCACTTCTCATCGGATTTCTCTTGTAAGCCATGGCGGAAGACCCAATCTGGCTCTTCTCGAAAGGCTCTTCTACTTCTTTCAGATGCTGCAGAAGTCTGATATCGTTAGACATCTTATGTGCCGACGCGGCAACTCCCGCAAGTACGTTGCACACCCTCGTATCGACCTTACGGGAATAGGTTTGTCCCGACACCGGATAACATTTCTCAAACCCCATTTTCTCAGCAATCATCGGATCGATCTTGTCAATGGTTTCCTGATCCCCGTCAAACAATTCGAGAAATGAGGCCTGCGTTCCCGTCGTTCCTTTGGACCCAAGCAGTTTCATTGTGGACAGTACATAATCCAAATCTTCCAGATCAAGACAAAACTCCTGCGCCCACAATGTTGCCCGCTTACCAACCGTTGTCGGCTGCGCCGGCTGAAAATGGGTAAAAGCGAGCGTCGGCAGGTTCTTATACTGTCCGGCAAACTTGGCGAGTTCAGCGATTACGTTGACCAGTTTCTTCTTCACTAACTTCAAAGCTTCCGTCATCACGATAATATCCGTGTTATCTCCCACATAACAGGACGTCGCTCCCAGATGTATAATGCCAGCCGCCTTCGGACACTGTTTACCATATGCATAAACGTGGCTCATCACGTCGTGGCGCACTTCCTTCTCACGGGCTTTCGCCACATCATAATTAATGTCTTCGGCATGTGCCTTTAATTCGTCAATCTGTTCTTGGGTGATGACCGGCTCTCCGTTCTGACATAACCCTAACTCCATCTCTGTCTCCGCCAAAGCAATCCATAGCTTCCTCCATGTTCTGAATTTCATATCCGGCGAAAAGATATACTGCATCTCCTTGCTGGCATAACGTTCCGATAACGGACTTACATATCTGTCTGTACTCATAGTCTTTCTCCTATTCTTCTGAGATATATTTATAATTTCACTCTACAAATTGTATTGCATAAAATTACCGTTTTTCACAAAGCCAAAATATGGCGGTTTCTCAATGAATGACATTCCGCTCGTCCCTACGATTATATCCTCATCAACCGCCAGCCACGAGACAAAAGTGCCATCCGCCATATGCCTGTTATAATAATCCGCTAAGGCAGGTCTGATATCTATATCCTCCGTCGCGCCTTCCTCCCGCAGTTGGCAGATTCTCATTTCAATAAAGTGGTCTATTTCCTTTTCCGTTAATTTTCTGTACTGTACAGCCATACAATTTCCCCCTTCACATCGTTTTCAGGAATGTTCTTTCAACCTTGTACTGTTTTGGGTTCATTTTCTTCTGTTGAACCGGGCGTTACCGCTGCCCGGTTTTTATGAAATCAATCAATTTCTCTACATCGTCGAAACCGTCATAATCACCGCAGAATCCTTCCCTATGATAAATTATGCCGTTTTTTTCATTCCTTTCAAGACAGTCGAGCAGGGCTTCAAGTCCGTAACGTTTCGCAAACACCGTGAATGCATAAGGTTTATCTTTCGATAAGAACCCTCTCCTGCAGTCAATTTCACATAAGAAACAATTTGATATTCCTCTTGCAAGGGAGCAGTTCCGGTTCTCACACCATTCTTTATCAGGACATTCACCGGCACTGCATCCGTTACAGCTGTCGTTTTTGGAGCACAGGCAACATGCCAGTCCGCATCTTGCAATTCCAAGTTTTCTTTTCATACGAATCCCCTTCTTTCTGTTCCCTTCTTACCGCTCATACTCTCCTCTGATGTCCTCTTCGGGCGGCGTAAGCGGATATTGCCCCGTAAAGCATCCTTTACAGATTTCCAGTCCCTCCGCCATTTCCTCCAACCGTTCCATTTTAAGATAGCCAAGAGAATCCGCACCGATTATTTTACAGATATCCTCCACGGAACGTTCATAGGCGATCAGTTGTTCTCTTGCCGGTACATCCGTACCGAAATAGCAAGGATATAGGAACGGCGGTGAACTGACTCTCATATGTACTTCTTTTGCTCCTGCTTCCCTAAGCATTCTGACGATACGATCCGAAGTCGTCCCTCTGACAATGGAATCATCTATCATAATAATGCGCTTACCGGCTACTGCCTCTTTGACTGCGTTAAGTTTCACCTGCACGCTGCTCTCACGGCTCTTCTGCCCCGGCTTAATAAAGGTCCGTCCCACATATGTGTTTTTCACAAATGCTTGTCCGTAAGGGATGCCCGACTGCATCGAATAACCCAGCGCCGCACAGTTACCCGACTCCGGCACACCTACCACCAAATCGGCTTCCACAGGCGAATCCATCGCCAGAAATCTGCCTGCCATAATACGTGAATGATAGACGCTGACGCCGTCAATACGGCTGTCCGGTCTGGCAAAATAAATATACTCAAAGATACATCTGCCATGCTGCTTTCTCGGAAGGCACATGCTCTTATCGGATTCTATTCCCTTATCCGGTGATATCGTAACAATTTCGCCCGGCTCCACATCTCTCACAAATTCTGCGCCGATGGTATCGAGCGCACAAGTCTCCGAAGCAAGAATATAGGCATTGTCTCTCTTTCCGATGCAAAGCGGTTTGAATCCGTAAGGGTCCCTTGCACCGATTAGCTTACGTGGCGACATGATCACCAGCGAGTAAGCGCCTTTCATCTTATGCATGGCACGTCCCACCGCCTCTTCTACGCTCTTACTGTTTAAGCGTTCTCTGGCAATATGATAGGCAATGACCTCCGAATCTATCGTCGTCTGAAATATCGCACCGGAATATTCCAATTCATGCCGAAGTTCGCCCGCATTAATCAGATTTCCGTTATGTGCCAATCCCAATGTGCCTTTGACATAGTTTAGTACAAGCGGCTGGGCGTTTTCCCTTGTACTGCTGCCCGTCGTCGAATAGCGGACATGCCCGATGCCGATATCGCCTTTTAGCTTCTCCAAGGTTTCCGGGGTAAAGTTCTCGTTCAGAAGCCCCATCTCCTTGGCACTCAATACCCTTCCTTTCGGTCCGGCTGTGTCGCTGACCGCAATACCACAACTCTCCTGCCCTCTGTGCTGCAAGGCAAACAAACCATAATAGATTGTGGACGCCACATCTGATCCGTCAAAATCATAGATGCCGAATACACCGCACTCCTCGCCTAATTTGTCTGTCTGCTCCGCCTTGTCTTCCTGTTCCATTATTGTATTCATTCCGAATCCTCTCCTGCGTTTTCATGCAGTTCTACCCATACATGCTCTCTGTGAATCTTCCACATTCACAGACATGGGCGAAGCTGCATTCACTGCATACTCTCATTCGTATAACCGCTTACGGATTCCCTTCGTTTGCTTTTCCCTTTTCTCTTACCCGAAAACTGTCACACCGGTCAGCATTCTATTTTGCAAATTTCTTCTCATATTCCTCCACCGACGCCATAATCTCCTTGGCATACTGCGGATACTTCTCCACCAGCGCTTTGATCTCTTTCTGAGAACCGCCCGCCACGACTTCTTTATTATAATCCATCCGGCGTCTTAAGGACTGTCTCCTGATAATCAGATTATGACGTATCTCCACCATTTCTTTATGGTCTAAAATCGCCTCCGTCTGATGCAGCCATACTGCCGGATCTTTAATCTGATATCTCTTCAGAATCTGCAAAAGTTCCTGTTCATTATAATCAAGGTCAAGTTCTGCTCTCCTGAATTTCTCCCGTTCTTCTTTCTCAATCTTATAATTCTCCCACAGTTCGATTAATTCCTGTGCGCTGGACACCCCATACTTCAAGTAGAGATAGTCTAACAGATTCGTATTATTGACATAACGTATTTTTACTTTATTTTGCAACAGAATAATCTTATTGATTCCTGTCTCTACGCGATGAAGCTCCTTTCTGGCATCCACATGTTTGACATAAATCACCGTAATCGCAATGGCGGCCGCTGCAGCAGTCACCAGATAACCCGCCTGCGTATCCATTTCCAAGAAAAACTGTAACAGCAGAAGTAATAAAATGCATAATCCCAACGCTGCCACACAAATAAACGCCATACCTCTCGTATCCGATATGATGTGCATCACTTCATTCTTCCGATACAGATAGGCATGTTTCTCGCCTTCCAGTCTGTTTAAATCCTGTCTGATCAAGTCCTGATATTCTTCCGTTTCGGTCAGTTTCTGATACCCTTCCTCCACCTCATCGGCAATCCGTTCTATCTGTTGATATTTCTCATCACTAATCCTACGGGGGCGTTCCATGAAGTCGGCCTTGCTGTCCTGCAGAAGGGAAACACGCTTAGCACATTCTTTCAGCTGTTCGCTCTCTTCCGGAGGAAGCGCCTCTATTTCCTCCATATCTTTCAGATATGAAGTGACCATATCATATTCAAATGTCAGGTTTTCCAGCTCACGGGTAGCATCAGCCATCCGCTCAAGACAGTTTTTGACATAATCGCTTCTCTGTTCCTTATTATGATAATCTATCTGATGAGAGACCTCTTCGTCCTCCCATCCTTCATCAAATGCCTCAGATTCATCACTTCTCCGAAACTTGTTAATCAAATTCTTAAACCAACCCATCGTCGTCTCCGTCTCCGTTCAAATATTTTTTAGGACACATATTCCCGGTACTGCTCTTTTAATCTGACTGTCAGTTTCTCGATTTCCTGATAATACTGTACGTCGCTTCCTCCTGTGCTGCTTCCTTCCTCCTTAAACACCTGAAGCGTAAACAGCATACGATTCTCATCTGTTCCCTCAAATTGTCCTAACGCCTGATTCATCCGTCGCTCTACCTTAAGCGATGCGTCATGATATTCAGGATGATCCGTAATAAAGGTAATGTACTCTTTATCTTCATAATGCATGCGCAGTGATGTAAGATACATCTCGAGACTTTCATCGCTCCTGTCTTGTACCCATGCCCGCATAAACCATTCTGATGCCTGCACGAACATAAACATCCCGGCGCATGTCACTCCCATATTATGAAAAACTGCACTGCGCAATGTCTTGTCCGTCTCTGGTATCTGTTCAAGCAGACTGTAATACTGTTTAAGCGCCATGAAATATTTCCGATTCTGCAACATATAATCCGCCTTCGCTTTTTTGCGCTCATATGGATTCAAACCTTCGTTGCTCTTGACGACCTGTTCCGTCTGGGCAACTATTTCCTCCGGGTACAGATTCACGTATTCTAATATTGTGCCCACAAAGGCGACGACAGAACCATTCTGATTCATCAGAGAATAGAGCGTATGCGCCAAATCGTTCAGCCCGCACTGCTCGTCAATCCATTGCACCAGCTCACGCTGCATCAAGTCCTGATCTAACAGTTCTGCTTTCTCTACCAGAAGATAACACAATTCTTCTATCGAGTATAGGTTTACATAAAATTTATCTACATAGTATGGTTTCGAGGCATATGTGCCTGTCCCCAGAATAATCTGACTCATGACCGCAGCCACACCTTTCCGTATCTTCGCCTGTCATCAGGGCAGTTCAAAAGTCTGTTCCCATATCTGTTCCGTTGAAGGAAACAACTCGCCAAACCCTAAGTCTTCCACCTTAATCCGTACTGTCTCCGGCGCGCTCATCGACATACTCAACCGGTATCTTGCGAAAGGCGCGCCACTCTTGCCGCTTCCGGTTAATGTAATCTGCCGCAACTCTATATTTTTACCCGTAAGCGGCGTAATCACAAAATCAAGCCCGCGTTCCTCCGCCAAAAGGAATTCACATTCTCTCCTCGCCTCATACCAGTTCTCTCCGGCATCCAGAAGCGCATAATAGGATTCCTTTCCCTGCCGTAAAACATTCATCCCTATATTGGATTTAAGTTTGTCCTTTCCGAGAAATACATGTCTGCTCCCCGCCTCGCTGGGTTCTAGCTTCTCCAACAATCCGTAACATGCTCCCTTACTAAAAAGATTGTTTCCTTGAAAAACTCTCCTATTATGGCAGAGAAATTGCAGAGATTGTGCGTTCCACTCGTTCCGGAAACCGTCTCCCAATAAATATGCCGATGAAACAATCCTGCCTTCGCACAGCCGCTTCAATATTCCCAGAAAACGCTCATCCGCCAGACGATAGGCACCCTGCTTCGCCTCTTCGTCTTCCGTATCTTCCGGAATCACTAACGTGTCATAAATCTGCTCCTCGATCAGCACTACAATCGGAGTGGTACGCTTATTGCACTCCATGCGGTATGTCTTAAGCCGCATACCGTCATGCTCGCAGGCAAGCGCCTGATAAGTCCATAGTTCGGGCGGCTGGTGCAGCATAAAATAATAAAAGCTTTCCGTATGGCTCTGAAAATAAATCTGCTGCGTCTTTAATCCTAGGTTTGCCGATGCCTGAGCCAGTATCTCTACCATCCTGTCGTCCAGTTCGTCCACCGTAAACATGATGGAATGGATTTTTTCTATCGTAGTAATAAAATTTAGCAGCGTCATACTGCGCTTTAGGAACAAGGTCAGTAACGCCACCGGGTCATAGGATTCCCCGTCAAGTTCAATCTCTTCGCCTTTTCTTGCGCGCTTTAACAGCCCTTCCACGGGAATCATCGCTTCTTCTTCAGCATTCCTAACCGCGTCTTTGCCGTAAAACCACTGATTGATTCCCTCTCGTTTGCATAACATTGTCGGGATATTATATTGTTTCGTTCCGACGATGGTTGCCACCGTATCGGCGTCTTCTTCTCCATAGACGTAATAACTGATCTGCGAATACTTCTCCCCCAGATCATAACCGACCAGAACGCTCCCCTTATGTAGTTTGCCTTCTTCTTTCCTCTCTAAGAACATGCCGCCTCCTAGCGCATACGGAATATTTTATCAACCAGAAAATCCTGTTTGTAATATTCTCCAAGCAGACCGTCCACCGTATCATAATCATGCAATGTCTTACCGATCATAATATCGTTCAGCATTGTAAATCTACTCTCAAAACTCTCTTGCGCAATATCGCTCTTATTGATCGTACCGCTCTTCGTAAGCTGCTCGTTTCCTTCTGATTCCTCAGTGATATAGAACTGAAGCCGTTCACCGAAGAATAAGATAAACTCCTTAACGCAGATTCCTGCAAACATATCTTTCATCTCTTCTTTACAATACTCATTCTCCGTATTCTCTTCGCTCTGTATCACATAGTGGATTACCGCCCTGCATCCGGGCTTCGTCCGGTATTCCACGATTGTCTTATCCTGATACTCGTCCATCTGAGGTATGAAACCCTGATACTCTTTGTATACCGGCAGCACAATCTGATCATCCAGAAGACTTTTCAGGAAACTGCAGCATGCAGCTCTCGCCATATCATCCTGCTCTTGTTTCTCTTCCGCATAATATTGCAGACAAGCTATCTTGCACACCGGATGAAGCGCAACTTCTTCTTGATTCAATCGCAGCACGCTGCGGAAAATATAGGGTTCCGTAATATGTCCTTCTATCGCATAATCATAGCAGCACTGGGATAAAAACGCCGCCATCATTCTTTCATTACCGATACCTTTACTGTATGTACGGAAGATTTCCATTTTCTCCCCCACATGCGCTCCTGTGTACAGCATCTGAATCAACATGCGCTCACAAAGTGCATATGTATCTACGCCAAAATCCTGCGCCGCCTTCCATAAATCCCGCATGTCTTTCATGCTGCCGTTCAAATACCTGATCAGATATTTCAATATATTCTCATCGTACTTACCCTTCTTCATCACATAGAACAGGATGCCTGTCATAACAGGATCTTCCCCTGTCTGCTCTTCGTCCAGCAGTCTGCTGCTCAGTTTTGCCAAAACCTTAGTGTCCACACCGTATGGTCCGAAACGGCATACCCAGTTATATGCTTCCTCATACATCCCGCGTATTACCATATATCGTATCATTTCTTTGCGGTCACTTCGGGAAATGTCCTCCGGCCTAAGCTCCAACAGATAATCATCCAGCTCTCGCATCCGGTCCTTTTCATAATAAAAATGTACCAGCATCATCCGCATTTCACGCTTCGTCGTCTCCGCAATCCGTTCGGATCCGGATAGAAGACGCACAAAATCCGCATTGTCATCCCGCACGTTGAAAGTCTTCTGATATTCAAAGCATGCATAGATTGCATAGCCAAAATCCTCCCGCACGAAAGGCGCCGCCATCAATGCCAGTTTGGCAGGACTAAGCAGCATCTCCATACTGTAATCTATACTCACCGTATACCGGTTTCCCTCTCCGTCATCCAGCAAAAGCTTGCAGTCTGAATCATAGACGGGCACCTGCGCTCTGCCGTCATGTACGGGATATACATACTCTCCCACTCCATAAGGATATACAAGCACTGCTTCTTTCACCTTATCGGATGCCACTCTTATCTCCCGCATAAAGAGAAGAGATACGAGCTGCCCTGCGCTTTCCTCATCAATCATAGGCAGACTGACCAGATTACGATACAGATAAGCCAAATCCTTATTGATTCTTCCCCTTCTGATCTGCTCCGTCACAAACCGCTCTATAGCCGCCGAATAGTTTACATAAATATCCGGTATTTCTTCCCTGTGGCGGTGTACATAAGCATACAAATATGCCGTTATCTCATAATGCAGATCGCTCTGATACGCAAAATACATCAAAATCATCTTAGGCAGCGGACCGCTATATTCCAGTGAAATGGACATCATATAATATTCATATAACCGTGTGATCCGAAGGTTCTCCTCCACTCCCGCGCGATACCATTCAAAGTATGCCTCGCCGTAACGGTTTCCTTTGATGAGCAGCGTGCAGACCGCATGAAGAATATCACTCCTGTGATTCATCTCATAACAGCCCTTTAAAATCTTAAAGACACTGTCAGAATATACTTTCTGCTTCTGCGCCAGATATACGATCTGCATAACAATTTCTTCTTTCATAAGACCGCTCTTCACCGCAAAAAGAAGAATCTGTTGTTCAAAGGCATCCAGCTTCAAAAGCATGGACGGATTTACACACAGCAAATGCCACGCTTCAATATAAATCACCGGCGATGTACAGCGGTAACGGAATAACTCTTCCAAAAGTTCCCATTTTCGTGAAGGATTCTTGACATACTCCTCAGATAAATACATCAGAAGCCATGCAATACGCCAATTTCCTCTGTTTCTCTCATAGACGTCCGCCACCTCCGCAGCCACATCATCTACATACTCTTCGTCTTTGCTGTACAAAGTCGTTAAGTACAGATAATAGCACCACAATTCAGGTCGCTGTTCGCGTTTTATCATCACCTGCTCTTCGTTTTTCTCGATCATCCATCTGGCTTCATTGTAACGCTCTTCCGTCAATAAAATCTGAGCCTGAAATAATCTGAGCGTTATGTCTTTATCATCCAACTCCATCATGCGACTTAAGATCTTGTTCGTCTCAGTCATCCATGTCCCTACGCTGATTTTCTTCAGACGGAATGCCTGATAGTATTCCATCATTTCCACCGTGAGTCTGCCCTTCTCCCGGTGAAGCCCGAGCGCCTTCCTGCCGGTCATATGCAGTACGACCGTAACCGGGATTCTGATCACGCCATGCTCCTGCACTAACAGAACGGCGCCGTAATTATTCCCCGCATGCAGTTTTTCTATATCTATATAGTAATAGACCCTGTAAATATTTCCCAGAAAGGAAGCGTCTGTCGCAGTATCTTCCTCGACCCGCAAAAACTCTCCCTCCGTCTCAATCTTTAAATGCGTATACCCCCACCCGTTTCTGTTGACCACAAGTGCATATCGGGTCGTTTGAAGCGGATCCTCTATTTTAATCGACGTCTCTTCCGTAATATACTCGACCGGTTTTTTCTTATTGATCTCTAACAAAAATTCCTCGACGTTGTGCTCGTTTCCCTTCACGGCAGACAGCCCGCGGTAGGCGGCAAAATGTTGTTTATCATTCCCGGTAAACACCTGTTTAAACTCATCGGAATAGAACATTTTAACCGCTTCGTCCCAGTTGCTCTTAGCCAGATTGGTAAAGTGAAACAGATTCTTGATATTTCCCAGACTCGATACAATGATTTCGGGCACAATCGTTACCGAAAAAGGAAGGTAATATTCTCCCTGATTGGAAATCACATTGAAAGCCCCTTTCACTTCTTCACCTATTTCCATACCGTGCGCGTCAAAGCGGTAGTGAATTTCATCCTGATTTCCGCTAAAAGTCTGTGTCAGACACTCCATACGAAGATCGGAAGATATGACATGTCCTTCCGTCATGCGTCCTTCCGGACCGTACACCGTGAAAAAATCCTCCACAATCGTGTCAATATGAGTTGACAGCTCAATACGCGGACAGGAAAAGTCCAGAGAACCGTTACCAGCATTAAATTTTCCGTTTAAGATCTCTTCAATTACCTGTTTCACGTCTCGTAAACCTCATATTCCCGAAAGAATTAATTCTTTCTTACATAGTTATTAAAATTATACCATTTATATAGCAGGCTGTGCAACCTTTAATCAATTCGTGCATACCATATTAGGAAGAGATTACTATGAGGTTTTTTATGGAAGAGCCTATCTTAAAAAGTATGCAGTCCGAAAGAACTGAACAGGGCAGACTGCTGGTCAACGTGACTGCCAATGTAGGTCTGATCCCGATACAGAACGCCAATATCACCATTTCCTATACCGGTGAACCAAACAGTACCTTAGAAACTCTGACGACCGATTCCTCCGGTCAGACCGACACCATTTCACTAAACGCTCCGCCCCTTGAATACAGTCTTACCCCCAACTCACCCATGCCCTATGCGGAATATACGTTAAATATCACGGCGCAGGGTTACGAGCCGGTAACCGTATCCGGTGTCGAAGTGCTTCCCGATGTGACAGCCGTACAGAATATTGAAATGATTCCCACTGAAACAGCGCTGGAACCGGAAGAGACTATCGTGATTCCTGACCATACTCTCTACGGAGATTATCCGCCTAAAATTCCGGAAGACGAAATCAAACCCATGGACGAATCCGGAGAGATCGTCTTAAGCCGTGTCGTCATTCCGGAATATATCATTGTACATGACGGCGTTCCCTCGGATTATACCGCCTCCAATTATTATGTGAAGTACCGCGACTATATCAAAAACGTAGTCTCATCGGAAATATACGCCACTTGGCCGGAAAACGCCATCTATGCCAATACGCTCGCCATCATGTCCTTCACGCTCAACCGCGTCTATACAGAGTGGTATCGGAATCAAGGCTACAACTTCACGATAACCTCTTCCACCGCCTATGACCAGAAATGGATGCGCGGCAGGAATATCTATGCCAACGTAGACAGACTGGTAGATTCCATTTTTGCCAACTATCTCTCCCGCCCCGGCGTACGTCAGCCCATCTTTACATCTTACTGCGACGGGAAGAACGTGACCTGCGACGGCTTAAGCCAATGGGGTTCCAAATATCTTGGAGACGAAGGCTATACTCCTATCGAAATCATTCGTTACTATTATGGCAGCGATATGTATATCAACACCGCCGTAGCCGTATCCGGCGTTCCTTCCTCGTGGCCCGGCTACAACTTAAGTGTCGGCGCTTCCGGCGACAAAGTGCTGCAGATCCAGCAGCAGCTCAACCGCATCGCCCAGAATTATCCGGCAATCCCGCGCATCACGGCAGACGGCATCTACGGTACAAACACCGCTAATGCAGTGCGTACTTTCCAGCGTATTTTCAATCTGCCCCAATCCGGTATCGTGGATTATCCTACCTGGTATAAAATCTCGGAAATCTATGTCGGTGTGAGCAGAATCTCAGAACCGGGATGAACAAAAGAGATTTGTTTCAAGAAATACAAAAACAGCCTGCAAACATCAATTTCTCATGTTTGCAGGCTTCATTGCCGTTCGCTGTATATAACACACGGTGTTAATCTTTCAGTCCAAGCAGGTGTATCACCGTCAGAGAATTTGCCGGCGCCGTATACTCGAACCTCTCATCAATTGCAAGCTTGCTCTCTTTTGGCAGCACTGTCATCTCCTTAAAGCTGTTCATGGTCTTCTTATCTGCTCCGGTCAGCACCGTCACATCCGCTTCCGGCAGGAAACAGGTGATATCTCTGCCCTCCAAGATTACATTCATGGGAATGTCTTCATCCGACACATTGACAATCTTAAGGACCACATCGCCGTCCATATCAACCGCGGACTCGTAAAGCGTCTGCTCTGCCGCTCCGGCAAGTTCCGTATTCAGACTATAATCTCCCGCATGATTTCCGTACATCTGCTGTACATAATAATTTGCCGAACCGAATATGCCGTCATTGGAATAGAATATCATATCCGGCACCCATTGATTCAACTTTGCATGGGAGAATAGCGGTGCATAACATGCCATCTCAACTACATCGCCATTCTTCTCAAGTCCTGTCATATAGGCGGCCTCCGCGAGTGCCGCCTCCAGTGTATTCGCCTTCGCCGCATACTCTCCAAGGAAAACCTTTGCCTGTGCGTTTCTGTCGTAACTGTCATACCGATTCGTGTTCGAAAGGAACCATTCCGGCGTCTCATAATAATGTTCGTCCACCAGAGTGGTGACAGAGTCAGGATTCAGAATCAGATAATTCCAGCCGTCCTCACTGGCGGATACTGTGCCGTTAGCCACAATTAACTCCACGTCCCCGTACAATTCAGGATCTGACACTGCCGCCTCCTCGAATGCTTTGACAAACTGTTTGTAATGCTGGTGGTACTCGCTCTGCCACTGCTCATTGCCGATACCGATATACTTCAGTTCAAAAGGCTCCTCGTGTCCCATGGCTATTCGCACAGCGCCCCATGTCGTATTCCCGTCACCTTTACAAAATTCCACCAAATCAAGAGCATCCTGCACATACTGCTTAAATTCTTCGTCGGCGATACTGTACACCTTATAGAATGGGCTCTGTATCTCACATGTCATACCCGCGTTTAACACCGGCACCGGCATACAGTCAAGCGCCTCACAGAATTCAAAATATTCATAAAATCCCAGTCCGTATGTCGTATAATAAGGGTTTGCTTTAGACCCCTGCCAGATACTCTTCCCCTGCGGACGCGTCGCAATGTCTCCCACCGTGCTCTCTCCATTGATGTTAAAAGAAAGACCGCCGCCGATGGAATCCTTCCAACTGTAAATACTCTCCTCGTCTCTTCCTTCAATCACGCATCCGCCGGGGAAGCGTAAGAATGCGGGGTTAAGCGCCTCCAGATATTCTCCAAAGTCTTTACGGATGGGCAGCCCCTTATAAGTATCCTGCGGCATCATGGAAATCATGTCAAAGCATGCCGTTCCTGCCGGAAATGACACCGCAAGACGTACCTTCCTGTTTGCCGTTGCATTTGCCGTCAGCGTCGTCCCATACTTGCGCCACTGTTCGGATATTCCTTCCACCGTCTGTTCATCATATACCGTACCGTCCTCGTTATATAGCGTTACATAGACCGTGTCCACGGAACTGTCTTCTGATTTGCAATAAAAAGACACATCATAAGAAGCTCCCTGCGTAATTGCCATACCTTCCAGATATCCCTCATTGCTGATTCCCTCATAAGGCTTTACGGCAGAAGTCCCCGTATTGTGTACCACTGCATACTGCGGATTGTTCTCATTGAGCGCCGTACCGTCCGCACTCCCATCATACACTTCAAATGTCACTGCCTCACTAGTCGGCTCCCAGCCATGAAGCTGCTCATCTCTCGCCTCAATTCCATACTCGAAAGAACGGTTCTTCACCATCTCTGCATACATACCGCCGTCCACCGCATAATTAATATCTTCCAAGAAAAGCCCGAACAATGTATCGGAAATCTTCTGGTTCTCGTCAAGATGTTCTAAATTGATATCGACTTTATAGGTGACGCCATCCGCTGTCTGCCGCTCCGCAGACTCACTCTGCGTCCCTGCCGCGCCGGCTTCTTCATCTTCATCCTGATTTTCTGCTGCCACGGCGTCCGTTCCTTCTGCATCCGAACCCGCTTCGCCCCCAGCATCTGCCACCGCCGTTTCCTGTCCAGCGTCATTTTGCGAATTACCGCAGCCGGATATACTCGCTGCCAGCATAACACATAACCCGTATGTAACCGTTCTTTGAAGTGCCTTTTTCATCGGTTTCCTCCATCCTTTACAATCACAGTCTATTCATCCATAAGTGAATATATTTTAGATTTTTCAAAACTATTTTACATCATTATATATCTGTTGACTCCAAAAAGCAAGACGATTGTCCCGCGTGAATGTTTCATGCAAATATATAAAAAAGGAATGAACACGCACATAGCATAATTCATTCCTTTTTATCTCACTTTATACTAGTTTACATAAATTCTAGTCTGTCTATCACTATTTCGTCAGAAGCATCATAATATCATTGCTTCTTGTCACGAACTTCGTCATTGCCTCCGGCTCAAGCGGCGCCTGCTGTAACAATGCCAGATCATAAAGCTGTTCGCAGATCATCTTCACATTCTCGCCTTCCTGATTGTCCAGTACATACTGTACAAGCGGATGGTTCGCGTTCAGGATCAGCGTCTCGCCTTCCTTGCCGAATGCACCCATGTCCATTCCCGGCATCGAATACATCTTCATCATATCCTGCATTCTGCGCGTCTCTTCGGACAATGTGATCATGGAAGATATCTTCTTATTTTTCAACTTCTCAATCTTTACTTTGATCGCGTCTTTCTTGAGAACCTTCTTCATCAGCTTGGCAACTGCCTCAGCCTGCTCTTCCATCTCCTTCTCTGCTTTCTTGGACGTCTTCGACTTAAACACATCCGTCAGATCCGCATCGATTCTCTGGAACTTAATGCCTTCGTTCTTAGCCTCGAGCTGTGACACGAACGGCTGGTCAATATTGTGCGTCAGCACGACCGCATCCATCTTAGCCGCTTTGAACATATTGATATACTGGCTCTGCTGCTTCTCGTCTGTCACATAGTAGATGACTTTCTCTTTCTTCTCATCTTCCGCTTCGACAGCATCACCATTTTCATCGACTACTTCGCCGTCCATCTTCTCGGCTTCCTCAACGACCTCGGCTTCCACTTTCTCTCCATTCTCATCTACTGCAGAAGCTTCCGTTGTATTATTCTCGCTCTCTGCTGTTTCCGTTGTCTTGCCACCTTCTGCAGACGCCTCTTTGTCTGTGTCTGATGATTCTCCCACTTCATCGGGATCAATCTTATTGACTTCCAGACACTCCGGCAACGTCATGTAATCGCCGTCCAGATTCTTGAAGAGAATGTAATCCATCATCTTCTCGCAGAACTTATCGTCCTTTAAGCAGCCGAACTTAATAAATGGACTGATATCATCCCAGTATTTCTCGTACTCCTCTTTCTCGGTCTTACACATACCGGACAGTTTATCCGCCACTTTCTTTGTAATGTACTCGCTGATTTTCTTCACAAATCCATCATTCTGCAAGGCGCTTCTCGATACATTGAGCGGCAGGTCCGGGCAGTCGATCACACCCTTTAGCAGAAGCAGGAACTCCGGAATGACTTCCTTAATGTTATCTGCAATAAACACCTGATTGTTATATAACTTGATCGTACCTTCGATAGACTCATACTCCATATTGATCTTCGGGAAGTAGAGAATGCCCTTCATGTTGAAAGGATAATCCATATTCAGGTGAATCCAGAACAGAGGCTCCTTGTAATCCTGAAATACCTTGCGGTAAAACTCAAGATACTCCTCTTTGGTACACTCATTGGGATGCTTCGTCCAGAGAGGATGGGTTTCATTGAGCAATTCCGGACGTTTCTTGATCTTTAATTTCTGCTCGTCCTCTTCCTTCTCTTTCTTAATCTCCTCTACCACTTCATCGGTATCCAGCTTTTCATCCGCCTTGATTGTCTGGGTATCCGTACTATTTGCCTTGGATATATAAATCTCCGTCGGCATGAAAGAACAATATTTCTTGATAACTTCCTTCGCCTTATATTCATTACAGAATTCTAAGCAGTCTTCATTGATATAGAGCGTAATCTCCGTACCGACTTCCGTTCTGCCGCCTTCCTGCATATCAAACTCGGTGCCGCCGTCACATTCCCAATGTACAGCCTGCGCACCATCCTGATAGGATAAAGTGTCAATATGCACCTCGTCCGCCACCATGAACGCAGAGTAGAATCCCAGACCGAAATGTCCGATAATCTGATCTTCATTTGCCTTATCCTTGTATTTCTCGATAAAATCCGTCGCACCTGAAAAAGCAATCTGATTAATATACTCTTCCACTTCCGTCGCTGTCATTCCGATACCGTTATCAATAAATTTAAGCGTCTTCTCTTCCGGATTGACGATCACCTGTATCTTCGCCTTATAATCATCCGCCAAGGCATATTCGCCCATCATATCCAGCTTCTTTAATTTCGTGATCGCATCGCATCCGTTAGAAATCAATTCCCTAAAAAAGATGTCATGGTCAGAATACAACCACTTCTTGATAATCGGAAAAATGTTATCGCTGTTAATTGATAAGTTACCATGTTTCGCTGCCATTTTTACCACGTTCCTTTCTTCTCTTTTCCTATATGAATCCCTTACGCGTGGGATTTCTCATCTAGTGGATAGTTTAATACGCTCCCCAAAAGAAGTCAAGACAAAATTAGCACTCAATGCTATTGAGTGCTAATAATCATCGCTTTATTCCCAATTTATGCGCATTTGCGCAATTCTAAACTTTTTCTAAACTCCTATCACTTTTCGCCAAAATACTCTGTATACACATCGAAGAAACTCATCGTATGCACATTTTCATCGTGTATGAATCCTACGCTGTCCCACAATTCCTCATTCAAGTTTCTTGTCAATGTCGCCACATAAGCGTCATACTCCTGTCCGAACGCCTCCGATCTTCTCTGGTCTACAATTTTAATCTTGTTGGCGTCTGTCTCGTCTTTGTTAAACGTATTGAGGCATTTGATGATATGATATCCAAACTCCGTCTCCACAATTTCGCTGATTTCATCTTTGCCGAGATTAAAGGCTGCCGTCTCGAAAGCTTCCTCCATTTCTCCCTTGCCAAAAGAGTATGTGCCTTTATCGTCCTCACTGTAGCGTCTTATGAGTTCATCGAAATCTTCTCCTTCTTTCGCCATTTCAAGCACTTCACACGCCTCATTATAGGCATTTCGCTTCGCCTGCTCCGTATACTCTATCTTCTTTCCCGTACCGTCAAGCGCATATGTCTTAATCAAAATATGCTGTACGGTAATCGTTCGGGCTTCATCGTCACTGATTTCAGGATTAATATCTTTGATCGTATACTGATATACCTTTTCTGCCAGTGCAAACTCCTTATACAACTCGCTGATCGTTTTTTCCGAGACGCCCATTTTCTCAATCTCGGTCTCATTGAGCGAACCGTAATAAGCACTTGCCGCGTTTTCTACCTGCACTTTCTCCTCGTCGCTAAGTTCTACTTCATAGCGTCCTGCCATCAGATTCATCGTCTTGATACGCGCGATCTGGGCCAGCGCGATATCCTTGACATTCTGCTCAAATGTCACACCGTCTACATTCGTGTTCCATATCTCAGTCCCGTATACGCTCTCATATCTGTTCTGGATATTCGTAAGATACACCATAATCTCCGGAAGAGAACATGTGCTTGTCTCAATCCGGAATACTTCGTCCTTCTCAAATCCTGTAGTAAGCACTACTTTGGTGCCGATATTATTACCATCTCCGCAGCCTGTCACACTCATAACGGTTATGCCTGCTGCCAGTAACAGCCCTGCAAACTTTTTCCACACTCTCACAATCATATATCTTGATTCCTTTTCTATCTTATTGTATGAGCTTTCCTGATTTATCATACCACGATTCCCCATTCGTCAACACATAATCCTCTCCTGCGAGAATCGCATGGATATAATCTTTCGCCGACGTCAGCCTTCTCCTGAAAGCAATGCCGCCACCAAGCAGATGTGTTCCATGAATATCTGAGCCTGCGCACATCGGCAGCCTATGCTCCATGGCATATTCGACCGCTTTCTCATCGAACAGGGGATTGTTATGTCCTCCGCTTCCTGAGTTGGAATGCGTCGCATTAACAGCTTCCACGCCGTCTACCCACTCCGGATACAAACGTATCTTAGGGATATAAGATTCCTCTCTGAACGGATGTGCATGTATCACCATGCCTCCTGCCGCATGCACAAGCCGGTACTGTTCCTCCACGGAAGCCTCAAGAATCTGTGGCGTATGCAGCATCCACTCAGGATTAATTCCATAAATCAGAAATTCCGTTCCCTGATAGCCGGCCTCATATCCAAAGAAAACATCGAGTCCAATCCGGTCTCCTTCCACTTTGGCGTGTTCGTACCCCAATGAGAAAGCATGCACCCACTCTTCCCATTCCAGTGTTCTGTCGATAGCCGTATTCCCACCCCAATTATGGTCTGTCACAAAAATACCGCTGTAACCGTATTCTTTACATGCCCTTGCCATCTCACTGCCCGTACATCTTGCACAAGCGCTTGATTCTGAAGTATGCAGATGCGTCTCATACAGATATGGATAGGTTTGCCGAATCGTCATATTCATTACTGCCTCCGTATAATAATTTGTGCTAAAAAAGGGATTAAATTGCATGCCTCAGGCATTTCAACCTAATCCCTCTCGCCTCTAACTTGATATGAAAACTACTTAATCACATGAATCCAGCCTTCAGGCGCCTCAATGCGCCCCATCTGGATGCCCGTCAATGTATCATACAGTTTCTTGGTAATCGGTCCCATCTCGCTCATACCGCTGGGAAGCGCAATCTCTTTACCATGATCAACAATCTTGCCTACCGGAGAGATTACCGCCGCCGTTCCGCACAGCCCGCACTCCGCAAACTCTTTTACTTCTTCCAAGGAAATTTCTCTCTCTTCAACTTCCAGACCGAGGTAATCTTTGGCTACCACCATCAGAGAACGTCTTGTAATGGACGGAAGAATGCTGTCCGACTTCGGCGTTACTACCTTATTATCCTTCGTCACAAACAGGAAGTTCGCACCGCCTGTCTCCTCCACATTCGTTCTGGTCGCCGCATCCAGATACATGTTCTCGTCATATCCTTCCGCATGCGCCGTCATGATAGCATGCAGACTCATGGCATAATTGAGCCCGGCTTTGATATGACCTGTGCCGTGCGGCGCTGCTCTGTCAAAATCGCTCACTTTGATGGTCAGCGGCTTCACGCCGCCCTTGAAGTAAGGACCTACCGGTGTCGTAAACACTCTGAATTGATATTCGTCCGCCGGTTTTACACCGATTACTGAAGAACTGGCAAACATATACGGACGGATATATAATGTAGCGCCGGAACCGTAAGGCGGCACATAGGCTTCATTTGCCGCAACCGTGTCAGTCACTGCCTGCACGAAACGCTCCTTGGGAAATACCGGCATTTCCAGCCTTTTGCAGCTGTCTTCCATACGCTGTGCATTCAAATCCGGGCGGAAAGTTACGATATGTCCATCTTCTGTTGTATACGCCTTCATTCCCTCAAAACATGTCTGCGCATACTGCAGTACTCCTGCGCACTCATTGATCACAACGTTTGCATCGGATACAAGCGCGCCTTCATCCCATGCTCCATCCTTATAGTTAGCCACAAATCTCTTATCTGTCTCCTGATAGCCGAAACCAAGATTTGCCCAGTCAATGTTCTTTTTCTCCATCTTCTCCTCACTCCTTTTCTCAAAGTGCAACGCTGATATTCTTTATTTATATTATACCTTTATCCTCAAAAGTCAAGATAGGATTCGATCGCTCCGCTTCTTAAATCTAACCTCATAAACAAGCAACTTCTTCCCATTCCACCGACACATCACATCATATTACAACACCGCATTAACCACTTCCAGCGCAATGTCATAAGCATAGTCCTTTACCGCTTTCTCGCACAGACGAAGCATCTTCTTATCTGACTCCGGTCTGTCATATTTCTTAAGTTCCGCAATCTTCTCATTAACGCTGTCACCATCGAAATCATCAAGCCGCCCTGCAAGTTCTCTGAGCGCTTTCTTCCAGTCGTCTTCCGTAATCGTCAGAACTTCGTTCTCCTTCACCTCTATGCCCGCTTCTTTCGCTTTCGCCTCCGCATTGGCTTCCGCTTCCTGATCCAAATACACCTTCAGACTGGTGCGCATATTTTTCATCATATTAAATAGAATCGGTGAGCGGACCTCCACATCCTCCAGACGCCCAGCCTTACTCATCTTTTCCAGTTCAAACGCCTCATCGGCAAGACCGTCAGCGCCAACGTTGCGCGCATTGCCTTTTAACGAGTGAACAATAATCGCATACCCCGGCATATCTCCCTTCTTTAAGAAATCCCGAAGCGCCTCCTCCTTCTCCTGCAAAATAGAATGGAAATCATGGAGTACCTTGCTGTAAAGCGCTTTATCTCCACCCATATATTTGAGTCCGTTGCGAATATTGAATCCCATCACATAGAGCTGGCTTTCTTTGATATCCAACGCCATCTCCGCCGCTTCCCGCTCATAATCTCTTTCCATATTCTGCGACTGCGTCAGATATACCACATTATCAGGAAGATACTCGATCAGCATATTTTCAAATTTATCCGCATCAATAGGCTTTGTCAGATAATCCTGAAAGCCCTCGTTAAGATAAAACTCTTTGGCGCCCGCCACCGCATTTGCCGTCAGCGCAATCACCGGAATATCCGCCGACGGATTACCTGCCTGCGCCCTGATTGCGTGCAGCGTCTCCACACCATCCATAACGGGCATCATATGGTCCATACAAATTAAATGGTATGTTTTGCGCTTAATCAGTTCCATGCACTCCTCACCGCTGCCAGCCACGTCAACCTGCAATCTGGTCTGCTTGAGCAGTCCCTGCGCCACTGCCAGATTCATCGCATTATCATCGACAATCAAAATTCTTCCCATCGGCGCAATAAATTTCTGACTGTAATTCTCAGTGCTGTGCAGACTCTCGTTGTACTGCTTCTCAAAATCTCCCAAGGGTTTATCGTCTACGACTTTCTGCACAATATCAAAGGAAAATGTTGAACCTTTTCCGTATGTACTCTGCACTTCCAGCTTGCCACCCATCATCTCCACCAAACGATTTGTGATGGCAAGCCCGAGTCCGGTCCGGTCTTTCTTACTTCGGACTGTGGTATCCATCCTCTGGAACACGCCAAACAGCTTTGGCAAATCCGACTTTTTGATGCCGGCTCCCGTATCTTTCACACAGATATCCAGTTTGATCTCGTCCTCCGAGACCTGCTTCCAGCCCAAATGCATAGTGATTTTGCCATTCTCTGTATACTTCACGGCATTGGACAGCAGATTGGAAATAACTTGTCTGATATGAATCTCATCACCCGACAGCTTATACGGAATATCTTTCGCGATATCCAGTTCCAGTTCCAGCTTCTTCTTGCGAAGCTGCAAAGAAATACCGTTGATCAGATCATTCAGCAGCGAACTGACGTCATAGATTCCCTCCATCAGACTCATCTGTCCCGCTTCCAGCTTCGTGAAGTCCAGAATATCACTGACTAACGTGAGAAGAATATTGCCCGCCTGTCTGATATCCAGCGCGTACTCCTTAATCGCTTCATCCTGACTCTCCCGGATAATCAATTCATTCAATCCAAGAATCGTATTGATCGGTGTCCGCAGTTCATGAGACATATTCGCTAGAAAAATATCTCTGGCGCTGTCCGCTTTCTTGGCGGCATTGATTGCCTCCTCCAATTCCACGTTCTTTCGTTCAAGCTCCTCTTTCGCCTGAAGCAGCGTAGAAACCTGCTCCACCTTGTTTGATACCGTTGCACGTTCAGTTTCGTTCCCCATAATAATCTCCCATTCTTGCTCAGCCTGTGAATTTGGGCGCAAGCACAAATTAGCCTGTGAAAAATATATTTTTCACAGTATTCCCTTCCTTATTTCCTGCGTTCATACTTCACAAACTCGTACGCAATATCGAAATATGTCTGCTCCTCGCTGTCTGCCGTAATCTCCCACTCCCCACTCTCGTCCAGATTCGGAAAATATGCGTCGGCTTCATACTCATGGTCAATCTTCGTCACATGCGCCACATCACAATAGGACAGCATCATACGGTATACACTTTCGCCGCCGATGATATAGACATCCTCTGTTGGATAGTCCTTAAGCTTCTCCAAAAGTTCCTCCTTGCTGTGTACGATGACGGCATCCTTCACATGGTAATCCGGATTGGTGGACAGAATGATATTCGTCCGGTTCTTTAGCGGCATCCCCTGCGGGAATGTCTCCAGCGTTTTCCTGCCAAGCACCACCACCTTGCCAGTTGTCTCCTGACGGAAAAATTTGTGGTCTGCCGGAATACTGACGAGCAGGCTGTTCTTACAGCCGATTGCCCAATTATTATCTACTGCTACAATTAAATTCATATGTATACTCCTTATATATGATATACTTTCCCTACCCTGCCTCACACGTTCCTAATTTAGTTTACATAACATTCCATCCAAATATCTATATCGCCACCGGAATATTCTCCACCTGCGGCCCCGTAACATAGTTCTCCACCTTCACATCATTTCTTGTAAACTCGTAAAAGTCCTTAATGTCCGGATTAAGAGTAAACGTTGGCGCATCATACACGGGTCTTTCAATCAACTCCTTGATGATCGGTATATGTCTGTCATAAATATGAGCGTCCGCAATCACATGAACCAATTCTCCCACTTCCATATCACATACCTGCGCCAGCATATGAACTAATACCGCATACTGGACAACATTCCAATTGTTGGCAGTCAGCACGTCTTGAGAACGCTGATTTAATATGGCATTCAATGTCAGCCTGTCATGCCCCTTCTTCTGCGTCACATTGAAAGTCATGCTGTACGCACAAGGATACAGATTCATCTCATGTAAATCCTGATGCACATAGATATTCGTCATAATACGACGGCTGAAAGGATTATTCTTTAAGTCATAGATGACTCTGTCAACCTGATCCATCATTCCTTCTTTATATTGATGCCTGACTCCCATCTGGTATCCGTACGCCTTACCTATGGAACCATCCTCATCCGCCCATTCATCCCAGATATGGCTGTGCAGGTCATTTACATTATTAGATTTGCGCTGCCATATCCACAGCATCTCATCCGTCGCACTCTTTAAAGCGGTCTTACGAAGCGTCATAATCGGAAACTCTTTCGACAAGTCATATCTGTTGACTACACCGAACTTCTTCACCGTATACGCAGCAGCGCCATCCGCCCAATGCGGTCTTACCTTCTCCCCCTCGGTACTCGTCCCATTCTCCAGAATATCCTTGCACATATTAATAAAAATTTGGTCTGCTGCACTCATAACCTGCTCCAATCTCTTTTATATTTTCTATGTCCTATCCCATTTATCGCACAGCGAATTAATCTGATCTGCAAACTTCGCCAGATCCTTATTCGCCCCGCCTTCATTCTTATGGATAATGGCGATAAGTCTCTGACCGCTGGCAAGCAATCTGGCGAAGACGTCAGATATGCCGCGAGTTTTCTTCTTCACTGCAACCGGCTCGGCCTCATAGATAAACGCGCCTTCTATCAAATCAAATCTTGTGCCGCTGTACGGCGCATAGGCCTCTATCTTATGCTCGACTTTCAGGAACTCCGTAAAGAGCTTGCAGACACTGTCTTCGCCATGTACGACAAATACCTTCTGCAGTCTGCTCTCAAATCCCTTAATCCACTCAAGCAGCCCGTTCTTGTCCGCATGTCCGCTCATGCCGATTAATTTCATAATCTGCGCACGAATCTCAATCTGCTCTCCAAACAGCTTCACTTCTTTGGCACCTTCAACAATATGTCTGCCGAGAGTCCCCATCGCCTGATAACCCACGAAAAGGATCGTACATTCAGGCCGCCATAGATTATGTTTCAAATGATGCCTGATACGACCTGCCTCGCACATGCCCGACGCAGAAATAATAACCTTCGGACTGGTTTCAAAGTTGATTGCCTTCGATTCCTCGCTGGTAATCGCAAGCCTGAGACCCGGAAAAGCAATGGGATTGATTCCTTGTCTTACCAGTTCCATAGACTCCTCATCGAAGCAGTCGTGCTCGTTCTTCTGGAAAATACCAGTCGCCTCCACAGCCAGCGGGCTGTCCACATAAACCGGGAAATCCTCATGTCCTTTCACCAGTCTGTCAGCCTTGATCTGCCGCAGGAAATAAAGCATCTCCTGCGTTCTTCCGACTGCAAAAGAAGGAATTACGACATTGCCACCCTTGTCAAAAGTCGTCTGTAATATTCTCGTAAGTTCTCCTATGTAATCCGGTTTCTGCGTACTGTGCAGTCTGTCCCCGTATGTAGACTCCATCACTACATAGTCGGCTTCTTTCGTCGGCTTGGGGTTCTTGATTAACGGCTGGTCGCTGTTACCGATATCTCCGGAGAATACAATTTTCTTCGTCACACCGTCTTCCGTCGCCCATACTTCGATACTGGAAGATCCGAGCAGATGCCCGATATCCGTAAATCTTATTTTCACTTCTTCGCAGACCGTAACAATGCTTTCATAATCGCATGGCACAAGCCTTCTGATCGCCCCGTCTGCGTCCTCCATCGTATAGAGCGGCTCAACCACCGCGTTATCAGCGCTTCTCTTCGCCTTACGATTCTTCCATTCCGCCTCATGCATCTGGATATGTGCGCAGTCACGCAACATGATGCTGCACAGATCGCAAGTCGCCTCCGTCGCATAAATACTGCCTCTGAATCCTCTGGCAAACAATAGCGGCAGCAGACCGGAATGGTCTACATGCGCATGTGTCAGGAACACATAATCAATCAGAGCAGGATCCACCGGCAATTCGCAATTCTCAAATACATTTGCTCCCTGTTCCATACCGTAATCGACTAAGATATTCTTCTCTCCGACACGCAGATAATGACAACTGCCCGTAACCTCATGGTCAGCGCCGATAAACATAAGTTCCATACGCAACCCTCCTACAATCCCGCAATAAACAAGCTGTAAATCCTTCTTAAGACATGTACTTAGCCAAATTTTTCTATATTTAATTTATCATACCATTTTTTAAATTGTGCGTAAATAAATTTCACCAACTCTTTTTTATCGAACAACTTTTCCAAGAAAAGAAAAAGAGGATAGAAAGATACCTGAAAACAATATCTTTATCTATCCTCAATCATATGTCACACTCTGATTTCACACGAATCGACCGTACTCTTCTACAACAATTTCTTCAAGAAGCGGTTCTTCGCCTGTCGCCTGACACCAGATCTCAATCTCGTCACACCATTCCTTACACAGATGGATTACATCCCGCCTGCCACCTGCCATTATAGGCATATTCTTCTCCTGAAGCAGAATACGTCCCGCCGTATGACCTCCTGCAGAAATCGTCAGTTTTATGTCTTTTCCCTTAAAGAACAGCTTTATATCTTTCTCCCTTATCTCCCACGGTATAAGTTTCAGAAAACGGTTTTCACCCTGCTTAAGAACCATGGGGAGCGTACATATCCGTTTCTTTTCCGCACCGACAGGTTTTACTTCTCCGTACATGCACGTAAGAACTCTGCTGCCTTTAAGAAGCGTCACTTTCCCTGCCGCTTCATTGTAATACCTCCTGATTATCCGCAGCGTCAGTTCCAGATTACCGCTGCCCGCAAATTTACTTAAATCCATATAAGGATTACTTTTCTGCACCATTCCAACATAACGGTTATTCACATAAACACCTATCATGCAGTGCGCTTTCTCAAAATGCAAAAACAGCGCGTCTTCTCCGTCCTGCGTAAAGACCGACCTTGTATAGACTGTTTTTAACGGTGAAACCGCACGGATATACCCATCGATTCCCATAATCGTATTATATGGCGAATGTCTGAAAAAATATGTTTCCCCCCACGGCTCCTCATCCAAATCGAACATCCAGCTTTCCGTAATGTCTTCTCGTGCCGTAATTTGTATCAGTCCGTTTATGCCTTTCAGGGATCCCATCCGCAGCCCCGGGCAGCGTATGTCGTCAAAATTACTGTGCCCCCAGATTTCCGTGTACAGACACAGTTCTCCTTTTGCCAGTTTCCGTACCATACATCCGCCGTCAGAAAATACGGTCCGTCTATTTCCTCCGTTGTGGATGGTGATTAAATCCGCTGCTCCTGCCAGAAGATATTCTCCTTCTTCCTGAAGTTCTATCCGGTAACGTCCTATTCCCCGATACTGTCCCATCTTTTCCATTTCCTGTACAGGTTTTCTTGTCTCTGTGCAGCGCAGTTCACATTCTCCGGCAAGAAGTTCCGTGACTTTGTACGTCTCTTTGTGTTCTTCCATCGTCCCTCTCAAATCCGTAAGCCCGGGAATCCTTTCGGATGCCATTTTATGTAAACTTCCTGCCGTAAAAAGAACACCTTCGTATACAAAGCAGTATTCTCCATCTATCTCCTCTTTGCAGATGAGGCTTTCCCCTGTTTGTCCTACTAATAGACATTCCAACCTTCCTTCTCCGTACAAACACACGCGAGTCTGCCCGTCCACTTCCTCAATCCACCCTACTTCATAATTGCAATATCGAATTTCGCAGTTTTCACTCACATGGAACTTCCACGGCAAAAGCTTCGTTTCCACTGCCCGCATGGTAATTTCAAACACATTTTGACTCATCCGGACTTTCATATTTCGGGCTTGTTCCAGATTAGAGATTGCCACCAGCATTCCCCGCTCCATCACAAGCGCCGGAATTACAGTATTTACCTTTCCGGCCGAACAGATGCTTACATCCTCATCATAGCTTGGAACCGCTTTAGCCAAATCCTCTCCCAGCGTTCCGATCAGACCGGAAAGCAGCCGCGCCTCCATAAACTCACCGTTTACTTCTCCTGCCGAACCAATCATGGATTTGAAATCGTAATCCGACGTCATAAACGCCGTCGGCTCTTCGTCGGTTCCCCAGTTACTGATTCCATTGTAATAATCCATGGTGCTGCCTGCCGTCTGGTTATAGGGACTAATCAACTTCGCGCCGCATGCAAGCAGTCTTTTTAAGTATCCGTGCTCTCTGTTTGTCTCCGTTACCAGCAAGGGCATATCCCGTTCCTGTACGGAATCATATAAATGTGCCACCCTCTGTTCCAGATTCTCATTATCGCCCGCAGCATATACGTTAAAAGCCGTATATAATCCCGGCGTCAGTCCACCGCCTCGCAGCATATCATTCTGTCCGCAGCAATAGAACAGCGGCACTCTGATTTCCAGTCCTTCCGCCATCCTTTTTAGCTTATCCATGTAACTGACCGGGCTGACACACCGATAGAAATCCAGTTCATTCTCTATCTGCATACAAATAACCGTTCCCTGCATTCCGAGCTGATATTTTGCAATAATAGGCAGAATCTTCCCATACCAGCTTTGCATTTCTTGTAAGAAAACGGCGTCATCCTGCCTTACCGCCACTTCCTTCTCCCACAGCCATGCCGGTATTCCTCCTCCGTCCCATTCCGAACAGATATAAGGACCCGGTCTTGCGATGACATACAATTCATTTTCCGCCGCCAGCTTCAAGAAATATTCCACATCCCTGTTTTCTTCAAAGCACCATTCATCCGGGGAAATCTGATGATAGTTCCACGGAAAATAAACGTCAATTGCATGATATCCCGCTGCCTTTAAAAGCTGCATCCTATCTCTCCACCGCTCTCTGGGTATCCTGAAATAAAACAGAGAGGAAACAAGCAGCAGCCGATGTTCTCCTTGCAGTTTTATGCCTGTACCGTCCATTCTGATTTCTTCGATTGTATGTACCATATTTGTCAATCCTCTCTCTCTTCTTTACTATCCTTTCAGTCCGCTGTGAATCATTCCGCTCGTAATCTGCTTTTCAAAGAACAAAAAGACGACCAGAATCGGAATCAATGCGCAGACCGTACCTGCCATAATAATCGTATACTGCATCGTATGTTCCGACTGGAAAAATTTCAGTCCAAGCTGGATTGTATATTTCTCCTTGGTATTCAGATAGATGAGCGGCGCCATATAGTCATTCCATACCTGAATAAACGTAAAGATAATGAGCGTTGCCAGCGCCGGCTTTGCCTGCGGCAGGACAATACGGCCAAATGTTATGATTTCACCGGCACCGTCTATCCTTGCCGCCTCAATCAATTCATCCGGAATCGTCAGGAAGAACTGCCGCAGCAGGAAAATCCCGAACGCGCTTGCAAGCTGCCCCATAATAAGCGCCAGATGCGTGTCAGTCAACTGCAGCCGGCTGATAATCTGATACTGCGGAATCATAATCGTATGCCACGGCACCATCATGGTAGCAATATATAAACCGAATACAAAATTTCTGCCTGCGAACTTAATCTTTGCAAATGCATAGGCAGCAAAGGCACTGATAACGACTTGTCCCACTGTAGCGCAAACAGCTACCAAAGCCGTATTTTTATAGAATATCAGAAAAGGTTCCTCCGTCCAGACTTTCACGTAATTGCTTAAGTTCACCGGGTTCGGAATCCATTCAATGGGAATGGTAAACACCTGTGTATCGTATTTAAAAGATGTGGAAATCATCCACAGAAACGGAAACACCATTACCAGTGAAAGAAGAAACATTACCATATAGAAAATGCTGTTCTTTATTTTTTTCTTCATGCTGCATCTCTCCTTAATCATAATTCACCCAGTGCTTCTGCACCGCAAACTGAACCAGTGTAATCACAAGAATGACCGCAAACAGAAAATAAGCGATTGCAGACGCATATCCCATATTCATCCTCTTAAAGCCTTCATAATAAATACGGTATGCCAGCACATTCGTACTCATCCCCGGACCGCCGTCAGTCATAACGCTGACAAGGTCAAAAACCTGAAACGAATTTATTGTTACCAGAACAAGATTTAGGAAAATCGTGGGACTAATCAACGGCAGGGTAATCCGCAGATACTGTTGTATTTTACCCGCACCGTCCAGCGCAGCCGCCTCGTAGAGACTTTCCGGCACATTCTGAAGTCCCGCCAGAAAAATCATCATATAGTAGCCGCAGTTCTTCCATACCGACACTATGACAATCGCATACAGCGCCCACGTTGTAGATGCTAACCATTGCGGCGGGTTGTCAATTCCGATTCCCGAAAGCACACTGTTAAGCGGACCGCCTTGCGGATTTAATATCATTTTCCATATCACCGCCACCGATACCATAGAGGAAATATATGGCATAAAGAAAGAAATACGGAAGAATTTCCGAAACCGCAGAAGTTTGTTTAACAGGCTTGCCAGCATTAGCGACAACAGCATAGTGAGCACAGAAAACCACACCGCATAAATACAATTATTCTTCACGGACACTTTGAAATAGCGGTCCTGAAACATCTTTACATAGTTGTCAAACCCCACAAAATGATAATCCGCCGACAGTCCTGTATAGTCCGTCAGACTGTACCAGAAACCTAACAGAATCGGCAAAAACATAAAAAGCCCGAAGGCCAGGAGGCTGGGCAGGATGAACCCCCAGCCTATAAGGTTCTGTTTCAGCTTTCTTTTGTTTATCCTTAATCCCAGTCCTGACATTCGCATATCCTCCTATTTATTCATCACTTCAACCCTGCGGTCCTCAAAATTCTTAAGTCCCTCTTCCAGACTCTGCTCACCGATCAGATACAACTCTCTTTCTTCTTTTTCAATCGTCTGAAGTTCGGTATATTCCGGCATTACAAGCGTCTCCGAAATCTTGGACGGTCCGAGAATATTCGCCGCTCCGGACACACCGATGGCATTTTCAAAAATTCCCGTAATTTCATCATCGATATAGGCCGGAATCGCGCCTGCCTCTGCGATATATTTCGCCGCATCTTTTCCTGCCATATAAGAGATAAACTCAAAAGCCGCCTCCTGCTTCTGTGATGCAGAACTGATTCCGATGAAAGTACTTACACCGCCGATTGTCACTGGCGACGTACTGCCTTCCGGCTGCGGAACCGTTGCAATTCCCAATTCAAAATTATCCGCAATAGCCGGATCGTTCTTCATCATTGTAAGCGCATCGCTGATCGACCATTCGCCGCCCGGATACATATAGCATTTTCCGGTACAGAAGAAATTGATGCCGTCAGTACCCGTACTCTTCATATCGCTGAAACTCATATGAGAATTGTCCGTATTGTAAAGTCTGTTCTCCATCTCCCACCATTTCTGTAATGATGTCAAATCATCGTCTGCAAAGTTGGATCCCTCCTGAATCGTAATATACGGACAATTATTCCAATCCGGAATATATCCGCCGTAAATCCTGTCGTTTCCCTCTCCCTCTGTCAGTTCCGCCGCAAGATCCGCATACTCGTTCCACGTCAGATTGTCCGGATAATCGATTCCTTTCTGGTCAAAAAGCTTTTTGTTGTAGAAGAGCCCGTATGCCGATGCCCTATAAGGCAGCCCGTAAAACTTATCGTTGACCTTTGTTTCCGCATATCCTGTTCCGTATACGGAAATGTCCATGCCACTGTCACTGATCATCTGTGTGATATCAGCCAGATTTCCACTCTGTGCCAGATTGCTCAGAAGAGAACCCGATCGCATATTAAATACGTCAATATCGTTTGTTCCCGCTAACATCGTCATCAGTTTATCATCATACTCATCACTGCTGACCTGCGTCATTTCCACCACCACATTTTCACTGGATGCATTAAACGCCTCTACCATTTCCTTAAGGTAATCGCCTTCACTCCATGCGTAATAATGAAGTGTCACTTTTTCACCAGATGCCTCTTCTTTTGATGTTTCTTCTTTTGTTCCATCTTCTGTTTCCTGCACCTCTTCCGTCTTTGCAGGCGCTTCCTCCGTAACCGTTCCGGTATTCTCACTTCCGGCATCAGTTCCGCCGCATCCTGTTATCAAAGCTGCTGTCACGACAGACGCTAAAATACCTGCAATCATTCTTTTTTTCATCGTTCATCCTCCTTTTTATCATTTCGGTCTTTCGCCGATGCCCTTATTGTAAAACCGCTTTCCTCTTTTTGAAATCCTATTGATTCTGCTCAAATTTCTTCCGCCTTCAAAAGATTAGAAATTCTAATCTTTTATTGTATATCATGCACAAAAAGCCGGCGCACCACACCATACGCCGGCTCTTTATTTCTCATTCCTTCGTTTTTCTTATTCTGTCCATATAATAGAAAAATCCACTTTGGTCTATCTGTCTTAATACATCTTCCATCGACCTGCACTTCATCTTTTTGCATATGTTCCTGACATGTGTTTTCATGGTTGCCGGTTCGATAAATCTTTCCCTGCAGATTTCTTTCTGACTCTTTCCTTCATGCAAAGAAAGAAGAATATCTTTTTCCGTATCCGTTAGAAGCTGAACAAGATAAATCGTATAAATCAGGCTGTCCTCATTGTTTTTAATCCTTTTAAATTCCGTTCTCAACTTCTTGGCAACCTGCGGCCGTATCACGGACTTCTCATAATAGGCATCTTTCACACATTGAATCATTGCCGCCGCTGACGCGTTTTTTAAGACATAATCGCATGCGCCTGCCTGAAAAGCCGCGTAAATCATTTCGTCTTCCTCATATACGGTCAGAATCACAATCTTCATTTTCGGAAATTCCTGAAGAATCTGTCTTGTTGCCTCAATGCCCGTATACTTACTCTCCATCTCAATGTCCATCAGAATCACATCCGGTCTTAAAACCGCGCTCTTCATAATCGCCTGATAACCGTCATGCGCAATCGCAACTACTTCCAGTTCTTCCGATTGCGATAAAACCGTCTGGTATTTTCTGCACAAGGGAACCATATCATCTACAATCATCACCTTTATTTTTTTCTGCTCTGTTTCTTTTTCCATAATCTTCTCCTGCAAGAGGAAGCTCAATCCGAATGACCGCTCCTCCCTTTCCGCCGTAGTCTGCCGTAATCTTTCCCCGTTGACTGTTAATGATTCTTTTGCAAAAATATAAACCGATTCCCCAGTTCTGCTTGGTCGATTTGGTTGAAACAAAAGGATCAAATACGCTGCTTCTTACAGTTTCCGCAAATCCCGGTCCTGTGTCTTCAATAATGACTGCAACATTATCTCCACAAAACTCTATACGAATTTCAATTTTCTTCTCTTCTTCCGAACGCGCCATAGCTTCCGCCGCGTTTTGAAAAATATTGCGAAATACCTCTTTCATATAAGTACTATCCAAAAATACCGCCGCATCTTCTTTTCCTCTGTTCCAGACAATTCTGCATCCTTCTTTTTCAAGCGCTGCCCTGTTTTCCTCCACAGCCTGCGTAATAACATCCGGCAGATTCTGCCTTGACTGGTTCAACACGATGCGGTTTGTATTTCTCTGCAGCTCGTTTAAACGATCGTACATATTCCTGCACGCCGCCTGAATACTTTCAAGTTCACTTTCATGACCGCCCGGCTCGGATGCAATCATTTCCGCATCCGCCATGATTCCCAGAATTTCATTTTTAACATAATGGCTGAAAGCCCTTATCGAAATTTCCGAAGAGGCAATAATACTGGAAAATGCATATTCTTCTTTTGATACGCGGCTTTGCATCTTCTGATAGCGAAACAAATTGTAGAACAGAATCAGCAAAAATATAACAATCAAATAAGTGATAATCCGCATCCCCTGCACATAAGGCGGCATCTGCAAAGAATTGTACGATATATATCCCGTAGACCTTGACATCCATAAAAATGCATCCGGCAAGGAGAAATAAATATAAAAATACAGACCCGCCAGACTAATCTGCGTTATCAGTATAGTCCCTTTAATTCTTCTCACTTCCGGAATATGCTCTTTGCGCAGCGCTACCGCAAGCATTAATGTACAGCTTATCGTCAATACGCAAAAATTCCCGACTATGGTTACATTATGAAATACTCTGTATAGTCTGCGAAATGCTCTTGCATCCGGCAAAAATCCAAGACTTCCGAAATATACTCCTTTTTGAAAAACAACGCTGTAAACAAACGCCTGCACTAACAGGTACCCGACTAGGGTAATAAGCAGCCATTTCCACTTGCTCCGGTCCTTTTTGGAACAGATAAACCAGAATAACAAAAAATTGCCCAAAAGAAAAGCCAGACTACATAAATTCATCCCCTCAGCCAGCATATTTTTGGAAATATTAAGATAAACCAGCTTCCCGTACATCTGCTTACTGATATTAAAATATTGGTATATGACATTATCATAGTTATTGTCTTTGGCCATATAAATCATAGAAAATACTGTAATTCCCACAAAAGAGACGAATAGAATCAGGAGGGGAATAAAGCTTCGCCATATATTCGATTTTTCCTTCATCTTACCGTACCTCTCTGCATAATACTATTTCCACTCTTCTATTTTTTGATTATATCAAATCCTGTTTTGTTTGTCCGTTTATCTTTTGTAGCCTCGCCTGACATTTTGTAGCATTTTTTCATTTATGATATGCGTAAATAAATTTCTGCAACTCCGCCCCTTTTTGCCATATGATATACAATATAGAATGTATCTAAACGAGGTGACTGCGTCATGTCTTCTTCTTTTGCGGCGCTTGTTCTCTTCCTGACTGCCGTATCCGTTGATTCATTAACTGCCGGACTCACTTATGGTACGCAGCGTGTTCATATCAAGCTGTTCTCCTATCTGATTCTCGCTTGTGTACCTGCCGCATTTATCACTGCTGCCAACCGTATCGGTTCACATATCTTAAGCTTTCTTCCCCAGACAGCCCTGCCCTTCCTTTCCTTTACACTGTTAGCAATCTTAGGACTCAGCAAACTTTCGGAGAGCCTGATACGCCTTCTGGCACGCAAATACCCCAGTCTTACAAGAAACTGGGGCTGCAAAATCAAACAGATTAATATTATCTTTACAATCTATCTGTCACCGGAAGACGCCAATCAGGAAGATTTACATCTCCTTACTCCGAAAGAAGCTTTTCTTCTGTCTCTGGCGCTTTCGTTGGACAGCGTACTTGTCGGTATGGCATTTAACACAGGACCGCTTCCCCTAAGCGTACTCTTTGTACTCGCTTCACTCTTTAATCTGCTTCTCTTCGCGTTCGGATGCGGTCTCGGACATCTGATTTCTTCTGTACTTCACATTGATTTGTCATGGCTCAGCGGTCTGTTCCTGCTGTTGCTGGCAGTGAATGCTCTGTTGTAGCCTCATGCTTTCTGCTCCTGCCTGCCAATGCCAAAAGTTCATGTACGATCAACGGTGTTACAGACAAGGCTATCAGCTGCATCCATTCCGCAAATCCCAGCCGCACTGTCCCGAAGAGACGGATGAGCGGCGTAATTTCCGTTACCGCTACCTGAAGAGCAATTCCGATTGCAAACGCTCCAATCATATACGGATTGTTCCTGTGATTCATCTTAAACACCGAGCGGTTGACATCCCGCATGCCTATGGCATGGAACAACTGACTGATGCCAAGCACCGTAAACGCATGTGTCTGCGCCTTGGCAAGCACTGTCGATATCCGCAGCCCTTCAACAACATTATGTAAACTAACAGGAAGCCCCTCCGACACAATCCTATCATAGGGAACTTTCAGAAATGCCGCCAGACTCACACCGCCGATCACAAGACCGTAGCAGATGACACACATGAGCCCGCCTTTTGCAAATAGCGATTCTCCGCGTCTTCGCGGCTTCTCACTCATCAGGCTTTCCCCTTCATTATCATCCACTCCCAATGCCAATGCCGGAAGCGAGTCCGTAATCAGATTGATCCACAAAATAAAACTTGCCTTTAGCGGACTCGGCAGTCCTGCCACAATCGTGAGAAGCATTGTCATGATTTCTCCCAGATTGGATGACAATAGGAAAAGCACTGATTTCCTGATGTTTTCATAGATTCCTCTACCTTCTCTGATTGCCAAGTGTATTGTGGCAAAGTTATCGTCCATCAGAACGAAGTCCGCAGCACCGCGCGCCACATCCGTACCGTTTTGACCCATGGCAATCCCGATATCCGCTGCCTGCAGGGATGGCGCGTCATTAACGCCGTCGCCCGTCATCGCCACTGTCTTGCCAAGCGTCCGGTATCCTTCCACAATCCTCACCTTGTGCTCGGGCGTCACTCTGGCAAACACCTTGACTTCCTGCAATCTTTGCAGGAAACCGTTATCTTTCAACTGGTCCAGTTCTCTGCCCGTCATACACTGCTTGGAATTCCGGGCTATCCCCAATTCTTTTGCAATGGAATATGCCGTGTCCGGATGATCGCCCGTGATCATGACCGTAGACACCCCCGCCTTCTCAAAATCTGCCACCGCCTGTACCGCTTCCGGTCTGACCGGATCCTGCATACTGAGAAGCCCTAAGAAAACCATGTTCTTCTCCTGCATGCTGCCGCTTGTCTCCATTGCCAGCGCCAGCACACGTCTACCCTCTCCCATCAGCCGCTTCTGTACGCCGCTGATCTCATCCCTGTCCGAAGCTGTCAACGAGCATATTTGTCCTTGCCTGTACATTCGGTCGCATCTTTCCAGAATGCGTTCCGCCGCGCCTTTGGAGTATGCGGTAAGCATACTGCCGTCACGGTGTACCGTGGTCATCATCTTACGTTCCGAGTCAAATCCCTTTTCTTCAATACGTGGATAATCCAAACGCAGTTTCTCTATATCCGCATCACAGTCTTTTGCCATATAGAGCAATGCAAGTTCCGTAGGATCGCCGATTCTTTCCTCTTCCGATAATATGCCGTCATTACATAAAACACAGCTGCGCAGGAAATGTCCACGCTCCGTGTTCACGGTTTGTCCTTTTATGGCGGATGCAAAAAAAGCCTGTAGTTTGTCTCTGGTAATCAGTCTCCCTTCCAGATAACATTCCGTCACCGTCATTTTGTTCTGTGTCAATGTTCCCGTCTTATCGGAGCAGACCACTTCCACCGCCCCTAATGTCTCCACGGAAGACAGCTTTCGCACAATCGTCTTGGCACGCACCATGCGGGAAACGCTCAAGGCAAGAACAATTGTCACGATTGCAGGAAGCCCTTCCGGTACTGCCGCCACCGCCAGCGATACGGAAGTCAGCAGCATCTCTCCCACATCCCTCTTCTGTAAAACCGCAACGATAAACAGAAGCACACAGATTCCCACCGCCAGAAAACTCAATATCTTGCCGAGTTCTCCCAGTTTTACCTGCAGTGGTGTCATTTTTTCCTTACCTGCGTGCAGCATATCCGCAATATGACCGATGCGGGTTTCCATACCGGTGGCAGCTACCACGCCCATCCCGCGTCCCTTTGTCATATAGGTGGACATATATGCCATATTGGCATGACTGTTGTCTCCTGCCTCCTCTACTACATACGCCGCATCTTTTTCGACCGCAACAGACTCTCCTGTTAGGGTAGACTCTTCTATGCAAATACCTTGAGATTCAATTAATCTTAAGTCTGCCGGAATCATATTTCCTGCTTCCAGAAGTACAATATCTCCCTGAACCAAATCTTCCGCCGGAATCTTCATGCGCTTGCCCTCCCGCACAACATATGCCTGCGGAGAAGATATTTTCTTAAGCGCTTCCACAGCCTTACCGGCTTTGCCCTCCTGAATGATACCCACAGTCGCATTTAATACAACAACTGTGATAATAATAATGGCATCCCCTGCTTCATGCAGCAGAAGTGATATCGCCATCGCAACCACCAGAATCAGGATTAACGGGTCGTTTAACTGCTCCAAGATCATCTGTCCAACGCTCTTTTTCTCTTGATCCTTAAGCCTGTTCGCTCCGTATTTTGCTTTGCGTTCCATCGCTTCTTTACGGCTAAGTCCCTTATCCTTGTCCGTTTCAAGCAGCCGCAGCGCTTCCGCCGCCGTCTTCATCTCATACATTTCTTTTCCTCCCGCATCAAAACCATTTGTATGATATATGCTGGGGATGTCCTGATTATGACACTTGTCCAGATTCTGCAGTTTTAAATTTTAATCATACATGATTTTCGAGAAAAATATACTTACAATTTCGTCAAATATATGCTATGGTAAGAAAAATCATATTTTCTACAGATACAAATATATGTGAAACAAGTCCGGTGCTTTGCAAAAGAAATGTCTTTTCCGGAAGCAGTAGAAAAAGCAGTGGATGATCGCATCGAAGTGGAATCCTTTCAGACTTTTTATCACAAAATCGTGCGGAGGCAATAGCTATGAGCATTTTTGAATATGATGGAGAATATGAACTATAATATACACACCGAACTACTTTTACACATCCCCGACAAAACAAGGCAAACATTATCGGGACACGGTCGTTTTGTATCGCTATACTGTAGCCAGACGAGGAGGTAACAAGAATGGAATGGACGGAAGCAATCAGTGAAGCGGTCAGATATATCGAGAGCCATCTGACAGAAGATATTACGATGTATGATGTAGCGGAGCATGTCAATATCTCACCCTTTTACTTTCACAAGGGATTCAGCATCCTATGCGGATATACCATTACAGAGTATATCAGAAACCGCAGGCTGGCGCTGGCGGGAGAAGAACTTCTGACTACCGGTATCTCAGTGACAGACCTCGCGATGAAGTACGGCTATGATTCACCTGACAGTTTTACCAAGGCTTTTTCGCGTTTCCACGGTTATCCCCCTCTCACAGTGCGCAAGAATAAGACGATGTGCAAAGCTTTCGCACCGTTGCAACTGACAATATCATTGAAAGGTGGTTATGCTATGGACTACAGAATTACGACCAAAGAGGCCTTCAGCGTTCTGGGTGCCTCCAAAAATTTTCGCTATGAGAACGCAAAAAAGGAAATCCCCGCATTCTGGCAGGAACACTATGCTTCCGGAAAGGGAGATCACGTCTGCGGCATGTTCGGCATCAATATTGATCCGCAGATGGGAAATGAGAGCTTTGAATATCTGATTGCCGATCTATACAATCCATCCAAGGACATTCCTGACGGATTTACAGTAATCACGATTCCAGCTTTTACATGGGCTATCTTTCCCTGCAAGGGCGCCCTTCCGGATTCTATGCAGGATGTAAACAACAAAATATTCTCTGAATGGCTTCCGGCATTGCAGGATTACGAGTTCGCAGAAGGTTACTGCGTTGAGATGTACGATATGCCAAGCAAATATCCGGGCGGCACCGCCGATGAAAACTATTACACGGAAATATGGATCCCTATCAAAAAGAAAGACTGCTGATCATCAGATCATCTCACAAACTAAGGAGCTTCCACATCAGAAGCTCCTTAACTTGTCTGTCCCGTCATCAATCGTATTCTCTATCGATTTCACCACCACATAATATCCGTTTCCGGGACTTACTTCCACATAGACCCTGTCACCTTCCTTATGTCCAAGCAGCGCCTTTCCGAGAGGGGATTCCGTGCTGATCAATCCCTCCAAAGAATTACCGCGGACCGTGGTGACTAACTTATACTTCTCTGTCATGGCGTCTTCTTCAAAATACACTTCCACTGTATTGTTCATTCCCACCTCGTCTTCTGCCGATTCATCGGAAACGATCACCGCCGTTTTAATCATCCGTTCTAGGGAACCGCTGATTAATTAGTTTTATTTTCAGCATTATCCCGTTTTGTCA
>ERZ779631.60-NODE-60-length-38551-cov-8.153185_pt1 | contig 38551 bp, 31 predicted proteins | sample MGYA00514193_ERZ779631 | MGnify/ENA primary metagenome ERZ779631 (study PRJEB29562, sample SAMEA4376710) | mouse gut metagenome | isolation source: Cecum | study: EMG produced TPA metagenomics assembly of the A DSS colitis mouse model was used to assess the microbial...
AGATATTGCGCAGAGGGTTGGCGTAAGTACCGTCACAGTCTCTAAGGCATTGGCAGGACAGAAGGGCGTCAGCGAGGAGATGAGGGAGAAGATTAAGCAGTTAGCCGATGAGATGGGTTATGTGCAATCTTCTAAGGCAAAGAGAGCGGGAGTACGTAAGAGTTATAATATCGGGCTACTGATAGAGGAGAGCTATCTGGATAAATATGATTCTTTTTATTGGCAGATGTATCAGCAGATTGCGACCAAGGCTATGGCATGGGGATGCTTTACACTGATGGAAGTGGTGGGCGGACAGAGTAAAGAGGCGCCTGAGATGCCGAAGCTGATAAAGGAGCAGAAGGTAGACGGGGTGATTGTCTTGGGCAAGATGCCGGATTTTTTTCTTGAAATGCTAAAAAAGGCTTCTTCACTTCCTATAGTATATATGGATTTTACGGATGAGGGACAAGATGTTGATGCTGTCGTATCAGACAGCTTCTATGGTACTTATCGGTTGACCAATTATCTTTTCAGTATGGGACACGAGAAGATTGCTTTTGTTGGAACCCTGCTTGCTACCAGTTCCATTACGGACCGCTATTTAGGTTATGTCAAAGCGATGCTGGAGCATGGCGCAAAGCTTCGTGACGATTGGCGTATAGATGACAGAGATCTACACAGTGGTTATATCGATGAAGTGAATCTGCTGACGCTTCCTGATGATATGCCGACCGCGTTTGTGTGCAACTGTGATCTCTCGGCGGGCATGCTGATCAATAAACTCAGGCAGAACGGTTACCGCGTACCGGAGGACGTGTCGGTAGTGGGATACGACAATTATATCTATCCGGGTATTTGTGATATCGGTATTACTACTTATGAAGTGGATTTGGGTGAGATGGCGAAGAGAACGGTCAAAGTGCTGCTCAGCAAGCTGCAGAATCAGGCGGGAGCGCAGAGCACTTATATTGTGGAGGGACATTTAGTAATTAAAGATAGCGTCCGGCGTATATAAACAGTGCCGGGCGCTGTTTTTGTGTCATAGTAAATTGCAACAGTGCAAATCATTTAAAGGGAATGCGATGCTTCCGCGTTGTCAAGAGTATATCTTGAAGTGGGAGAATATGAGATTTCAGTTGCTAAGTACTGGGGGTGGATTGATTTGGATAAGCTTTTTGTCCTGCCGGGGGGTGTACTTATTCGGACTATCGTTTCCGATGGAATATGTGCTTAGAAGGGTGATGCCTCCTGTGGAGGAGGACAGCGAGGAAGCGCAGAAGTGGTATCATCAGTAAAGCGTGAAAGCGGAATAGAAGTAATTTCATATAAAAATTTCACCAAAAAATTCAGTATAATCAAATAAATATCTGTTGACAATAAAGCGGTACTGGTATAAGCTAACAATAGTGTTGCTTAAAGTGTTAAAATTATTAGAGTAATCAGATAAAATTGAGAAAAAGTTAAACAAAATAAGAAGTAATATGTGAAATAGAAATAGAGGAAAGGAGGCAGGCATAATGTTTAAGAATATCAAGACAAAGAATGACGCGCATATGACGTATGGAATGAACCAAATATTATGCAAAATTACCTCCGCGATCGGTACGCAATCGGCATGAAGTAGATGACTGATTGGGTCAATATATTGCAAGGCTTATTCAAAGGCTGTGGTAATTTTACCACAGCCTTTTTGGTTTGTGCGGGCGAAGACCGTGAAGGTGGAAGATATGTAATAAAGTATCTGCAGAGAAAGCAGAATGGGGGAATAGGTTATGAAAAAAATATCAAGTTACATATGGGAATACAAGATTCCTTATCTGATTGCAATCGTATCGCTTCTGATCGCAGTCACACTGGACATGATGGCGCCGAGACTGACGGCGAGAGTGGTGGACGATGTAATTGTGGGCGGCAATATCGGCGAACTGAAATATCTGCTGCTGGGCTTTCTGGGAATCGGTCTGGGAAGATGCGTGTTTCAATATGTGAAGGAATACACCTTTGATAAGAACGGTGCAAAGATTTCGGGAGATATGAGACGTGATCTATTCCGTCATATTCAGGGACTCAGCGCGGATTTCTTTGATAAGACAAACACCGGTGAACTGATGGCGCGCGTCAAGGAGGATGTGGACCGCATCTGGGACGCGATGGGATATGTCAGTATGCTGCTGCTTGAGGTGATCTACCATACGAGTATTATTCTGGTGTGTATGTATATGCTCAATTGGAAGCTGGCGCTGCTTCCTACGGCGGCAATGCTTTTGTGCGGTTCTTTTGCAGTGATCATGGAGCGTATGCTCGGCAAGGTCTATGAGGAAATCAGTGAAGAGAATGCGGCGCTCAATACGGTAGCGGAAGAAAATCTTGCAGGTGTGCGCACGGTGAAAGCGTTTGCCCGAGAGAAATTTGAAATAACCAAATTCCTGTCGCACAACAAGAGATACTATGATTTGAATATGGAACAGTCGAAGGTGTTTGTGCGCTATTATCCGTGTTTCACTGTAGTGACAAAAGTGCTGCCGCTATTGACTATACTGGTCGGTGGAAAGTTTGTCATAGACGGAGAGATAACGCTCGGGCAGATGACGGCATTTGTGGAATACTCAGCTAACATCGTGTGGCCGATGGAGATGTTGGGATGGCTGACGAACAGCTTCTCGGCGGCAGTCGCGTCCAACAAGAAGATTAAGAAAATCTATGAGGTAAAACCGACGATTACAGAAGTGACCGATACGGTCAAACTAGAAAAAGTAGAGGGAAAGGTATGTTTTGACCATGTATCTTTTCATAAAGAAGATATGTATGAGATACTGCATGACATCTCGTTCACGGTGGAACCGGGTAAAACATTGGGGATTATGGGCGCTACCGGCGCGGGTAAGACGTCTATTGTTCAGCTATTGCAGAGAATGTATGACGCTACTGACGGTGCAATCTACTTAGACGACGTGAATATCAGGGAGCTTTCTCTGGAGCAGCTTCGCACGAGCGTAAGCTATGTGATGCAGGACGTTTTCCTATTCTCGGATACGATTAATGACAATATTAAACTCGGTAAGAAAGATTACATAGACTTTAAGACGGTGAGACGCGCGTCTACGCAGGCACAGGCGAGCAGCTTTATAGAACGCATGGAAGATACATATGATACGGTGATCGGCGAGCGCGGCGTGGGACTTTCCGGAGGACAGAAGCAGCGGATCAGCATCGCGAGGGCGCTTGCCAAAAAGGATCCGATTCTTGTATTGGATGACTCAACTTCAGCACTTGACATGGAGACAGAGCATATGATCCAGCAGACGCTTAAGACGCTTGAAGGTACGACGAAGATTATTATTGCGCACAGAATCAGCGCAGTGCGTCATGCCGATGAGATTCTCGTATTGGAGAATGGTGCGATTGCGGAGAGAGGCACACACGATGAACTGATTGCAAAGCGCGGACTATACCATGAGACATACGAGTCTCAATACGGACAGTTGACTGAATAGGATAATATGTATTCAGAGGACATGACACAGAATACGACAATTATGTCAGAGCATATTGACAATATTGACTAATATCAAATAGTGACAAATATTTCATTATAAAAAATATCTGATTATGAAAAATTTTCAAATTAAGAAACAAGAGGTGAGAGCATATGGCAGTAAATTCATATAAAGACGATGAGTTGAGCGTGGAGCGCAGCAAAGCGCAGACGCTGATGAGGCTCTTTCGATATCTGCTTGCCTATAAATGGCAGATTGTATTGGTGTTATTGATTATGGGTTACGGTGTATTGATCAGTCTGGTCAATCCACTTATTATGGAATCTGCGATTGACGACCATATCGCTGTGAAAGACTTGAACGGATTGTATAAATTACTTGGTTTTGCGCTGGTAATTAATCTTGTGTTAGTAATCACGGTCAAACTGCGTATGTATATTATGGCGAAGGTTTGCAATGAGATACTTCTGACGATCAGGCAGCAGCTCTACACGCATATCCAGAAACTGGACTTTAAGTTTTTCGACAGCAGACCGACGGGCAAGATTTTGTCGCGTATCATAGGCGATATCAATTCCCTTAAGGATGTATTGTCTAACTGCGTGACGACGCTGATTCCGGATGGACTGACAGTGATAGCCGTGGTGGTTATCATGGTCTGGAAGAACCCGAAGCTGGCGCTTGCTTCCATGATGACGATTCCTTTTATGGCGGTGGGAACCGTATTTATCCAGATTAAGGCGCACCCGCGCTGGCAGATATTCCGCAAGAAGTCTGCGAACTTAAACGCTTTTATTCATGAGGATATGGCGGGAATCAGAATTATCCAGAGTTTCCATGCGCAGAAAGAGACGGAAGAGACGTTTGACACGCTGCTTGCCGAACATCGGACTTCGTTTTATGATGCGGTTCGCATGAGTGATGCGTTCGGATCGGTGATTGACCTTTCGTGGGGTGTGGGCTGTATTCTGCTGTACTATACGGGTATCGTGGTTTTGGGGGTGGATCAGGTTTCGATAGGCACTTTTATCGCCTTTGGGACATACCTGAATATGTTTTGGCAGCCGATTCACAATATCAGTAATTTCTATAACCAGCTTGTGACCAATATTGCCGGAGCGGAGCGTATTTTTGAGATACTGGATACACCGCCGGGGATCGCGGATGCAGCAGAGGTTACACAAATGCCGGAGATAACGGGTGAAGTGACTTTTGAGCATGTGAATTTCTCTTATGATGATAAGGTCAAGGTGTTAGATGATGTCAGTTTCCGTATTATGCCCGGTGAGACGATCGCGCTTGTGGGTCCTACCGGAGCCGGGAAATCAACGATTGTTAATCTGATCAGCCGTTTCTATGATGTGCAGGAAGGCGTCGTGAAGGTGGACGGACATGATGTGAAAAAAGTTTCGATTGAGAGTCTGCGCAGACAGATGGGCATTATGACTCAGGATAATTTCTTGTTCTCGGGGACGATCAAAGAGAATATAAGGTATGGAAAACTGGATGCTTCGGACGAAGAGATTGTTGCGGCTGCCAAGGCAGTGAATGCACATGATTTCATTATGAGGCTGGATAAAGGTTATGACACGGAACTGTCAGAGCGCGGCGGCGGATTGTCCATCGGGCAGAAGCAGCTTCTGGCGTTTGCCAGAACGATGGTTTCCGATCCGAAGATATTAATTCTGGACGAGGCGACTTCGAGCATTGATACGAAGACGGAGCTGCTGGTGCAGGAAGGTATTGAGCATCTTCTGGCGGGGAGGACTTCTTTTGTCATTGCACACAGGTTGTCAACGATTCAGAAAGCGGATCGGATTTTCGTGGTGGACGACGGTAAGATCATAGAAGAGGGCAATGCACGTGAACTGATGGAGAAGAAGGGTGTGTATTATCAACTGTATATGGCACAGTTTTCTATATAAATTTTTTAACGGAATTATGTTGACTTTGTACTTTTTTACTTTATAATTTTAGTGAGATTAGTTAATTTTAAAATATAAGAAGCTGTTCAGAAATCAGTTTGGAACAGCCCTTAAGTAAGAAGTCGAGGAAATCATGGCTAAATCAGTGAGAATGGCAGATATTGCCGAGGTGATGGGAGTCAGCACCGTCACGGTATCGAAAGCCCTGTCCGGTCAAAAAGGGGTTAGTGAGGAACTGCGTGCCAAAATCAGGGATAAAGCGGAAGCAATGGGATACCGTGCGGCATCCGCTTTTGCTCAGGAGCGCGTAAGACGGAATGTCAGTTATACGATCGGCGCCATTGTGGCGGACCGTTTTCTGGATAAATACGAGTCGTTCTACTGGAAACTGTATCAGGAAGTTGCTACGGTTGCGGTACAGAAAGGCTGCTTTACGATGCTTGAGGTGCTGCAGAGTGAAGATGAGAAATATATGATCATGCCGAAACTTTTGCAGGAGAAGAAGACAGAAGGGCTGGTCATTATTGGACGTCTGCAGAAGGAATATCTGGATAAGCTGATGGAATACGCCGACGTCCCTGTGTTTTTTCTTGATTTCTACGGGCGGAACGGGCAATGCGATTCGATTGTGTCTAACGGATATTTCGGTATGTATACCATGACGAATTTCTTGTTTGATATGGGACACCGGGACATTGCTTTCATGGGAAACGTGCTTGCGACGGACAGTATAACGGACCGTTATTTCGGCTATGTGAAATCATTGTACGAGCATGGCATAGAAGTGAATAAGGAATGGATCGTCAACGACAGGGATCCGCAGACAGGCAGATCGGACGACGGGTTTGCAATAAAGCTGCCGGAGAAGATGCCTACGGCGTTTGTGTGCAATAATGACGCGGCGGCAGCGATGCTTGTACAGACACTGGAAAACCACGGATACAAAGTGCCCGAAGATATATCGGTGGTTGGATATGACAATTATCAGCCGCCGGGACTGTGCGATATCGGGATTACCAGTTACGAGGTAGATATGCATGAGATGGCGGAACGCACCGTGAAGAATATGATTGGCAAGATATCGGGGGTCTATTATAAGCAGGGCGTGTATATCGTGAGCGGGCGTATTATCTATAAGGACAGTGTGAGAAGAAGAATGCCGGAATCTTAGATGGAACCCCGGCGCGGTAAAACGGTCATGCGGTAAGGAAGCGTATCAAGTGAATATGGCATAGAATGGAACAAGGGTTAAAGTACGGACGTAACAGTCGTGCTTTAACCCTTATTTACGTCTCTGTAAGCCTGAGGTGTAGTGCCTTTCTCGCGCTTAAAGAGATTGATGAAGTGATTGGTGTTGTCAAAACCTACGTCCAAGGCAATTTCATGGATATGTTTGTCGGTAGTAAGGAGCAGTTGGACAGCCGCATTCAATCGTCTGGCGTTCAGATATTTCAGAGGCGGTGCGTGAAAGGTCTTGGAAAATTCATGGCAGATACGGTATTTGCTTATATGATAGCGTTCTTCCAGATCTTCCAGATGAAAAGGCTGTGCAAAGTACATGTCAAGATACTGTTTGATTTCCAGCAGATACGGCGCACACTTGGGTTCCATTGGTTCAAGCTGATAGGACTCGATTACCAGAGTGGTTGCGATGTCCTGCAAAAGCGCGGCGTCGGACAGCTTATTATACAGGCTGGCGGTGTGGTCGTTGCCAAGAAGCCGTTCCAGACCGCTTAAGACAGGCGAATAGCCGGATAGCGAGTGCACAAGGAACACATCAAAAGGAACGAGGGACAGCAGATGCGTAAAGAAACTGCCCTGAATCAGAAAGACGCTGAAACGCCAAGGGATGTCTGATGTTTCTATCATATAAGGAGAAGCGCTGCAGTCCATGCAGAGAAGTTTCCCCGGTTCTAAAGCATGTGTCTTGGACTGTATGCGCAGAGTGCCTTTTCCGATGCGGGTGTAGAGCAGCATATAGCAGTTCAAGGGGGCAAAGGAAAGCGTGTGCGCTGAGGTGAGTTCCACGGTACCGCCGCTTAGAACCGTCGGAAAGAGATCGACAGTGTCAGGAAGAAGTTCGTAGAAAACACCGGCAAAGGAGTGTGCAGGAAATGCCGGAGGCAGAGCTGGTCTGACGGATAAGGACTGTAAATATTGTTCTTGAAATGTCATTGCTTTCCATCTCTCCTTTCCGACATAGTTAGACTAATAATTAAATTAACTCAACTTTATTATTTAACTATCAAGTTGTCAATGATAAGATTAAATATTGTTGTATTGTACAAAAAATAACTATAATAATTGTACAAAATATAAGAAAAACACAAATTGAGCAACAATAATATACAATTTGCAATAATGAGTGATGATTAAAAAATAAAGTGATATATACTTAAATTAAAGTTATAAATTAACTTGCCAAATTCGTAAACAGATTACGGAACTGGTGGAACAATAAGGAGGATATCATTATGAAACTGAAGAAAGTGACAGCGCTTACATTGGCGGCGGCCATGACGTTCTCATTAGTAGGATGCGGCGGCGGTGACACACCCACAGAGGCACCCGCTGATACGACAACGGATGCAGCGGCCGAAGAAGACAATGCCGATGATGCGGCGGCAGCAGACGATGTATCAGACAGCGCAGACGATGTGACAGACGCGGCGGACGACGGCGCGGCAGCAGGGGGACTTACCTATGCATCTGTTAAACTTGGCGAAGACAACATGGATATTACAACGACGATTAAGTTTATCCATCATAAGACGGACCGTGAAGAGGACGGCACAATGGCTAATCTGATCAGCAAGTTCAATGAGATGTACCCGAACATCACGGTTGAGACAGAGGGAATTACGGATTATGCGGAAGACGCGCTGCTCCGTCTTTCTACAGGCGACTGGGGTGACGTTATGTTTATCCCCGCCGTAGATGCGGCAGACCTTTCTACATATTTTCTGCCTTACGGAACGGTTGATGAGATGAGTGAGTTTGTGAACTTTGCAGACCAGTGGAAAGATGCGGAAGGCAATTGCTACGGCATCGGCTACATGGGTAATGCACAGGGTATTCTCTACAATACAAAGGTATTTGCAGATGCGGGTGTAACAGAACTTCCGAAGACTCCTGACGAGTTCATCGCAGCGCTTCAGGCAATCAAAGATAACACAGATGCGATTCCGTTATATACCAACTATGCGGCAGGCTGGACCATGGGCGGACAGTGGGATGCTTTCTTGGGAGCGATCACAACAGGCGACGAGACATGGTTAAACCAGAAATTTGCGCACACGGCAGAGCCTTTCAAGGATAACGGCGACGGTACAGGCGCATATGCACTTTACAAGATTCTTTACGATGCAGTTGCACAGGGGCTGATTGAGGACGATTATACGACAACGGACTGGGAAGGCTGCAAGGCGATGATCAACAACGGCGAGATTGGTACGATGGTACTTGGTTCATGGGCAATCGCACAGATGAAAGAAGCAGGCGACCATCCGGAAGATATCGGTTATATGCCTTTCCCGATCACTGTGAACGGACAGCAGTACACAACAGCGGGTCCTGACTATTGTTATGGTATCAATGTAAACGCATCCGATGACAATAAAGCGGCGGCTATGACATTCGTTAAATTCATGGTTGAAGAGTCCGGCTGGTGCGACCTTGAAGGCGGTTACCCGATTTCCAAGACAGCGCCTACATCCTTTGTATTCGACGGCGTCAATGTTGTAACGAACGTGACCTCTCTGGCCGGAGAAGAAGATGTGATGAATGAGATGAACGCTGAATCCGAACTTTCCTTCAATGCAGGCGGCGACGCTAAGGTTCAGGCGATTGTAGAAGCAGCGGCAACAGGTTCTGAGAGTTACGAAGATATCATGGCTGACTGGACGCAAAGATGGAATGCTGCGCAGGAAGAACTTGAAATTGAAGTTCAGTATTAATAGCAAGCTATGAGGGCGAGTAGTTACATTATATAGGTAATAAGTGATGCAGATATAAATATGTAATGTTCGAGTCGGGGAGAACTTCCCCGACTCGAATTATCAGAAGGTTAAGTAAGGATGGAGGATAGTATTATGGCGGCACAGGCAAATACAGTAGGGACACAGAATAAAGGCTTCCTACAGTGGGCTAGGAGCAGAAAAGGACAGCAGGCAATTATAATCGTAGCTTTTATGGTTATTCCGCTTGCATTATTATTTACTTTTACATACCTTCCGTTCGGTAAGATGGTAGGATACAGCTTTATGAAAATGAAGTATGCCGGCGCAAGAAAATTTGTGGGCTGGAAAAATTACGCCAGTGTATTCAGCAGAAAAGATTGTTTCAGCGCGTTAAAACTCAGTTTGTATTACATGGGCGGTTCTATCGTACAGCTGGTTCTGGCGCTTTATCTGGCAACGATTCTGAGCTTTAAAGTGAAAGGCGGCAATGTTTTCAAAGGTTTCATGTTCTTTCCGTTTCTGATTAACGGTATTGCGATTGGCTTTATCTTTAAATTCTTCTATACAAGAGGGTTCGTGTTTGATACCGTACTTCAGTGGTGCGGGTTTGAATTAGACAATCTTCCGTACTGGTTGAAAGACCAGAGCATTAATAATATATCTTTGGTAGGCACTTCCGTATGGAGGTATTTTGGACAGAACATGGTGCTGTTTATCGGAGCCATTATGTCTGTGGACGCCGAACTGTATGAGGCGGCGATGCTTGACGGTGCGAATCGCTTTAAACAGTTTATCTATATTATTTTGCCGAGCATTAAGACAATTGTAACGTTGAATGTGATTCTGTCAATTACCGGTTCGCTGAGTGCATTTGAGCCGCCGTATGTAATTACGGACGGTGCGAACGGTACGGCAACTTATTTTATCGTTATGCATGATATCGCTCATACCCAGCAGAAGGTAGGACTGGCGTCGGCGATGGCGGTAGTGCTCCTGATCATTATTTTCATAGCGACGATTCTGCAGAAACTATTCTTTAAGTATGTATTCAGAAATGCGGAAGACGAGGATTTCAACGCAACTAAACGTCGTGACAGGAAACTTGCAAAATATGCGTCGAGAAAGGCAGGGAGATAAATGACAGCGTTACAGAAAATCGGTAAAGTTTTACTTACAATTTTAAAATATTTTTCACTCGTATTTTTTGCTTTTGTGGCGGTACTTCCCATCGTATCATGTGTGATTACGGCGTTTAAGACAGAGACGGAGTATGCACAGACCAATGTCATGGAAATGCCTGCAAGCTGGCTGAATTTCCAGAATTTTATAGATGCCTTTCTCAAAGCGAACATGGGAAAAGCATTTTTGAATTCACTGATTATTCTGGTGAGCGTGCTGACAATATCGGTTCTGATCGGCACATCGCTTGCGTATGTGCTGAATCGTTTTCAATTTCCGGGCAACGGCATTATCAGAAGCCTGTTTCTGTTTGCAACGCTGCTTCCCGGTGTGGCTATGCAGATTGCAGTGTACGAATTGATGTTTAAGCTGCATTTAATCAACTCGCTGGCGGGATATATTATCCTGATGTGCGGTACGGATGTTATTGCGATTTACATCTACATCCAGTTTTTCGAGAATATCAGCGTGTCCTTAGATGAATCGGCAATTATCGACGGCGCATCGTATTTCAAAATCTACTATAAAATATTGTTACCGCTCCTCCGCCCGGCAATTGTCACGGCATGTATCCTGAAAGGAGTCGGAACTTATAATGAGTATTACTGCGCAAACCTTTATTTGCAGAATAAGAAAATTTATCCGACGGTGGCTACATCGCTCTATACCTTCGTGGGACCGCTCGGAAGCAAGTATAATTTGATCTGTGCGGGTGTTATTATATCCCTTTTGCCGGCGCTTATTGTATTTATCCTTTTCCAGAAACAGATTTACAGCGGTATGACGGCGGGATCTGTCAAGGGCTGATACAAAAAGAGCGGCAGCAAAAATTCTTCGTGGAATAAAAAGTGTAGTGAAGTTGAACAAAAAAATTTTTTAATTTGGGTAAAGGTGACAGTTTTGCCGATAGTCTGTTGACAATATCACGATTTACTTTATAATTTGGATTAAGTTACTTGGTTTCGAAGCTTTTTTTAATCAAAAATTAAGTTCAAGACGAAGTAAAAACGAAAAATATTTTTTTATACTATCTAAAAAGAAACATTGGCTGTCATGGCAGACAGGGTAAATCAGAAAAGGAGGAGGTCAGCAGACAATGATGGTAGAAGAGATAAGAAGTCACCTGAGCGATTGTATTATTCCGTTCTGGAAGAAATTGCGGGATGACGAGTACGGCGGATACTACGGATATATGGATCATGACTTGCAGGTGGACAAAAAGGCTGTCAAAGGATGTATTTTGAACAGCCGCATTACATGGTTTTTTGCAAACGCATATCTGACTTTGCGCGATGAATCGTTGCTGGAAGAGGCACGGCATGGATATGAATTTATGCAAAAGTACTGCGTCGATCAGGAAGAGGGAGGCGTATACTGGTCCGTTGCATATGACGGCACGCCGGAAGATACGACGAAACATACATACAATCAAGCGTTTTCCATCTATGCACTGTCTTCCTATTATGATGCGTCAGGCGATAAAGAGGCGCTGGATACAGCGATGGAACTGTTCCGTATCATAGAGGAGCGGTGCATGGATGAAATCGGCTACAAGGAAGCGTTTGACAGAGCGTTTCATGAGGTGGAGAACGACAAGCTGTCGGAAAACGGTGTGATTGCAGCAAAGACCATGAATACACTGCTGCATGTATTCGAGGCGTATACGGAATTGTATAGGGTGAGCGGCAGCGCTGATGTAGAGAAACGGCTTAGGTGGATTCTTGATACCATTGCCGAAAAAATCTACAATCCTAAACTGCACAGACAAGAAGTATTTTTTGACCGTGAGATGAATTCCATTTTAGATCTGCATTCATACGGACATGATATTGAGACAGCTTGGCTGATTCGCAGAGGAACCGATGTATTAGGGGATAAAGTATACGAAGATAAAATGCTTCCCATCATACTTGACTTAACTGGTCAAGTATATCAAGTGGCATTCGACGGGCATTCTTTTGCGAATGAATGTGAAAAGGGCGTTGTTGACCGTAACAGAATCTGGTGGGTGCAGGCGGAAGCGGTAGTAGGTTTCTTAAATGCATACAAGCTGGCGCCGGAGCATACGGAATACATGGAAGCGGCAAAAGCGGAATGGAATTTTATCAAGGAACATGTCATTGATAAGAGAGAAGGGTCCGAGTGGTTCTGGGATGTGAACGAGATAGGAGAGGCAGTGAGCGGCAAGCCGATTGTGGAGCCGTGGAAGTGCCCGTATCATAACGGTAGAATGTGTCTGGAAGTGATAAGGAGGAGCGGAGATGTTGCACGGTAATTATTATGTGGAGTTGGAGAAGTACAATAAGCTGGTGAACAGAAAAAACGTGAAATCAGCGATTTACAACGGTATCTATGACAGATACGAGTATCCGGTGTTAACCAGAGAACATATTCCGCTTTCATGGAAATATGATTTGAATCCGGAGACCAATCCTTATTTCATGGAGCGGCTCGGTGTGAATGCAGTCATGAATTCTGGAGCGATTGAACTTGACGGTAAATTTTATCTGGTGGCGCGTATTGAGGGAAATGACAGAAAATCTTTCTTCGGTGTTGCGGAGAGCGACAACGGTATTGACGGTTTCCGGTTCTGGGATTACCCGATTTTACTGCCGGATACATGCCCGGAAGAGACGAATGTGTATGACATGCGTCTGACGAAACATGAGGACGGTTATATATACGGAGTATTCTGCTCGGAGAGCAAGGATAAAACGGTGAACGACTTATCCGCTGCAGTTGCGGCGGCAGGTATCGTGCGGACAAAAGACTTAAAGACTTGGGAGCGGCTCGACAATCTGACGACACTGCGGTCCCCGCAGCAGAGAAACGTTGTGCTCCATCCTGAGTTTGTGAACGGCAAGTATGCGTTCTATACAAGACCGATGGATGATTTCATCGAGACGGGTTCCGGCGGCGGCATCGGCTTCGGACTGTGTGACGATATCACACATGCGGTGGTAGACGAGGAGAAGATGACATCCCTTCGCAAGTACCATACCATTACAGAAGCGAAGAATGGTGCGGGCGCGACGCCCATTAAGACAGACAGGGGCTGGATCCATATTGCGCATGGCGTCAGAAATACGGCGGCAGGACTGCGCTATGTCATCTATGCGTTTGCTACCGACTTAAACGATCCCTCCAAGGTGATTGCAGAGCCTTCCGGTATGTTGATCGGACCGAGAGAAGGAGAGCGTGTCGGTGATGTGTCCAATGTGGTATTTACAAACGGCGCTATCGCGAGAGACAACGGCGATGTATATATTTATTATGCTTCCAGCGACACGAGAATGCATGTGGCAACGACAACGATTGACAAGCTGATTGATTATGTATTCCATACACCGTCGGATCCGCTGCGTTCCGTAGAGTGTGTAGCGCAAAGATGTGATTTAATTAGGAAAAATTTAGAATTTTTATCTAAACAATAATACAAGGACGTGAAGCTGAAAGGAGCAGAGGAAGCAAAATGAGTGAAGTGAAAATGATCAGCCCGGTTGTAAAGAACGTGCCGTGGCAGGAAAAGCCTGCAGGCTTAAAAGGCGCGCCGATTTGGAGATACACGGAGAATCCTATTATCGGAAGAAATCCGGTTGAAGGCGTTGCAAGAATCTTCAATAGCGCGGTTATGCCGTATGGAGATGAATTTATCGGTGTGTTCAGAGGCGAACAGACCAACGGTATTCCCTATATTTATCTCGGACACAGTAAGGACGCGATCCACTGGGAGTTCGAGCAGAATAAGATTCCTTTTAAAGATGAGGACGGAAACGATTTTATGCCGGTATATGCGTACGACCCGCGCCTCGTTAAAGTGGAAGATACTTACTATATCATCTGGTGTCAGGATTTCTACGGCGCGTCAATCGGTATGGCGAAAACGACAGATTTCAAGACATTTATGAGAATTGAGAATCCTTTTATTCCTTTTAACAGGAATGCGGTATTGTTCCCGCGTAAGATTAACGGCAAATTCATGCTTTTAAGCCGCCCTTCGGATTCCGGACACACGCCTTTCGGCGATATATTCTTAAGCGAGAGCCCGGATATGGTATACTGGGGCAGACACAGACATGTGATGGGAAGAAGCTCCGAGTGGTGGGAGTCAGTGAAGATTGGCGGAGGCGCCGCTCCGATTGAGACAAGTGAAGGCTGGCTGCTGTTCTATCACGGCGTAAGCGGAACATGCAACGGATTCGTATATTCCATCGGCGGAGCCATCCTCGATATCGATAATCCTTCGAAGGTACTGTACAGATGTGAGAATTTCCTGCTGACACCTGAAGAGTGGTATGAGGAGAGAGGGTTCGTGCCTAATGTATGTTTCCCCTGCGCGACGATTCATGACTCTGAAAGCGGAAAGATTGCGCTGTATTACGGCTGTGCGGACAGCTATGTAGGACTTGCGTTTACGAAACTGGATGAAATCGTGGACTATATCAAAACACATAGTCATGTGACGGAGTCCGATACGGAAATCGGAATCAGATAAGCGCCGGACAAGGTGAAAAGGGTTTATGGCGTCCGACAGCCATAAATATACGAACAGAAAAAGTAAATAAAATGCGCCGGCGTGCATATGGAATGAACTGTATGCAAACGCCGGCGTTCTTTGTGTCATAGGAAGTGTACGCTGGAATGTAAAGAGGATAAGCAAGGAGGAATGGGCTATGTTGGTCAAGGCGGATCATTCGCTGTTACAGTATTCGGGGAGAATTGACTGGTCGGATCGGGAGGCGCCGGTTTTGGTATTTCCGTGTAGTTCTGTTAAGATGAAATTTACCGGAACAAGCGTAGCGGCGGCGGTGGAAAATCATCAATCGTATTTTAACGGTTTTTTGGGATATTTAATTGACGGAGAACAGAAATGTGTCAGGATAGCGGACAGCGGCAGGGAAACAATTGTGCTGGCAAAAGGGCTGGCGGACGGTGAACATGAAATAATGCTCTTTAAGAGGATGGACGCCTGCCATACTTTTACTTTCTACGGCTTTGAGGTAGATGACGGCGCGAGGATTTTGGAACCGGAGGCAAAGCCGGCACGCAGAATCGAGGTGTACGGAGACAGTGTCTCGGCAGGGGAGGTTTCCGAAGCGGTTGACTATATTGGTCAGCCCGATCCTGTACACGACGGCGAGTTTTCTAACAGTTATTATTCCTATACTTGGATGACAGCCAGAAAGCTTGGTGCAGAAATTCATGATATTGCGCAGGGGGGCGCGGCGCTCCTCGACGGGACCGGATGGTTTGCAGGGCCGGATTTCATGGGCATGGAAAGCTTCTATGATAAAGTTCGGTACTATCCGGAAGCAACCGATACGGTCAATTGGAATTTCGATTTGTATCGTCCGCATATAGTGATTGTTGCTATCGGACAAAACGATGCGAATCCGGACAATTACATGGCAACGGATTATGAGGGAGCAAAGGCGGAACATTGGCGTAAGTCTTACCGCGCATTTGTTGAAAGGCTGCGTGAAATATATCCGCAGGCGGAGATTATTCTGGCTACGACGATATTAGAGCACGATGCAAAGTGGGATCGGGCAATCGGGCAGGTGTGTGATGAGATGGCGAACGGGCATGTTCATCACTTCTTGTATCGCAGGAACGGCGCAGGGACACCGGGGCATATCCGAATCTCCGAGGCAGAAGAGATGGCGGAGGAACTGACGGCGTTTATTGAGTCGCTGGGAGACGGAATTTGGGAGACTTGTTAAATCTTGCCTTGTGGGATTGCATGAACAGTGGTACAATAGATGCAAGTTAAACGGTAGGCATGTTGGGTTGCGGATTATAGCAGGATAAGCTGTCAGGTTGGCAGGAGAGGGAGAATTCAATGGAGAAGAAAGAGTTGACAGGAAACACGGCGGTAGCACAAGTGCAGGATAAGGCGGCGGAAGCAGTTGTAACTGTAACAGAAGAGAGCGCAACGGTTCAGACGGCATCTGGCAAAGAGAAGACAGATGAGAAGCAGGCGACAGAGGCGAAAGAAGCCTTAGTTCAGGAGACAATACCGGAAGTGTTCTTGCAATATCGCGAGTATGAGGTGACAATGGAGGCGGTGACCAAGCGGGTCAAAGCACATTATTATGCCAAAGGATATAAAGAAGGCTCCATTGAAGACATACAGATTTATGTGAAGCCGGAGGATTTCACGGCATACTACGTGATTAATGACGGCGTTGTGGGTAAGGTAAATTTGTTCTGATGTTAATATTGCTCTGACGGTGATATGGTTTATATGGAAGTAGTTGTTGAACGGCTTGCTTAGGCAGGCCGTTTTTCTGTGGTGAAAATTATTACTCAAATTTATTCGTAAAATTTAAACCGTCATGGGATTTTTCAAACACATGCTGTATCTAATGTATGTAGGGAAGGACGGAAGACGATAATATTCCGGAACATCCCGCGAGGCTGCGCGCACAGGAGGAAGGCTTCATGAAGGACAACGAAATTAAGAATCTTGTTAGAAAGGCGAAAAGGCGTGAACCTGCGGCATTCACAGAACTTATGCAGTTTTATCTGAATGATATGTACAGGGTGGCATTGGCGATTCTGGCAAACGACGAGGATGCGGCGGATGCCATTCAGGATACGATACTTGTCTGCTGGGAGAAACTTGATACGTTAAGACAGATTTGTTATTTCAAAACGTGGATGACAAGAATTCTGATCAATAAGTGTTATAGAATCAGAAAGTCAATGGAAAATATAGACGGTCTGGAGGAATATGAAGAACCGGCGGTATATGATAAATACAACCTTGAATTGAAGGAAGCGCTTTCTATTCTGGATGAAAAATACCGCATTGTCATGACGTTGTTTTACAGTGAAGGGTATCATATCGATGAGATTGCGAGAATACTGAAAATTCCTAAAAGTACGGTACAGACAAGACTGAAAAGAGGTCGGGATAAGCTGGCAAAAGACTACTATGGGATTGAGAGGATGGGGTGAATCTTATGGCGAAAAGAAATGTTTTTCTTTGTGATGTGGAACTGCCGGAAATTGTGCAGGAGAAAGCGGATGAGGCCTTTTCGATGATTATTGCGGAAGGGAAGAAAACGATGAAGACAAATAAAAGCTTAGAGAATGTGACAAAAACAAGTGAACAAAGAAGAAACGTGGAGATGCGTGTCGGCAGAGCGGTCAAAGCGGCAATGGCAGGGGCGGCAGCGATAGCGGCCTGCGCTATAGTTATTGTGGGAAAGGATGTTTTGACGGGAGGAGAGAACGGGTTTGACAGAGACACGGAATTGTTTTCTGATACAAGAGTGACAGAAAGCAGTGAAGGAGCGATTCTTTCAGATGAGGATACAACAGAAGGCAGTGACGGGACGATACTTTCGGCGTTTGATAACATGTTTACTCTGCGGGTGAAAGCAGCGGAAAGTCTTCCGGGCGGACAGGAGGGTCAGGCTGGAGGTGGACGGCAGGATGCACAGTCAGAAGAGAAGTATGTTGTATTGGAGGCCGGACACCAGATTCCGCTTGTCACGGGCAGTCTGGCGCAGAGTTATGTCCTTGGCGGAGATGAAGAAACGGGACAGGTAGATTACTGTATTAACATTCCTTTTTCCTGCGAGGGAGAAAATATTGAGAAGATCGTTTACAGTATCAATAGAGGAGCGTTTCAGATTGTGCAGGCACAAGGAGAGAGTATTATAGTTGAAGGCGAGGCTTATGAGGAAGATGACAGAATCAACAACATGAATTGCGGAAGTATAGGGGGAAACTACAGCGATGATGAAATGGGGCTTCCGGAGAAACCTATTGAGACAAAGTACTATAAATCTTTGACACTGAATTATCAAAAGCAGTCGGATGACGATACGTGGATTAATATTGTCGATAATGTGCCGGACAGTAAAGAAGCCTTTGATTTGATCTGGGGGAGGGATGATTTACAGTCTTTTAACAGTGGGTTACAGAAACTGTTGGAAAACACAATGATCACTTGTACCGTCTGGTATACGGACAATACATCGCAGTCGGTTGACATTAAAGTGGGCAGCAGAATCATGACATACCGAGAGGCGGGAGAGCCGGAGGCGTCCGTAAAGGGGGACCCCGATGAGGAGACGGTATATATTACTTTTGAATTGCAGAAGTAGGAAAAGACCGTGATGGGGCGACGCAAATTTGCTAGTTGCGCCGCCTCATAGTATACTGCGTTAACATTATATGAAACGGATATTTAAGAAAATAAAATTTAATAAAATTTCGAAAATAAATAATTGACAGACAATTAATTTTGTATTAAGCTAGTTACATCAGAGAAATTCTACATAGTGTGCATTTCGCACATTCAGACAGTTTCTGTCGGATTTTCTAAACATTAATTTAATAAGACAGGAGCTGGATGATATATGTTCATATCGGATTCCTGTCGGTATATGGGAGGATATGATATGGAAAGAAACAGAAAGAACAGGAATAACAGAAGGTTCAAGATGCCAGCGACTTGCATGTCGTGACCATTGAGAGTGCAGTCTATGTAGTCATGAAAAATGATCTCGCATTTGTGTTTACAGGAACATTGAGTCTGTATGAGCATCAGAGTACATATAATCCAAATATGCCTGTACGTTTTTTGATTTATTTGGCGGAGGAGTATCAGAAGCTACTTGAGCATATTGAGGTGAGTCTCTATGGTGCAACGAGGATTAAGCTGCCGACACCACAGTGTATTGTATTTTATAACGGGGAAGCAGATATGCCGGATGAAGAAGTTTTAAGACTTTCGGATGCATTTATAAATAGAGAGCGGCAGGCAGATGTAGAACTGAGAGTCCGAATGCTTAATGTCAATTATGGACATAATAAAGAATTGTTGGACAAATGCTGTACATTGCGGGAGTATGCCGAATTTGTGGAAATTTCCAGAAAGTATATCCGTGAAGGCTTAGAATTGCAGAAGGCGTTAAATGCAGCGATAGAGTACTGTGTGGAACATCATATTTTATATGATATGTTAAGAGAATATCGGTCGGAGGTGCTGGGGATGATGTTGGAAGAATTTGATGTTGATAAATATGAGAGAACGATTAGAATGGAAGGAATAGAACAAGGCATAGAACGCGTGAACAGGTTGACACAGGTTCTGCTGGAGCAAAATCGAATGGAAGATTTGGAGCGTTCTTTGAAAGAACCGGAATATCAGAAAACGCTGTTCCAAGAATTTCATTTATAAGGAAGCTATATCACGTCTTGTCTTGCACACCGCGATAGTTCAGCACAACGATTGCGCCGAAGATACACATGATTCCACAAAGCGACATGAGCGTCAGATATTCGTGAAAGACGACTACCCCGATTAGCGTGGCAAACATCGGTTCAATGGTGGCAAGAATCGCTGCGCGGCTTGCTTCTACCTGCTCTAAGCCCAATGTGTAGAGAAGAAATGGTATAACGGCAGTGACTAATCCGGTCAATAGTATAAAAAAACACAGGTACGGTTTGCGTGAGCAAACCGTAATTTTATGCCACAAATCGGGTAATGAGCAGAGGAACAAGGAACCGACGGCTGCGATTATAAAAGTGTAGGTAGTGACTGTATATGTCGAATACCGACGAAGCGCTATCGTTCCAAGAATACTGTAAAGCCCGTAACCCAGTCCGGCGCCGAGCCCGATCAGTATACCGATGAGAGTGACACCGCTTTGGTCGGACCCCAGTCCTGAAACAAGGATACATCCGAGGAAAGAGAAACTGAGAGCAATCAGTTTCCTTCCGGTCAGTTTTTCCCGAAAGAATAGGATTGAAAGTAGCATGACCCAGATTGGCGAGGTGTAGAGAAGGATTGCCGCCATAGATAGCGTCATCATGCGGATTGCGGCAAAGTAACAGGCAGTAAAAAAGAGGACGCTGCCGATTCCCAGACCTAGGAAGAGCGGGATGTCTTTCATACGGATTCTGAACCCTTTTGGGTTTTTTATGAATAGTATGAGCGCAAAAACAAGTGCTGCGACAGTCAACCGGAGACTGACAATCTGGATAGAAGTAAATCCCGCAAGTTCTGTCAGTCCGCGCACAAAAATACCCATGCTGCTCCAGAAGATAGCGGCAAGAATGATAAGAATGGTTCCGTTCGGTCTGTGGTTTGTGTTCATAGTGTTTGTCCTTTATGCTTTCCGTATTTATTGTAAGTTATATCAGTACATTTTATCATTTGGGACGTATTATGGAAAGACATAAATAGATGTAAAAATATGGTTCTCTTAAAATTTTTTTTAAAAATATATGTTGACAAATAATATTATATATCATATAGTATCTACAGAAACAATATTATACATCATATAATATTATAGGATATAACAATATTATAACGTCTAACATATCACGCATATAGTTAAACAATGCGCGGGACAGTCTTTTTATATATAAAGTGTATGGAAATAACAAGCCGATATGTTGGACGGGAACGGATGATTTGCTATGAAATATGTAAAAAGCAGGAAAGGAGTTTATCGCATGGTTTTTAACACAGGCGCGGCGTTACTTGATGCGATCGTGTTAGCAGTGGTTTCCAGTGAACCGGAAGGGACATACGGCTACAAGATTACACAGGAAGTGCGGCAGGTAATTGAGATTTCAGAATCAACGCTGTATCCGGTACTCAGAAGACTTCAGAAAGACGAGTGTCTGGAAGTCTATGATATGGAATGTGCGGGAAGAAACCGACGATACTATAAGGTGACGGAAAAGGGAAGGGCGCAGCTCAATCTGTATATCAGTGAATGGTATCGGTATTCTGCCAAGTTAAACAGTATCTTTGAGGGAGGATTGAAGCATGAATAGAGCAGAATTTATGAGGCGTCTGACAGAGCTTCTTGGCGATGTATCACCGATGGAGCGGGATGAAGCCATCCAATATTATAACGATTATTTTGATGACGCAGGTGTGGAGAATGAGAGCGGCGTCATCGCATCGCTCGGAACACCGGAGGAGCTTGCACGGACGATTAAAGCAGGATTGAATGATGGCGGAAACGGCGGTGAGTTTACGGAAACCGGTTTCAGCGGATATACGCAGGCACACAGAGATGAGCTGATGAAGACTGAGGGCGGGGGCACATCGCGGCAAAACGGTGCAGAGTGGTCCGGCGGTCAGGAACAGCAGTCAGATGCCGGCAGAAGTGACGGTGCAGGAAACGGCGGTGCGGGAAACGGCACGCAGAGCGGCAGCGCATACTATCAGGGCGGCTATTATCAGAGAAGCGGCAGCGACAGTGTTTACGGCGGCAGAGAGGATACGAGAAGGCATGATAATCCCTATGAAAAGACAAACACCGGTAATGCATCCGGCAGCCAGTACACGCAGCCGAAGACCGGTATGTCCGGAGGCAACATTGTACTGATCGTAATCCTTGCAATACTTACTTCACCAATCTGGATCGGCCTGCTGGGCGGATTGTTCGGATTGGCGGTCGGACTTCTCGCAACATTATTTGCAATTTTTGCAGTTTTTCTCATTGCAGGCATCGGGCTTATTATCGTGGCATTTGCGCTTTTGATTGCGGGATTTGCAGTGTTGTTTGCGGCGCCGCTGGGCGGAATTTGTATGATTGGTTCGGCACTGATCGTTTTTGCCGTAGGACTTGTGTTTGTATGGCTGATGGTTTTGATGGCTGGATTGGCAATACCGGCATTCGTAAGAGGAGTTGCTTCTCTGTGCCGGAGACTTTTTGGTAAAGGAGGTGCAACGGCATGAGTAATGGAATGAGTAAATTTACAAAAGGATGTCTGATCACGGCGCTTGTTACGTTTATCATCGGGCTTCTCATGTGCGGTGTAGGAGCATTGATGGGTGGTTTCAGGATGTTAGACGGTATGGATATTGAAGGTATCACAGGAATTCCGTTCAGATATCACAGCGGCGTTAACGGAGGTGTCGAGTATGGATTCGGCTGGGATGGCGACTGGGATGATATCGACTGGTCGGAATATAAGAACTGGAGCAGCTTAAGCCGCAGTAACAATAAGGTGGAACTTGACCTGACGGCAGATACGCTGCGTAATCTTTCCATGGAAATGGGCGCATGCGATCTGTATATTGTGGAAACTGCGGATGAAAAGGCAGGGATTGAGATAAGTGGAGACACAAAGCATTTCCGATATCTGGTGAAGAATGACGGAAGTCTTTGTATGGTGCACAGGGCAGGGCACGGTTTCTGGAACTGGACACATCACAGCATCACTCCTGCGACGAAAGTAACACTCTATCTGCCAAAAGGAGTTGAGCTTGTTGAGCTTGATATTGATTTAGGAGCCGGCAACATGGAATCTATCCAACTTTGCGCACAGAATATCAGCATGGAAGTGGGTGCGGGCGAATGTGAAGCAGATGGTTTTACGGCGAAAGGAGAGATTGACCTTACGGTCGGAGCAGGACAGATTACTTTAAATTCCCTGTACGCGGGAGAACTGGATATGGAAGTGGGCGCAGGTGCGCTGGATATTAAAGATATATGTGTTGAGAGAGACACAGATTTAGTTCTCGGTGTAGGCAACGCGAATCTGGAAGGATTGTTTCTTGGCAATATGAGTCTGGAATGCGATATAGGAGATGTGACGCTTAATCTGGATGACGCGGAGGAGGACCATAACTATGAAATAGAATGTTCCCTCGGAGATGTACGCGTGGGAAGCAACAGTTATACGAGTCTGGCGAATGAAGTTTATATCCCTAACGGCGCAGACAGCACATATGATATTGAGTGTTCTTTAGGAAGTGTAAGTCTCGAATTTGCAAAGTAAGGAAAAGTGTAAAGAAATGTGCAAAGTAAAGAAATGTGAATAATCAATATGTTTTGACAGGAGGAAAGAATATGGGTAATGACTATAAGAAATTGAGGCGCTCTTCAACAAACAGGACAATATGCGGCGTGTGCGGCGGAATCGGAGAGTACCTGAATGTAGACCCGACACTGATTCGTCTGCTGTGGCTGCTCTGTTCGCTTGCAAGCTGCGGAACAGGGTTGGTGGTTTATCTGGCAGCGGCGTTGATTATGCCGGAAGATAACAATGTAGTGGGATAGGGATGGAAAGTCAGAAATCGCATACACATATAAATCAAAACAGCAGGCTCGTTACGAAGCCTGCTGTTTTGATTTTCCTATGGTAAAGAACAGTCCTGATTTTTTTAATGCAGGACGAAGCGCCATGTACACTGCGATGGAGACGATGGTGGAAGTCACGGCATTGATGGAGGTGGATGCCACGTTCCATGCAAGCGTCAGTTCTGCCGCCGGTTTGCCGAGGATCAACAGCTTATAGAAGTAACCGATCAGCGGGTCGAAAATCACATTGAACAGAAGACCGCCTACAGTGGCGGCGATTGTCCATTTCAGTACTTTACCGTTGTTTTTTTCGGCGGAGATATGTCCAAGTCTGTGTGCGATTACGCCGGTAATCAGACCGATACAGAATTTCAGGACGAAAGTCTTGGGGGCATAGACGACATAAACGGGGTCGAGCAAATCTCCGATTGTCATGCCGATGGCGCCGCCGAGTCCGCCGTATGTGCCGCCGATTAATAAAGCACCGAGCACGCATACGGCATTGCCTAAGTGAATGGATGTAGCGTCGCCGCCCGGCAATGTAATTTTAATCTGCAGAAATGTAAATACAACATAGGATAACGCTGCAAAGACGCCTGTCATGACAAGTTTCAATAATTTTTCGTTTTTCATATTAGCCCTCCGATATAATCTGTCATATGATTATGGAATAACTATAACTCATAATGGTATGCTGAAAAGTGCCAATTCAAAAATTTGCAACCATGCCAGATGGAATTCGAATCGAGGAAACAGAATAGAAATTTTCCAAAGTATCATACTAAATAAGGTACAAATCGTGCCGCAGACCGGAGGAATCCTATATATGAAATTTATCAAAACTGGTTATATGAAAGAGGATTTTATGTATTATGTGTGGCTGTTTTGCATATTGGCAGTCTTCGGATGGATTTGGGAAGGTTTTCTGTATCTTTTCAAAGATGACACATATGTCAATCGGGGTTTCCTGACAGGACCATGGCTGCCAATCTACGGAATAGGCGGAGTTTTGATGGAATTGCTGTTTCATAAATGGCGTGATAGGCCGGTTATGATATTCGTGTCATCTTTGGTTATCTGCACGTTACTAGAGTATCTGACAGGGTGGTATCTGGAATTGACTTGGGGAGTCAAATGGTGGGATTACAGTGAAATGCCATTAAATCTGCATGGAAGGATATGTTTCCTCGGCAGTGTGATGTTCGGAATAGGCGGGATGCTGCTGGTCTGGGTAATCAGCCCTTTATTTTATTCGTTGTACCGTCAAGTGCCCGTCAGACTAAGAAACGTAATCGGACTTGTTGCAATCCTGCTTTTGGTGGCGGATGCAGCTTACAGTGCGATCATCCCGCACTATGGTGCAGGAGTAACTTATTAGGACGGCATATTAACAACTGTTGACATATATAAGTGAATAGACAATATAGACAATTTGTTCAGCTTAGATTTGTACGATATTACAATAATGGACATCTGTTGAATAAAGTCAGATTATGGTACAATAGACGCAAGCCCGGCGGCTTGCGTCACAAGAATTACTGTGTAATTCTTGTCTCAATGGTTTAGGTTGTGGCATTTATTGAATGATAGAATAAATACGTGAAAAGTTAAATGCCATGGGGATGGTATAAGGGTCTGAAGAAGGAAAGCGCGAGGGGAATATTGTGATTTGGTATTACATATGGTATGGGCTTGCAGCCGTGTGTGCAGTAATCTATGCCGTGAAAACTTATAAGCAGAAAAACCGTCTGTCCGTATTTGCCGGAAATATGTTTGTGGCGGCTGCGCTGGTAAATATCACTTATGCTGCAAGAATCGGTGTGAGGTCGTATTTTATGGCGTCGCTTTGCACAAGCATTTATTTTGTATGCTTGGATTTGCTGGTACTTGCGGCATTACAGTTTACGGTTGAGTTTACGGAATCGAAGATTACGGCGATCAAATATAAGAAATATATCTATTTGTTTTTGAATTTACTCGTATTTGTTGACGTCATTTTTCTGATCGTCAATATTTTCAATGAAATAGAACTGCGTTACCAGTATAACATGTACAGCAGTTATGCGATTAAATATATATATGTAGAAAAGCCGGCGTTTCGTTTTCACATTGGCTTTGTCTATCTGCTTGCAGCGGTAATCGTCTGTCTTCTGATTAAGAAGATATACAGTGTGCCGAAAATCTATAGCGCAAGATACCGCAACAGTCTGATTGCGGTTCTCTTCATTATGGTGCTTACCTTTGTATACATTACCGGAAGAATTAAAATCAGCATAGACCTTGCGGTTCTTGTATACGGTTTCCTGTGTCCGATTATATATTGGAACATACTGGACTATACATCCAAAGGAATGCTCAACACGACACGCAAGATGATATTGGAGTACATGGGAACACCGATGATTTTGTTCGATTACGAAGGATATGTGGCGGATACCAATCAGGATATGCGCAATCTTTTTCCGATATTGAACAATCAGGAACGGAAGATCAGCATGATGGATTTCATGCAGATAGCGTCTTTCAAGGGACTGCAAAGCACCGCCACGGATCAGGTATTCGAGTGGTGCAATCCTAATGATACCGGAGCAAAAGTGTACCAGTGCAATTTTACGTGTCTGAAAGATGAAAAGAACAGAAATATCGGACAGCTTCTTATCATGAAAAATCTGGAAGTGGAGCGGGATATGCTGACCCAGCTTTATTCCAAAGAAAGCTTCATGTCCAGAATGGAAGCGGTGGTGAATCAAGGTGGGTACCCGATTACCGTCGTGGTATGCAATACGAACGGAATCGGACTGGTCAATGACGTATTCGGCTGGACGAAAGGAAATGAGATGCTCCGCCTGACAGCAGATCTGATGCGTGAGAGCCTGCCTAAGAACGCTGTGCTTGCGAGGCTCAAAGACGGAGATATGGCAGCAGGACTTGCGGAGACGGAGCAGGAATACGCTGTCAGACTTTTTGAAAATATCAGGGATCAGTATCAGAAGCATAACGATACGGGAACCAATACGGATTTGGAATACGGTATAGCGGTAATCAGAGACGGCAGTAAGGGTATCGAGGATGCTTTGAAAGAAGCGGAAGGCAGTATGCGCACGAAGAAACTGATGAACGAGACGTCGCAGAAGAGTTCGCTGCTTGATTCTCTGACGCAGACTCTGACGGAGAGCGATTACGAGACGGAAGAGCATGTGGAGCGGACAAAGGAGATGGCGGTCAGACTTGGCAGGGCACTGAAACTCTCCGACGCCGAGCTGGGTAAGCTGGCGCTTCTCGCCGTATTGCATGATATCGGTAAAATAGCGATTCCCCATACGATCCTGTTAAAGCCGGGTAAACTGACTGAGGAGGAATGGGAAATCATGAAGACGCATACGGAGAAGGGCTACCGTATTGCCAGCGCCTCCAAAGAATTACAGTCTATTGCAGAATGCATACTGCATCATCATGAGAGGTGGGACGGCAACGGGTATCCGGGTGCTCTTGCCGGTGAGGAGATTCCGCTGCTGTCACGAATCATTACGGTAGTGGATTCCCACGATGTCATGGTGCATGACAGACCGTATCACAAGGCGATGAGCAAGGAACAGGCAACGGAAGAACTGCTCAGATGTTCAGGCACGCAGTTCGACCCGCATCTAGTGACTGTGTTTTTGAAAGTGATCAATGACGAAGCATAGGCAGTAACCATATCATGATTTTTAGGAAACATTATTCAAGTTTTTACGAAAGCAGGGAACCTTTTCCCTGCTTTTCTTATCTTACTTTATAGAAGTACTTCTGATACGGATAAGGAGGTGGATGTGTGTCTGATATAGGACGAGATGCATTTGAACAGTATATACGGGATTATTCGCCGAATATGTATCGTTTGGCGCTTGCGATGCTTCATAGCAGGGAAGACGCGGAGGATGCGGTCAGCGAGGCGGTACTGGCAGCCTATGAGAAACGTCGGACGCTTCGCAGCCATGGCAGTTTTAAACCGTGGATCATGCAGATAACTGCAAATGAAGCCAGAAAAATATACGGAAAAAATAAGCGGATAACACCGATGGAGGACGTAGAGGCATATATGCCGGTATTTAAAGATGAACGGCATGAACTGTGGGATGTGGTCATGCAGCTTGCTCCGGTATACAGGGAAGTGATAGTACTGTATTTCTATGAACGGTTTTCCATTAAGGAAATCGGGAAAACCCTTCATGTGCCGGAGGGAACCGTGAAGTCCAGATTGTCCAGAGGCAAGAATGCTTTGCGTGACATGCTGGAGAAATGAATTTGGAAAGGAGTATGCTATGAAAGACAGATGGGAAGAGACATTATTTCATATGGCAGAGCAGGAGCAGATCATCATGCCTGAGTCGCTGTCGGATAAGATAGAAGAAATATTATGTAAACCTAAAAATGGAAAATTCCATATGAACATTCGGAAAAGTCTGATTCTTGCAGCGGCGCTCATCCTTCTCTGTTCAGCGACCGCCATCGCATCGGTCGGCGCGCTTAAAGAGCGCATGGAAGCTATGAACAGAGAGAAGATGGAGGAATATTTCACGCAGATATACGTGAACAAAATTGGCGCAGACAATTATAACAGACCCTACTATGATGCCGAGAAAGAGCGTATGGAAACACTGCAGGAAGCTTACGAGAACGAGGCGCGTTTTCCGAAGGGAGAACTTACCATGATAGAAGAGGCGAAGGAGTATAAGGGCAGAGGCGTCGCTTTCCTTGGCGAAACGAGCAGCTTCTTCTTCCCCGATCAGGAAATGAGCGATGAGGAACTTCTGTGTATTATTGATTTCAAGTACAAGAGAGATTACAGCCTGCAGAAGATGAATGAGATGATTGCAGCCGGAGAAGCGCAGATACCTGTCATAGAGGAGGAAGAGATTACGCCAACAGACGAAGAGACTCTGATGTCGGATGCGGTCTATGAGCCGACACAGGAACTGAAGATTCCGTATACAGGCAGTCTGGAACTGGATATAACGATAGCCTCGGGCAGGAACGAATTGTTTCTGGCAGGATATAATTCCGTACACAGGATGGCAATCGGCAGCAGTGATTCGGAACTTTTCTTCGATGATTTCGGCATGGAAACGAGAATTCTTGCCATGTGTCAGGCTAAGAACGGAGACGTCTACATGGCGCTGTGGCAATGGCCGGATGAGAACGATGCTGAGAAGAGGACAATGTCGGTATGGGTGGTAGATAAAGACGGGAAGCTGCTTCGCAAGATTGATCTGTCGTCTTATATTGCCCCGGGGCGGCAGGGCTATGCGAGAAGAATGACAATTGATGATAAAGGATTGCTGTATCTGAATACAGCGGGATTGAAATCGTTAGGAGAAGGACAGGAATGCGGAATCCTTGTGCTCGATAAGGAGGGTAATCATGTTACTACGATCACTTCGGATGAATATGCCTTCAGACTGTCCGGCGGATTAGGTGTAGGCAGAGACGGCAAAGTCTATACTTATATAGAGAACTTCTACGATCCGGATAATCCGCAGAAAACCATGATGAGTATTGCGTCCTTGGATGTCGGGAAAGGGACGCTTGACGAAATCTATTATGATATCATGCCGGAGAATGCGGCGATCATGATTGATATCATAGCGCAGGGCGCGGAATCGGATTTCGTGTTCTGGGGATATGACGGTATCTTTACTTATAATCTGGGAGATGAGTGTGCAGTAAATGTTGTGCCGCCGTACGAAGCACCCTGCGACTGGGAAGGCGCAAGAAGCTGTGCGCTGCCGGACGGCAGAATCGTGTTCGCGGATATCGGCGACTGCCGTATCGAGGAGCATCCTCTAGGCAAAAGATTTCATGCAGTCCCGGAGAAAACGTGCTTCTATTATGTTCCGGGCATGTAAAATCTACGAATCGTGTGAATAGCAGAGTAGAATGAAGTTTAGGGACATAACAAATTTTATGCAGAAAATAAATAGAGTTTACAAATTCCTTATGCTATTATAATATAGTTGAAAAGTCGGCATTTCTTATGATAATATAGGGCTGTCGGACAATGAAGTGTCGGAAGCATGAGGAGGCTTGGGTTCAGTGAACGAAAGACAGAAGAAACAGACCATTACATCTGCCGTAGTAGGAGGAGTAATCATTGCAGCGATTCTCCTTCTTACTACGATATGGGTATCAAATAGCGCAAGGAAAAGTACGAGTCAGGCGGTAAGTCGGGTTAGTGATTTCTATCTGGAGGAACTGGCGGGGCGCAGGGCGCAGGTAGTCGCGGAGGAACTGAGAAAAGGTTTCGGATATATAGAGAATGCTTTGTATATTATGGATGCGTCGGATTTAGAGTCTTTGGATTCTTTACATAAATTTTTCCGGAGAGTCAAAAAACTCTGCGGTATTGACAGATTTGCGTTGGTAGACGAGAACGGAATCGTCTATACGGAGTTCTATACGGAATCGGGAATCGGCAGATATAACTTCCTTTCGGAAGAATTGACGGGACCTTTGATCAGTACGGAGAAACCCGATGGCGTGAGGAAACAGGTGGTTCTTGCGATGCCGGTAGACAATATCATATTTCAGGGCGCAAGAATCGAGGCGTGCTTTATACAGCTTGACATTGAGACGATGCTGAGCTCTTTGACGGTGCAGACGGATTACAATGAAAGTTATTGGAGCCTGTTTCACCGTAACGGTGATGATTTGACGAACAATGATTTCGGTAATCTGAAAGCTGGAATGAATATTCTTACCGAATTGAAAAATGCACAGATACAGGATGGATTCAGCTATGAGCAGTTGGTTGATGACTTCGCAAACGGAAGAGAAGGACAGATATCGTTCCAATATATGGGTTCGCAAGAAAATCTGTGCTACATTCCGGTGGACGGAACGAACTGGATGCTGACTGTGCTTATTCGGGACAATGTTATTACCGATCAGATCAGTTCTGTCAGCAACGATATGATGAAGCGCAGTGTGGTACAGATTATCATTACGGTTCTTGTGATGTTGATCGTATTCTTCATACTTATTAAACAGATCAGGCAGAATGCGAAAGTGCTTCTGGCGCAGGAGAAAGCGGATGGCGATAAGATCCGTGCAGCTTACGCCCGGATTGAGAAAGAGCAGATGTCAATGGATAATATCCACGCCGCAATGGGATCAGGTCTTTGGGGAATGGAGTTCAATGAGCAGGCAGAGATTAAATATTGTATGTGGTCGGATACTTTCCGCAAAATGGTGGGATACGATACGGAAGAAGAATTCCCTAATGAGATTGAGTCGTGGATCAATCTGTTATATGAGGAAGACAAAGAACAGGCGGTTCAGGAATATTGGGATACCGTTATGGACTATACGGGAGAGAAGACTTACGATGTAGAATACCGTCTGCATACAGGGAAGGCAGGACTCAGGTGGTTCCATGCCGCCGGGCGGTTATCCAGACGGGAAGACGGTTCGCCGATTAGTTTTACGGGACTGTTCATTGACATTGACGACGAGAAGAAGATGGAAGAGCAGTTGGAGCGTCAGAAGATAGATTTGGAAGATGCACTTGCGGCGGCGCAGCATGCCAATAAGGCGAAGACTACGTTCCTCAACAATATGTCACACGATATCAGAACGCCGATGAATGCGATTATCGGTTTTACATCTCTCGCGGCGGCGCATATTGACAATATTGAGAAGGTACAAGATTATCTGGCGAAAATCACCACGTCCAGCAATCACTTGCTTAGTCTGATCAACGACGTTCTCGATATGAGCCGTATTGAGAGCGGTAAGGTTAAGATTGAAGAGAAGGAAACGTCTCTTCCGGAAATTATGCATGACTTAAAGACGATTGTGCAGGCGGATGTTACATCGAAGCAGCTGGAATTCTATATAGACACTGCGGATGTGGTCAACGAACATGTTATGTGTGATAAGCTCAGACTCAATCAAGTGCTTTTAAACCTGCTGAGCAATGCCATGAAATTTACGAAGCCCGGCGGACTCGTGGGCGTCCGCATTGTACAGAAGGGAAATGCGCCTGAAGGCTGGGCGTCTTATGAATTTGAGATTAAGGATTCCGGAATCGGAATGAGCAAAGAATTCCTGGAGCATGTATTCGAGCCGTTTGAGAGAGAAAGGACGAGTACGGTCAGCGGTATTCAGGGAACCGGTCTGGGAATGGCTATTACGAAGAATATTGTGGATATGATGAACGGTACGATTACCGTTGAAAGTGAAGAGGGCAAAGGAAGTACGTTTACGGTTGCATTGCAGTTTAAGACCTGCACCGGTTCGGTGCGGCAGGAAGTGATTCCGGAATTGAACGGACTGCGTGCTCTTGTGGCTGACGATGATTTCAATACGTGTTCCAGCGTTACGAAGATGCTGTCAGTGATCGGTATGCGTCCGGATTGGACGACTTCCGGTAAGGAGGCGGTACTTCGTGCGCAGCTTGCAACGGAGCAGAGCGACGAGTATGCGGTATATATCATAGACTGGCTCATGCCGGATATGAACGGAGTCGAGGTGGTAAGGCGTATTCGTAACATCATCGGGGAAGAGAAGCCGATTATTATCCTGACGGCTTACGACTGGTCGGATATCGAACAGGAGGCGAGAGAGGCGGGCGTCACGGCATTTTGTTCCAAACCTATATTCCTCTCAGAACTCAGAGAGGTTCTGGAAGCGCCATTCGTTGTTCAAAATACGGTGGACGATTCAGAGGAAGAAGCGATATCATTTGAAGGAAAGAAGATTCTGCTCGTGGAGGACAATGAACTGAATCAGGAGATTGCGGTGGAGATTCTCGGCGAGAGCGGTTTTGTAATTGATGTGGCTGATGACGGTGAAGTGGCGGTGGAGAAGATGAAGGAAGCACAGCCCGGGCAGTATGACTTGATTCTGATGGATATTCAGATGCCGAAGATGAACGGTTACGAGGCTACGAGACATATCAGGGCGATGGATAATCCGGATATAGCGAATATTCCGATTATTGCCATGACAGCCAACGCTTTTGATGAAGATAAGAAAGAGGCTTTAAATGCCGGAATGAACGGGCATATCGCGAAGCCGATCGATATTCCGGTACTTTTGGAAGTTCTTCATGACATATTGAAATAATGATGAATCGGCGCTGCTATGGATTATGGCAGCGCCGATTCATATAACGGCAGGGATATGGTAAAGACGCTTCCTTCTCCTTCTTTGGAGACGGCATCTATGTTACCGCCATGCTCTAAGATGATATCACGCGTGATGGCAAGGCCTAATCCTTGTCCGCCTTCTTTGCCACGGGTGGTATAGGAGCGTTTGAAGATATTCGGCAAGTCTTTTTCAGATATACCGCAGCCGGTATCAGCGACGCGGATATACGCAAAAGACTCGTCGGAAGTCAGAGACATAGTAATCTGTCCGGCAGGAGGGGTAAAATCAGCCGCATTGTACAACAGATTCTCCAAAGCACGGAAAAGCTGTTCCTGATTCGCCATAACACGGCATGGGCGGGTGCATAATCTATTCAGGAAATTGGGTCCGTAAAGTTCTATGATTGGACGGTAGTTGCGGTAAAAATCCGTAAGGAAGTCATTTAATACAAGCGGCTCCATACGAATCGGACTGCTGGTCCGGGAAGTTATTTCCTGAATAGATTTCAGGCGTTCTGATAGAATGCTGCACTGTTTTTCGATGTGCAGTATTTTTTTGTGCGTATCCTCATCTAACATAATATTATTCAAATGGATGATTTGCGCCATGTTAGAGAGTGAGGTCAAAGGCGACTTCATATCATGCCCTAACTCTGCAATCAACTGGCTTCTCTCTACGAGCAGGTTTTGTAAATGCTTCGTTTTCTGTGCAACTTCCTCTTGTAAATGCTGATTAAGTTGTATGTTTTCTTCCGCCATAGCCCGGCTGCGGCGTACCATCAGTACGGCAAATGCAATGACCATGCAATAAGAGCCGTATTCTTCGGGGTATGCGCCGACAAGAGGTTCATAATAACCGATTGTCAGCGTACCGTAGAGCAGGCAGAGTCCGTTGGCAGTGGCGGCACAAAGAATCGGTATTGTATAGGGCAGTCCCATGAAACATCCATAGACCGTCAGACTGATGAGCAGACCGGATACGAGTATTTTGTAGCAGGAGATGAAGAATCCATACCATAGTACAAGATTCGGAAGGAAGGGCAGCACACCAAGCGGAACAATGACAACTATGGAGCACATTGCAAGAGAGAGTATACGAAACAATTTATGGAGACGGTATTTTTCCGGCAGGAACAGCTCAAAAGCGATACGCAGAGCGAAATAAATGCCGAGGAGCGCGGCGGCGTCCTCCACTGCATAGAGCGTGCGCACAAGAGGCGCTCCAAACATCCGTATGAAGGGATAGCAGATGCGCATGGCAAAGGAGAGACATAGCATGCCGAAGCAGAATAAGACGGAATCATTTCTGCCCGTTTTGTGTCTCCAGAGTACGATACAGAATAGAGAGAGCGTAAGCGATGAAGAGAAAAGATATCCGTAGAGTATCATGCGGAATGCAATTATCCGGCTTATGCAATCCGGACTGCCGATTACGGGCGGATACCAGACGCCACCGTAATAGTGGGAATAATTGGCGGTCTGAATAAGCAGTTCCGTTTCGCTGTCAAGCGCAAAAGTGAAGACGCCGTCGCGGACATGGGGCGTATAATTATCTGGTGAAACAGTTCCGGACGACCCGAGAAGCTGTCCGTTTACGTATATTTTGTACGCACAGAGAGGCTCCTGCAGATAGAGCATGACGGAACCTTCTCCCGCAAGCATCATCCGCCATGTGGAGATACCGTAAGGATTATGGTCGTCATGAAATAAAGCAAGGTTAGGATATTCGCCTGCCCAGGTACGATAGCAAGGAAGAGAACTATTGGCAAAATCTTCAGAGGTAAGCAGTGAATCTGGATAAAGTTCCCATCCGTCTACAAGAGCGTAGCTGCCATTTTTCGGAACTATAGTAAGATTATCTTGTGTAACCGGTGCCTTTGTTATATATTTATTATCATAACTTGTAATGCCTGACAAGCAGAGCACGGTTAGGATAACTGTGCCGGTGAACATAAGAAGCGGGCGGAATATGGATTTGGATAATTTAGATTTCATTGTTTGCTTCATAGCAATTCTCCGTAGAGGAATGATATTTATACGATATCTTACAAATAAAGGAAGAACCGTATGAGTTACAGAAGAACATTTGTATTGCCGATTATTTTAATCATGGTCTTTATATTATATCTGTCTGATGACGCAGTTGCAATGGCTGTATTACGGTCTGACGCAGTTGTGCCGGCGGTGGAGCAGGACATGGCGGATTCCGTTTCTGATAATCATACAGTTTCTGATAATCATACCGTTTCGGAGCAGACAGAAGATATACAGCCGCCAGCGGAGTCGGGCGCGCCGGCTGAACCGGAAGAGAAGGCGGCTATGATTATGACTCCCGTTACGGAACCGCAGACGGATTATGTGTCTACCGGGGAGGAACTTATGGCATGGATGGAGGAACATAAGAATTCCGGCGGTTCGGTTCGGCTTACGGACCATGTATCCATGGACCATGCCTATGTGTTTGTTCCGACACAGATACAGTCTGCGGGGAATCTGGTGGTGGATACAGCGGAATATACCATTACCGTGACGGACGAAATAGAGTTGTGGAGCAATGGACGGGTCACATTCACGGGAAATGCGAACGACCGTGGTATATTTCATGTGGCGTCAGGCGGTATGCTTTACATACAAGGCATTAACGTGGAGAACAGACAGAGCGGGGGAGAACAGCCGCCTGAAATGGCATCACGCTATGTACTGTGGCAGGAAGAAGGCGCAGGACTTGCACTGGACAATTGCCGTATATCGGGGGATATCCATTATGCGCAGACTCCTTTTGTAATGTATGAAAATTACGTCTATGCCATCGCCGAGAAAGGGCAGACAGCAATCGATGTGCTTCCCGCGCAAATTAGCTGCGATGTGATAGAGCAGGGAACAATCAGCGCCAGACAGATGCCGGTTTCGTGGAACATGGAAGGAACCACGAAACAGCAGGAGGAAAGACTGCGGTTTACGCTAAAGGGGACTTTTGTGAACGCCGCATCCGCCCATCAGCCTGTATGTACGATGATATATAACGATTATCCTCTGACATTTACAGATGTCAAAGCAGGCATAGGAAACGGATATTACTCCTTCAGGGGCAGTTATACAAGACCGAAAGAATACGTGCCGATGACAATAACGACCGAGTATTCCTTTGACGGTGACAACTGGTTTGCAGATGAAGAAACGAAGGTGTCTGATGCGAATGAACCGGCGAATTTCTTCATTGCATTTCAGGACATGGTACGCGGTACAGGGACGCGTTCCTATGTGTATATCCGTTTACGGGGAGAGTATAATGGCACCTGCTATTTATCTAATGTCCTTCGATATGACACGGATGATCTTGCCGTGACGGAGGAAATAGGAGGGAGCCGCGGCGGCGGGACTTCTGTTGTCAATCCTTCCGATACACCGGAGAAGGAGCCTGTTCATGCGACTTCAACACAGCCTGCAAACAATGCGGAAGGAAGTACGGGTGTCAATGCAAACGGAGACGGTATATTCGCCCAAGATACCGGCAGCCCGAATGCAGCCGCCCCTGACGGAACGCCAAATACCACAGATTTAGATTTCCAACCTTCCTCACAGACATCTTCTGATGTCAAAGAACCCTCAACGAATCCGTATGTGCAGGCATCGTCCGGCGCCAAGTCATCTGCAGCCGGTTCCTTTGATGCGGCTGCATCCGATACGGAGTCAGTGCAAGCAGGACAAATCACGGCAGAACCTACGGACACGTATCCGGAAGAGAATGGGGACAATGACGTTGTGAACACGGAACCGGTGCATGCTCACAACATGCAGTTGCCAGATGCTGAACAGGAGGAAAAAACGAGTCGTGAAGAATCACTTCAAGAGGTTGCTGTGTCAGTTGGCAATGCAGCACTGGTGTTTGTGACGGTATCGTTTCTTGCAGGGGCAGCAGCATTCGGCATCCGTTCCGATATCTTCCGCAATGTAATCTGTGTGTTTAAGAAAGCATGGTTTAAGTAGCGGAAGGTCTATTCGGGAACGAACAAGTATCCTTTATACCGCTTTGTCTGGATATAGTCATGGTCAGGACAGAGTTCATAGAGTTTCTTGCGGATACGTCCCATGATGACTTGAAGAGACTTCTGTCCTTTATTGATCGGCGCATTCCACACCGAGTCGTAAATCTGGTCCGGCGTAAAGATTTCGCCGGGATGCCTTGCAAGGAAATACAGTACGTCAAACTCATAGGATGAGAAATCGACGGAACGGCTCTCATAACTTGCACTGCATGTTGCCGGGCTTATGCAGAACGAACCATAGGTAAGATTTCGCGGCGGTTCGGCAGCCCTTCCGGCACGTATGCGCGCCTGCACGCGCAGTTCCAGTTCCCTTAAGCTGTAAGGTTTGCATACATAGTCGTCACCGCCCACGGTCAATCCGCGGATTCGGCTTTCTTCTTCCGTATAGCCGGAAAGAAAGACAATGGGAATCCCGGTTTTCGTACGGATTTTCTCGCATAATGAAAAACCGTTTCTGTCCGGCAGGTCCACGTCAAGAATGACGCAGTCCAACGCGTTGGAGAGGATGATTTCTTCCGCGTGCGCCGCTGTGGACGAGCAGATAACATCATATCCCATTGTACGGAAAAAAGTCTGATTGTCATCTAAAATAATAGGATCATCGTCCACCACTAATATTTTGTACATGTCTATTTCCCCATTTTTTATTCTGTATCGCCTAAGCCAGCGACCGGTTCCCAAGATACGAAGTATGGAAAGATTACTTGTAATCTCGTGAAAGAACTTGTTCGTTCTTATTATCTTATAATAGCATAAATTTTCTTCTGCATAACCCGCCAACCGCATTTTTTTGCTTGCGAAAATAAACGTCAGGTAACAACCGCAGCCTGACGCTTTTTTTGTCGGAAAATCCATGTAAAATAACGTTAAGAAAATAAAGGAGAATGTTCGGTGTATCGGATAGCGCTGTTGGATGATGAGACGGAAGAACTGAATAAGACAATACAAATATTAGACAAGTATGAGAGCGAGCATACTGAAAGTTCTTTTGAAGTAGAATGTTTTGAGAGTGCGGATAAGCTTCTTGGCCGGGTAGCAAACGAACAATATGTGCCCGACTTGATTATTATGGATATTTATATGCCGGATAAAATGGGAATTGACGTGGCGAAGGAGCTGCGCGACATGGGGAATCAGTGCAAGATTATTTTCCTTACAACGTCTAAAGAACATGCACTTGATGCTTTTGCGGTGGAGGCGACGCAATATCTGCTGAAACCGGTATCGGAAGAGAGGATCTTTCCGGTGCTTGACCGTATCATGGAGGGAAATGAGGAGGCGCGAAGAAAATATCTGCTGCTGCGGATTGAAGGCAGAATCCGGCGTGTCGGTGTAAATGATATTGCATATTGCGAAGCACAGGGTAAAATGCAATATCTGTATTTTGCCGACGGAAGCAATTGTGTGTTGCGAGTCACTATGACGGAGATTTATGATCAGTTGTCGCAGTATCATGAATTTGTGAGGGTCGGGATAGGTTATATTGTTAACTTGGAACATATAGAAAGTCTGAGCAGGCAGGAAGTACGGATGGACAACGACAAAGTGCTCTACTTGCCCAGAGGTTCCTTTGCGCCTCTTCGGGAAAAATATTTCTCATATTACTGTGAGGAAGAAAAATAATAGAAAGAAAATATGACGCTATAGAATCAATACAGATACAGAAAGATATATTTCAAATATACGGTGCCGAAAGGATGTTGGAAGCGTTAAATAGATAATATGAAGTGACCCCACATTTGTAGCAACGTGGATTTACCTGTAT
>ERZ779631.65-NODE-65-length-37691-cov-8.789191_pt1 | contig 37691 bp, 37 predicted proteins | sample MGYA00514193_ERZ779631 | MGnify/ENA primary metagenome ERZ779631 (study PRJEB29562, sample SAMEA4376710) | mouse gut metagenome | isolation source: Cecum | study: EMG produced TPA metagenomics assembly of the A DSS colitis mouse model was used to assess the microbial...
GACCCAGAAGTACAACGCCCTGTACATGTACGAGGGCACCGGCACCAACCTGGCCAAGGAGAACCTGGGCCTGGAGCGCATCACCGGCGTGGTGATGGCCAACGAGTGGGCCAACATCAACGAGAACGCCGACTCCGTCCTGGCCAACGGCAACACCGAGATGCTGGTTGACGGCAAGACCATGACCCTGAAGACCAGCAGCGAGCTGGACGCCGTGGGTCTGACCTACAACGCCTATGTCCAGAACGAGACCGACGTGATCGGCGAGCTGGAGATGAGCGACGTCAACAAGGTTGCCTTCAACGAGGGCGCTGAGATTGACGTTACCAAGCTGGCCAAGAAGGAAAGCCTGAGCACCGGCAGCGCGCTCTTCTTCCTGGACTACGACGAGGACTACTACAACCTCGACAAGTCTGACTACCTGGTTCGTTACGCCATTGCCAAGGACAGCTGCGGCACTGCCTGGACGAACTACATGAGCGACATCGACGGCAAGGACGGCCACACCGTCACCGAGCGTACCATCACGGTTGCTTGGGACGAGAATGACGACGGCGTTGTTGACGCCAACGACAAGGTTGTCTGCTGGGTTGTCTCCATCCGTCCCGACAACGACATCACCGAGACCGACGTTGAGATCATGAAGGAAATCTTCTACTCCGCTGACCGTATCGGTGACAAGCACAACGACGACGGTCTGCGTGACTACGCCGTCGGCGAAGTCTACATCGGCACCTCCTCCCTGGTTGACCAGTCCGATGAGCTGAGCTGGAAGCAGTTCGTTGAGAAGTACTTCAACGAGGGCACCCGCGTCAGCTACGAGGGCGCCAAGAACGGCGAGAGCCTGCGCGTGGTCGACAACAACGGCGACGGCAAGGCCGAGTATGTCTTCAAGGTGCAGTACTGGCAGGATCGCGCTGTCGATACCTACAAGGACACCCTGGAGTTCAACTCCCTGCGCCTGGGCCGCTACACCGACGATAACCGTGTCGTCTTCGACGACATCGTCGTGGGCGACGTGGTGAACTACTCCGTCATCGACGGCAAGCTCCGCCTCTGGAAGGCTGACGTCATCACTGACACCGTCCAGACCAAGAACTTCAAGAACGTGACCGTCACTCCCACCAACGGTGAGGAGAAGGGCCAGTCCGAGATCTTCAATGAGACCGAGCTGGACGACAACATCATGATGATGGACGAGAGAGTCGAGTACAACATGTACCTCGATGAGTTCGGCTACATCCGCACCTACGAACTGGCTCAGGGCAGCAAGTACGCCCTGCTGACCGAGATGTACACCACCGGCAACCAGAACTTCAACTACGTCAAGGACAACAAGTGGATCGCTGAGGTCACTGCCGGCGACGCCAAGACCGAGGAGTATGTTGTTGCCAACCGCAACGGCAGCGTCTTCGCCAGCGACGCCGCTTGGACCAGCCGCGACGGCCGCTACAGCAGCGAGCTCAACTACCTGCAGCCCGCCATCGCCCACCTGGGCAACGTCTACAGCAACACCCGCCTCCAGGCCCGCTACTATGCTGGCGACACTTCCGGCATTAGCTCCCTCTACACCGATTGGGGCCGCGGCATCTTTGCGATGAAGACCTTGAATTCCTCCCGTGTCGGTGGTCCTAACCCCGACTTCGGTGTGTTCAATTACGGTAATGTCGATTATATCGATGCGGATCATAATCCCCGGGTTGCCACTGGCAGCTTCAGCTTCACCAACGTGGCCTCTTACGCTCTGGACGGCGACAACGTGGTGCTGAACACCGCCGCCAAGCTGGCCACCGACCGCGACGGCAACCAGTACTTCTACAAGCGGGTTGCTGGCAAGGCCGTCAAGGACACCGCCGAGGGCTGGATTGAGACCGACGGCCTGGCCAGCGAGACCGCTTTCGAGAACAAGATCGGCTACGACTACTACCCTGTCTACGCTGTTGACTATGTCCAGCTGGAGAAGGAAGCCGTCAAGGGCGGTATGCGTCACTTCGAGATCGATGACGACTATACCAGCATCTACTACGCCAACAGCAACGGCTATGTGAACGCCACTGTTGACACCGAGTTCTACATTGTTCAGTCCGGCACCATTACCTACTACAACAGCTACAAGGATCTGCCCACCATCAAGGCTGATGACGTCCGCGCGGCCTACGCCGTTGCCAGCAACACCAACGCCGACGCCGATGATGTGGACTACTGGGTTGCCGACGTGATCGTTATCGAGACCTCCGGCCTCGTCAGCGACTACGAGAGCATCTCCCTGATGTACTACAACCCCCGCGAGACCGTCGGCTACACTCGTTACGTGGACAGCCTGAACAACGAGTGGCGCGCTTACCAGCCCGACTCCGATGACGAGGCCAAGATCACCGTCAACGGCGACACCGGCAGCTGGGGCAACACCTCCGACAGCTGGAGCCGCAACGGTTACGGCTTCTACAAGCTGTATGACACCGAGTATGCCGACGGCGATCTGGATGCTGGCGATGTGGTCTACATCAACAGCGACTGGAACAATTACGGCATCTTCGCCGGTACCATCCAGCGTATCGAGGAGCTGCGCGGCAGCCACTACTTCGATGTGGATACCCACGGTCGTAGTTATATGCCCGGTGGTATCAACGACAAGTATGTTGTGCCTGTTGACTTCGCCGAGGGCGACTACGATGTGCCCATCTACCGTGTGGACAGCAAGAATGCCGAGAACATCCGTCTGGGCATGAGCATCAGCGCCAGCGATGTTGAACTGGGCGACGAGATCATCTGGGTCATGGACAAGGCGCAGAACAAGGTTGCCTTCATGGTCGACCTGGACACTCGTCCCTCCATCAAGTACACCGCTCCCAGCTGGCTGACCAGTGTGTACAACAGCATCATCACTGAGCAGAATGCTTCCGTGGAGACCTTCACCACCGTGACCTTCCCCCTGGCCCTGACCGGCGCGGAGACTCTGGAGTTCACCTGCGGCGGCAAGACCACCAAGTACGTCGCTGCTGATACCCAGATCAACCTGACTCTCTCCGACAAGCAGGCCATCGTTCCCGTCACCCTGACCTTCGGCGGCGGTGCGACTCCCGGCGCTCTGGCTCCCATGACCGGCAAGTGGATCATCATGCCCGGCTCTGTGAGCACCACCGGCAATGTGGTTGAGTTCAAGCTGCTCAACACCGATTCCGGCGCTGCCGCTATGGCTCTGCGTGCCGCTGAGGAGGACCACGTTGCGGCCTACATCGGCTCCAAGGCTGGTGTCGACGCTCTGGTTACCATGGCCGCCAATGCCATCGGCGCTGACGGCGGTCCCGCTGACCTCGAGGAGGCCAAAGCCATCGCTGCCTTCCTGACCGCTGTCAAGGACGACAACGAGGTCACCTACACCAACGTCAGCCTGGAGAGCAACCTGGGCACCCTGGAGACTGCTATCGGAAGCGCTGAGGAAGAGAACGCCCTGGAGGCTGCCAAGACCGCTGCCAAGGAGGCTCTGGACAAGGCCGCCGAGGATGCCAAGAAGGAGCTGGATCCCGAGGCCGACGCTGACAAGATCGCGGCTGTCGACGCTGCTCTGACGGCTGCCAAGGCTGCTGTTGAGGATGCTGAGGACGAGGCGGGCGTGACCACTGCCAAGGACAACGGTGTGACCGCCATCGAGGCTGCCGCCGCTGGTACCCAGGAGCCCACTAAGGAGACGGTTACTGTGACCGTGACTGGTATTGAGGGCGCCAAGGCTGATCCCGCTACCTTCGAGAAGGATGCCGCTCTGAAGAGTGAGACCATCACCATTCAGGATGCTGAGGGTGAGACTCTGAGCACCGCGACCCTGACCTCTGTCAAGGTTGGTGAGACCACTCTGGCTGAGGACACCGATTATACCTATGAGAGCGGCGTGATCACCTTCAAGGCTGAGAGCACTGCTGCTGCTTCTGGTAACATCGCTATTGTTGTCACCGCTGGCGATGATGATACGGAAGAGCCTGTCGTTCTGTCCTTTGTTCCTGCGAACCTGACTGAGGTTCAGGACCAGCAGGCTCCCGCTTTCGGCCAGGCTACCAAGTACGAGGTCAACGAGTCTGACAAGACCATCACGGTTACTGTTGAGGGTCTGCAGAAGACCACGAACACCAACGATGCTGAGTCCTATTGGGTTGGCATTGGCGTGACCGCGCAGGAGAACGCGACTTACGCGTGGAACTTCGGCACGATCAGCGAGAGTGTTGAGTACAAGGCTCAGACTCGCACCCAGGAAGTGGGTGGTAAGACCTATGCCACCTTCTACTGGAGCCAGGACACAGGCGATGCCTGGGGCAGTAATAAGACGGGTTACCTGTCCGTGAAGGTCGGTGATGGCGAGGCCGTCACTTATACCGTGACTTTCAATGTGACTGTTGCCGCTGAGACTAACAGTGGTGGTAGCGAGGCTGCTGAGTAACTGACTCCAGCCGCTTTACACCACAAGTCATGCGCAACACCCCCCAAGGGCCTCCGGCCCTTGGGGGGATTCTGCATGCTGGCGTTATCCCAAAAGCAAAGCCGGGCTTGACAAACCAAGCCCGGGCAATGTATACTATAAACAGATTCGGGGCGCTGCGATAAGCGGTCAGCCCGGATGGGTTTATCTAGGGATTAGACAACCGTCACCGTGCCGGGTGGCGGTTGTCCCTCGTTACGCGGAAGATGAAAATGAATCCCTTCCACTTAAATGTAACGTGTAATGACATGAGCCTCACCTCCTTTCGGAGGATGCAGCTGACCGCCTACCAGTTTTCGCGCCTGCGCGAAAAGACCAAACATGCCGCTCGACGCGGCATTGTTTGGTACGCCCCGCAGCGCCCCAGGGACCCGACTATGCAGGCCCCTTCCCCGGAAGATCCGGGGACTTTTTCATTTTACCGGATCTGTCGAATTTTGTCAACGAAATCCAAATAAAAGTTCTTTTGATCCTTTTCTTTCAAGAAAAGGATGCTTACCGAAACGCAATGTAATAATACACCTTATTTCTCTGGTTCATCATGGGATAGAACTGCCCGCCCACATTCGGCACTCCGCCGGGGTTCTGAACGGTAAAGCCGTTGTCCAGAAAGGTAACGCTGCTCAGCATGTTGGAGCTCCCCCTCATGTTTCCAACGACCGCGACCCCGCAGATGTCCTCGTTGTTGGCCTGCTCGCTCTGGGCGGTGATGATGAGGAACTGGGGCTTGTAACCCAGCGTGATCGAGACCTTCTCGTCGTTGCCGTAGTACATGCCGATGGAATAGGGCAGGTTGCCGGGGCAGTAGGCGCTGCCGGCGGTCTCCTGGGCGGCGTCGGCGGCCTGCTGGGCCCGGTTGGCGGCGGCCATGGCGGCGTCAGCGCTGGCCTGAATCTGGTCCGAGCGCTTGGAGGCGTCGCTGGCGGTCTTCTCCAGCCCGGCCTCCAGATTGCCGCACATGGCGTTGAAGTCGTCCATCATAATCCGGTCGGACTTTTCCCACTGAGGAAGGTGATAATTTTTCGTATAATGCATACTCTGTACTCCTGTCTGTATTTTTTCTGTCCCGGAAAAACCGTTACACATAGGCTGTGTAACGGCCAAAAGTTGCATGGAGCTGTGCAACGTCAAAATCACAAAAAATCAGGGAATCTTCCAGGTGAAGCTGAAAAAATGAAGGGCAAGACAGACCGCTGCGGTTTGCCTTGCCCTTTTGTTCTGTGCAACCCACTATGACACCTTCAAGGGGCGTGTCCGTGGAGAGGATTGCAAACGATCAGTTCTCCCTCCCAAAGTGCCTGTATGCCAATACTCCAATCGGCAGAAAGTATGCACACCACGCAACCAGCGCAGCGGCGCCCCCGCCGCTTGCCCGTCCGTCTGACATACCGGCGAACGCACCGGTCATCGGCATGATAAAACAGCCGAAAAAGAAAAGCCCATGGATCACCAATAGAGCTCTCATCCACTTATCCGCTCGGCTGCCCCCTCGGACGGACAGGCCCAGGAAAAACGTGGAGAGGGCCATCATTCCATACCCCAGCAGATCATAGTTGAACATGAGCCCCCCTCGTTGAAAATCCAGGATACGCTGCGCCTGTTCGTTCAGCCCGCCTAAGCGAACGCTTGTTGTCTGCGCAAAATATACAAGAAAAATCAATACCGCATAGACAACCGCAAACGCCATTCCGGTATTTGCGGCCACACGCCGGCTTTCGTCACTTTCATGGTGCAGTCCTGCCGCCAGCATAAGATACCCAATGGGCAGAAGCATACATACGAAGTATGCGCCAAAGGGAAAGTCGGCGATCAAGCAGACCGCAAAAAGAAATACCGCTGCTGTAACGATCCCTGCGCCGATTCTTGGTATTGTCCTGTTCATTCTGTCCTTCCCCACAAATATGAATTTGCTGGTCCCGTTCATTGTAAAGCAACACCCGCCGAAAAGCAGCCTCCTCCCGGCGGGTATCAACGTTTGCTTCACATATTTGCCTGCTTCATGGACAGCGAAATCCGCTTCTTTTTCTCATCCACCTCCAGCACCGCCACCTTGACCACATCCCCCACCGCCACGGCCTCGGAGGGGTGCTTGAGAAATTTGTCGGTGATCTGGGAGATGTGCACCAGCCCGTCCTGGTGGACGCCGATGTCCACGAACACGCCGAAATCGATGACGTTGCGCACCGTCCCCGTGAGCACCATGCCCGGCCGCAGGTCCTTGATCTCCAGGATATCCGTGCGCAGAACCGGGGGCGGCAGCTCATCCCGGGGGTCCCGGCCCGGCTTCTGCAGCTCCTTAGCCACATCCAGCAGGGTGGGCACGCCCACGCCGCATGCCGCCGCCAGCTGCTCCGCGCCGCAGGCCCGGATGCGCTGGTCCAGATCCCCCAATCCGCCGCTGGAGACGTCCGCCAGGCTGTACCGGGTCAGCTCCAGCAGCCGCTCCGCCGCGGCGTAGCTCTCCGGGTGGACGGCGGTGTTGTCCAGCACGGCTCCGCTCTCCGGTACCCGCAGGAAGCCGGCGCACTGCTCAAAGGCCTTGGGACCCAGCTTGGGCACCTTCAGAATCTGTTTCCGGGAGGTAAAGGGGCCGTTCTCCTCCCGGTATTTCACCACATTTTTGGCCGTGGCGGCGGTCAGCCCCGCCACCCGCTGGAGCAGAGAGGGGGAGGCGGTGTTCACATCCACCCCCACGGAGTTGACGCAATCCTCCACCACGCTGCCCAGGGCCTCGTCCAGCCGCTTGGGGGGCATGTCGTGCTGGTACTGGCCCACGCCGATGGCCTTGGGGTCGATCTTCACCAGCTCTGCCAGGGGGTCCTGGAGCCGCCGGGCGATGGACACGGCGGAGCGGAGGTTCACGTCATACTGGGGGAACTCCTCCGCCGCCAGCTTGGAGGCGGAGTACACCGAGGCCCCGGCCTCGCTGACGATCATATAGCTGACCCCGCCCCCTACCGCCCGGATAAGCTCCACGGTCATCTGCTCGGTCTCCCGGGAGGCGGTGCCGTTGCCGATGGCGATATGGGCCACGCCGTGGCGGCGGATGAGGGCGGAGAGGGTCTCGATGCAGGCCTTCTTCTGCCGCTCGCCGTGGGTGGGGTAGACCACCGCAGTGTCCAGCACCTTGCCGGTGCCGTCCACCACCGCCACCTTGCACCCCATACGGTAGCCGGGGTCCAGGCCCATGGTGACCCGGCCCTTTACCGGCGGCTGCATCAGCAAGGGCCGCAGGTTCAGGGCGAAATTGTGAATGGCCCCCTCGCTGGCCTCGTCGGTGAGATGTGCCCGCATCTCCCGCTCCAGGGAGGGGTAGAGGAGCCGGTCATAGGCGTCCTCCGCGGCGGCCCGGACAAAGGCCATGGCCCTCGACCCCGGCCGCACCACCGCCCGGCGGAGCAGCACCAGGGCCGCCTCCCGGTCGGTGACCACGGCCGCCCTCAAAAAGCCCTCCCGCTCCCCCCGGTTGATCGCCAGGATCTGGTAGCCCTGGAGCCGGGGGACGGACTGGGTGAAGTCGTAGTAGAGCCGGTAGACCGAGTCCTCCTCCCCGGCGGCCCTGGAGGTCAGCTGTCCCCGCTTCAGCATCAGCTCCCGGAGAACCTTGCGGATGGCGGCGTCGTCGGAGATGTCCTCGGCGATGATGTCGCTGGCCCCCTGGAGGGCGTCGGAGGTGGTCTCCACCCCCTTCTCGGGGTCGATGTAGGCCTGGGCAGCCTCCTCCGGGTCCGGGCAGTCGCGCTCCTGGGCGAACAGCAGGGCCGCCAGCGGCTCCAGCCCCTTCTCCCGCGCCGCCGTGGCGCGGGTGCGGCGCTTCTGCTTGTAGGGGCGGTACAGGTCCTCCACCTCCGCCAGGGTGGCGGCGGCGTCGATGGCGGCGGCCAGTGCCTCCGTCAGCTTCCCCTGTCCGTCGACAGCTCCCTTGACCTCCTCCCGCCGCTTCTCCAGATTGCGCAGGTACTGCAGCCGCTCCTCCAGGGCGCGCAGGGCGGTGTCGTCCATGGAGCCGTGGAGCTCCTTGCGGTAGCGGGCGATGAAGGGGATGGTGTTGCCCTCGTCCAGCAGGGCGACGACGTTGGATACGTGCTGCTCGCTCTGATTGAGCTCCCGGGCTAAGATATGGGTAATGGTTTCCATGGGCGTCCTCTCTTACTCGTTGACAATGCCGATCTGGCACATCTTCATGGCCTCCAGGGCGTTTTTGTGGCCCTCGGGGCTCACCCCGGCGCAGCAGGCCGCGTCCACCCGGATGGGCACCTCCGGCAGGAAGGCCTTGAGCACCAGGGCGTTGGAGATCACGCAGATGTCAGTGCACAGCCCCGCCAGCTCGACGGCCTCGATGGACGTCTCCCGGTGCAGCTCCAGCAGCTGCTGGGCCAGGTCCCGGCTGCCGAAGGTGGACTTGGTGAGGTAGAGCACGCTGAGGCTGCGCCCCGCCCGCTCCGTCAGTGCCTCGTGGACTGCGGGGGCCACGCGCCAGCCGGCGGTGCCCTGGATGCAGTGCGCGACCGGCAGGATCCGGCCCTCCTGGGTCTCCAGATAGTCGGCGAAGTGGGTGTCCTGGGTGGCGTAGACCGGGCCGTCCCAGGTCCGGATTTTCTCCGCCACCCGGGGCACGATCTCCACGGCCTCCGGGGTGCCCAGAGCGCCGTCGACGAAATCATTCTGCATATCAATGACAATTAAAATCTTCATAGCGTCTCCCTATTGCTGAAAAAGCTTTTCCACATGGACGTGCTCCGTCTTTCTAAGGAACCGCGTCCCTTCAAAATCCAGCTCCACCACGAAGGGCATCCAGTCGATGATTCGCAGGAAACTGTCGCAGTCATAGCTTGGGTCGTAGCAGCACAGGATCGTGCTGAGGGCGGTGCCATGGGTGCCGATGACCACCGTCCTGTCCCGCTCCGCTGTCAGGATGTCCGTCAGGGCGGCGATGTTCCGCTCCTGGACGGACCGCAGGCACTCCCCGCCGGGCTCGTGCCAGTCGAAATCTGCCCAGCGCTTCCGGAACAGCTCCCGGACGTTGCCGCCGGGGGCGGCCTCCCGCTCCCGCAGGCGCTCGTCGGTGCGGATGGGCAGGCCGAAGTGCTCCGCCGCCTCCCGGATGGTGTCCATACTGCGGCGGTAAGGGCTGCACCAGAAGGCGTCCACAGGCTTGTCCCGGAGGAAGTCCAGGACGATCCGCCGGTCCTCCATGGCCTCGGCGGTGAGCCCCCGTTCCCGGTCGGACCCGCCGCGGTAGTCGGGCTGGGCGTGGCGGACGAAATAGATGGTGGTCATAGGCCGCTCCCTCTAATCGGTAGAAATGAAGTGCTTGATGGGACCGTCCAGGCAATGAATTTCTTCCTTGAGAAACCGGGGATAGATCGTAAGCGCCTGGAGCGCTTCTATCGGCGTCCAGCCAAGGACCACGCTGCCGCTGTCCCTGTCCGGGACAAACACGCCGCTGTCAGGCAGCGCGGCGGCGTCCTCCAGTTCGATCAGGTAGTAAAAAGCGACGGTATGGGTCTGCCTGTCCTTCCACGCCCAAAAGGACTCCTCGCTCCACAGCAGACGCCGGCATCTGATTGATGCGCCGGTCTCCTCCCTGTATTCCCGCGCCAGGCCGTCCTCCAGTGTCTCCCCGATCCGAATATGGCCTCCGGGAAGCGCATAGGCATCGCCGTCCGCGTCCCGCTGCAAAAATATCCTCCCGTCCCTGACCAGGACCCCCGCGGCTCTGAGTCCGACAATATGCGCTCCCGTCTGAAACAGCCAGTCTCCCGCCATCTCCGTTTCTCCTCCGATTACTTATAGTACAGCCGCTGCCGCTCGTACTTGGCCTCGTAGCTCACGTGCATCCCCAGGCGCTTGTAGAGGTTTTCGTCCACGTCGCTGAGCACCACCGTGAAGTGGGCCCCGCAGCCCTTGAGCTTGGGCAGCTGCCTCTGGGCCAGGTCGGCGATGGGGTTCGTGAGGGCGCTGACGCAAAGGGCGATAAGCACCTCGTCGCTGTGGAGCCGGGGGTTCTTGTTGCCCAGGCTGCCGGTCTTCAGCCGGCAGATGGGCTCCAGCACCTGGGTGGAGATGAGATCCAGCTCCTGGTCGATGCCCCCCAGGGCCTTCAGGGCGTTGAGCAGCAGGGAGGCGGAGGCCCCCAGCTGGTCGCTGGTCTTGCCGGTGATGACCCGGCCGCCGGGCAGCACCAGGGCCCCGGCGGGGGCGCCGGTGGCGGCCTCCTTCTCCAGGGACGCGGCCACGGCGGGGAAGATGGCCGGCGTCACGCCGGCGTGCTTCATCAGCAGCTCCAGCTTGTAGACCACCTCCCGGTCCACCGTGCCCCGCAGACAGCCCGTCAGGGCGGCGTAATACCGCCGCAGGATCTCCATGTGGGACGCCTCCCGGCAGACCTCGTCGTCCACGATGCAGCTGCCCACCATGTTGACCCCCATGTCCGTGGGGGACTGGTAGGGGCACTGGCCCAGAATGGACTCGAAGATGGTCCGCAGCACGGGGAACACCTCCACGTCCCGGTTGTAGTTGACGGTGGTGATCCCGTAGGCCTCCAGGTGGAAGGGGTCGATCATGTTCACGTCGTTGAGGTCGGCGGTGGCGGCCTCGTAGGCCAGGTTCACCGGGTGGTCCAGGGGCAGATTCCACACGGGGAAGGTCTCGAACTTGGCGTAGCCCGCCTTCCGGCCCCGGCGGTGCTCGTGGTAGAGCTGGCTGAGGCAGGTCGCCATCTTCCCGCTGCCGGGGCCGGGGGCGGTGACCACCACCAGGGGCCGGCTGGTCTCGATGTAGTCGTTGCGGCCGTAGCCCGCCTCGCTGACAATCAGCTCCACGTTGTGGGGATACCCCGCAATGGGGTAGTGGCGGAAGGTCCGCACCCCCAGGGCGTTCAGGCGCTTCAAAAAGGCGTCCGCCGCCGGCTGGCCGCTGTACTGGGTGACCACCACGCTGCCCACATACAGCTCCATGGCCCGGAACTCGTCGATGAGCCGCAGCACGTCCTCCTCGTAGGGGATACCCAGATCCCCCCGGACCTTGTTCTTCTCGATGTCCCCGGCGCAGATGGCCACCACGATCTCCACGTCGTCCTTCAGCTGCTGGAGCATGCGCACCTTGCTGTCCGGCTCGAACCCCGGCAGCACCCTGGCGGCGTGGTAGTCGTCGAAGAGCTTCCCGCCGAACTCCAGGTACAGCTTGCCTCCAAACTGCCCGATCCGCTCCCGTATATGGGCGGACTGGGTTTCGATATACCTCCGGTTGTCGTACCCGACCTTCACCATAGCTTACTCTCTCCCTCTTGTAGTTTGCGCCCCTGTCACCAGGGCCGGTTCAGCTCCGTTCTCTCGCACACACGCCCGATCTCCCGCTGGAGGCTCTTCAGATCATCAAAGGTCTCCGGCCGCTTGCCGGGGTCCCGCAGCAGGGCGGAGGGGTGGTAGAGGGCCGTCATGCGCATGCCGTCCACATCAAACCACACGCCGTGATCCTTAGTGATGCGGAACTTGGGGTCGATTAGGCGCATGGCGGCGATGCGGCCCAGGCACACCAGAATTTTGGGGCGGATCAGCGCCATCTGGCGGCGCAGATAGCCGATGCAGGCGTCCTGCTCCACGTTCATGGGATCCCGGTTGTTGGGCGGGCGGCATTTGACGATATTGGCGATGTAGACCTTGGTCCGGTCCAGGCCGATGATGGCCAGCATGTCGTCCAGCAGCATGCCGGCCTTGCCCACAAAGGGGATGCCCTGCTGGTCCTCGTTGGCGCCGGGGCCCTCGCCCACCAGAAGTATTTCGGCCTGGGGGTTCCCCACGCCGAAAACCACATGACGCCGGGTCTGGCTCAGAGCGCACTCACGGCAGTCCATGCACTCCCTGGTCAGGCTCTCCCAGTTGTCCTGCACAACGTCACCTCCTGTATATTCGCGGCGGGAGCGGGGATGCTAGGGAAACACTGCATCAATCCCGTACACAGAAAGGAGCCCTTCCATGTCCCGCTGGTTTCTGATGTTTTTCTTCTACAGCCTGGCCGGCTGCGGGCTGGAGAAGCTGTACGCCCACGCCATCCGCTCCCCCCGGCGCACCCGCAAGTGCTTTCTGCTGCTGCCCCTGTGCCCGGTATACGGGCTGGCCATGGTCTGCGTGCTGGCCCTGGCCCCGGCGGAGGGGGGGCTTGTCCCCCTGGCGGTGCTGGGCGGGGCGGTGTGCACCGGCGTGGAGTACGCGGTGCACCTCTTCTACGAGCGGGCGCTGGGGGTTCGCTTCTGGGACTACAGCCAGCTGCCGGGGCACATCCGGGGGAGAATCTGCCCCCGGTTTGCCGTGATCTGGGGGGTGCTGTCCGCGGCGGCGGTCCGCCTTGTGCAGCCGGCCCTGGAGGTCCTGGCCGCCCAGGTCCCGCCCTGGCTCACGTTCCTGCTGTGGGTGGTGCTGGCGGCGGACAGCGTATTCACCTGGGCCCTGCTGGCCCGGCGCCACGACACAAATCTGCTGGCGCTGCGGGCGGCCTTCGGTCAGACCCGGGCCTCCAGCCAGTCCAGCACGTCCTTGTAGACATACTGCCGGCTGGCCTCGTTGAGAATCTCATGGCGCAGCCCGTGGTAGAGCTTGATGCGCAGATCCCGTACGCCGGCCTTTTGGAAGCAGTCGTGGGCCTTTCGCACACCCCTGCCCATGTCGCCCACCGGGTCCTGGTCGCCGGCGATGAAAAAGACCGGCAGATCCTTGTCCATCTTGTTGATGTTGGACTGCTTGGTGAGGTAGCCCAGCCCCTCCAACATGTCCCGGAAGAGCCCCAGGGTGGCGTCCCCGCCGCACAGGGGGTCGGCGATGTAGGCGTCCACGTTGGCCTCGCTGGCCGAGATCCAGTCCACCCTGGTGCGGGCGGGGGCGAAGTGCTTGTTGTAGGCGCCGAAGGCCAGGTCGTCGGCCTTGGCGCTGAAGGCCTTTTTGCCCAGGCGTTTGATCTCTTTGTCGGCGATGAGCCGGCCGCCGGCGATGACCACCGGTGACTGGTGGCCGGTGCCGCACAGGATGCAGCCGTCCAGCCGGCCGGGGTAGCGGATCAGATGGGTCCGGGACAGGAAAGAGCCCATGGAGTGGCCGAAAAGGAAGTAGGGTTTGCCGGCAAAGACCTTGGCGGTGCGGCGGCGCAGCTCCTCCATGTCGTCCACCACGTGCCACCAGCCCTCCTCCTCTCCCAGGTAGACCATGGGGCTGTTTTCAATCAGGGACTGTCCGTGGCCCAGGTGGTCGTTGGCCACCACCACGAAGCCATGGCTGCACAGATACTGGGCGAAGGGTGCGTAGCGCGCGCCGTACTCGGCCACGCCGTGGGCGATCTGAACCACGCCCGCGATGCTGCGGCCGGACGGCGTCCATTGGTTGACATGGATCAGGGTTTTGCCGTCGCTGGACGGGAAGAAATATTCCGATATAATCGCCATATACAGCTCCTCCGCAATTCTCTGATTTGACATATTGTTTCTATTGTACCACACCGCCAGGAAAAAGCATAGGGACAAATTGGGAGAAATTTTTCAGATGAGGCCACTAAAATTAGATTGCAGGTCCCCAAGAGGGGACAGGCAATCTAATTTTTTTATGCCTGGGGAGGTGATGGGATGGCCGGTTACGCTTTCCGCACATTTGATGAACGGAAGAAGATAGAAGATTTATGGGAGGCTGGCACGCCCGCAAAGGACATTGCCACGAAGCTGAACATATCCGCTTCTGCGCTCTATACGGAACTGCGCCGGGGCCAGGACGGAACCAGACTTCCCGACCAGCGCCGCCGCTACAATGCAGACTTGGCCCAACTTAGGGTACAGCAGAGCCTCGAACGGCGGGACGCAAGGCAGCGAAAGGAGCGGGAGAGCATGAGCAACTTTGAGAAGATTACAGCAACGCCGGAAGCGCTGGGCGCGTTCTTGGCGTCCTTGCCCGTAGCAACCGGGCCGTGGGATAAAAGTTTTGTTACCATTATCCTGGGTCTCCTTTGCAGTAGGTGTGTTTTGTCATCTCAGAATTCTACTAACTTTGGAGCCCTAGGGGAAGTGGTGTTTTCACCGCTTCCCGTTCCTTTTGCCAACGATTATTTTACACTAACTTGGTGAAATTGCCAGTGCCCGGCTCCATCAACATGAAAGGTAAAGGGGACAAATTTTCTGCCCCGGTCCTCTTGACAAATCCCGCCCGTCCGCTACAATAAAGCGGACGGGCCGCGCCCGGCAAAATCTAAGAAATTAAGGTACGGAGAAATGGAAAAAATAACGGCCTTCCTCCGGCGGAAGAACATTGTCCTGTCCGCCAAGCGCTACGGCATCGACGCCCTGGGGGCCATGGCCCAGGGCCTGTTCTGCTCCCTGCTCATCGGCACCATCGTCAAGACCCTGGGAGAGCAGGCGGGGCTCCCCTTCCTGGTGGACGTGGGCAATTACGCCTCCGCCATGAGCGGCTCGGCTATGGCCGTGGCCATCGGCTGCGCCCTCCAGGCGCCCCCCCTGGTGCTCTTCTCCCTGGCCACGGTGGGCTATGCCGCCAACGCCCTGGGCTCCACCAGCCTCATCCCTAACCAATCCGGGGCCGGCGGCCCCCTGGCGGTGCTGTTCATCGCCGTCATCGCCGCCGAGCTGGGCAAGGCGGTGAGCAAGGAGACCAAGATTGACATCCTGGTGACCCCCCTGGTGACCATTCTGGCGGGGGTAGGTCTGTCCGCTTGGTGGGCCCCGGCCATCGGCACCGCCGCCACGGCGGTGGGCAACATCATCATGTGGGCCACCGAGCTCCAGCCCTTCCTCATGGGCATCGTGGTCAGCGTGGTCATCGGCATGGCCCTGACCCTGCCCATCTCCTCGGCGGCCATCTGCGCGGCCTTCGGCCTCACAGGTCTGGCCGGCGGCGCGGCGGTGGCGGGGTGCTGCGCCAACATGGTGGGCTTCGCCGTCCTCTCCTTCCGGGAGAACAGCTGGGGCGGCCTGGTGAGCCAGGGGCTGGGCACCTCCATGCTCCAGATGGGCAACATCGTGAAGAACCCCCGCATCTGGCTGCCGGCCATCCTCACCTCCGCCATCACCGGCCCCCTGTCCACGTGCCTGTTCCACCTGGAGATGAACGGCGCGCCGGTGTCCGCAGGCATGGGCACCTGCGGCCTGGTGGGGCAGATCGGCGTGTGGACCGGCTGGCTGGCCCCCAGCGAGCGGGCCGTGGCCAACGGCGCCGCCGCCATCGTGCCGGGGGCCATGGACTGGCTGGGGCTGCTGCTCATCTCCTTCGTCCTGCCCGCCGTGCTGTGCTGGGCCTTCGGGCTGCTGCTGCGGAGAATCGGCTGGATCAAGGTGGGGGATCTGACCCTGGAGTGACGGCTGAAGGCTGAACGTGATTCGCGCTGGCGGTATGCTTGGTTCGTGACAAAGCGGGATTTACATACACCGGCAAGTGGAAAGAAGTGATGGAATGAAGTACCAGGTCAAATACTTCGTAGATATTGCAGTGTTGATTTTCCTGTATGCGTTCGTCTTTTTCAGGAGGTGGCGGTCCCAGGGCAGAGACCGCCTGCTTGTCAACACCCTTATGTATGCATACCTCTCTCTGGTACTCTATTTTACCATGATGCCGGTGGTCGCATCTATCCCGTTTATGCTGGATCACCCCTATAAGCCCATGAATCTGGTGCCGTTTATTGACGTTTCTCTGGGGAGAGGGGACTTTTTCAGGCAGGTCCTTTTGAATGTTATCATGACCATGCCCTTCGGGTTCCTGTTTCCACTGACCCGGGACAGGAGGGCCAGATTCGGCGCGACAGTTTTTTCCTGCTTTTTGTTGAGCCTGGGCATCGAGCTGTTACAGCCCTTCTTTGACCGCTCCTCGGACGTCACGGATCTAATTACGAATGTGACCGGCGGAGCGTTGGGCTATGGACTTTATGCGCTCTTTAAGCCGGTGACCTTTTGGGCCTTGGCGCGTTTGAAAACCAGATGACAGGCTGCTGCGGTAAACTGGAATCGTATCAGGTCTCCTTCCGCGCCGCCGGTGCGGCGGCGTAGCCGTCCCAGGCGAAGAGGGCCTCACGGCTCTCGTCCGCAGCCATGCGGGCTATGCGGCAGAGATGCAAATAGTGGTCGCCAGCCTCCACGGTCCGCTCCAGGGACACCGCGAAGCTCACCCGGCTGTCCTCCGGGAAGGGGACGCCCTCCTCCAGGCGCTGGAGGGGGACAGGGGTCTCCTTCATCTTGTCCGTCCCTCTGCCGCTGGCGGAGCCGCAGGCTATGACCGCCTTCTCCAGGCTGACCCCCGGCGCGGCCAGCACGGCCCGGCCCGTCCGGCGGAGGTTCTCCCCGGAGCAGACTGCCCGGCCCATGGCGAAGGCCAGCATGGGGGGCTGGAAGGAGGCATCCATGAAGAAGGACACAGGGGCCATGTTCACGCTGCCGTCCTCCTTCTCGGTGCAGACCAGCACGAGGGGATCGGGGTAGGTGAGGGCCGCCGCCTAGTCGATGGTGATGTCTTTCATACTGTGATCGTCCTTTCTGAATCAAGCACCATGCTGACTACCTCTCTGCGGGAGCTGGAGCGGGATGGGCTGGTGTCCCGGGTGCAGTTCAACGAAATTCCGCCCCGCGTGGAGTACTCGCTGACGGAGAAGGGGCGGGCGCTGCTCCCGGTGTTCTATGAGATGACACGCTGGGGGTTTCGGTATATCCCTTGGGGGCGCTTATGCAAAAATGCCGCACTTTCGTGCGGCATTTTTGTCATACATCTCTTTTTCAACACATTTTGGTCCGAGTAGTGCGACTCGAACGCACGATCTCCACATCCCAAATGTGGCGCGGTACCAGCTCCGCTATACCCGGAAATTCATTGCCCTGTATCATACCACAGCAGCCCCGCAAAAGCAAGCCCTCTGTTCTCCTATTATACACATTTTTTCCCCGCCTGTCAAATGTTCAAAGATTCTTGATGACATTTCCTCTCCGAAGGAGTACAATGTACCCATCACACGATGGGAGGAATTTCCTTTGAGAAAGCTGAATGAAGCTATCGACCGCTTCTGCGCGCTGCACCCCCGGCTGGGGGTCCCCGGCCTGATGCGCTGGATCGTGGCCGCCAACGCCGCCACCTATCTCCTCAGCCAGTTTGACCGCTCCGGCCTTCTGCTCCGCTTCCTGGCCATGGACGCCGCCTCTGTGCTCCGCGGCGAGGTATGGCGGCTGCTCACCTACGTCCTCATCCCCACCAACGGCGGCTTCTGGCTGCTGATCTCCCTGTTTTTCTACTACTGGCTGGGGGAGAGCTTGGAGCGCCTGTGGGGCAGTGCCAAGTTCACGGTCTACTACCTCAGCGGCGCACTGCTGACAAGTCTGTCCGCTCTGCTGATCTATTTCATCGACGGCGTCTCCCTGCCGGTCATGGGGGCGGACTATGTCAACGCGGCCCTGTTTTTCGCCTATGCCCTGACCTACCCCGATGCCATGGTGCGCATCTACTTCATCATCCCCGTCAAGATGAAGTGGCTGGCCATTCTGGAGGGGGTTCTGTACGCCCTCAGCGTCGTCCGCTTCGCCGCCGCCGGCCTGTGGGGCTTCGCCCTGCAGCCGGTCATCGCGCTGCTGAACCTGTTCATCTTCTTCTCCCCGGACTTCTCCCGGCGGGCGGACCAGTTCCGGGCCCGCCGCCGCCCCGAGGCGGTGCAGTTCCGCCGCGCGGTGAAGGAGCAGCAGCGGCAGAAGGGGTACAACCACAAGTGCGAGGTCTGTGGCCGCACGGACACGGAGTTCCCGGACCTCCAGTTCCGCTACTGCTCCAAGTGCACGGGCTACCACTGCTACTGCCAGGACCACATTTTCAACCACATGCACCACACGGAGTGAACCGCTCTAGCTCTCCTGCGCCCATGCCTCCCACACCTCCGGGCAGAAGCCCACGGTGACCTCCTTCCCGTTGCGGACGATGGGGGTCAGAAACAGCTGGGGGTTACCGAAGAGCTTATCCTCCGCCGCGTCGGGAGTGATATACGCCATGTATAAGTCCTTGTACGCTTTACATTTCGTATTTACCAGCTGCTGGTAGCTCAGCTTCTGCCGGATGGCGCGGTACTCCCCCAGGGAGAACCCTTTTTTGGGCAGATCGACGTACTGATATTTCACCCGGCGCTCCTTAAACCACCGCTCCGCCTTTTTGGTATCGAAGCACTTGGGGGAACCAAAAATCTGAACATTCATGGCAAAAGACTCCTTTTAAGTAATAAGTAAAATGGGGGGATCATCTATGGACTACACCATCCTATGCCTCCGGGACCGCCCGGAGATGCTGGAGGCCGCCGCGGCGTGGTTTCACGCCAAGTGGGGGATACCCGCGGAGGCCTACCGGGACAGCATGCGGCAGTGTCTGGCGGGGGACGGCCCGGTGCCCCAGTGGTACATGGCCCAGGGCGACGGGGAGCCCACCCCCTCCCGGGTGTACGTGCGCGGGACTGCTGAGGAGGGAGCGCCATGACGGAGGCCATCAGGACCCTGCGGGACTGGACGGCCCGCAGCAATCGCATCGTCTTTTTCGGCGGGGCCGGGGTCAGCACGGAGAGCGGCATCCCTGACTTCCGCAGCACCGGCGGCCTCTACAACCAGGAGTACGCCTACCCTCCGGAGACTATCCTGAGCCACAGCTTCTATGAGGCGAACCCGGAGGAGTTTTTCCGCTTCTACCGCAATAAGATGCTCTACCTGGACGCGCGCCCCAACGCTGCCCACCAAAAGCTGGCGGAGTGGGAGGCGGCCGGGAAGCTGCAGGCGGTCATCACCCAGAACATCGACGGTCTCCACCAGAGGGCGGGGAGCCGGAACGTCCTGGAGCTCCACGGCAGCGTCCTGCGCAACTACTGCGTCAGATGCGGCGCGTTCCACGGCGTGGAGGCGGTGCAAAACAGCGCCGGCGTCCCCCGGTGCCGCTGCGGCGGGATCATCAAGCCCGACGTGGTCCTCTACGAGGAGGGCTTAGACGAGGACGTGCTCTCCCGCTCCGTCGCCGCCATCCGGCAGGCGGAGGTGCTCATCATCGGAGGCACCTCCCTCACCGTCTACCCGGCGGCGGGGCTGGTGCGGTACTACCGCGGGGACAAGCTGGTGGTGATCAACAGGACCGCCCTGGACGGCGCGGGGGCGGATCTGACCATCACCGAGCCCATCGGGTCCGTCATGGCACAGCTGTAATGCTATCATAGCACAATTGCCGCAAAAATCAACAGAAACCAGGCGGAGCGCACTACGCCCGCCTGGTTTTATGTGGTGGAGGCCGTCGCCCTCCGCCGCCTTTTCCCGCTCTTTCACCAACCCTACGCCTTCCCGCCAGGGCCCCTGTACGCCAGCAGCTCTCCCGGCTGACAGTCCAGCACAAAGCACAGCCGGGCCAGGACGTCAAGATCCAGCTTTTCCACCTCGTCCCGATACCACTTATCAACGACCTCAAATCGGACGCCCACTCTCCGGGCCATCTGGTTCCGGTTGATGCCCCTCCTGTCCATCATTTCCCGCAGCCGCAAGCAAACCGCGCCGTATTCCCTCTTCAGCAGAATGCTGCTCTCCATAACATATCACCTCAAAGCGATACTATCTTTAACGTACCGTATTGACAATTCGCTTATTAACAGTTACTATAGTTATAGTATCTTTAAAAGGAGGAATATGTATGAGTAACTATCTGCAAAAAATGTACGCGACCCTGGCTGGTCGCGTAGACACATCCATCGGCCATCTTGTCAACACCGCCATGCTGGGTCCCTGCGACAAGGAGCATATTTTGAAAATTGCGGAGGACTTACGCCAGGCCCTGCTGGAAGCGGAGGACCTGTATCTGGATGCGGACGAAGCGCCCTGAAGCGCAAAGCGGTCAAACATGTGGAACTTTCATTGACATATCCACTTAAAAGACATATAATGCAGACATAACAACCTGTGGATAATGGAGGCATATATACTTTTATGAAATCAATTCAATCTGTTTTATGTTTCTTTTTTGCGGCCAGCCTTCTTCTCACCTCTTGTTCAACCTCCAACCACCAGTCCAATGCCAGCGCCGAGCTCTCCATGATCGGTGAAAATGGGGAACACATCCCTGTCGAGCCTGTGGTGACTGACGCGTCCCTGACGGACCGTGCGCTGGAGGTCTCAAGTCAGCTGGAGGCGCAGCCGTACATCGAAACCGCGCTCATCGTATTTTCCCCCAGCCCGGAGGATGAGGCGCAGCTGTGCTTTCAGGCCAATCTGAGGGGCAGCCAGCTGGATGCCCACGCGGATGAGATTTGGTCTATTGCGACCCAGGGACTGGATGCCTTCGATGCCGAGAACTCCGCCATTCTGGATGCCTCCACGGGTCAGCTTCTTCCCCTATCGTAATCTACAAAGAGGTCCCGGAGCTTTTGCTCCGGGACCTCTTTTTCACGAGTCGATGCTTTGCCCTTACAGCAGGCTCTTCGCGTCTAAAGGAGGCGGCGAAAAGAGCCTTTGACGCCCTGGGCGGCAAGCCCATCCCAAAGGTGGCCCAGCTTTCCGAGCAGTACGCCGCTCTGCTGGCGGAGGCGCTGGCGCGGGAGCGCGGCCTGACCGGTCTGCCCACCATCGCCGCAGGTGCGAACGGCAAGCCCTTTTTCCCGGACCGGCCGGACCTGCAGTTCAACCTGAGCCACAGCCACGGCGCCGCCGTCTGCGCGCTGCACCACCTGCCTATAGGCGTTGATGTGGAGCGCCTGCGCCCCGCCCCCCGGCGGCTGTCACGGGGGATGGACGATGGGGATTTTTCCGCTTCCCGCAAAGCAATATTATGTCAACTATTCAATCCACAAATCTTTGTATCAGGATGAATCTGTCACTAATTTGGCAGATTCATCCATTTGTATACGCGCATCATGCAAAATTATGATTCTTCGGTTACTCTGCTACCACCCCGCTACCATGTCCCATTCCCAGCTGCCTCCTGCAATCTCTACCTGCATAACCAATATAATTTACATAAATCTGCCCTCCTGCTACCATCCCTCTGCTGCCAAATCCGCCAACCCTCTGCGCCCCAGCCGTCTCCAGACCTCCTCATTACTGTAGAGGGCAGCAAGGGCGTCGATCTGGGTGTTGTGCGTCCCGGTGAGGGCTGGACGGTTGTGCACGCTACCGCCGATACTCTGCGCCTGGCCCGTAAGGTGTCTAATGCGAAGTCCCTCAGCCGTGCCGCCGCTCCTGCCGCCGCTAACGCGTCCTTCGAGAAGAAGGCCGGTTAGACTGAGGCTGCCCAGGGCAGGGGCATTTGGACGGCCCTTGGGGGGTTCCCCATACAGAAAAACCCGGACTTGACAAAACAAGCCTGGGCAGTGTATACTTATAAACAGATTCGGGGCGCTGCGATAAGCGGTCAGCCCGTATGAACGAGTGGTTATCTAAAAAAGACAACCGTCACCGGGCAGGGTGACGGTTGTCCTTCGTTACGCGGAAGATGAAAATAAATTCATTCCTCTTAAATGTAACGTGTAACGGCATGGCTTCACCCCTTTTCGGAGGATGTGGCCGACTGCCTACCATAGCCCTGCCTCCAGATTACCGCACATGGCATTGAAGTCGTCCATCATAATCCAGTCGGATTTTCCCACTGGGGAAGGTGATAATTTTTCGTATAATGCATACTCTGTACTCCTGTCCGTATTTTCCGTGTCCCGGAAAAACCGTTACACATAGAGTGTGTAATGGCCAAAAGCTGTATAAATTCATACAGCGGCCAAGCGCACAAAAAATTCTGAGGAAATCCGGCAAATTGGGGGAATCCATTCGGCGGTTTCCACAAAAATGGGAGGTCCCATCTTGCTTTTTGTTCGCCGCAGTGCTACAATGTGGCCAGACTTTGTGCATCATGGATCACACACGGCGCGGCCGGGCGCGCCGGACGCGGGATGCTGTCCCGCTTGCAATATGATCGAATGGGGAGACAGCGATGATTCTGATACAGGGCAAGGGCGTCTCCGCCGGCGTGGAGCACGGCCCTATCTACTTTTACCACCGGACGGACGCCGCCGTCGTCAAGCGCCCTGCGCAGGACCTGGAGCAGGAGAAGCGGCGCCTGGCGGAGGCCCAGGAGAAGACCAAGGCCCAGCTGGAGGTTCTGGCGAAGAAGTGCCGGCGGGAGGCCGGCGACAAGTCCGCCGTCCTCTTTGAGACCCACGCCATGTTTGTAGACGATGAGGACTATATGGCCGCCATCATGAGCACCCTGCGGGAGGAGCGCTGCTGCATCGAGTACGCCGTGCAGCAGGCCGGTGTTCAGTTCGCGGAGATGTTCGTCAACATGGATGACGCCTACATGAAGGCCCGGGCCGCAGACGTGCGGGACGTGACCCGGCGTATCCTCAACAACCTCATGGGGATCACCGCCGGCGGCCTCGACGCGGAGGAGGCGGTGATTCTGTGCACCGACGATCTGGCGCCCTCCGAGACCATCCAGCTGGACAAGAGCCGCATCTTGGCCTTCGCCACCCGGAACGGCTCCGGCAACAGCCACGCCGCCATCCTGGCCCGCACCATGGGCATCCCTGCCGTCTGCGGCCTGGGGGAGAGCCTGAAGCCGGAGCACACCGGCCGGCTGGCCTACATAGACGGGGAGACTGGTCAGCTCATCATCGAGCCCGACGAGCTGACCCTCGCCGCCATCAAGGACAAGCATGAGAAGCAGATCGAGACGAAGAAGCTGCTCCAGTCCATGAAGGGGAAGGAGGATGTGACCCTGGATGGCCGGCGGGTCAGCATCTGCTGTAACATCAACACCCCCGAGGATGTGACCGCCGTCCAGGCCAACGACGGTCGGGGCATCGGCCTATTCCGCTCCGAGTTTCTCTATCTGGCCGCCAAGGACTACCCCACCGAGGAGGAGCAGTTCCAGGCCTACAGGGCCGTGGCCGCCGCCATGGGCGGCAAGCGGGTGATCATCCGCACCCTGGACATCGGCGCGGACAAGCAGGCGGCCTACTTCCGCCTGGCCAGGGAGACGAACCCGGCTATGGGCGTGCGGGCCATCCGCGTCTGCCTGAACCGGCCGGAGGTGTTCCGCACCCAGCTGCGGGCTCTGTACCGGGCCTCCGCCTACGGCAAGGTGGCCATCATGTTCCCCATGATCACCTCCGTGTGGGAGATCAAGGAGTGCCGCCGGGCCTGTGAGAGCGTGATGCAGGAGCTGGCGGAGGAGGGGATTCCCTTCAATCCGGACACGGAGATCGGCATTATGATCGAGACCCCCGCCTCTGTGCTCATCGCCAGGGATCTGGCCAAGCACGTGGATTTCTTCTCGGTGGGCACCAACGATCTGACCCAGTACACCCTGGCCTGCGACCGCCAGTGCAACGACCTGGGCAAGTTCTTCGATCCCCACCACCCCGCCGTCCTGCGGGCCCTGAAGATGGCGGCGGACGCCGCCCACGCCAACGGCATCTGGATCGGCATCTGCGGCGAGCTGGGCGGGGATCTGCGGCTGCTGCCCACCTTCCTGGCCATCGGCATCGACGAGCTGAGCGTATCCCCCTCCAGCGTCCTGCCCCTGCGGGCGGAGCTCCGCCGGAGCATCGCCAAGACCTGCGGCCTGGAGTTGCTGGAGTGCTGAGTGGACAAAAAAGGGGCGGGACACCGCCCCTTTTATGATAGAAAGGCGAATCAGAATGAGCGGACAAATTTTATTTACGGATCTGGACGACACCCTGCTCAACGACCGGAAGGAGGTCACCCCCGGCAGCCGCCGGGCCATCGAGGCGGCCCTGGCCCGGGGGAAGCGGATTGTGGTGGCCTCCGGGCGGCCCCTGTCCAGCGCCCTGATCCAGGCCCGGCGGCTGGAGCTGGCGGGGCCGGGGTGCTTTGTCATCGCCTACAACGGGGCGGTGATCTACGACTGCACCCGTGAGGAGGCGGTGTCCCGCCGCCCCATGGCCCGGGAGGATCTGTACGCGGTCTTTGACGAGGCCCGCCGGCGTGGGGCCTACGCCCACACCTATGACCGGGAGCAGGTGGTCATTGAGGAGCGCTGCGACCGGTCGGTGGCCCAGTGGTACTGCGGCCGGACGGACATGACCTTCCGGGTCATCGGGGATGTACGCCGGGACCTGGCGGAGACGCCGGTGAAGACCCTGGTGATCGACCGGGAGGACACCGGGGTCCTGGAGGACATGGAGCGCTGGCTGGGGGAGCGTCTCTCCGGGCGGGTGGACTTCTTCCGCTCCAGCCCCCAGTTTCTGGAGATGGTGACGGCGGGGGTGAACAAGGGCTGGGCGGTGGAGGAGCTGTGCCGCCGCTTGGGCATCCCCATTACCGACGCCGTGGCGGCGGGGGACGAGGCCAACGACATCTCCATGCTCCGGGCCGCCGGCGTGGGGGCGGCCATGTGCAACGGCATACCGGCGGCCAAGGAGGCCGCGGACTACGTCACCCAGCGGGACAACAACCACGACGGCATCGCCGAGGTGATCGAGCGCTTCCTGCTCTGACGCCCAAACGTCTGACCTGGCAGAAAAACAGGACGTACCCGCTTTGGGTACGTCCTGTTCGCATATGGGGAACGCGCCGGGTCAGCCCAGACGCCAGATCTCCTCGTTGTACTGCCGGATGGTCCGGTCGGAAGAGAAGTAGCCGGATTTGGCGATGTTGACCAGCATCTTCCGGGCCCAGGTCTCCCGGCCGCCGTAGGCCCGCAGGGCCTGGTTCTTCACGGCGATATACTCCTCCAGATCCAGCAGGGCCATGAACCAGTCCTTGCCCTTCATGTCCCGCCACAGGGCCGCCAGGCACAGGGGATCGCCGATGCGCAGCAGTTCCCCGGACAAAAGGAAATCCACCAGCCGCTCCACCTTGGGGGAGTGGTAGTAATCCAGGGCCCGGTAACGCTGTCCGCCCTTGTCGTCGTACATGCGGATGACCTGGTCGCTGGGGGTGCCGAAGGTGTAGATGTTCCCCGGCCCTACCAGCTGGGCGATCTCCACGTTGGCCCCGTCCAGGGTGCCCAGGGTTACCGCGCCGTTGGCCATCAGCTTCATGTTGCCGGTGCCGCTGGCCTCCTTGGAGGCCAGGGAGATCTGCTCGGAGATGTCCGCGGCGGGGATCAGCCGCTCCGCCCAGGTGACGTTGTAGTTCTCCACCATGGCCACCCGGAGCCAGGGGCGCACCTCCGGGTCGTTCTCAATCAGGGCCTGGAGGCAGAGGATGAGGTGGATGATGTGCTTGGCCATCACATAGGCTGGGGCGGCCTTGGCGCCGAAGAGGACGGTGACGGGCCGCTCCGGGAGGCGGCCGGCCTTGATCTCCAGGTACTGGTGGACGACGTACAGGGCGTTCATCTGCTGGCGCTTGTACTCGTGGAGCCGCTTAATCTGCACGTCGAAGATGGAATTGGGGTCCAGCTCCACCCCCTGGGCCTCTCTGAGAAAGCCGCAGAAGCGCTCCTTGGCGCTCTGCTTCACCGCCAGCAGGCGGCTGAGCACCTGGGCGTCATGGGCGTACCGCTCCAACTCCTCCAGCCGCGCCGGGTCCCTGCGCCAGCCGTCGCCGATGCAGCCGTCGATAAGGCCCGTCAGATCCGGATTGCAGGCCTCCAGCCAGCGGCGGAGGGTGACGCCGTTGGTCTTGCTGTTGAATTTGCCGGGGTAGAGCGCATAGAAGGGCCGCAGCTCCGCGCTCTTGAGAATCTCCGTGTGCAGGGCGGCCACGCCGTTGACGGAAAAGCCGTAGTGGATGTCCATGTGGGCCATGTGGACCAGCTCCTTCTCGTCCAGAATGGCTGTCTGCTCGTCGGGGCAGATCTCCCGGACCCGCCGGTCCAGCTCCCGGATGATGGGCGCCAGCAGGGGGGCGACCTTCTCGATAAAGGCCAGGGGCCATTTCTCCAGGGCCTCCGCCAGGATGGTGTGGTTGGTGTAGGCGCAGGTTCTGCTGACCTGGTCGATGGCCTGGTCCATGGTCAGCCCCCCCTCGGTGAGCAGGCGGACCAGCTCAGGGATGATCATGGAGGGGTGGGTGTCGTTGATCTGGATGACCACGTGGTCCGCCAGCTCCTCCAGGCCGTAGCCCCGCTCCCTCAGCTCCTGGAGGATCAGCTGGGCCCCGGCGGAGACCATGAAGTACTGCTGGTACACCCGCAGCAGCCGGCCCTCCTCGTCCCCGTCGTCGGGGTAGAGGAAGCTGGTCAGCTGGTGGGCGATGTCCGTCTTGTCAAAGGCAATGCCCTCCTCCGGCGCGCCGGCGGGCTCCTCCACATCGAAGAGGTGCAGGCGGTTGGCGCACCCACTGTATGCCCCGGGGACGGCCACATCCCACAGCACGGCCTTCAGGGGAAGGCCGCCGAAGGGGACTGTGAAGGACTTCCCTGTGGGGATGAGCCAGCTCTCAGGCTCTATCCAGGGGTTGGGGGTCTCCTCCTGCTTGCAGCCGGCAAACTGCTGCCGGAACAGGCCGTAGTGGTAGTTGAGGCCCACGCCGTCCCCCTGAAGGCCCAGGGCGGCGATGGAGTCCAGGAAGCAGGCGGCCAGCCGGCCCAGGCCGCCGTTGCCCAGGGAGGGTTCCGGCTCCAGCTCCTCCAGGTCCCCCAGCTCCCGGCCCATGGAGGCCAGCAGCTCCCGCACCTGCCCGTGGATGCCCAGGGCCAGCAGATTGTTGCTCAGCAGCTTTCCCACCAGAAATTCTGCGGAGAAGTAGTAGAGCTTCCGCTCCCCCGCGGGGGCGGGCCGCTCCTCCGCCAGACGGCGGGTCAGCGCCAGCAGCGCCTGGTAGAGCTGCCGGTCCCCGCAGGCCTCCGGGTCGAGAGCGAAGCGCTCACGGGTGATCTCTGCAAGCTGTTGTTTCAGTTCTGTCATGGCAAAATACGCTCCTGTATGAGAATGAGATGGGGAAAATACTTTGCTCGTTTTTCATAGCGCTGAGGATATAAGCAGTATAACACCCCGGGCGGAGAAAGAAAAGCCCCGAAAAAGAAAAATTGAGGCTTGCCAAACAGCGGCCGATTGTATAAACTGGTCATATGAAGGAAATAGGGGGGCGGCTTATGGTGGAGGAGACGACGAGACGGGGCGCGCGCTTGGAGAACCATCTGGAGTGGATGCTGCTGGCGCTGGCGGGGCTGCTGCTGCTGTGCGCGGTGATCGCCCAGCCCAACGCCTCCCTGCTGACAGGACTGTGGCGGATCCAGACCAGCGAGGCAGGGCTCATCACCGACCCCATGGCCATCGGCGGGGTGGGAGCGGCGCTGCTGAACGCGGCGCTGGTGCTGCTGCTGAGCCTGCTGCTGATCCGGCGGATGAAGCTGCCCATCACCGGGGCGGCCCTGGCGTGCCTGTTTCTGATGGCGGGCTTCGCCCTGCTGGGCAAGAACCTGCTGAACATCACCCCCATCGTCATCGGCGGCTGGCTCCACGCCCTCTACAAGCGGGAGAGCTTCGCCCGCTACGTCTATCTGATCCTGTACGGCACCTGCCTCTCCCCCATGGTCAGCTTTCTGCTGGTCCGGGTGCGCCCCGGCTTCCGGTGGCTGGCCATGAGCCTGTGCGGGCTGGTGATCGGCTTTCTTCTGCCGGCCATCGCCCGGTATACCACCCGCGTCCACCAGGGCTACAACCTGTACAACGTGGGCTTTGCCGCCGGCATCCTGGGCCTGGGCCTAGCCAGCTTCTTCAAGGGGTTCGGCGTGGAGTTCACCTCCCATGACAGCTGGAGCAGGGAGGGGCACCTGCTGCTGTGCGGCCTGATGACCGCCCTGCTGGGGGGGCTGCTGGCGGCGGGGATCCGGCTGGGCTGCCGGAGCTGGGGGGACTACCGGCGGGTTCTGCGCCACTCCGGCCGCGCGGTGGCGGACTTTATCCTGCTGGACGGCCCCGCCCGGACCCTGGTAAACATGGCTTTGGTGGGGGGCGTGGGCTTCGCCTACCTGCTGGCGCTGTACCCTATGGGGGTGCGGCTCAACGGGCCGCTGGTGTGCTGCCTGTTCGCCATGACGGGCTTCGGGGCCTTCGGCAAGCACCCGCGCAACGTCCTGCCGGTGATGGCGGGGGCGGTGATGGCGTCCCTGCTGATGATCCAGGTGCCCATCACCTCCCCCGGCGTGCTGCTGGCGACGCTGCTGTGCACCTGCCTGGCCCCCATCGCGGGGCAGTTCGGGTGGCACTGGGGGGCGGCCGCCGGCTTTGCCCACATGACGATTGTCCAGAACACCGGGTTCCTCCACGGGGGGATGAATCTATACAACAACGGCTTTGCGGCGGGACTGGTCTGCATTTTGATGATCCCCATCATTGAGGCGGTGACGCCGGAGCCCTCAGAGGAGTAACGCATATGAAAAAACGGATGCACATGGCCCGCCGGAGAATGAACCACGTGGTCAGCGAGCTCAATCACGCCATGCTGCTGGCCGGCTGCCGGGAGCTCAACCTGCGCCTCGTCCGGGAGGAGGAGGGTCTGCGCCTGCACATCCGGGGCGGCTTCGCCCCGGAGAACCGGGCCATGGTGGAGCGCATGGCCGCCCTGCTCCAGCCGGCGGTCCGGGACCCGGCCCTGGTGGAGACCTACTGGGAGCTGGCCGGCGAGGACCAGTATACCAGCGACAGCGAGATGTCGCTGGTGGGCCAGATGCTGGACGGGGCCCAGGTGGAGATCGGCCCCGGCGAGGTGCGTATGGAGCTCTACCTGGCGTTTTAGCGAAAAAACAAAACAGGAGATATAGATACCATGGAGTGCATAAAGTGCCAGACCACTATGTTCCAGGCTGAGCTCCACGCAGACGCATATGGAACCCGCGCCTATCTTACCAATAGGAAATAGGGTCTCTTAGCGTCCCAGATGGTCAGCGCCGTCACCTGCTTCGTCTGCCCGCAATGCGGCTATATAGAGCTGCGGGCGGAGGAGCCCGGGAAGCTGAAGCTGGATTGACCGCGCCTCTCCAGCGTTTTCCGCGGGAAGCGCCCGCTGCCCCTTGCGAAAATTCCAAATATATGGTATCCTGATACCGTCAGCCGCCTTGACAATACGGCAGCCAGCGGTAAAATCCGGGCCCCGTGCCCGATCCTGGGAGGTGTGGAGTCCTATGCGCGTATACGCATCTGCGGAGGACTATCTGGAGGCCATTCTGGTCATACAGCGGCGGCAGGGGAGCGTCCGGTCCATCGACGTGGCCAACGAGCTGTGTTTCTCCAAGCCCAGCGTCAGCGTGGCTATGAAGAAGCTGCGGGAGCAGGGCTGCATCGAGATGGATCAGGAGGGCTTCATCCATCTGCTGCCCGCCGGCGCGGAGATTGCCGAGCACATCTACGAGCGCCACCGGACCCTGGCGGACTTTTTTGTCTACCTGGGCGTCAGCGAGGCGGTGGCCTCCGCCGACGCCTGCAAGGTGGAGCACGACCTCAGCGACGAGACGTTCCTGAAAATCAAGGAGCACGTGCGCCGGACCATGGACGGCGTGTCGTAGGCGGGTGGAGAGAAGGGAAATTCCAGCTTTTCCGCCGATGGGTTCCGCCGAAATTCTCCTGTTTGCGGATAAACGGCGGGGGCCTCTTCTCTCAGAAGAGGCCCCCGCCGCTCACAGGACGCGCCGATCAGACGATGTTGACGTCCACCGCGCGCATCTTGCTGCTGTTCTTAGGATCGGGCTCCACGCTGTAGGTAACCTTCTGCCCCTCGTTGAGCGTCCTGTAGCCCGTACCCTGAATGGCGGAGAAGTGGACGAACACATCGCCGCTCCCGTCATCGTTGGAGATAAAGCCGTAGCCCTTCTCCGCGTTGAACCATTTTACAGTGCCAGTATTCATGGAAATGCCTCCTAAAAGTGTATTCAGCCAAGCGAAACAAGAGACCGGCGGGACGGATGCACCCCCAAACCGGACCTTCATTTTGCAGTGACCAATTTGTACATTTTTGAACACACTGTAAGGATACCATTCGCGGGAGAAATTGTCAAGTAAAGATTCCAGCAAATTTGTAAAAAATGGGCTGGCCGCAGCCGGCCGCGCGCATCTCCGCGGAAAAAGAGACATCCTCTCCTTTCCTGACGAATCAAGCAGCCCCGCAGGAACCCTGCGGGGCTGCTCTCATAAGCCGGATCAATACCTGGATGGAATCATCGGATTACTCCGCGTCGGCCAGGGCCTTGGCCTCGGCGATGGCCTTCTCCTGGGCCGCCGGCGGGCACTCCTCGTAGCGCACAAAGTGGAAGGTGAAGGAGCCCCTGGACTGACTCATAGACCGCAGGTCGATGGCGTAGGTCATCATCTCCGCCTCGGGGACCTCGGCCTCCACCATCTGATCGCCATTGCCGGTGGGGTTCATGCCCATCACCCGGCCCCGGCGCTTGTTCAGATCGCCGATGATGTCGCCCATGTAGCTGTCGGGGATGGTGACCTTCAGCTCGCCGATGGGCTCCAGCAGCACGGGGGAAGCCTCGGGCAGGGCGGCCTTGTAGGCCAACTGGGCGGCGGTCTTGAAGGCAATTTCGGAGGAGTCCACGGGGTGATAGGAGCCGTCCACCAGCGTGGCCTTCAAAAACACCATGGGGTAGCCCGCCAGCACGCCGTGGGTGCAGGCCTCCCGAAGGCCCTTTTCAACGGCGGGGAAGAAGTTCTTGGGCACGCTGCCGCCGAAGACCTCCTCGGCGAAGATCATCTCCTCGCTCTCATCCTGGGGCTCAAAGACGATATGCACGTCGCCGAACTGGCCGCTGCCGCCGGTCTGCTTCTTATGGCGGCCCTGCTTGCGCACCTGCTTGCGGATCTTCTCCCGGTAGGCCACGCGGGGGGTGTCCAGCTCCGCCTCCACGCCGAAGCGGCTCTTGAGCTTGCTGACCAGCACGTCGATCTGGATGTCGCCCGCGCCGGAGACCACCACCTGGTGGGTCTCGGCGTTGTTGACTACGGTAAACGTGGGGTCCTCCTCGTTGAGGCGGATGAGGCCGCTGCCCACCTTCTCGTCCTGGCCTCTGGTCTTGGGGGCGATGGCCCGGGAGTAGCAGGGCTCGGCGAAGGGGGTGGGCGCCAGCTTCACCACCCGCTTGGGGTCGCACAGGGTGTCGCCGGTCTTCAGACGGTCCATCTTGGCGATGGCGCCGATGTCGCCGCAGGCGATCTCCTTGACCTCCTCGTTCTTCTTGCCCTTAATAGTATACAGCCGGCCCAGCTTCTCGGCCTTGCCGGTGGAGGGATTGTAGAGGGACATGTCGCCGGTGATCTTGCCGGAGACCACCTTGACCAGGGAGTACTTGCCGTACTGGTCAGAGATGGTCTTGAACACGATGGCGGCGGTGGGGCCGTTGGGATCCCGCTTGACCTCCAGAGCCTCCTCGCCGGACTCGTCGGTGCCGGCCTCGGCGGGCATCTCCAGGGGGGCGGGGACCAGGTCCACGATGGTGCTCAGCAGCATCTCGGTGCCCAGGCCGGTCAGGGCGGAGCCGCAGACCACGGGGGCCAGGGTGCCCTCGTGCATGCCCACCTTCAGGCCGGTCATAATCTCCTCCTTGGTGAAGGGCTCGCCGGAGAAGAATTTCTCCATATTCTCCTCGGTGGTCTCGGCTACGGCCTCCATCAGCTGGTCATAGAGCTCGTTGACCACGCCCATCTTGCCCTCGGGGATGGGAATCTCCACCCGGCCGCCCTTCTTGCCCTCGGGCATCTGGTAAGCCTTCTTGTTAAGCACGTCGATGATGCCGATAGTGCGCTTGCCGCCGTCCCAGATGGGGGCCACTACGGGGGCCACGGAGTTGCCGAACTTCTCCCGCAGGGCCTCCAGGGTGGTGGAGAAGTTGGCGTTCTCCTCGTCCTCCTTGGAGATGTAGATGATGCAGGGCTTTTTCTGGTCCTTCAGATACTTCCAGCAGCGCTCCGCGCCCACGCTGAGCCCGTCCTTGGAGGCGCACACCAGCACGCCCACCTCGGCGGCCCGGACGCCGGACTGCATCTCGCCGGCGAAGTCGAAGTTGCCCGGTGTGTCCAGCACGTTGATCTTCACGCCCTTGTAGTTGATGGGGGTCATGGCCAGGGAGATGGAGATCTGACGCTTGATTTCCTCCGGATCGTAATCGCAAACGGTGTTGCCGTCCGCGGGCTTGCCCAGGCGGTCGGTGACGCCGGTGATGTACAGCATGCTCTCCACCAGGGAGGTTTTCCCGCTGCCGCCGTGGCCCAGCAGGCAGATATTGCGAATGTCCATAGAGTTTTGTCTCCTTCCGTTTATCGTGCTCCGTAAAGCGGGCATTTGCCTAACGGATTAATTATAGTACTTTTTCGCTTTTAGCACAACTGGAATTTTCTAATCCGCCGCATTTTAGACGATTCCAACAAAATGTATGCCGCTTTTTTGATGAATCCAGCAACAGGGGCCTCCGGTGTGGCGGGATTCCCGGAGTTCCCCCTGAGATAGGGCGGTCAGACACAAAGGCTGCTGCCGGACGTCTGTCCGGCGGCAGCCTTGTATCGTTCAGCCAATATCTCCCGCGCCTCCGTCCGCCAGGACGTACTCCAGCTGCACGTCGCAGGGTTCCCTTTTGGCCAGGGTCCAGTTGAGCTCCTCCGCCTCTACACAGCCGAAGGCCCGATAGGCGGCGATGGTCTCCCGGGCGGAGTGGGCGGAGATGTAGAGCCTTTCCGCCCCCAGGGCGCGGGCCTCCCGGCAGGCCAGGCGGAACAGCGCCCGCCCGATGCCCCGGCCCCGGAGGGGCTGGGAGACGTGGAGCTCCGCCAGGCCGACATACTGCGCCCGGCTGCCAAACCGCTCCCTGTCCAGGATGGCGAAGCCGGCCAGTTGCCCCCCCGTCCATGCGCCGAAGGCGGGGCTTCCGGCCCGCAGGGCCTCCAGCACCGCCGGTGCGGCCGGCGCGCAGGCGTCCGTGTAGGCGATGGGCAGCAGCACCCACTGCCCGTCCCTCTTCCGCCAGCATGCGGAGACCTCCTGCCGGCTGATGAAGCCGTCCAGAGACGCGAGGGTGAAATTTTCCTCGGACAGCCTGCCGCAGATCACGTCGTTTTCCTTCATCATATGTTGTCCACCGTCCACACCAGCGGCAGCATGGGGGCCGCCCACAGCAGCAGGTACGTCAGCAGCAGGATGGGGGTGAGCACCGCGTAGCTGCCGGTAAAGGTCAAATAGAACCCCAGCAGGGCCCCGGCGATGCTGCTAAAGATGGAGATCAGATTCCCAACCCGTACCGTCTGGCACAGCCGCCGGCTCCCGGCGGCCAGGGACACGAAGGGCAGCAGCCCCTCCCGGTACAGCAGGCCGCTGGGCCCCTCCGCCTCCCGCTCCGGGTCGCTGAGGGCCAGCCGGTCGCTGAGCTCCAGGCACTCCGCGCCAAAATCCGCGCCGAAGCGGGCCCGGAGCAGCTTGGGGGAGATCAGGCCGTCCCTGGTGGCCAAGGTGAGCAGCAGCCCGTTGCGCCGCATGGTCCGCAGGGCCAGCTCCACCGTGTCGGCGGCGGTGTACTTGATGCCGAACATGGCCGTCAGCTCCCCGTCCACCGCCAGGCATACCGCCGTCCTGGAGGGCAGCTTGGCGGGCAGGCGCACCGCCTTGCGGCGCATGAACGCCGGCGGACCCACTAGAACCGTCTCCCCGTGGATCATGCCGCTCAACCCGCCGTCCTCGTGGATGTGGAAGTGCTCCAGGGGCTGGCGGGCGATCTGGCCGCTCTGGCACACGTTGTCGAACACCCGGCCCAGCAGGCCGCCGCCCTGGGCCGCCAGAGTGGCGGCGTAGGAGATGGCCCGGCTGCGCTCCTCCCCGTAGAGCTTCACCCCGCTCAGGCTGGCGGCCCCCGGCGGGAAGAGGTCGCTGTCGGTCACCACCAGCCGGCGGGACATGGACAGCTCCGCCGCCCCGTACTGGCCGGCCACGGCGGCCCCGGTCCGGGCCAGGCGGGTGGAGAGGCGCCCGAAGGGGACGAAAAACGCCAGGGGGAACACCAGAGACGACGACGCGCACAGCACCACCGACCAGCACCACAGGAAGTCCTGACTCCGCTCCTGCCCCATGGAGGAGAGCACCGCGAACACCAGAGACGCCGCCGCCAGCACCGGCAGCAGCAGCCGCTGCCACTGGGAGGCGGTGTCCTCCATGCAGGCGCGGGTGTAGAATCCCCTGCCGGAGCCGGCCCCCCGGGCCACGCCGTGCTCACAGCACGCCGCCACCTGGCTGGGCGCGCCCATGGCGGCGGTGCGGAAGGTCTCCGCCATACCCCGGTGGAAGCTGCGCAGCGCCCACAGGCACAGAAGGGACAGCACCGCCGCGATGCCCCCCAGGGGGGACGCGTCGCTCCTCTCCGGCAGCAGCATCAGCGTCGCCTCGTCCAGCAGCGTCACCGCCGTGGACAGCAGAGCCGTGGCATGGACGCTCCATGTGCCGGACCGGAAGCCCTCCACCGCCGCCCGGAACACCGGCCAGCACAGGATGCTGGCCAGCACCTGGGGGACCAGCACACACAGGGCCGCGTTGTCCAGGCTGGCGCTGAAAAAGGGCAGGCGGATCTCCATGTACTCCAGCACCCAGGGCAGCCACATCAGCATCACCACCGGCGCGGCCAGCGCCAGCCCCCTGCGGCACTCCCGGAGCCGCCGCTTGTGCCAGACCGCCGCTTCGCCGGGGGACGGCTCGTTCTCCGGCTCGGGCAGGGGCGGGCGGGCGGAGGGCTCCCGGCGCTTTACCGGGCGGCGCTCTTTTTTGCCCCGCAGCTTCTCCAGCCGGCGGCGCAGCCGCTCCTGCCGCCGCTCCTGCTCCTCCTTCACCGCGTCCACGGTGCTGGCCACCACGTCCTCCATGGAGACGGACGGGGGCGGCTCCTCGGCCTCCTTCCGCGCCTGCGTTTCCTCTCGTGCCTCCGGCGGGGGAGAGGGGGCCGCCTCCGGAGCCCTCTCCGCCTTCGCCGGGACGAAAGCGGGGGGCTCCTCGTCCTCCCCGTTGTCCAGGATGAGGTCGTCCTCGCTGAGGAGCTCATCCCAGAACTCCTGGTCCAGCAGCGCCTCCTCGGAGAGGGACTCCTCCGCGTCCCCGGACTCCTCCGCCTCGCGGGGCGGGGGTTCCGGCGGGGCGGGGGCCTCCGGAGCGGTCTCCACCGGCACCTCCGGTTCCTCCGGGAGGGGATCCGCCGCGGGCGTCTCCGCCTCCGGAGCCTCCGCTCCCCCGCCGAACTCCGCCAGAATTTCCTCCAGGCTGAAGCGGTCCACCTCGGACATGTCCACGCCCAGCAGCAGCCGCTGGGTGTCCATCAATGGATCGTGCTGGGGATTGTTATGTTCCTGTTTATCTGTCATAAAAAAGTTCTCTTTCCGTTTGCGCCGCCAGCGCTCAGCGCCGCTGGCGCAGGGCCTCGTACAGCAGCACCGCCGCCGCCGCCGAGGCGTTGAGGGAGGAGATGCGTCCCCGCATGGGGATGCTCACCAGCAAATCGCAGCTCTCCCGGACCAGGCGGCCCATGCCGTCCCCCTCGCTGCCGATGACCACGGCGGCGGGGACGCGCAGGTCGGCCTCATACAGGGGCACGGCCCCCTCGGCGGCGGCGCCGAACACCCACAGGCCCCGCTTTTTCAGATTCTTGAGCAGAGCGGGGATATTGGGCACCCGGGCCACCGGCAGATAGCTCACCGCCCCGGCGCTGGTCTTGGCCACCACAGCGGTGAGCCCGGCGCTGCGGCGCTTGGGGATAATGACCCCGTGAGCCCCGGCGCACTCGGCGGTGCGGATGATGGCCCCCAGGTTGTGGGGGTCCGTGATCTCGTCGCAGACCACCACCAGGGGCGGCTCCCCCCGCCCGGCGGCGGCCTGCAGGATGTCCTCCACCGGCGCGTAGCCGGCGGCGGCGGCCAGGGCGATGACGCCCTGGTGGCTGTGGGTTTCGCTCATGGCGTCCAGCTTGCGCCGGTCCGCCTCCGCCACCACCACGCCGGCCTTTTTCGCCATGGCGATGATGCGGCCCAGGGTGCGGTCGGTCTCGCCCCTGGCCACATACAGCTTGTCGATGGCGGTCCCGGCCCGCAGAGCCTCGGTGACGGCGTTGCGCCCCTCAATCAGGCTCTCCCCCCGGCCGTTGTCCTCGTATTCTCTCATAGACGCTCCTTATTTGCGGCGGCAGTCCGCCTGTGGTCGACTGGTAAGATATGCCTAGTATACCACAAACACCCCGGCCTGCGAAAGGGGTATTCACAGAAATTTCACAGAAAATCCACAGTCAGTCCTTGTGGCGGGTCGGATTTTGTGGTAGGATGCATAGGAGCCGCATATGGGGCGGGGCCGCCGCCCCTATATAAAGGAGATTGTGATGGATAATAATCAGAATAAGAACAGCAATGACAATAAAAACAAGAAAAATATCAACGGCCTGCTGATTCTGGTGGGCTGGGCGGTGGGGCTGACCATCCTGTTCAACTATCTCTCCGCCTACAGCCGACAGGCCAGCACGGCGGCCACCACTCACGAGATCATGTACAGCGAGTTCCTGGAGCTGGTGGAGACGGACAAGGTCACGGAGGTGGTCTTCACCGACGGAAAGCTGGAGATTACCACCGAGGAGGGCTACGTCTACACCGACGAGGCGGGCAACGCCTATGACAAGGACTTCACCCTCTTCACCATGCAGCTGGGCAGTCTGGACCGGGATCTGATCACCCTGCTGAAGGACCACGGCGTGGATTTTACCAACCCCTACGTGCCCCAGATGTCCCCAGTGCTGGAGTTTATGATCGTCTACATCCTGCCCATTATCCTGCTGGTGGGCGCTTTTATGCTGTTTATGAACCTGATGGCCAAGCGGGGCGGGGGCATCGGCGGCATCGGCAGCGTGGGCAAGTCCAACGCCAAGGTGTACATGGAGAAGACCACCGGCGTCACCTTCAGCGACGTGGCCGGTCAGGACGAGGCCAAGGAGTCCCTGGTGGAGATCATCGACTTCCTCCACAACCCCGGCAAGTACACCGCCATCGGGGCCAAGCTTCCCAAGGGCGCGCTGCTGGTGGGCTCCCCCGGCACCGGCAAGACCCTGCTGGCCAAGGCCGTGGCGGGGGAGGCGGGGGTACCCTTTTTCTCCATCTCCGGCTCCGGCTTCGTGGAGATGTTCGTGGGCGTGGGCGCCAGCCGGGTCCGGGACCTCTTCCAGGAGGCGGCCAAGGTGGCCCCCTGCATCATCTTCATCGACGAGATCGACGCCATCGGCAAGACCCGGGACTCCCGCTTCGGCGGCGGCAACGACGAGCGGGAGCAGACCCTCAACCAGCTCCTGGC
>ERZ779631.66-NODE-66-length-37496-cov-7.429396_pt1 | contig 37496 bp, 37 predicted proteins | sample MGYA00514193_ERZ779631 | MGnify/ENA primary metagenome ERZ779631 (study PRJEB29562, sample SAMEA4376710) | mouse gut metagenome | isolation source: Cecum | study: EMG produced TPA metagenomics assembly of the A DSS colitis mouse model was used to assess the microbial...
GAAAGAGTATCGCTGTCGAACGTCCTGACAACTCTGCTGTATACGTCTACAACAAGTTCCGCGAGCTGCTGTATAGCACCCACATCAAGGACGCAGTCAATGCCATTGACCTTCCTCCGGACGGCTATATCGCTTTTGCAGGTGAAACCGGCGACAGTGTGAAAATATTCAAGTAATGCTGTCAAAATCGGTAATGACAATGTTAAGATTGGTTCGTATGTGTGTGGTGTGACGGTTTCTATGGCTCATATTTTAGTTGTTGATGGGAAATTGGAGTGGTACAATTTATTACAGCATACTTTCCGGTCAAAGCACAGATTCTTGATGCTGGTTGTGGAATGGGTCGAGAGGGTTTGCATTGCTTGTGTAAAAACAAGACGGAATAATATAGCGTATAAGGAGGGAATTATGTGCGATAGGGTCAAATTGGCAGTTATAGCGAGAGAACAAGCTGCAAAACCGTACAACGGGAAAGCGAATAATTGTGTGCCCAATATACAGGATATAGTTGCACTATTCTCGAAGTGGTCTGTGGACGAGGCTAATGGTCTTTGGTGTGCTGCATTTGTATATCATTGTGTCATATTAGCGGGATTCAAAATTCCTGTTCGTCCGAAAGAATCCTCTTGTTCTCTTGCGGGTTGCGTGGCTTGGGAAGAGTGGGCGCAAGCAGATAACCGTATTGAATGCCATAGTGGGAATGACGACGTCTTTGAGCCTGCGGCTGGAGATATTGTTCTTTTTGATAGGGTATTCAACAACACGGATCATGACCATATTGGCATTGTACTTGAAGATTATGATGATTATATCATAACTGCAGAGGGAAATGTTGAAAATGTCTCTCGTATTTTAGAACGTAAAAAGGATAGTCATATTCGTGCGTATATTCGTATCCCCGATAATTTTTCGTATTAAGACAACTTCTTGTTGGAGAGGGAGAAACATTTAGACTTTATTTCCGAGAACTCGTGAGGGCAGCAGGACTGTTGATTCAGGTCGTGTGGCGAGGCTGTTTCAAGTTTTGTGTAAATGTCAAAAACTGATATAAGATTTGTGAATAGTTACGAATAGGCAGAGCCAATTTTCCAGTTTCTGCCCATATCTGTGGGACCATCCCAAAAGAAGTAGATGCATTAAGCATCTACTTCTTTTGCTTATATGTTTAAGATGTAACCACTTTCATTTTGGTATCAGCATCTCGGTAATTTAAGAAGATTGTCTGATGGTGTGTCATTAGGTTCAGAACGAACATATTTTTCGTAATTGGAACTTAATGCAGGGACTAAATCCGGATAAGGTGATATATCAACATAAATACTGTTGGGATGGGACTTAAGATGGTCATATACATCAGCCTTTTTGTAATATCTGGGATTGGTACAGTCTTCGATATAAATCTGATCGATCTCTGTTGTTTTGGTTGAATTTGCACAACCGGTTTTCATTTTGATTTTTGTTGCTTTCATTTTTGTTTCTCCTTTTAAAATAATATTGTAATCTATGTAAACAATAATAGAGAAACCGTAACGAATAAATGTTCTGCTTGAGCATAGGAACTAATCTGTGGTACAATGCTTTTGGGAAAGTACATATGTACGCAGGAGACCAGTATTCTATTCGTTAGATGCTGGTTTCTTTTTTATTGGAATTTTCTGTTCCTATACTCAATATATCACTATTCAAAATAAATGTCAATAAAATATTTGTCCCAATATTGACAAAAATGTCCCAAGGTATTACAGTATGTATAAGAAAGAAAATTAGAGGTGGAGCATATGAAAAAGAAGAGCGTTATTAATTTAATAAAATATTATGCGGAGAACAATGATGCTGGTTTTCGAAGTGAAGCTTATGAAATAGCAAGATATTTTGATCAGGCAGGGGACTATCAGCTGGCCGAATATATTATGGCTTTGATGTCAAATGCCAATACATTTATTCCACAAATGAGCGAGAATGAATCTGCTATGTTTGAAAAAGTTGAAAAGATGTGTGATCCTTTATGGTTGCCGGATGACATCACCCAGGATTTATTAGGAATTGTGCATGCGGTAGCACATAATGCAGGAATAAATAAATTTTTATTTCAGGGAGCACCGGGAACAGGTAAGACAGAAGCTGTTAAACAGTTGGCGCGAATTTTGGAAAGAGAAATATATATGGTTGATTTTTCAGCCATCATTGACAGCAAAATGGGTCAAACACAGAAGAATATGTCGGAACTATTTAAGGAGATAAACAGTTTTGTTCATCCAGAAAAAGTCATAGTACTGTTTGATGAGATAGATGCCGTTGCATTAGATAGAACAAATGCCAATGATTTGCGTGAGATGGGACGAGCAACATCTTCATTACTTAAGAGTATAGATCGTATGGATGAAAGAATAGTGTTGGTGGCAACTACAAACCTGTACGAACACTTTGATAAAGCATTGATTAGACGTTTTGATACAGTTATTGATTTCAATAGATATTCTCAAAGTGATTTGATGGATATTTCGGAAGAATATTTGAATAAGTTCCTAATAAAATTTAACTTGGCAAAGAAGGATATAAGGTTATTTAGAAAAATAATGATGTTGCATTCGCCATTACCGTATCCGGGAGATTTGAAGAATTTGATAAAGACAGCAGTAGCATTTAGTAATCCGGATGATGAATTGGACTATTTCCGGAGATTGTATTATACGATTACAGGTGAAAAACCAGAAGATATTAAAAAGTTGCAAGAACAGAATTTCACCATAAGAGAAATGGAAATTTTGAGTAAAATACCGAAGAGTAGTGTTGCCAGAGAATTAAAGGAGATGAGTGAAGATGAATAATATTTTGCAATTAAAAGGTCAATTTCAAAAGAGGAAAGCTCCTAGCGGTTTTGGCCCCACAAATTTGCCAAAAGGGAAAGCTGTCGGTATAGGGCATGTTTTGAAATTGAAAAGTCAGTTACAAGATATTATCGCATTTTGGAATCAAGAAAAAACAATCAATGGAGCTCTAGTTAATGTACATTATAGAAAAGTTGTAGCAAAGAGTAACAGAATTCAACTTTTGCTGTCGGATGGTGGGAAACACCCTAATCAGTCCGTACGAGGCTCAAAATTCTCAGAGGGATATAATGACAAAAATGAATTGGTTCAAAAGCATGTATTTACCTATTTCCTTGCTACAGAATCGTTGCAGAAATCAGTAATGCTTTTGGATAAGTGTGCTACCACTATTCAGAATTTTTATAAAGGAAATATTTCAAGTGATGATACAGAACTTATTAATTCTGGTATATATAATGACAGTTTTATGAGTAAAAGTTCTTTTCTAAAAACACTTGTAGATTGCTATTATGTAGAGGACTTTCGTATAGATCGTGCTCCTAAAATAGCAAGTGAGCAATCTATTGTAACTATATACAAAACGGGTGTTGACACGACAGAGTTGTTAAGCAGATTAGGCATAAATATGATTAATGCCAAAATGATAGATGAAACAACTTTGCGGATGGAAAAAGAAGAGATAGATATTTTATGTGATAAAGCGCCCTATTTGATTGCAATGAGTGTTAAAGATTTTGCAGAGATTGATTATGATATTACAGATAGCGAGGGCTATGAAGAACAATTATTTATTGGAAAGCCTAAAAAGGAGCCGGTTGTAGGAGTTATTGATACCCAATTTGATAAAAGGGTATATTTGGGGGATTGGGTAGAGTATCAGAAATGTATAAGCGATGATATTGACTTACATGCAAAAGATTATTTCCATGGTACTGCTGTAACATCAATTATTGTCGATGGGCCATCATTCAATCCAAATTTGCAAGATAATTGCGGTAATTTCAGAGTTCGTCATTTTGGAGTGGCTACAGCAGGCAGATTTAGTTCGTTTGCAATATTGAAGCAAATTCGTGATATTGTTCGAAAGAACCGTGACATAAAAGTGTGGAATTTATCGTTGGGTTCTGCAATGGAAATTGATGCAAATTTCATATCTCCTGAGGCTGCTGAATTAGACAAAATTCAGTATGAGTATGATGTTATTTTTGTAGTTGCGGGTACAAACAAGAAGAAAAATTCAAATGTTAACAAAATAGGTGCACCGGCGGATTCGCTGAATTCATTGGTGGTGAATGCGGTGGATTTTAGTGGTAAACCCGCATCCTATACTCGAAAAGGGCCAGTATTATCTTTCTTTTATAAGCCGGATGTGTGTTACTATGGTGGAGATGGACCAGATAAAATAGTGGTTTGTGAACCTTTAGGTAAAGCAACTGTAACAGGTACATCTTTTGCAGCACCTTGGATTACTCGTAAAATGGCATATCTTATACATGTTATGGGATTAAGTCGTGAAGTAGCAAAAGCATTAATAATTGATTCTGCAGCAGGATGGGATCGACAAGATACCATAAAGTATGAAAAAGGGTATGGTATTGTACCGAAAAGGATTGAGGATATTTTGTATTCTCAAGAAGACGAAATTAGATTTATTATGTCTGGAAGTATTGATGAGTATGAAGTATATACTTATAATATTCCGGTTCCTCAGGATATGAATGCACATCCTTTCTTTGCAAAGGCCACGCTTGCCTATTTTCCACAAAGCGATCGTAACCAAGGTGTTGACTATACATCAACTGAGATGGATATTCACTTTGGTAGAATTGCGGAGCAGAAAGGAAAAGCAGTAATTAAAGCTATAGATTATAACAAACAAGCAGAAGAAGGTCTCAATACAATCTATGAGGAAGATGCACGTAAATTGTATCGTAAGTGGGATAATGTCAAGCATATTAGTGAAGCATTGAAAGAAAATGGTCGTCCACGCAAGGCATATCAATCGGGTATGTGGGGATTAAGTATTAAAACAAAGGAACGGCTCGATCCGAAAGCTGGTAGAGGGTTGCAGTTTGGAGTTGTTGTGACTTTGAAGGAAATGAATGGAGAAAACAGAATTGATGATTTTGTAAAGATGTGTATGATGAGAGGATGGGTAGTTACCAGACTTGATGTACATACACAAATTGATATTTATGTCAAAGCAGAGGAAGAGGTTACGTTTGAATAAGAGAATTCAAGAGGGGATGGTGGTATAGATGGATGAGTTGGAAGAATATAAAGAATTGTATTATAAAGAGATTGAATATACTGAAAGACTAAATTCCAAGATAAATATGTGTATGACATTTCTAACAATAAGAGGGGCTGTAAAAAATCTTGTGTCTATGGATAAAAAATTTTTTTGATATGAATCAGATATGTAGAAAACTGTTGTCGAATAGGAATAGTTTTATGGTGTCGAATTTCTTTTCTAATAATAGTATTGCCAGTAATTATGGAGCTTGCCGCGAGAACTTAGAACACATCCCAATTGGGACTATCCCAAAGTTTGTGTAAACCTCCAGACTGATGTAAGATAAAACTACACAGTCTGGAGGTATTATTATGGCAAGAAGAAAAGAAAGCCCACAGAAAGCCGCCATGCGGGAAATGATGTCCGTCCTTTTAGAAGGCGTACTGGATCAGGAACTGGATGAAGAGCTTGGCTACTCAAAGTACGACTACAGGAACAAGGAAACCGATAACAGCAGGAACGGCCACTCCACAAAGACCATGCACACCAGTTACGGGGACATGGAAATGGCTGTCCCCCGTGACCGCAACGGGGACTATGAGCCGCAGCTCATCAAAAAGTATCAGAACACCGTCACACAGGACATGGAAGAAAAAATCCTCTCCATGTATGCAAAGGGCATGACTACCGGGGATATAGAGTCCCATATGAAAGAACTCTACGACATAGACATCTCCGACAGCGCCATCAGCCGGATTACGGATAAGATTCTCCCCATTGTAAAACGTTCTTATACTTACGCCGGTTATCTCTGATACGTCTTTTACGGTTTTCATTACATCCTCCTTTCGGTTCAATCGTAAACCGTTACGCTACGAGAGAGTCAATACAGAGTTTGAACTTTTTTTGTTATATAATAAATAATTTTTAGCAATATAGGAATAGACTCATAAGAGTTGTAATGAAAAGTAGGAAACAATACACCACTATTTTTCCATTAATGATTATTTATACATGGCGCTGGCATCATGTAATAAGGGTGGAGAAGGAGAAAGATGATATTTTGTCCATTTCAGATTTTATTTCCGAAAGTCCTTTCTCTTAGTGTAACGCACTTTATTAAATTTAGATATTCTCTAAACATTTCACATCTTTCCGTTGTAATTATTCTGAATAGCATAGAAGCAGGTTCGGATTAGTCGGTTAAACACCTGCACCATAGAACGTTTGTAGGAAAAAGCGTCTGACTTAAAGTGTTTGGCGCGTCATTTTGGTAGCAAACTGTTTATGGATATGTTATATTTAGAGTAGCAAATGAAAAGATAAAGCTGATGGGAGCATCTATGCTCAATGCAGATGTATTAAAGTAACGGCTCGGAACCGTGAGGAAAAGGAACTTTTACTGCAAGGGAAAATCATAGATACTCCCGGGCACACCGCCGATTCCATATCTCTTTTACTAAACGACGGCTCTCTGTTCTGCGGTGATGCTGCTATGAACGGTTTGCCGAGTTTGCATAGAATAACCATTTGGGCAGAGGACAAAACGGCTTTTCTGCAATCTTGGGAAACGCTCATTGCTCTTAGACCGGGTTTAATATATCCGGGAGGGAGTAAGGGGCAGCCGGACAACACGGAATGGACAATATATATAAGAAACGCGATGGCGACTCTTTTAATGGAGGGAAAGAAAATGACGGCATTTTTACGGTTAAGAAATATCTAAGTACATGGAACTGTGTTAAATAGTTTTATGTACAAGCAGGACACTGGAAACTATTTGATAAGGGAGAACTTGTAATGATATTTCAAGACAATGTAATCAAAGAATATTTAAAAAATGTTTATTTTATAACCGGAACACCCTGCGGAGGAAAGACGACAATTTCACGTGAGCTGGCTAAACGACATAATTTATTTGTTTATGATGTTGATGAGCAGTTTGAAAATCATCGTAAAATTTCAAATTCTGCTTTTCAACCGTCGATGAACAAAGTCTTTAAGGACGCGGATGAGTTTTTTGGGCGTACTGTAGAAGAGTATAAAGAGTGGTTGATTAATAACACAAGAGAACAGTTAGATTTTGTAGTAGTGGATTTGATTCGTCTTTCACAAAATAAAACGGTATTGTGCGACTGCCATTTGACAGTAGAAGAAGCTGAAAAATACACGGAAGCATCCAGAATTGTATTTTTGATAAAGGAACCATCGAATCTGATTGAGGATTATTGTAATCGTCCTGACCATCAAGGATTTAGTGATTTCATTAACAGTGCATCTGATATTGAGAGAGCAAAGGCCACGTGTAATACAGTCTTAAAAACTCTCAATGAAAAAAGATATCATGATATCAAGAGCAGTAATTATTTGTGGATTGAAAGAACCAAACATAGTAAGGTTGATGAAACTGTAAGAAGAGTAGAGCAACATTTTGGTTTAGTACATAAAGATTTCAGCACGGATATATTAGAGATAAGGAAAGTCGATAAAGATACCGATTGTACGTGAAAGAATTAGATGTTATACAAGGAATACGATAACTTTCAGTTAGACTCAAGAAAATAAAAGACAGGAGGGACAGTCCATGAGACGAAAAATGAGAGCACTATATAAAAACGGAGTCCAGAAAACTTTTGCCCATGCAGAATAGCAGGCATATAGAATTCTGTATGGGCGAATAACACTATATGTTCTGCTGTTTCTGCACTTTATTTATTTGAGAAATCACATTGCATGATGAGGATTTCATTAGCAGGTTATTTAGAACGGATAAATAAGGAGCGGTAGAAATGAAATATATCAATGCAGCAGAAATATTGCCGGAACGATTATTGAAAGAACTTCAGACGTACATCGACGGAGAGGTAGTATATATTCCGAAATCGTCAATGAAAAAGGAATGGGGAGCCGCAAGCGGTTCACGTACATTTTATCAGGAACGAAACAGGGAAATACAAAAGCTTTATAGAGAAGGTTCTTCCATCGATATGCTAATGAAGCGGTATGGTCTGGCATATAGTACCATTAAAAAAATTATATACGGATAATCTAAAGGACGCTTGTCGGGAATGGCAGGCGTCTTTTTGGCGCACGCTAAGAGCGCGTTCCAACGGGTGAATCTATTTATAACTATTCTTGCGCCTTGCGCCTTTGTTCTGCCGTTGCTAAAATGAAAAAAACAACGAGGGAGGCAGGAAGTATGGAAAATATAACAACGAAACAGTTTCAATTATTATCGGACAATCAGGTTGTATGGGAGTTACTGGTGGAGAATTATGCAGAAAACAAAGTGACAGCGCCGTTTTTTGAATATGCGCTCACATCGTCATGGCTGGACAAACGTTATCTTTATTTGAACAGACTCTGGTTTGACGGGGACAAAGCGGTAGGTTTGGTTTTCTATGAAGCGCCTTGCACAGATATCTACTTTTGTCTGCGTCATGGATATGAGAAACTGGCAGATGAGATGATTGAATATGCTAAGCAGTATATGCCGGGAAATGATGAAGAGAAGACGTTAATCCTGCATCCGGAGCAGGAAGCGTTGATAGAAGCAGCAGAGAAGAGAGGGTACAGACAAAAATACGTCAATGAAGAATATGTGATTGATTTCGCATCTGCCAAGCTGAATTATCCGTTGCCGGACGGCTTTCATTTTGTTGACCCCGACAATGCAGATACGGTAAAGCTTGCGGTTTGCATGTGGAAAGGGTTTGACCATGAAGACAAGGGTCCATTTGAGAACTGGGAGGCGGAAGATCCCGGAACAGATTGGAATCCGCAAAAGGCATATCAGGGTGTGATCAGTGATGTCATGGCGCCGCCGCCTCATGCCACTTATGAGTACAATATCATCATTGCGGATGAAAGAGAGGAGTATGTATGCTTTTCCGGAATGTGGTGGGTGCCGGAAAACAAGCTTGCGTATATGGAGCCGCTTTGTACCGTTCCGGAATACCGGCATAAGGGATTAGCGGCGGCTGCGCTTTCCAAGCATTATGCCAAAATGAAAGAACTGGGCGCCGTATGTATGACCGGCGGAGGCAATGACTTTTATCGCAGAATCGGTTACAATCGCAAAGCTTTATCTTATGGCTGGAAAATGTTTGAGGCAGGGGGAAATCAGTAATGAAATATTTAGAGGAAAGAAATCGGAAGATAGTTGACGCCATTATAAATAAAGCAGATATTGTGTGCCCGGGCGCTCTCGCTTTAATAGGAATATACGGTTCTTTTATGACGGGGGAATATAATGAAAAGTCAGATCTGGATTTACTGATTCTGATTAACGACGACAGAGGCTGGCAATTGGGATGCGGTTTTATACAGGATGATCTGCAAGTCGGACATGACATTTATTGTATCACATGGGAACAATTACAGAGTGACGCCGGCTATGAACATCCGAACATTTCCAAGCTTATGGATGCGCAAATTGTTTACTGTGCAGATGAGAAATATAGGGAGCGCCTTAATAAACTGCGGCAGAATGCAAAGGATATTATGACGGCGCCCTTTTCAGAGGAAGATTATGCAAAAGCGGAAATGATGTTAAAAGAGGCGGAGCATCATTATGCAATGACTATGCTCTCAGAGCAGCAGTCTGAAGTGTCAGGTTTGGCAGGCGGGAGCATTTATTATGTAGAGAATGCAATCGCCATGTTAAATAAGCAGTATTTTCATTACGGAACAAAACGTGCTTATGAAGAGTTGAACGCCATGCAGAACAGACCGGACAAACTTTGTGCCATGATAGATGATATCATATCTGCAGATTCGCCGGCATTGGTAAAAGAACATTTGACCCTGCTTATGAAGGAAACAAGAGCCGTATTCCGTCAAGTGCAGGAAACGATTATGGTACAGAAGAAGCCGGTAACGGATGACACACTTACCGGCACTTATGAGGAGATGTATTCGAATTGGCGAAACAAGATGTATGCAGCAGCCGAAAGTGGAAACAGACATCTTGCATTTATGAGTTTGGTAAGCTTCCATGCAATGCTTTTGGATGTTGGCAGTGAAGCGGATATTGACAGATATGACGCCATGGGGATATACGATCCGCGAGATTTGCACAAGACGGCAAGGGCATATGACGACATTTTGACTGAATATCTGAAAGAATACCAAAAGGCGGGCATACAGCCAAAGCATTATGATGACATAGATGCATTTGTGCGCGACTATGAAATGAATCCGCGGGGCGAAGATCAGCCGGAAGAGTGATCGGGCAGCTTAATGAACAATATGTTCCGAGTACGATTGTTACGCAAACCATCATGATGATTCCGGTATATGGCGCCCCGAAATAATCCGTACCGTAATTCATGCCATAGTATATTAGCGGAGCATGGGCCAGTCCCCATAATGCGCCGTTTATGATAACGGCACGTTGGACGGGCAATCTCCTGCACAGCATAGGAAGCATATAGCCCTGCCATCCGATATCTTCTCCGAGAGCGATATACCATATTGGGAATGCGATGGCTGATATTGCATAGACAATGAATCCCATAAGGAACATAGAACCGATCGTCAGTTCGATATCCTGCGGGGCGCCAAATGCACCATATGTTGCGGAAATGTATCTGCCTTGAAAATCTAAATCTTCCGGAAATATCAAAAAGAATAACACTGTGCCCATAAAGATAGCCGCGCCCGGAAGCAGCGCAGAAAATAATAACGCTTTCTTATTCTTGAAAATTTTTGTGCTGAAATTCAGCGGCGTGGTATCTTGCGTCAGTTTTCGCGTGATGAAAACTGACAGCGCGGGTACGCCCATAAATACGACCGGAAAACTGATGACCGCATATACTTTTGTTCTGATTTTCATCATCCTCCTTCTCGTTTAAATTCTCTCCGGATTAAAGTATAAATTCATATGATTCCGAACCATTGCATAAGCTTCTGCTTTGGTCGCTTTGATTAAGCCGGACACAATAAAGCAGGCCAGTCCGTGCGTGTAGATTATGGAGTCCCTGAAAAGGACGTTCACTTTATCAATGGGTAACTTTAATTGTTTTGCAATCTGTGCCACTATGGCAGAGTTTGCCTCGGCAGTTGTTAAAATATCAAAGCCGCCGGCGTGATATCCGCTTTCACCGCTCATATACAGATAGCGGAACAGGTTAGGTTCCTCAAAAGCAATTTCAAGATATCCGATTCCGACATTTGAAAAGGCTGACATGCCTTCCGAAGCAGAAAGCATTTTGGCGTTTGCATAATCCAATGCATATTCGGTAAGCGCGTTGCGGAAATTTTCCATATTTCCGAAATGCCATGAAATTGGCTGTGTGGAACAACCGATTTTCTTTGCCAATGTCTTGATGGTAATCGAAGAATAGCCATCCTGTATCAACATGTCCAAAGCATTTTTTAATATGGTTTCTTTCGGAATTTTAGGACTGCTCGGCATAGTGCCACCCTCTTTTTATAATACTATAAATAAATTTACTGTAAATACATTTATAGTATTGCGTATCAAATTGAAAATGTCAAGATTTTTTCTAAAACATTGTTACCTTTTAGCTGTTCCGATTGTATTATTAGTGAAAAGCTTTTCAAAAGAACAAAGGAGCAGGCTTATGAAACCATCAGTGGAGATGCTAATAGAAAAATATCGGCACAACCTTTATGTTATGGCTTTTAGTGTATGTAAGAACGCACAAGATGCAGAAGATGTTGTTCAGGATACATTCATTCAGTATTGGTCAGTCAGGAAAGAGTTTGAATCAGAACAGCATATACGTGCATGGCTGATGAGAGTGGCGATTAACAAGGCAAAAAACAAGATCAGCACTTTTTTCAGACGAAATTCATTGCCGCTTGAGGATTACATACAGACATTGACTTTTGAGTCAGAGGAATCCTCAGAATTGTTTGAGGCGGTAATGAGTTTACCCGATAAATATCGTATCGTAATCCACTTGTTTTATTACGAGGATTACTCGGTAAATGAAATTGCAGATATATTGAAGCTGACGCAGGGGAATGTGAAAGTCAGGTTGTCACGGGGGAGATTGATGCTTCGAAACACATTGAAGGAGGGCTGGGAATATGACGAATAAAGAAAAATATAAAAAAGCGTTTTCTGCAGTTTATCCATCTGATGAAATTTCTTTGGAGGTAGAAAAGATGAAAAAAATAAAACAGCGACATATCTTTAAAACAATGGCGGCATCCATTGCCGTTTGTGTGATATTTATGACGAGCGCTACGGTTGCATATGCTATGGACGTAGGCGGAATCCAGCGTACGATTCAGTTATGGATTCAAGGGGACGCAACCGATGCGACGCTTCAGTTTAATAATGACGGAACATATAGTATGGAGTATACGGATGTTGACGGGAATGAGAATTTCAGGGCCGGAGGAGGCGTTTCAATTTCACCTGACGGAAGCACAATTCCCGTGACAGAGGAAGAACTCATGGAGCACTTGATGATGCCGGAAGTGGAATATAAAGATGACGGCTCTGTCTGGGTTTATTGGCTCGACCAGAAAATCGATATTACAGATAAATTTGAAAACGGCTTCTGCTATGTAAAACTCGTAAAAGACAAAGAGACTAAGTATGTGACGGTAAAATATCAAAACGGTTATGTAGTAGACAATCATAAATATGCGGATCCGGATAGCTGGGGCTGCGAATAGAATAAAAGGGCTCTCCGGGATTGCGGAAAGCCCTTTTTGTATGAAGGCGCCTTGATTTTGCGCATGGTCAGTCTGCGGTAAAATCGATATCATATCTTGTTCCGTTGGAAAAAAGCACACCATCCGTAAGACGAATGCAAAGAATACATGTGTTTTCGTCATCAAAGTTATTGTGACCGTTATCAATCCATGCACAAAAGGCTTTTCTCAATTTCTCGGCGATCTCTTTGTTTGCAGGTTTGCCGAAATAACCAAGATTGCTTCCGGTTCCATGAGCGGTAAACCAGTCACCGGCAATCGCTACGGCAGGATTCTTTGCAATATGATTCATTTTGTTTGAAAGCGCATAAGTAATTACATAGAAGGCGCCTTCTTCATAAAAGGCGTCTACATTCCGGACATATGGGATGCCGGCATCTATAGTTGCCAATGCAATAATATTATCATGTCCGAACCGTTCATCCATGAGTTTTTTTGTTTCAAAAGTCAGTTTTTTCATCGTGTGGATTCTCCTTTTCCATAAGTGATATGAATGCTGTTCATTTCCGACAAATTGTAATATAATGATTTCGGATGGTTTTATTGTAATTGTTCAGATGCGGAATGTAAACCAAGACAAACGTGCTGGATGTAAACTTCAGAGTGCGAAGAAAGGTAAGGGGAAGAGAAGGATGGTAGATTACAGTATTCAAAATAAAAAGGCATGGGAATATAATGCGTACGAGTTCTGGGTAAAACATGCGGGCACGCCGGCGGACAGAGCAAAAAAGGATTTGGAAAATCCTATAGCAATGTTAAAGAGATATTCTGATTATTTTGAGACATATAGCGGTATTAAAGTAGCGAATATCTGCGGCTCCTGCGGAAAGAAGGCCATTCCTCTGGCTATTTTAGGAGCGGAGGTTACAGTGTTTGATATTTCGGAAGACAACAGAAAGTATGCGCTGGAAGTTGCCGCAGAGGCAAACGTTGATTTGCGCTTTGAAGTGTGCGATATATTGGAAATTGATTTAGAGAAGTACGGAAATTATTTTGACGTAGTATTTATGGAAGGAGGAGTATTGCATTATTTTCATGATATTGATGAGTTTATGAGTATTATGTACTCCTTATTGAAAAACGGCGGCAAAATGATATGCAGCGATTTTCATCCGTTTACAAAAATAGCAGATTTATTAGATTTACAGCAGCCGGCTATGAGCTACTTTTCAACGGACATTTTTGAAGGCGAAATGGCGCATGCCCGTTTTTGCGAAGAGGAGATCCGCAAACTCATGCCTAAGTGCAGTTACAGAAAATATACGGTCAGTGAGATTATCAATGCGGTTATCAAAAACGGGTTTACGATGAGAAAGTTTGATGAACATCCGTCATGGACAAATAATATGGTGCCGGGTGAATTCACTCTGGTAGCGGATAAGCAATAGATGGTATTCAAATGTTGAGTCAGGAATTGTTGGTCGTAAAATATTTTTATTTCAGGGGACAGTAATCGAGAAAGCGTTGAGAAGCAAAAAGTGTATTGACATGCAAAGTAATAATGGTAAAATGGAATTGCCTGAGTTCGGGCAATTCTTTTTTATTTCAGGGTTTATTCAAATATTAATTACCCATTATGAGGTCTTTATGTAGGACGAAAATTATGGTGCCGCGGGCATCATGGTAAATTAAATATATATAAAAATATAGGAGAGGAAGCTATGGAAAAAGGTAAACCAACACAAAGACATGAGAAAGCGGAGGTGGGAAACAGCAGAAAAGAGTTGGGGATATCAGCAATCGGTTCGATTCGCGTCAGAATCATATTTATAGCGTTGATGGCTATTCTGAGTGTAAGCGTAACACAGATTGTTATATTTGGTTCGCTGTCAAGAAAGCAGTTTAAGGACATGGTCATCTGCTATATGGAGGACTTGGCGGATTCTTACCAAAAGACAATGAATATCCGCGTTGCGGAACTGGTAGAAGAGGGAAAACAGCCGGATACGGTTTTCTGGGAAGAGATGGTAGGCGGTTTAGATATTATGGGCATGGAAGGTTCCTATGCATATATTGTAGACCGGAACGGAACGATGTGCTACCATCCTACGGCGGAGAAAATCGGAAGCAGGGTTGAGAACGAGGCTGTGAACGGAGTAGTTACAGGGATAAGCGAAGGCAAGATTCCGAAAGAAACGGTTTCTATCAAATACAAGTATCAGGGAGCACAAAAATATGCCGCGTACAGTGTGACGGAAGACGGTTCTTATATTTTTGTTATAACAGCCGATGAGAACGCGGCATTGAAATCTTCAAATGAGAACATGAAGTCTTCGGATGAGATCGTGTTGATTTCGATTTTCTGGGGCGGAATAACGATGGTTATTTGTATGATTATCGTATTTTTCGTCTGTGATGTCATTGTAAGACCTCTGAAGCATATTGCAGAACTCGCTATGAAGTTTGCAGGGCTTGATTTCAGGGAAGATCCGGGACAGGAGAAGCTCAGCGCTAAGAAGGATGAGATTGGTTCTATAAGCCGCGCCGTAGATACCTTGCGTGGTCATTTGTGCGGAGTCATAAGCCGGATTGAAGGACACAGCGATATCGTTATGCAGACTTCCCATATGCTGAACGAGGATACGGATTTAATCTTCGGATCGGTTAAGCAGGTTGAGCAGGCAGTGCAGGAAATGGCGCGCGGGTCTTCTTCACAAGCGGAAGAAACGCAGCGGGTTATGGAGAATATTGCCTTGATGGGAAGCATGATTGAAGAAAACGATACGGAGATGGATGAATTACATAGAACCGCAGAGGAAATGTATACTTCCAGCGAAGTGGCCGCTACAACCTTAAATACAATGGATACGGTCAACCGGAAAGCGCAGCAGGCGATAGATTTAATCTATGAACAGACCAACACGACTAATGAGTCCGCGGTGAAGATTAAAGCTGCTACAACATTAATTACGTCGATTGCAGAGCAGACGAATCTGCTGTCTTTGAATGCCTCCATCGAAGCGGCCAGAGCGGGCGAGCAGGGTCGCGGCTTCGCCGTCGTGGCAGGGCAGATTCAGAAGCTGGCGGAGGAATCCAACGAATCGGCGAAACAGATCGAAGAGATTATCGCGCATCTCATAGCAGATTCTGAGAAAGCGGTGCAGACAATGGATGAAGTTAAAGTAGTCATGGCGGATCAGAATGAAAATGTCGGGGTGACGAGAGAGCGTTTCTCTGAGATGCATGAAGGCGTCGCGAAGACGATAGAAGGTATCAGAAGTATTGCTGAGAAAATGGAACAAATTGACGAGACTCGAAACAGTGTGGTTGACATTGTACAGAACCTGACAGCACTGTCACAAGAGAATGCAGCCGGAACGCAGGAAGTGTCCGCTTCTGTGGTGGAAGTAGGGGAACATATGTCGCGTATCGCAAAGAATTCAGGAGAATTACGCCAGATAGCGGACGGACTGCAGGCAGAGATGGGAGTCTTTACCATTTGATGTAGAAAAGAGCTGGAAGGCGGATATCAAGAGGTTGTCGTACTAATAGAATTAGTGCGGCAGCCTTTTTATGTGATAAGAAATTGCTGTAATCGTGGTGGGGTTCGAGGAGAATGCGGAGCATTCTCTTAAGCGTCGCCGCCGGGCGACGCTTTTTGCATGTTACCCATCCTATTTTGCAAGGCACATACCCGTCAAAGCAGCTTACGGTCTCAAGTATTGTATGATGCGTATTTTCTGGTAAGATACGGTTACAAGATATATGATTGTAAATCTTGCAATGTTTGATGCTCATGGTGAGCATTTGACTTGGATAAGAAGAGGGGGAAGTATTATGGAGCAATTAAAAGGAATCAAACGATTTGCGCTGCCGGTTACGATGTGGCTGATTTTTGAAACAATAGCCGTTACACTCTGGCTGACGAAGCAGAATCTGTTCTATCTGTTTAACTTTAGTTATATCGGAACGTCGCTGGCGATAGGATTTCTCTTGTTTCAGTTTCAATACAAACATGCGCGCAGGGTTGCGCAGTTTTTGGTCGGAACTTACATGTTTGTTTATCTGGGACTGATTTGCAATGAAAACATGCAGATTGAAGGATTTTGGTACTATTTATTTACAGGGGTCTTTGAGGCGGCGACCATTCATTATGCGGTGGCGAAGATATTCGGGCCGCTTATTTTTGGACGGGGATGGTGTGGGTACGCATGCTGGACAGCGATGATTCTTGACCTGCTCCCATATAAAACGCCGCGGCAGTCTAGGAAAAAGTGGGGGTTTATAAGGTATATTACGTTTGCACTGTCGTTTGTTTTTGTCAGCGCCTTATTTCTTGCACAAGTAAATCATATGGAAAAGATTATGTTCTGGACATTTTTGATTGGCAATTTCGTATACTATGCAGTCGGCGTTATGCTGGCTTTTGCGCTTAAGGATAATCGTGCTTTCTGCAAATACATATGTCCGATTACCGTTTTCTTGAAACCGATGTCCTATTTTTCGCTGATGAGAGTCAAATGTGATAAGAGCAAATGTATCTCCTGTGGTAAGTGCAGGAAGGTTTGTCCGATGGACGTTGACATGACTGATAATTCAAGGAAACGGGAAAACGGTACGGAATGCATCTTATGCTTTGAATGTGTGAAGGCATGTCCGAAAAAGGCGTTATAAATGCAGATCTGATTATTTTTATGCAGAATTATGGAGAGCGGCATGAACAGCATTGAAATCAATGAACTAACAAAAAAATACGGAGACTACACGGCGGTCGATCATATTTCTTTTCAGGTGGCAAGAGGGAGTCTGCTCGGATTCTTAGGGATTAACGGCGCCGGAAAGACGACGGTGATTAATATGTTAGCTACGCTGCTTAAGCCGGATGAGGGCAAGGCGGCGATATGCGGGTATGAACTCGGAAGAGACGACATGGAAATCCGTAAGAAAATAGGAATCGTGTACCAGCAAAACTGCTTGGACGAGCTGTTAAGCGTGCAGGAGAATCTGCTCTGCAGAGGCGTATTGCACGGGATATCAGGCAAGGAAGCGAAGAAACAGTGCGATAAGCTGACGGAAGTTTTGAAGTTAGGCGAGATTCTTAAGAAAAAGTATAAGACCTTATCGGGAGGACAGAAGAGACGATGCGAAATCGCAGCGGCACTGATGCATGCGCCGGAAATACTGTTCTTAGACGAACCGACGACAGGGCTTGATCCGGCGACCAGAATCGATGTGTGGAATATTGTGGAACGGTTGCAGAAAGAGGAGGAAATGACGGTATTTCTGACCACGCATTACATGGAGGAGGCGGCGAAGGCGGATGACATTATTATCATAGACCACGGAAAGATCATCACAGCCGGAACGCCGTTTGAGTTAAAGGAAAGGTACGCCAAGGACAAACTGAAACTCTATTATAAAGAGGAGCATGTCAGCATACCGATTGTTTCGACACTGGACGCATTGCCAATCCTTAAGGAGCACAAGGATGAAATCGAAGGTTTTGAAGTGATTCTTGGCAATATGGATGATGTTTTTGTAAACGCAGTGGGAAGAGAGTTAAACAGCGTGAACGATAGCGCGGAAACGGAGTAGAATATGGAACAGCTTATGATGCTTTCGGGAAGAAATGCAAAAATATACATTAGGGACAGAGGAGCGGTCTTTTTTTCCTTTTTATCGGCGCTCGTCGTAATCTGCCTGATGGTATTTTTCCTTGGAGATATGAACGTTGATGATATTACAAGAATTGTGGGAGCCTTTTCCGAAAAAGAGTACGCGCAAATAAAGGGGGAGGCAAAGCTTCTGGTGCTTGCATGGACGTTCGCGGGCATTCTATCCATCAATGCGGTGACTGTGAGTCTGGCAGTGTACTCGGGTATGATCAAGGACAGGGTAAACGGGAGACTGAACGCAATCTATACGGCGCCTGTCATCCGGTTAAAGATTTCGCTTGGGTATATTGTCTCTGCATGGCTGGTTTCGGTCTTTATGTGTATTGTAACATTGGCGCTTACGGAATTCTACGGAGTGACGCAGGGAATGGCGGCATATACTTTGACAGTCCATATCAAGCTGGTGGCGATGATTATGTTAAATTCTTTCGTATACGCTGCGTTAATGTACCCGTTATCGATGATAGCAAAGACGGAAGGGGCATGGAGCGGTTTCGGAACGGTCATCGGTACGTTGGTGGGATTTCTGGGCGGCATCTATATTCCGATAGGCGCTTTGTCGGACGGGATAGCGGGAGTGATGAAGTGTACGCCCATTATTTACGGAACTTCCATGTTCCGAACAGTTATGACGGAAACCATTCTGGGAGAAATTTTTCAGGGAGTGCCGGAGGATATTGTGGATGAATATCGTAACGCAATGGGCATCCGGCTGACGGTGTCAGGCTACGCGCTAACGCTTCGGGATGAGTGGCTTATCTTGTTTGGTTGTGGTATGATTTTCTTTGTAATAGGAATGTGTATGTTAAAGTATGGAAAAAGAGCGGACAGATGAAAGTGTGAAAGAGCGCGAGAACGTCAGACGGGATTGCAGCAAAGAAGATCCGGGCAATGTGAGGGTATGGGATGAAAATAACAATTGAAACGCCGAAGCCGGGCGAGGAAGACGAGGTCATCATCAGGTGTGCCGAGGTAGACGATAAACTAATGCGCCTTATTTATGCCTTGCGGGAGGATGAGAGACTGACAGGATATCTTGAAGATAAGATTGTAAAGCTTTCGCTGAAGGATATCTACTATTTTGAGGCGGTGGACAATAAGATTTTTGCCTATGTGTCGGAGGAAACTTATGAGATCCACCGCAAATTATATGAGCTGGAGCAGGATTTTGAGCATACGGATTTCCTGCGCATCTCAAAGTCGGCGATTGTAAATACGTCCAAAATCGCTTATGTGAAGCCTATCTTTAACGGGCGATTTGAGGCGAAGCTAAAGAACGGTGAGAAAATCATCATTTCGCGTCAATATGTAGCGGAGCTTAAGAAAAAGATAGGAATATAGGAGGCGGACACCATGAGAATGTTCAGTAACTTTGTAAAATGGTTTCTCTATATTACGACAGGCATACTGGTGATATGCGGAATCAACTATAAGCTGGCAGGCGTTGAGACAGTCACTGTGGACATCTTTCGGAAGATTTTGTTCTGCGGGTTTGTGACGACTTTGGCAACGGTGTTGCTGCTTCCGAAAGAAGAGGACGGAAGGACAAAATCTTGTATCAAGTTTGCGCTGCACTATGTGGTGCTGTGTACGATCATGATTCCGCTTGGCGTCCGGTTCGGATGGATAGAACTTCATCTGACCGGAATCGTGACGATGATGATTGATGTGGGAGGCGTCTATCTTTTATCACTCGGCGCGCATTATTTTATCGACTGTAAGCAGGCTGATGAGATTAACAGGATGTTGAAGGAGAGATATGGTGATTCTGAGCGATAAGCCGCTCTTTGATTAAGCGGAGAAAAGTTTCATTTCCCACCACTTTGAGCATCGGTCCGAAGGAGAGAATTTCAATCAGAAGCTCTGTTTCCGTCTCTTTATTATAGTAGATAAGGCATTCATAGGTATCTTCATTCAGCCTGCGGGTGCTTTTCTCATAATTGGCGAATTGCAGCATCGCCCGTTCTAATGCGTTACGGCGATTTTTGATAAGAACCCGCACGGGTTCCTTGTAGCAGGAGCGTTTATACAGCCGGCTGACGTCCGGGAGTCTGTGAACGGCGATACCGGTTGCCGTCACATCAACGATACGCTGCAGATTCAGAGTGATCACCCGTTTCCTTCCTTGTGCGCGGGACTCTATGGACAGCAGCCTGAAACAGTCGTTTTTCATAGAATATTCCAGACGGCACGGAAGGTACTTGTGATGAATCCGGCGGTGGTGACGCGATTCGTAGACAATATCTACATATTGGCGGTTTTGGATTGCGGACAGAACCGTGCGAAAGTGTTTCCTGTAATCCGGAGCGGCATAGTCGTCCTTATCGGCAAAACGGTCATAGTAGTAGAAATCGTCGGGAGCAAAGAGCGGTTCTACATCTGCGAGAGAGGCGCGGATTCTTGTGATCTCTTCATCATCGAGGAACAGACCGATTTTCTCATCAGACAGGATGGCTTTCAGATAGGATTTCTGTAATCCGGTGAGTGGGACATAGAAATTATCCGACAACCGGGCGTGCAGGACGCCGTCCTTTTTCTCATAAAAGCCCCATCCCTTTTCAGTAAGCTTGGGCAGCAGGTAGAGAATGCTTTCTTCAAAACAGGAATTTTGAATACGGTAGTTTAGTTCCCTTTCCGATATGGAGTTTTTCTGCTCGATTAACGATTTGATTACTTGAAAATAGCAGTTGTATATTTCTGAAAATAATTCGCTCATTTGTTTGATCCTTTGTGTCAGTGCGGTTCGTAATGCTGATAGGCGTTGGAATCTCACATTTTTGCCGCAGTTTTTTCTCCAAAATACATATGGTACATGGTAAGGAAGTCCCTTTGAAACCTTGATGCAAGCTGGGGACAGTCCGAGTCAATGGAAATGATGCGTCCGGTGAAGGTGCGAATCCAAGGAAGCATTTCATTGGCGTCAAATACATCAGTCTCATAAGTGAACGTATCGGGTGCGGTGCGTCGGATGACTCCGCCCTTCCCTTCACGCGCCAGACGTTTTAGGATATGGCTTTCCGACAGCTCGTTGACATGTAGTGTCAGTTTCACATGCTCGGAATGCAGGCGGTTGTTATTTTGGAAAGAGACGCCCCAGGCGGAAGCCTTATTCTTTTCCAGTTTGTCATGAATGCTTTCGTATGCGGGAAAAGGCTCTTTTACCTCCACTGCTTTGACTGCATCCAAGCGGACGTTCGTGAAGCGTTTTGCTTTCGCAAGATACAGGCATAGATATCGTCTTCCGGTGCGGGTGCTGATAAAGATTTTCAGAGGAACGCCCTCGGTCGTAAGCAGGCTGTCTGATTTTGAGCTCTTTATGGTCAGGGAGACGGTTCGTTTCTCATGTATTGCCTGAAGGAGCGGGAGCAGTATTTCATCCTCCAGTGTATGGACGAAGAAACTATGTTTGATCCGGAACAGGTCGTTTTGAAAAGAAGCCGTGTCCATAATCGTATTTCCGATGACGCCTAAAGGCGAAGAAAGCTGGTAGAGCTTTACGGCGTTACTAAGACCGGGATGAGATGAGAACAGTTCTTTTGCGGGAGGAGCAAGACGGTACACAATTTCCCTGCCGTTTTTTACTTTGTGAAGAATGCCTTCCTGCGCGTATTGGTTACATTTGCGCCGGACGATCTGGGAATCAAAGACGACGCCGTATTTAGAGAGGACGCCGTCGGTAATCTCATCAGCGGTCTTTGCCGGAGTTTGCAGCAGAAGATCCAAGATATAGAAGTGCAGCATGATATCGTTGTCAGTGAAACTCTTAGTCTTCCATACCCGGTACAGTGGGTTGGTATCAAGCAGGTTGCTGTCGATGGAAAGGTAGATATTTTTGCTTTTGCCGATGTGCTCCTGTCTGACATAGCCGGAGAGCCAGCTTTCCAGACGACGACGCTCGTTATCATATGTACGGCTGCTCCAGCCGGCAAATTCGTCACGGGTTTTAAAGCCGTACACGAAGAAGTCGCGGACATATTCCCTGCTTTTGGCAAATGATTTGATAAGTTCGTTGAATTCTGACATCGGAGACCTCCTGCATCATGCGATGTTCTATAACGCCATAGTATCACTTCATGCGTTTGCTTCGCAACTTTTTTGAAATGATTCTTTGAGCGGGATGTTATATCATATATCCAGACAGAGGAAGCCAAAGCGGCTTGCGCCGTAAGTAGCTCAGATGGTAGAGCACGAAAAAACAAGTCTTGATAAAGACTTTAACAGCAAACAAGATCACCTTTAGAGTGCGGTGTCGCGGGTTCGAATCCCGTCTTGGGCGCGGCTTGCGGAAGCTTTCGATGTCTGATATCAGCCTTGCCGTGGAAAACGAGTCTTGGTAAAGACTTTCACAGCAATCAAAATATTGGTATATGCAGGTTCAAATCCTGCCCCGGTAAGGCTTTTATAAATCATAGGGAGGGGGAAGAAGCATGAATTTTATGGAAAGATTACATACGATGGTCAATGATTATAAGAAGACGACGGAAAACGGCGCTGTGGGTTATGAGACCACGGGAAAGGCTCTGGTGGACTTGAATTTTGCGGTGGCGTCGCTCAGGAATATGTCTGAGGAGGAGGTTGTCAGAAAATTTATTCCGGTATTTTATGAGGACAGGATCCTTGCGGTAAAGTGGCTGTTTTTCCTGCGCGATGTGAGAGGCGGTATGGGTGAAAGACGTTCGTTTCGCACGATTGCCCGTTATCTGGCGGAGCGTGAGCCGGGCATGATGGGCAGACTGGCAGAGATTGTGGCGGAGTATGGAAGATACGACGATTTATTGTGTTTCTTTGACACGCCGCTTGAGAAGACCGCACTCGCGGTATTGACAAAGCAGCTTCGGGAAGATATGAAGAACCGAGAGAACGCCGGAAAGGTTTCTCTCTGTGCAAAGTGGATGCCGGGTAACAATACCTCATCTAAGGAGTCTGTGAGAAATGCGGCGAAGATACAACAGTTTATGGGAATGACCGCTAAGGAGTATAGGCAAATGCTAGCTTCTCTGCGTGCGTATACCGACGTGACGGAAGTGTACATGAGCGGTAACAGATGGGATGAGCTTGATTATACGCATGTTGCGTCGCGCGCCAATCTTCTGTATCGGAAGGCATTCCTGCATAGAGATGAGGTACGCCGGAAAGAGTATTTACAGCAGGTGAAGGAGAATCAGGCGGTAATACATGCAGGAGTGCTGATGCCGCACGAGATCGTGGCGCAGTATATGGTGCGTAACGGCTGGCGGATGGAGACCGGTGCGGAGGATGCGGCGCTGGAGGCGTTGTGGAAGAACCTTCCGGACACGGTGGCGGAAGCTGGCAACGTGCTCTGCGTGGTGGACGGTTCCGGAAGTATGCTGTGTCCGGTGGGGGATGGCAATGTTACGGCGTTACATGTATCTAATGCGCTGGGAATATACTTTGCGGAGCGTATGAACGGTGTATATCGGAATCAGTTTATTACTTTTTCCGCGAACCCGAAGTATGTGGATCTGTCAAATTGTCAAACGCTGCGGCAGAAGCTGGAACTTGCGTTTTTGAACAATGATTACACTAATACGGATATAGAGGCAACTTTTGAGCTGATTTTGCAGACGGCAGTCAGGAACCGTTTGCAGCAGGAGGAGCTTCCCGGTACGGTTCTCGTCATATCCGATATGGAATTTGATGCGGCTGTAAGGGGGTGCGGCATGGAAACTCTTTTTGAGACGATCGGAAGACGCTTCGCGGGATATGGCTATCGGATGCCGAAGCTGGTGTTCTGGAATGTGAACAGCAGAACGAATGTGATTCCGGTGCGGGAGAATGAAATGGGAGTGGGTCTGGTGAGCGGTTTCTCGGTTCAAGTCTGCCGGATGGTTCTCTCAAATGAGTTAGATCCGTTCAGATGTTTAAAGAAGACGCTGGATGGTGAAAGATACAGAAAGGTGGAGGATAGATTATGTTCGTAATATATGATGATCATACCAAATTTCCGATTAAGACATGGCTGTCCGGTATTGACCGGATGGAGGAGTCTTGTGTGGAACAGGCTTATCATTTGGCAAATCTTCCTTTTCTCCATAAATGGGCGTGTCTGATGCCGGACACCCATACAGGAAAAGGAATGCCTATCGGCGGGGTAATCGCCACGAAGGATGTGATTATTCCGAATGCAGTCGGTGTGGATATCGGGTGTGGGATGGTATTCGTGGCGACAGATATCAAATATGAGGAAATCAGGGAAGTGATGGTGGGAACAGCCTCCATCATGCAGTCCATGATAGGCAGTATCATGCGCACAGTTCCCGTGGGATTTGAGAAGCATAAGCAGAAGCAGGCGTCGGCGGTACTTGATAAGGCGCTTGAGAACATGGATCGGTACGAGGCAAATCCGGAACTTACGCATCTGATTGAGGAAGGATATTTGCAGGTAGGGACGCTCGGAGGCGGTAATCACTTTATTGAATTGCAGGAGGATGAGGAAGGCTGTCTGTGTATCATGATTCATTCAGGCAGCAGACATCTGGGCAAGGAAATCTGCGACTTTTTTCACAATAAGGCAAGGGAACTGAACCGGACATGGTACAGCGAGGTGCCGGATGAGTACAGACTGGCTTTTTTGCCGGTTAATACCATAGAAGGAAAGCAGTACTTAAATTGGATGAATCTTGCGTTGGATTATGCTTTCGAGAACAGAGAGCATATGATGGACGCGGTGTGTGGAATCGTAAAGCAGCATATAGAAAAGTATGCAGGCCGGACGGTATCTTTCACCGACCGGATCAACTGTCATCATAATTATGCGGCTTTGGAGAATCACTACGGCGCCAACGTCTGGGTACACCGGAAGGGTGCAACGAGAGCGAGACGTGGAGAGCGGGCCGTCATACCGGGGGCTATGGGGTCTTACAGCTATGTGGTGGAAGGAAAAGGAAATGAGGAGTCTTTCTGCACTTCGTCACATGGCGCAGGCAGGGCTTATTCACGAACCGGGGCGATGAATATGTTTACCACGGAGCAGGTTATGGTGGATTTGAAAGAGCAGGGTGTGACTCTCGGCAAGCGGAAGAAAAACGATGTGGCTGAGGAATGCAGATTCGCTTATAAAGATATTGACGAAGTGATGCAGCAGCAGGCAGACCTTGTGACGCCGCTCAGGAAGCTTAAGACCGTGGGTGTCGTAAAAGGATAGAATTTGTATTTTTAATATGGTATGATGGACGTATTGAAGAGGTATATTATGAAACTGATTATCACGGATATAGAAGACCCTGCCTTTCTTGTAGAGGGAGAGCATAAGATTATCAAACCGCAACGGAAAAAACACCATTGCATCGGGTGTTTCTTCTGCTGGATTAAGACGCCCTGAAGATGTTTGAATAATGACGGGTATGAAATTACAGGGATTGATATGAGCAGATGTAAAGAGCTGATTTTTGTCAGTCGCTGTTGCTACGGCAGCGTAAGCCCTTTTGTAAAAATGGTGCAGGATAGGGCCATTTCCTATATTCATCCGGATTTTGTGATTCGTAAAGGTGAGATGCATCATAAGCGCAGATATCAAAATGTAATCGAACTTTCCTTATATCTCTATGGCGCAAATATTACGGATGCGGAAAAAGAGACGGCAAGAAGCATTATAGAAGGCAATGCGGATAATTATGACGGTCTGGTGAAGGATGTGCGGTTTTACCAATCTATGAAAGAACTGGAGGGCTTGGTTTTATGAGAATTGCATTAATAAACGGAAGTCCAAAGGTGAAGGATAGTTCCAGTGGGATTCTTCTGGAAGATTTGCGAAATTTTCTTCAGGGAAGGTGCGAAGTGACAAAGATTGCAATGCATTCGCCGGATGTTTCGGAAGAAACGATCAAAGAGTTGTGCAGTGCTGATGCGTGGGTGTTCGCTTATCCGCTCTATGTAGATTGTATGCCGGCACATTTGCTGTCTTGTCTTGTACAATTAGAAGACAGACGTTTGTATGAGAGAGAGATCTCTATTTACGGAATTGTTAATTGCGGATTCTATGAAGGAATTCAGGCTGAGCCGGCGCTGAATGTATTGCAGAACTGGTGTACAAAAGCCGGATTATGCTGGGGCGGAGGGCTTGGTGTCGGAGGCGGAGGCGGAATTGCCATGATGTCCGGACCGAGACCGGATAAAGGGCCAAAGGCACCGATCAATAAGGAACTGGAAATGATCGCAGATGAAATACTTCGTTGCAGGACACGGGAAAATCATTTTGTTTCGGTAGCTTTTCCGAGATTTCTATACCGACTGGCAGCGCAAATGGGGTGGCGTCAGCTAATCAGGACAAATGGCGGAAAAGCGAAGGATTTAGGATGGCCGGGCGGTCAGCAAGATGCCGGCGTAGAACGATGCGGTAAGCGCGAGCATTTACATCAATAAGGGGAAGTAGAAACGAGGTACGTATGGCATATGATTTGAAAGAAGACTGGAATCAGTTCAAGAAAGTAACGACGCAGTTAGTGAATGAGAATCGCTACAGTGCGTCCTGCCAGATATGGAATGATGATATGACCAAGCTGGTCAATGATTACAAGCAGGAGGAGATGGCATGGTACAACAGCCCGCAGATTACGGAGAACGGGTTTAAGACGACCACGCAGAATCTATGGTATACGCACTATCTTAATAAGAGGCGGCTTATGGCGCTTGGATTGACGGCGCATTATGATTACATAGAACCTACCGAGTATGAAAAGGGTGAAAACCGGCGCTATCCGTATTGGAATTATAGCCACGACGGGAAGAATCTGATCTGCAAGATCAATGACGAGATGAATTACAGGAAATCTTTTTATGACGGGAACCGTCGCGTATGGGCAGACGAGAGGAAAAAGTCGCCGGGAGAATATTATATGATCCAGTCCAGAAGCATGAACGGGAATTATATTTGTCCGAGCTGCGGCTGGGAAGGCGCGTTGGAATGTTTTACGGATGGCTGCGATTATTGTCAGACCAAATTCCATATTGAAGATTTGAAACAGAAGGTTTCTTCTGTATTTAATCCGGGAGATTGGACGCAGCGCAGGGATGGTTTTACGATTTATAAGAATTTTGTGCCCATGTATGTGCTGCTTGCAATCATTGTCATTGCAATTTTGGCGGTTGTGAGCAATACGAGCGGCGCCATGATGATGTTGGCTCCAATGCTTGGAATCGTAGTGATGGTGGTATTCATGATGGTCTTTGTGGGAAAGAAGTCCAAGGAGAGCGTGAAAGGCGGACCTGCCAAGACGAGGCAGACGCTGGAGAAGATACGAAGAGTGGACAAACACTTCTCGGAAGAGACTTTCATCGGCAATCTTTCCAACAAGCTGCTCAGCATCTGTTATGCGGGTTCAGCAAGAGAAATCGAACCGTTTGCGGTATGCGATATGACAGCGCTTGTTACAAGATATCGCGGTGTGATCGACTGCAAATTGTTAGAATGCGTTCTGATGGATTATCGGACGGACGGCAGTTACCAGCATTTGCAAGTGAAAGCCGGTATGATGCTGACTAAATATGATAATGGTGAAGCGCGTCAGGAGAAGGTGTACCTGATGCTTAGCCTTGTCAAAAGTATCCGCGCGCTGACGCAGAGCATCAACGACGTGAACGTATATCACTGTAATTCCTGTGGCGCGAGTCTGTCACTGTTAAACGGCGGGAGGTGTGAATACTGCGGGCAAGGGCTGGATTTAAAGGAGTATGACTGGGTAATTGAAGGATATCAACATGGATAAAAATATCTATATGGAACCGCGCATACGGATATATGCCATACGGTTTTGAAACATGGGATTAGGGAATTGCAGATGTTGTGCAATTCCTTATTTTTTATAGATAAATTGTGATATTTTACCATTAATATGTAATTATATGCAATGACATGGGATGGACTATGCGATATAATCTCATTTGTGAGGAGAAGATGAGTAGGATTTATTCATTCTTTGCAGGATAACATAAGGAGAATTCTCATATGGAAGGAAAATTGTCTGTTGAAAAAGGAAAAGACGGATTTATGTTCATCGTATTTACTGTAAAACAAAGAGAAGATGTAAATGGATTGACGTTAGATATGATTGGAATGGGATTAGATGTGTTGTATGAGCCAAAGAGAGTGTTTGAAAGATATGAAAGTTGTGTTCTATGTAATGAAAAAATAGGTATTAAAATGATTACTTACCAAGAATAAAAAGAAGGAGAGGAAACAAAGATGGATTTTTTGAAATGTAGTCCGAAATGGACACGCCAGCCCAATCAGGTGGAGATTGGTGAGAATGAAGTTGTTATGATCACGGAAAAGGGAACTGACTTGTGGGCACGGACTTATTATGGATTCCAAAATGACAATGCTCCGGTTTTGCAAATTGGAACAAGTGATAAGTATTTTTCTTTTATTGTAAAAACGGAGTTTGAAAGTTCCTGCCGTTTTGACCAGTGCGGAGTAGTTATGTATCTGAATAGCGACAATTGGTTTAAAGCATCTATCGAATATGAGGATGAAAAGATACAGCGGCTTGGAAGTGTTGTAACGAATCATGGATATTCTGATTGGGCTACGACAGACATATCTTCGGACATTAAAAGTATGTGGTATCGTTTTTCACGCAGAGGCAGCGACTTTTGCATTGAATGCAGTCAGGATGGCATCAGTTTTAAGCAGATGAGAATTTTTCATATGTGGGAGGGTGCGGAAGAGATTACATACGGGATTTATGCCTGCAGCCCGACGGAAGGTTCGTATAAAGCAACTTTTTCCAATCTGCAGATTACGGAATGTCAATGGGAAGCAGACGCTGATTGGAAAAAATCTGAATAGGAGAAAAGCAGCAGTTTATTTCGATATATAATAAGCCGGACGGTTGTGAATAAGCCGTCCGGTTTATCATTATTCCTTACATCAAGATGGCAAAAGACAAGATTAGCGACAATAAAAAATGTTGACATATACATTCGGCAAGTGTAGAATATAAAATAATATATTCGGCAAATGCAGAATGAAAAATGTGCATTGATAATACATATTGGGAACGGAGGCAATGATGAAACGATTACCTGATTCGGAACTGGAAATCATGATGATTATATGGGATTTGGACAAACCCGTGACAAGATTTGAGATAGAGGAGCGTATGGACGCAGAGAGGAAGCTTTCACCCACAACAATACTATCTTTTCTGTCAAGACTGCAGGAGAAAGGATTTCTTGATGTGCAAAAATCGGGGAAAAATAATGTCTATCTTGCGCTGGTTGACAAGGAGAGTTATTTGCAGGCGGAGAGCAGAAGTATCTTGAAGCGTATTTACCAGAACTCTGCTAAGAATTTTATAGCTGCGCTCTATGACGGCAATAGTCTTTCTGAGGAGGAACTGAAGGAATTGGAGGAGTATATCAGCGAGAAGTGCAGGAAGAAATGAAACAGATGATATCGGATAAGGGTGTGTCGGTGGATTAACATGATCAGTAAATGGAGAGTTGTATGAGAAAACAGGGGATTGGTAAGATATTCGGGATTGCGCTTGCAATGGTATTGCTTGTGGGCTGTGGCGGGCATGAGAGTAAGGAAAGAACGGCTGACGCCGAAGACATAGCGCAGGAACAAGAAGAAAGACAGACCGGAAACAATCAGGAACAGGAACAGATTGGAAATGATGGGGCAGGTGAGGAACAGGACAGACTGGTTGAGAGTAGAATTATACAGGAGCAGTCTTTTCCGGTAGAATTAAACGGTTGGGGAGAAGTTACATTTGTGTCTTATAAGCCGGACGATTCCCAAGGGGCAAATGCTTGGGAAGATGTGTCTTTCTATCTGCTGAGAGACGGCGTAATTCTATATCAGTTTCCGTATATCGGTTCGGGGAAGGACAGTGATTACGGTGTATATTACGATCTGTCGTTTGTCATGTTCATGGACACGAATGAAGATGGAAGAAAGGACGTCGTCGTCGGGGTGCAGTACATGACGGGAGCAGGACCGCAGGGGGCGATTCCACACACCGTTGTGAGAATTTATGAGGACTGCGGAGATTATTTTACATATAATGAAGGGCTGAGCGAGAAAATATACGATTATCTTCCGTGGGAGAGCTATGTGATAGCCGAAGATGTAAAGAGGCTGCTTAAACTGGTGGGCAGAAACGAGCCTTTGACGGATTACGAAAGCTATTCTGGCAAATGGGCGGTGGGCGCCGGAGCTATTTCCGCGTATGAGAATCCGGAGCCGGTAAGCAGAAACGAATTGACGTGTACAATTAATAACGGCAGTGAGTTTACCGGCAATTTGTTTACTGAGCAAGGGGGCACGGAACGTTTTGCGTCCATAGAGGGGATAACGGGAACGATAGAGAACGGAGAACTGTTCTATCAATTTGCGGATGACGGCTGGGGCGGAACGGGAACGCTCCATATTGTATTTCTACCAAACCAGATTACGGTGGAAGTATTAGAGTATAAGATGGCGGAGGAAAACGTAATCGGTTACGGAATATCGGGCGACTATGAGATGATACGGGCATATGAGTAGCGTAAACGACGTGGAAGGCGTCGATATGGGATGGGAGATGTGGTAAGATGGGCGGGATCTTTCTTGATATGTTGGAGATTAATATTGTGGCGGCTGCGGCGATTATGCTGCTATGCATTTTTGCGGACAAGCTGCGTGGACGCTATGGCGCAGGATGGATGAAGCTGGCTTGGATGCTGCTAATGGTGAGGCTTTTGATTCCCTACAATTTCTCGTTGCCGGTTATGGAAATCAGGCTGCTTCATTATGCCGGATTTGAGCAGGAAGCAGCGGCTTCTGATTTAACACTGGGGAACGTTCAATCAGAAACGGAAAGTCCGGAGCACAGTCAGATACCGTATAAAGATGTGCAGACAGCAGATGGCATAGCAGATGCGGGTGCGGTAAATGATGGAACAGGTAATTTGACGAATCATCAGCCCGTAAGCGCGGGGAGCGGTATGATAACAGCTGAAAAAGGAAATGACGATGCCAACGTGCAGACAGAGGAGACACAGAACCGGAATCAGACAACAAATACCGATGAAGAACTTCAGGAAAATCCGTTGGTCATAATCTGGATGGTGGGAGCAGGTATTGGTTTCCTTTATTTAGCGGGCAGTTATCTGTTTGTTACCACCGGATATGGGAAAAGTCTGCGCCCGGTGGCGGATGTGCAGTTGATTAGAAGAATCTGTATACTGCAAAAGAAGACAATCGGGCATGCGCGGTTGATGGCGTACCAGAGCGCGGCGGTTACAAGTCCGTGTCTGATGGGACTAATCCGTCCGAAGCTGGTTCTTCCCGCAGACCAGAGTAAATGGAACAGGGCGGAGCTGGAACTGATCATGGAGCATGAGATGTATCACTACCGTAAGAAAGACCTTTGGCTTAAGATGATGATGGCGGCAGTTTGCTGCGTCCATTGGTTTAATCCTTTCGTATGGTTGATGAAAAAGCAGTTTTTCTATGACATGGAACTTGCGTGTGACGGCAGTGTCCTTTCGGGCAGGAGCAAGGAAGAACGGGAGAAATATGCTAAAGTTATGCTTGTTTTTGCAGGCAGTGGGAAGGGAGCGTCCGCGTTTTCCACAAGTTTCGGCGGCAGCCGGAAGCAGATGAGGGCAAGAATTGACTATATGCTGGATACAAGCAGAAAGAAGAGAGGAAGACTGAGTATTATTCTTGCCGCTATGCTGGTTCTGATGACAGGCATTGCTGTTTCCTGCGGGTATAAGCAGGAGAATGACAGTGACGGGAATACGTATACCGATGGAGATGGGACAAAAGATGAGAGCGTGACAGAAGATGACAGGGCGACAGAAGATGACAGGGCAACAGAAGATGGCAGAGTGACAGGCAGTGATGCGGCGGAAAATCCGGCGGGACAGAACGGGTTTGACTATAACCATGTTTATAATGATGTACTCAGATGTTATGAGGGAGATTTATATCTGTCGAAAAAGGACGGTATTTATTATGTAGAAGGCGGTCAGGGAGAAGAACAGCTTCTCTATGCCAACACGTGCGAAAGACCGAGGGGAATGGAGATAGACGGCAAGAACCTCTATTTCAGCGGCAGCGCGCCGGCAGAAAGAAACAGCGTGGCGACGGTTTACCGGATGGACTTAGATACGCATGAAGTAGTGGATGCGCTGGCAGGATTTGAGTTGGAACTGCCGGATTATCTGATTACGAATGTGTCTGTCTATGAAGGGAACCTGTATGTGGCGCTTGGCACGGCGTCCGTACGAACCGGTTTTGCGCTGGATGAAAAAGGCGACGCGGTAAGCCGATTGGATGACGAGGCGCCGGATTTTCTCTATAGAGAATACAACGATTATATGAAGGGAGAAATCTCACAGTTCAATTCCGAGTACGATTCGGAAGAATACTGGAAGCTTACAGAGGCAAAGCATCAGATGTATCAGGCGGTAATGGACGTGGCTTCCTGCAAGAAGCTGTTAGACGGCAGGCAGGTTGTAAGTCAGTACAAAGATGAGTCGTTGGTCAGCATCTATCTGGAAAATGAAGACGGAACATACGAATATTTGTGTGATACGCCGGGCGTTCCTATGCTGGTCACGGAATCGGGGATTTATTATAAAGATCTTTCGATGGAAATATGGTACATAGATTTTGAGACAAAACAAAAGGATGTATTTTACAGAAGAAGCGATAGAGACGACAGGGAATGGTCTGATCTGTCGATGGTCACGTATGACGCCGATTATGTTTACATGATACAGCATAAACATATAGGTGATTATTATCACAATGATGGCGTAAGTATCGATAAGGGTACGGTGGAAGAGTATTATCTGGTACGCGTTTCCAGAGAGGACAAAGAACTGCAGAAAGTATACCGCTTCCCGGAAAATGTGAGTATGTATGGCGATGGCGGCTGGTACGGGCACTGCGGCGTGTACAACGGGCGGATGTATTTTGACAATCGGGAGTCCTTCAGCCTCGATCCGGATGTAAACGGTATGCAGGCGGTCAACAGTGGAGTGCCATGCGAGGACGCGGTGGCGATAAAAGAGACGATACGGGCTTTTGCCACGGCATATTTTACAAATGACGAAGAGACGCTGCGCGGGCTTTTGGCGGACGACTTTGAAGGAACCATAGAATTGTACAACTATCCGGAGCAGGCCGACAAGATAAAGGAAACCTATGCCGGCGGCAGTGGAATGCCCACTACCAATATCGACATAGGAGTCAGGTTAGAGGTGTTTTATGAGTTTACCGGTTTGGCGGAAATCGAAGATAACACGGTGGCATACCTGAGTATGTCGATGATTAAAACGCAGGATGGATTCAAGGTTCAGTGGTATGGCATCCAGCTATAACCTCCAATATTTTCTCCGCCGCACCTTCTGCTCCGGCACAATTGCGAAAACCGTCTGAAATAGCGGATGCATTTTGGCGGTAGGAGTCGTTTTGTAAGATTTTATCCACGGTGGAGCGGATTTGTGCAGGGGAAGGTACGGGGTTGCGGTCTGCGGACGAAAAATATCCGGTATGATTCGAACCCGTGCCGGATTCAAGAAAGATGCCGGCGTCAAGTTCGGCGACTCTGTTTGCCACGCCGCCCTGCTCGGTGGTCTGCGGGTACATGATCAGCGGGACACAATAGTAAAGGCTTTCGTTGACGCTGTTCATGCCGCAGTGAGAGAGAAAAACATCCGCTTGTGCAAGCACGGCGATTTGATCCACATGCCGCGCTACGGTAATATTTTCGGGTAAATTCCGGAATGCATCGGCGTCTACCAGTTCGCCAACGGAAAGAATCGCTTGATAATCGGTTTGCTCCAGCGCGGCGATGCAGTTTTGATAGAATGGCAGCATGTCGTTGTTGACGGTACCCATGGAAATATAGATTAATTTCTCGTGCGTTTTAGCAATCTGTGCGGTAATGGGTCTGACAGAGGGACCGACAAAAGCGTAGGTGTCGGGAAAAGTTTCGGCGCACGGCTGGAACTGAGGCGAGGTATAGACGATGGTATTCGTCTGAGGATCGCTCTGCATTAAATCCAGCATGCTCCGAAACGGGTATCCGTTAGACTGCAGACGCTTGATATCTTTGTTTATCTTCGGCATGGAAAAGACCATGCGGAGCAATTCGCCGAAGCTTTGTTTCATTATTTTGGCAGAGTACTTGTTAAAGGCAAAAGTGGTAGTGGAGGAAACGAACGGAATATTCAATTTCAAGGCCGCGGCTTTGCCCCAGATGGCCATGGAATCTGCCACGATACAGTCCGGACGATATTTGGTCATATCTTCACAGACCGTATGGTCTAAAGCCAGCGTGGTTTCGACCAGTATATGTGTGGAAAAAGCTATATCTTTGCCGATTTTCTCAGCATCCTTGGGCGTCAGCCCAAGTTCTGCATCATAGGCGTCGCAGGAGATAAACTCAGCGCCCGCTTCTTCAATTTTCTCCCGAAAAGATTCATAAGAATAGTAGCGCACCTGATGGCCGCGTGCGGATAATTCCCGTACGACTCCTAATGTGGGATTGGTGTGTCCGTGTGCCGGAATGCAGAAAAAAACAATTTTACTCATAAGCAATTCCTCCCGTTATATGTGCAGTCATGACAGTTCCCCAAAAATCATGGAAATATATTTATCCATCATTGACTTTGGCGGAATTGCAATGCCTCTGTCGATGTCTCCAAGTACCAGAATCGTATCTCCGGGATGAATGTCAAACATGTCACGCGCTTCTTTCGGAATGACAAACTGACCCTTTTCGCCTATTTTAACGGTCCATGCGTTTTTGCCTGCTGGTTTATTCATAACTGTTCCCTCCGCTTTCATTAAGTTTATGAATGGCTGTGTGTTGTAGTTTGTGCCAATAAAACAGTAATCTGCTGTAAAATCATTTTAATGAAAAGTATGATTTGTATAACTAATCATACTATTTTGATGCAAAAATTTCAATAAAAAGACAGAAACAATATACGAAAAATGGAAAATATACTGCTTTTATGATAAAATGAATGGAAATCTATAGATTTGTCATGTGAGGAAAGGAAATGAAAACTGACATCAAGGATATGACATCTGGCAGCCCGGCGCGTTTGCTGCTGGCATTTTCTATGCCGCTGATGCTGGGAAATCTGTTTCAACAATTATATACGTTTGTGGATGCGGTTATCGTCGGACGCTGTGTGAGCGCCAATGCGCTGGCGGCGCTTGGTGCAACGGAATGGCTGACGTTTATTATGTTCGGCGTGATTCAGGGAATTACACAAGGCTGTTCGGTGGTGATTGCCGCTTATTTCGGTCAGAAGAAGACGGATTCGCTGCGGAGGGCAATCTATAGCGGCTGTCTGATTGCGGTTGTGGGAGCCGTAGTCTTTACCGTTATAGGACAGACGGTGATTGAGCCGATGCTTAAGCTTTTGCGTACGCCGACGGAAGTGTTTGCACTGACGCGGACATACCTGCGTATTTTGTATGCGGGAGTGCCGGTTACGTTCTTATACAATATTGCAGCCGCCATACTGCGCGCGCTTGGGAACAGCAGAAAACCGCTTTATGCCATGGCGATCGCGTCGATCGGGAATATTGCGTTTGATTTGCTTTTTGTGATGGGATTTAACATGGGAATTGCGGGAGCCGCATACGGTACGGTGGCGGCGCAGATATTAGCGTCGGCTTATTGTGTGGCGGCGCTGGTAAATCTGCGGATTGTGGAAGATGGAGCAGTTAGGGAGCGGACAAATGGTTATGATATAAAAACGTTTGGCGTGCTCAGGGAACAGTCCACAACAAATAAGATTAGTAAAATATGCCGCATGATAGACAAACAGATTCTGCGTGAACAGATTAAGATGGGCATCCCTATGGGCGTGCAGAATATAATCACAGCCATCGGCGGATTGGTTGTGCAGGCTACGGTCAACGGATTCGGGGTTTTGTTCCTGACAGGATATGCAGCGGCTAATAAGCTGTATGTGTTATTGGAGATTGCGGCAACCTCGTATGGTCACGGTGCGCTCACTTACACAGCGCAGAATAAAGGTGCAAACTATGACGGGAGAGTACGGGAAGGACTGAAGGCGGCGCTTTCTATTGGTATAGCCACGGCGCTTGTCATGTCCGGAATCATGGTTTTTGCCGGGGAGCAGATATTGGGGATTTTTATCAGTGAGACGGAAGCCGGTCTTAAAGAGATGATTCGGATCGGATGCCGGTATCTGCGCGTGTTGGCGCTTGGCTTTCCGCTTTTGTATTGTCTCTATGTGCTCAGGTCTTGTATTCAGGGTATGGGGGATGCCGTAAGTCCCATGCTGTCCAGTCTGATGCAGGTATTTATGAGGGTGGCATGCGCCCTGCTGCTGACGCGGTTCATAGGACAGGAAGGCGTTTTCTGGGGCGAGGTGTTCGCATGGATCGGGGCGGATGTGTTTCTGGGAATTGTCTGTGTGAGGCGCTTAGAGAAAGGCTAGAGATTTCTTTGCTATAATAGGCGCAGACTCCGTATAAAGAGTTGAATAATGGCAAAGAGAGGAAAACACAATGAAAAAAGGAACTTTGATAACAGCCATGGTATTAGTATTTGTAATGCTGGCGGCAGGATGTGGAAGCGGGCAGGAGGCGGACAGCGCAAATATCGTTATGTCTACAGAAAATGAGCAGAATGACGATAAGCAGGAAAATGTGGAAGGAATGAGCGGAGACAGGCAGGAAGAGAAGATTGAAAATGAAGGAGTGGACGGACAGGGGGAAGAATTGCAGGCAGATGTGACAGGAGAAGATTCCATTTTTATCGGAGGTAAAGTAAGGAGTATTGCCCAAGATTCCTTTGTGCTCAGCCGGACACTGGTAGATGATGACGGTATGATAATCGCGATGCCGGAAGCGGGCAGCCCGGAGGAAGAACTGGTGACAATCCGTTGTACAGATTCGACGGTGTATGAGCGATGGACGATCCAAGGTGGCGGCGCAGGTATTGATAAGACGGAAGCCGATTTTACGGAACTCGAAGAAGGGAGCGGTTTGGAAGCGCAGGGGAGCTTTAAAGGAGAAGAATTTATCGCCGAGAAAGTGATCATTGAAATTTATGAATGAAAGTCCTAATCCCCCAGCTATGCTGGGGAGAATGGAGTAAGCAGGAG
>ERZ779631.67-NODE-67-length-36969-cov-7.331284_pt1 | contig 36969 bp, 39 predicted proteins | sample MGYA00514193_ERZ779631 | MGnify/ENA primary metagenome ERZ779631 (study PRJEB29562, sample SAMEA4376710) | mouse gut metagenome | isolation source: Cecum | study: EMG produced TPA metagenomics assembly of the A DSS colitis mouse model was used to assess the microbial...
GCATCATTGCAGGACGTGGAAATACCTGCATACGCAACCGGGCAGGTGATACCAAGGACGATGAAACAGCATCTTGCCATTTTGGGTGACAATAACCGGGAAACGGAAATTGTATCACCGTTGTCAACAATAAGGCAGGCGGTTATGGAAGCTATGGTACAAGCAGGAATAGCGAACGGGAACGGAAACAGCGGAGGCAATAATACATACGAGTTTTCCGTGGATGGAAAGGTATTTTTCAGGATTATGGAAAAGTATGCTTCCGAATACAAAAAGCAGCATGGTGGGAAACCGGCGTTTACATAGGTAAGGTGACGACATATGGCACAATTCAGATTCGGCAATTTTGATTTTCCGGACATACTGATCGAGCGGGGAACGCCCAATGTAAAGCCAAACCAGAGGCAGAGTTTGGATCCTTATACGGATATGTATGGAGAGACCCATGATAATGGACTGCCCCATACAAAGACGGAGGTAACGTTCACGACTCTGCCGATGGGCGCAGCAGAGTTCCGTGATATCATGTCAGGGATAACGAGTAACTACATTAATTATAAGATGCGGGATGCAATCTTTAGATATTACGACGATGAAACCGGGATATTTAAGGAAGGACACTTTTACTTTGATAAAAGCTTTCAGGTGAACCGGGACACGGTAGACACTAATGGCATACCAACGAAATACGGTGCGATGAACTGGATGTTCGTAGAATATTAGGAGGCGGGCATGGAAGTATCGAACGATGTAAAAAAAGCATACCGCATGGACACGATAACAAAGCATCTGTCGCTGTACTTTCCGGAACTCGACAAAGAGATCACGGGCAAGCCGATACACTCTGAGTCCATGAGCCTGTCAGAGCAACTGATAGACAAAGACAGCATTGAATTTGTGGGATGCATATCAAGCCAGTTTAAGATAAAGGTACAGGGATTAAGGGAGGATGTGAAGGGCAGGAAGATGATCGTCAGGATCTGGACCGATGGGACGGAAGAAGAGCCGGTCACATTGTTTCAGGGGATTGTTGACAGCGCGGTATCGGAAGGAAATAAGTTTAGCAAATCCATAATCGCATACGACGAACTATATACCAAAGGAAATACCGAAGTGGCAGCATGGTACAAATCGCTCATTTTCCCGATTACGTTAAAAAATCTCAGGGACAGTCTTTTCAATTACATAGGAATTGAACAGGTGAATATTTCACTGCCAAACGACGCAGTGACCATACAGAAACATTACGACCCCAATACGTTGCAGGCACTGCCGGTGATAAAGGCTGTGTGCCAGATCAATGGAGCATTTGGCATTATCAACCGGGAGGGCAAGTTTGAATACCGTATTCTGGGTGACATCATGGATGTACCGTATCCTTCGGAAACCCTGTTCCCGTCGGATGATCTTTTTCCGGCGGATCCGGACATTGCAGATGCGGTGGCAGAGAGGATGGCGAATGATATTGGTGCAGAGGCATTTTCCTACTATGCAGACATGACATACGAAGAGTATGAGGTCAAACCGATCGACAAGGTCACGATACGACAGAGTGAGGATGACGCAGGCGTGACATACGGGTATGGCACAAACAACTATATCATACAAGGGAATATCTTTGCTTATGGGCTGCCCGCGGCAGAACTTAGGACCATAGCGGGAAATGTATACAACAGTATCGGCGGATTTGCTTATTATCCGTACCAGTCGAAAAATAACGGACTGCCGTTTTTGGAGTGCGGAGTCGATGCGGTATCTTATTATCTGGTGGACTGGAAAGAGACACTGAGCGAGTCGAACGAGTCCGGGGATTACGTGTATGAGCAGAGACCGTTCTACATCATGAACCGGGAAATGACTGGTATACAGGCATTGAGGGACTCGTACAGCGCGCAGGGCGAAGAGTATCAGTCAGAGTTTATCACAGACCTGCAGACGAAGGTAGATCTGATAAAGCAAAACTCAGGTGCGAATAAGGACTATGTACATGACTATGTGGACAGATATGTTAATGATTATGCTTATGACAAAGACACGATAGATGATATGTTCGAAAATTTTGACGGTGGAGAAGGCGGATTGAAGCTGGTACTTGTGGAGTCCGTAAGGGATATACCAAATCCTCCGGATGACAGTACATTATACGGCATGCAGGGCATAGTGGTGGTGAAGTGATGGGGAGACAGAGCTCAAGGATGATTTACAAAGGAAAAGATATCAAAGATTTCTATTGCTGTGGGATATTCTTGGGTAAATTATACAAAGGAAATACCTTGGTATGGGAAAAACTATATCCGGATGAATGTCTTATCACAAACAGAAACGAGGATGGCATACTGATCTTTGATATGAAAAACAGATTTTTTGATATCATGCCATACGGCATCAGATACGGCGAGGGCGTAATAGATGAATTATCATGTGTGGGGAACTCACTTTTTTCAGTCCTAAAACCTATAGCCGAAGAAAGTTATATGGCATGCAAATCCTCTGATTTAGAAAATTTCGTGCAAATGCCGGAAATAGAATATGATGGTGCGAATATTTTCGGGATGACGAATGCATATACGGACAATGCATGCTTATTTAGCAGGATAAACGAAACAGATGGAATTACAGTTGTGGCATATGGCAACGATAAAATGACCATCTATAAAGCAGGATCATACAGTAACCATGAACGATTTGTGAAGGCTGCCACGGGAAAAGGCCCGCATCTTACATGTATCGGCTATGATGATAATGAGCAGGCAAATATTATCTATAAAATAAATGATAAAGCGGAAGTCGTGAGCAGAACCCTATTTCGTAATAATCAGAACATACAGACAGATGAATATTTTCGCGTCGGAGAAACGGTGTATGTAACGGGACAACCGAGGTATGACAGGAACACAATCGCTATCGGCAGAATAAACGCAGGATCCGGAGTTATAGACTGGGATAAGGATAATCTCCTGCCGCATCGCCAGACCAGTAATGTAAATATGGTAAGACCTGCGTCTGTAAACGAAGAAGAGATTATAGCTGTCATACATGATACGGATAGCGAAGACAGAATCATACTGTCGTTTAAAGAGAACGGCTGGTCTGTTGTCAATACGGTCAGAGGTGGGTATGTAACGGTCAGATCCGTAGATGGAGAATCTGTACAATGTTACATAGAAAGTGTTTATATGGGAGCAGGTGTCAGCGAAGGGTATGAACTGGTTACTGTTGGGAGTCATGCCATTTACGTGAAAGATAAAAAGCCGGTACACGATGACGGTTCGCACGGTCTGCTCTTTAACGCATACGGTCGGGCATTTTACTTTGATAATCCTTATTTTATGGAATCCGATGGGAATATTTGCAGTGTTTTGCTTTATTAGGGGGAAATGTTTGGGACAAGGAGGGGAATATGGCAACCAGAGACGAATACATACCACAGTCATGGGAGAATCTGCCGATGCGTAAGACACCGGTATCGGCGGCTAGATTGTTACATGTGGAAAACGGGATAAAGAGCGTTGCGGACAAAAGGGCACTGAAAGAAATCTATGATGACAGCGGTACGAATATAGGGCAATCAAACACTATTACGTCCATAACACAGTACATTGTAGAGGGTAACGGAAACATACTGCAAAATGGTGCGCAGTTAATCGTTGTGGGGAATAGTAACAACGTTGGTGGCGGATTTAATGCCATATTTGGATGCGGGCACACAGTAAATGGCAGCGGGCACATTACAAGTGGGACGGCAAATGTGCTCGAGGAATCAAGCGCTGCCGCATTTGGGAATGGACTCATTGCAGTAACAGAGCAAACCGTCATCGGCAGATACAATGTAAAAGACACAGAACATAAATATGTCTTTATCATTGGCGGAGGAAACACTTACGGGCGCGAGAACATAATCACGGTCGACTGGGAAGGGAATATCTGGTGCTCTGGAGATGTGGCTAATGGAAATGGCGTGACACTTGATAGCCTTAAAGCGGCGGTCGATGCACTTGGGAATGGCAGCTCGGGAAATGCGCCGGTTGCAACGGTGTCTTCGGTGGGGATAGTCAAGCCGGATGGAAAAACGATAACGATTGACGCTGATGGAACATTGCATGCTGTACAAAGTGGTCAGGTGATATTGGATGATACGGTCGCAGCACTGGAATTTACATTTGTTGACCAAACAGACATAACGGAGGAGGCGATAACATGGACGCAGGAGCAATAGAACTTTTCCCGAAATTTGCGGACGGGAGTACATCTACAACAGTAGAAACAATGAAAGAGTATGTAAAGGCAGGGGCAGATAAGTTCTGCGAGCTGACGGGACTGAGCATTATATCAACGATAGACAATACCTACGGATGCTACTATATCATCGGAGAGGAGGGAGAGACACAGGGTCTTGTTTACATCGGTAATGTTAATAGTTCCACATATTTTTACAAAAATATAATTGTTGGGATACTGGGCGCCGGAAACAGCATTCAGAGTCCGGCAGGAAGTAATTCTGCGACGAACCATGGTTCGTATTGTATGACATGCAATATCAATACAAATTCATGCTGGATAAAATACATAAAATCTGCCAATTGTTTTGTGTTTGGGTTAAAACATTCGACAGGAGCGATGCCTTCCAGTTTTGACAGCGATTTTATCATTACGACGGTAAAAAATGGCAGCGTGGAACGGAAAATGTCCATGTATGCATATTCCGGCGGTATAGCGACGTCTTATGTCTCAATCCTCAACGAAGATGCCAGATCAATTAAAATAAGCACCAGTATGACGGATATACCGATCATACCTAAGCAAAAGGAGATAATAACCGGAGTATATCTATCTAATGGATCAAGCATGCCTATGCTAAAGCTGTTTACAAACAACGTGAATGTGCAGTCATGGTCAGGAATCAGCGTGAACGGCAAGGACTATGTTGTTGGACCGAAGAACACGTGGACTGTTTTAATTGAAGTTAAAAGTGAAAGTGCTTAAAGGAGGGGTGGACAATGGATACAAACTTTGAACGGGAAGTGTTGGACCGGCTTATAAAAATCGAGTCAAAGCTTGAGAGCTGGGATAATAGCAAGGGGCAGATTTACCAGAACCAGAGGGATATCATTACATTAAAAGAACAAAACAACCAGCAGCAGAAAGACCTTGATGATCTGATGGACCGCAACAAATGGCTGGGACGTACAACGGTCGGTGCTGCGATATCTGCAGTCGTATCAGTGGTCATCGCGGCAGTATTTGCAGTAGTACAGATGGGAGGATAAAAAGTATGAAATACAAATTCTGCCGACGATGCAAGTATTACAAGACAGCAGTCAGGCAAAAGAAGACAAAGGGTAATTTTTTTAAATGGCTGGTGAGTATGGTAGTCCTGCATGGGATGATATGTGTGTCGATGTCTTATGCACTTGCGTGGAAGGAACATACACAGGTGGTTGAGGCGGTGAGCTCGACCATCATTACAGAAATCGTTGCCCCGATCATTGTTTATGGCTTTACCAAGACAGTGGAAAATATTTTTCAGAAAAATCATCTCAAATTTAGCGAACCTATTGAAAATGACATGGTTGCACCGGTGCAACCGGAAATGGAGGAAATCTTATGACAACAACAGCTTTTTTAATCTTACTTTCGGGGTGTGCGGTGATGACATCCATGCTGACTGAAGGAATCAAGAAATTTTTAGATGAACTCAAGATAACTTATGCATCCAATATACTGGTATTGTTTGTGGCGCTGGTCGTAGGGTGCGGAGCGACAGCACTCTACTACGTTAATTATCAGGTGCCGTTTAACGCGCTCAACAGTGTGTACCTCGCCTTATTAGGTATCGCAAACTGGCTCGGTGCCATGGTCGGTTATGATAAAGTACGGCAGGCGATCGAGCAGATTGGCGCGAAAAAATGAAACATAAGGTATGGGACGTAATATTGATGATTGTAATCATCACATGGGGCATCGCGTCGGTATTCTGCGGGAAAGACCATTATGCAGACTATCCCCGTGACGTACAGCAGCAGATAATGACCGAGCAGATGGCGCATTGAAACGGAGGGTGAACTATGAAAACAAGCCAGAACGGAATAGATTTGATCAAACAGTTTGAAGGCTGCCGCCTGACAGCTTATAAGTGCCCGGCGGGGGTATGGACCATCGGCTATGGTCATACTGCCGGCGTGCAGGCGGGCCAGAGCATCACGCAGGAGCAGGCAGAAGCATATCTCCGTACGGACCTTGCAAGGTTTGAACAACATGTAGGTACATACGACAAGTACCACTGGAATCAGAATGAGTTTGATGCATTAATCTCATTTGCCTATAATATAGGAAACATTGACCAGTTAACGGCAAATGGGACGCGCAATAAGGATACAATTGCGGATAAGATGCTATTGTATAATAAAGCGGGTGGTAAAGTGCTAGGGGGACTGTCAAAACGACGGAACGCAGAGAGAGAGTTGTTTATAATGCCTTGTGTGGTCGAACCAAAAGAAAAGATAGGCATAGTGCAGTACTCTCTGAGGACAGACGGTGAAAAGCAGATCAGCGGAAACTTTAAAGTAAAAGAGTTTAAGTGCGGGGATGGCACTGATACAATATTGATAGATGTAGATTTTGTAAAGGACAAGCTGCAGGCTATCAGGGATTATTTTGGAGCAGCGGTTACAATCAACTCTGGTTACAGGACGGCGACATATAATCAAAAGGTTAACGGTGCAAAAAGCAGCTACCATTTAAAAGGACAGGCTTTTGATATCGTAGTTAAGGGACACTCTCCATCAGAGGTAGCTCGCTGTGCTCAGACACTTGGCATATTAGGGATTATCCAGTACAATGGATTTGTACATGTGGATAGCCGTCAGACTAAATATTGGGTGCGGGATGATAATGGAACAATAACAGTGAAAAACAACTTCTAGAGTTATTCTCCCAGGCAGCATGTTTATTATAGTCTGGGAGAATTATTTATAAACACGAAATTAACCATAACGAGTTAAATTCATTTACAAACAGGGTTGACAAAATTAAAATTACAAGGTAAACTATTATTATAGGAAAGAAGCAGAATACTTATAGGAGGAAAAAATATGCTGACAAGGTTTGGAAAGTTTTGCCGTAAAATAAGAATTGATGATGGTAAACTACTGTTCGACATGGCACAGCAACTTGGTGTTTCTTCCGCTTTTTTATCAAAGGTCGAGAATGGGAAAGCTAAACCGCCTGCAGGATGGGAAAATATCATTATTGATGAGTACCATTTGTCTGAAGAGCAGATAGAAGAATTGCAAGAAAGCATTTACGAAGCAAGAAATTCTAACGTAATTAATATCTCAGATATGGGGATGGATGATAGAGATATGATGTTGGCTTTTGCAAGAAAATTAGACACGATGGATCCTGAAAATAAAGAAAAAATAAGAAAATTGTTGGGATATTAGTATGAGGAGGTAGATGTTTGCAAAAAGTATCGGTTCAGCCTTTATCGCTAAAATCGATAAGGGAGATTGCTAAAAGCTTTAGAGAAATGTTTAATTTACAAGATGTTTTATTTTTTCCAATAGTACCATTCATTGAATGGTGTCTTCCGGAATTAGGGATGGATTATGAGATAGTTCCGGTAAGTGAGATGAGTAATGCATACGGGGTCACTCACACAGGTAAAAGCGTTATGAGAATCAGGGAAGATACATATATAGGAGCTATTTCTGGTAATCCGCGAGATCGATTTACGCTATGTCATGAATTAGGACATTTCTTACTACATACACCAGAAAGGGTGAGTTTCGCACGAGGTGATGTACCAGCATATATGGATGCAGAATGGCAAGCAAATACATTTGCGGCTGAATTGATGGCACCATATGAGTTGATTAGAGGAATGACTATTGAGGAGATTATGGAAAGATGTGGCATGTCTTATACAGCAGCATCGATTCAATATAAAAAATGCATATAGGGTTTCAAACAAGATGTAACGAGATAACTCTTTACATAGAAAAACCAAGCACCACGAGATGCTTGGCTGGTTGTTGAAAAGCATGACAGCGATTCAACTGGTTTAATTATTCTTCGCAAAATAATTATAGCATCGCTGTCCGATTTTCGCAAGCAGTAATTGTGAAAGGAGGGCATAATTATGTATATTTTTCGTGCGTGGATAACGGTTAAAGGCACAAGAATTTACGCAAAAGATTACGGAAAAAAAGCCTTTAAGATTTGGGTAGATAGAAAATAGAGCAAGTGGTTTGTAAAACCATGAATGAGGGCGTTCTTGCCAGTTGGTTCGCTCTTTCTATAATTGATAATGATAGGAGAAACTTTTTATGGCTAAAACACAAAAAAGTATACATGGAAAACAGAATAAGAAGATTGTTACTGTGAATGGGTATACAACATCAAAAGGTGTGAAGGTAAGACCGCATAGAAGGTCGACGCCCAATTAATGAGTTATTGCAAAAATCATATCTGTATTAATGAATGCAGATAAATAGGATCGGTATTGTTAGATTTTGAGAGGGGTAGTATTTATGCTGCCTCTTTTTATTATGTGGAAAGTTATAGTACATATATTATTATTCCAGAAATACCGCGCACTGAATATAATGCGAAGAACGGTGGCGAGAAAAGACATCTTGCACTAAATTGTTTTTTGCTACATAATCATTTTAGGTCATAAGTCTTTGATTCAATATTGTATTCAGATCGGTACGCCCGTGGTGGCAGTGGAGTCCGGCGTTGTGGAGGCGCTTGGCTGGAACCAGTATGGCGGATGGCGCATCGGCATTCGAAGTTTTGACGGTAAAAGATATTACTATTACGCGCATCTTAGGCAGAATTATCCCTACGCGGAAGGATTGAAAGAAGGAGATACGGTCACGGCAGGAGACGTCATCGGCTATATGGGGCATACCGGCTACAGCACGAAGGAAAATGTCAATAATATCGAGGTAGTGCATCTTCATTGGGGACTGCAGCTTATTTTTGATGAGTCCCAGAAGGAAGGCAATAATGAAATCTGGATAGACTGCTATGAATTGACCAAATTTCTCTATCGCAACCGCAGCGAAGTGGCAAAAATCGGAGATACCAGAGAGTGGCGCCGAACCCGTGAAATGGCAGATCCTGAGGTAGAAAAGCATTGCAAAAAGGACACCTCTATGATACAATAGGAAAAGCGGACAATGATAAAAAAATAACAATCGTTGTCACTCTCGAAATTCAAAGATTTATCTAACAATTATACCACAATGGAGGGAAAAAAGATGGCAAAAAAAGTTGTTTTAGCAGGTGCTTGTCGTACAGCTATCGGTACAATGGGCGGTGGCTTAAGCACAACTCCGGCTGCAGAGCTTGGAGCAATCGTAATCAAAGAGGCATTGAACAGAGCAGGAGTGGCTCCTGAGAAAGTTGATCAGGTGTACATGGGCTGTGTCATCCAAGCAGGACAGGGTCAGAACGTGGCTCGTCAGTCCTCCATCAAAGCAGGTATTCCGAATGAGGTTCCGGCAGTTACCATCAACGTAGTGTGCGGTTCCGGTTTAAATTGTGTTAACATGGCTGCACAGATGATTCAGGCAGGCGATGCGGACATCGTCGTAGCAGGCGGTATGGAGAACATGTCTATGGCTCCCTACGCGGTAATGCAGGGACGTTATGGATACAGAATGAACAACGGCACATTGGTTGATACAATGATTAAGGATGCATTGTGGGATGCTTTCAATGATTATCATATGATTACGACTGCGGACAATATCTGCAGAGAGTGGGGACTTACCCGTGAAGAACTGGATGAGTTTGCGCTTAAGAGCCAGCTGAAGGCTGAAGCAGCGCAGAAGAGCGGCGCTTTTGACAAAGAAATCGTACCTGTTATGATCAAGAAGAAAAAGGAGATGGTCGAGTTCAAGGTTGACGAGGGACCGAGACCGGGCTCCACGATTGAAGGACTTCAGAAGTTACGCGCTATCAATCCTGACGGATTTGTTACGGCAGGTAACGCTTCCGGTATCAACGACGGTGCGGCGGCAGTCGTTGTAATGAGCGAAGAGAAGGCAAAAGAATTAGGCGTGAAACCGATGGCAACATTTGTAGCGGGCGCGCTGGCAGGATGCAGACCCGAAGTTATGGGTATCGGTCCGGTACCGGCTACCAAGAAAGTTATGGCGAAAGCAGGCTACAAGATTGAGGACTTCGATATCATTGAGGCAAATGAAGCATTTGCGGCACAGTCCGTAGCAGTCGGCAAAGAACTCGGTATCGATGTTGACAAGCAGCTCAACCCGAACGGCGGCGCAATCGCTCTCGGACATCCGGTAGGAGCTTCTGGATGCCGTATCCTTGTAACCCTGCTTCATGAAATGGAAGCCAAGGACGCTAAGAAGGGTCTTGCGACTCTGTGTATCGGCGGCGGTATGGGTTGCGCAACAATTGTCGAGAGAGACTAACGTGAATGAAAATACCATTCACGCGGAAGAAACGTCCACAGAACGGACTTGCTGCAAGCAGCATTCTTCCCATGATTATGAGAATTCCGTAAAGTGGAATCATGCAAGGAATGCCCATCATACAGAGCATTCTCCGTATGGGGCTGAGTATCCGGAGTACGGGCGTTCTCTGTGACACATAGATTTGAAACATGTTGAATAAGGAGACACATAAATGGAATTTGTATTATATGAGGTAAAGGGACAGGTTGGGGTAATCACCATCAATCGTGAAAAGGCTTTGAATGCACTTAACTCTACAGTGCTGGACGAGCTTGATAAAACTCTGGACGGCGTGGACTTGAATGAAGTTAGATGCCTTATTTTGACAGGCGCAGGTCAGAAATCTTTTGTGGCAGGCGCTGATATCGGAGAGATGAGCACGCTTACTAAGGCTGAGGGAGAGGCTTTTGGCAAGAAAGGTAATGATGTGTTCCGCAAATTGGAGACATTTCCGATTCCCGTAATCGCGGCAGTGAACGGCTTTGCACTCGGCGGCGGTTGTGAGATTTCCATGAGCTGCGATATCAGAATCTGCTCTGACAACGCCGTATTCGGTCAGCCCGAAGTAGGTCTGGGTATTACGCCGGGCTTTGGCGGTACACAGAGACTTGCAAGAATCGTAGGACCGGGCATGGCGAAACAGATGATTTACACAGCAAGAAATATCAAGGCTGACGAAGCGCTTAGAATTGGGCTTGTGAACGCCGTATACCCGCAGGAAGAGCTGATGGCGGCAGCCGAGAAGATGGCAGCAGGCATCGCGAAGAATGCGCCGATTGCCGTTCGTAACTGCAAGAAAGCGATAAACGACGGATTAGAGGCTGGCATGGATGAGGCGATTGTAATCGAAGAGAAGCTTTTCGGCGACTGTTTCGAGACAGAAGATCAGAAGTATGGCATGGCATTCTTCCTTGACAAGAATAAGGAGAAAGTGAAAGAGCCGTTTAAAAACTGCTAGGCGTGCGAGAAGGCAGGCGACGTGAAGAGACATTTTCTTCTGACGGCGTGCAGTGAGAAGATTGGAGTGCGTAAGTACGGCTTTACGCAGCAAAGGAATTTTCGAGCGGCATAATTGAGTAAGAAATATATAATTATAAAGGAGGACTTACAATGAAAGTAGGTATTATCGGTGCGGGAACAATGGGTTCCGGTATTGCACAGGCATTCGCTATGACAGACGGATATGAAGTTTGTCTTTGCGATATCAAAGAGGAGTACGCAGAAGGCGGCAAAGCAAAGATTCAGAAAAATATGAATTTCCTTGTAAGCAAGGAAAAAATCACGCAGGAAAAAGCAGATGAAGTTATGGGCAAGATTGCGACAGGCTTAAACGGTATCTGTACGGACTGCGATTTAATCGTAGAAGTTGCTCTTGAGAAGATGGAAATCAAACAGGCTATTTTCAAAGAGTTAATGGGAATCGTTAAGAAAGATTGTATGTTTGCTTCCAATACATCTTCTCTTTCCATCACGAAGATTGGTGAAGGTTTAGACAGACCGATGATCGGTATGCACTTCTTCAATCCGGCTGACAGAATGAAACTGGTAGAGGTTATCAGAGGCGAGAATACTCCTCAGGATATGGTGGATAAGATTACCGCTATTGCAACGGAAATCGGCAAAACTCCCGTACAGGTTAAGGAAGCTCCCGGCTTTGTTGTAAACAGAATCCTGATTCCTATGGTAAATGAAGCAATCGGCGTTCTCGATGCTGGTACGGCGTCCGCTGAAGATATCGACGTTGCTATGCAGCTTGGCGCATCTCATCCTATGGGACCGCTTCATTTGGGCGATCTGATCGGTCTGGATATCTGCCTTGCAATTATGGAAGTCCTTTACAATGAGACCAAAGATGAGAAGTATGCTCCGCAGCCGCTTCTTAAGAAGATGGTAGAAGAGAAGAAACTCGGCAGAAAGACTGGCGTAGGTTTCTTTGATTATTCTAAGTAAAAGAAAATAAAGTTGCACTAGGGCATCAGAATATGATGCCTAAGAGCAACTATGTTATTTTCAGAAGAATGCCAAAAACGGCATTCTTCCCGAGTGAGTTGAATGCAAAAGCAGCATTCTTCCCGTATCGTTTTAAACGTTATGGATATAGACAAAACAGTCGTTATCCAATCAAAATAAACATGGAGGAATAAAAAATCATGGATTTTACTTTAAGCAAAGAACATGAAATGGCGAGAGCGCTCTTTAAAGAGTTCGCTGAAAAAGAAGTAAAACCTCTCGCTCAGGAGGTAGATGAGACAGAAGTATTCCCGAGAGAAACCGTTGAGAAGATGGCGAAGTTAGGTTTCCTTGGAATTCCTGTTCCGAAGGAGTATGGCGGACAGGGCTGTGATCCTCTTACATATGCTATGTGCGTAGAGGAACTCTCTAAAGTTTGTGGAACAACAGGTGTTATCGTATCCGCACATACATCTTTGTGCTGCGACCCGATTATGACATACGGTACAGAAGAGCAGAAGCAGAAATATCTGATTCCCCTTGCAAAAGGCGAGAAGTTAGGCGCATTCGGTCTGACGGAGCCCGGCGCAGGTACAGACGCACAGGGACAGCAGACTAAGGCAGTACTCGACGGAGACGAGTGGGTACTGAACGGCTCCAAATGCTTTATTACGAACGGTAAGGAAGCAGATGTATATGTAATCTTTGCGATTACCGGTACGGTTGAAAAACGCGGTAGAATGACCAAAGAAATCTCCGCATTTATCGTTGAAAAAGGAACACCCGGCTTTACTTTCGGTACGAAGGAAAAGAAGATGGGTATCCGTGGTTCATCCACATATGAGTTAATCTTTACAGACTGCCGCATTCCGAAGGATAATTTACTTGGACAGCAGGGCAAAGGTTTTGGTATCGCAATGCATACGCTGGACGGCGGTCGTATCGGTATTGCTTCTCAGGCGCTTGGTCTTGCAGAAGGTGCGCTGGAGACAACCATCCAGTATGTAAAAGAAAGAAAACAGTTTGGCAGAACAATCGGTGCATTCCAGAATACACAGTTCCAGCTTGCTGATATGGCTACTAAGGTACAGGCGGCGCAGCTTCTTGTATACAAGGCAGCTATGGCGAAGGCTACTCAGAAAGTTTACTCTGTAGAGGCAGCTATGGCGAAGTTATATGCCGCAGAAGTTGCTATGGAAGTAACAACCAAGGCTGTACAGCTCCACGGCGGTTACGGCTACATCAGAGAGTACGATGTAGAGCGTATGATGCGTGATGCGAAGATTACGGAAATCTACGAAGGAACAAGCGAAGTTCAGAGAATGGTTATTTCCGGTTCTTTGCTTAAGTAAGACGGGAACATCGGCTTATAAAATAACACAAGATATAAAAATAAATAATATAAGGAGAGAAATACAATGAAAATTGTTGTTTGTATTAAACAGGTTCCTGATACAAAGGGCGGCGTTAAGTTTAATCCTGACGGAACACTTGACAGAGGCGCTATGCTTACAATCATGAACCCGGATGATAAAGCAGGTCTGGAAGCAGCACTCAGATTAAAAGACCAGTATGGTGCGGAAGTAACCGTTGTGACGATGGGTCTTCCTAAAGCAGAAGAAGTTTTGCGCGAGGCGATGGCTATGGGCGCAGATAAAGGCGTTCTCGTAACAGACAGAGTCCTTGGTGGCGCAGATACTTGGGCAACTTCCACCACGTTGGCAGGTGCTATCAGAAATCTCGATTATGACTTGATTATTACAGGACGTCAGGCTATTGACGGAGACACGGCTCAGGTAGGTCCTCAGATTTCCGAGCATTTGGATATTCCTGTAATCTCTTATGCGCAGGATATCAAGATTGAGGGCGACAGCGTAATCGTTGAGCGTCAGTATGAAGACAGATATCATGTAGTAAAAGCTAAGATGCCTTGTCTGATTACAGCGCTTTCCGAATTAAATGAGCCCCGCTATATGACTCCGGGTGGAATCTTTGATGCGTATAAGCAGGAGATCACCGTATGGGGTAGAGCGGACCTGAAGGATGTAGACGATGCAAACTTAGGTCTGAAGGGTTCACCGACAAAGATTGCCAAGGCTTCTGATAAGGTAAGAAAAGGCGCAGGTGAGAAGGTTGCTCTTGATCCTGATGAATCCGTAAGCTACATTGTTGACAAGTTAAAAGTAAAACATGTGATCTAACAGTTCAGCCAGACCGAATCTGCCGGATGAATCGTGCTTGCACGAATTTTGCAGACAGATGATGGTCTGAGGGAATGCACGTTCACCAGCAAAAGCGGTTGCGAAGCGGCTGCGAGTGCCGAAGGCATGGTTTTGCGTATGGGCGTGGCTGAACGTAATTTGAGAGAATACGCGTAAATCGAGTGCGCAGAAAGAGGTAAACAATGAATTTAGAAGAATACAAGGGAGTATATGTCTTTGCGCAGCAGGTAGATAATGAAATCAGCAGTATTGCATTCGAGTTACTTGGCAAAGCAAAAGACCTCGCTAAAGATTTAAATACTGAAGTAACGGCTGTTCTGGTAGGTTCCGGTGTTAAGGGACTGGCAGATCAGCTTGCTGAGTATGGTGCAGATAAAGTTATCGTAGTGGATGATCCTGAGCTGAAAGATTACAGAACAGAGCCTTACGCACATGCGCTTGCTTCTGTGATCAATCAATACAAACCGGAGATTATGCTGGTAGGCGCTACCGCAATCGGTAGAGATTTAGGTCCGAGAGTATCTGCAAGAGTTGCAACCGGTTTGACAGCAGACTGTACCGTATTGGAAATCGGTGATTTCCCGTTACAGGCAGTTCCGGGACAGGAGCAGTTACATAACCAGCTCCTCATGACACGTCCGGCATTCGGCGGTAACACAATCGCAACAATCGCATGTCCTTACAACCGTCCTCAGATGGCTACCGTTCGTGCAGGCGTTATGCAGAAGATTGATCCGATCAAGGGCGCAAAAGCAGTAGTAGAAGAGTATAATCCGGGCTTTACACCGGACAATAAGTATGTTGAGATTCTCGATATCGTAAAAGCCGTTACGGAGACGGTAGATATCATGGATGCTAAGATTCTTGTATCCGGCGGACGTGGCGTAGGAAGTCCGGAGAATTTCAAGATTCTCGAAGAGCTGGCAGAGGTTCTCGGCGGTACGGTAAGCTGCTCTCGTGCAGTTGTTGATTCCGGCTGGAAGCCGAAGGATTTGCAGGTTGGTCAGACAGGTAAAACTGTTCGTCCTAACGTATATTTTGCAATCGGTATCTCCGGTGCGATTCAGCACGTGGCAGGTATGGAAGAATCAGATATTATTGTTGCCATCAATAAAGATGCTGACGCTCCGATTTTTGATGTTGCTGACTACGGTGTCGTTGGCGATCTGAACAAGATTGTTCCGAAGCTGACGGCAGCGCTTAAGGCTGAAATTGCGGCAGCAAAGTAACAGATCAAGCAAGCTTGATTGCGAGATCTGCTTCGCAGACTCGAATGAGGTGAAGAATATAGGAAAACGCCCGGCATTTTTGTTTGGGCGTTTTCTTTTGTTCAAATCTATGTTACTATAGAAACATGGAGCATATGATTACAGTGACAGATATTACAAGTTCATACGGAAGAAAGAAGATTCTGAAAGGAGCTTCTTTTACGGCATTAAGAGGCGAATGTGTTGCAATCGTCGGTGCGAACGGATGTGGAAAATCGACACTATTGTCAGTTTTGGCAGGTACGTTAAAGCCGAAATCAGGAGAAGTGCTCTATTACGGCAAAACAGCATGGGGCAGCTTAGGCGGAAGAATGCATGCAGATATGGATATTATCCGCACAATGACCGGTTATGTTCCGCAAGAAAACCCGCTGATTCCGGAGCTGACGGTCTATGACAATCTGCGCTTATGGTATCCGGACAAAAAGAAACTTCAGCAGGAACTATCGCATGGATTTTTGAATTTATTGGGGGTTCATGAATTTAGCGACAGGCAGGTGAGTAAGCTTTCCGGCGGCATGAAGAAGCGGGTGAGTATCGGTATTGCGATGGCGGGAATGCCACCGGTGCTGCTGATGGATGAACCGAGCGCGGCTTTGGATTTGGTCTGTAAGGAAGAGATACGCAGATATCTGCAGGTTTATTTGGAGCGTAAAGGCACGGTGGTCATCACGACCCATGAGGAGAGCGAACTTGAAATGTGCAGCAAGGTGTTTGTTATGAAAGAAGGCCGGCTGGAACAGATTGACCGGGAACTTCGCGGCGAGGCATTGGTCAGTAAGTTTTGAGAAGCAGTGAAGTACAAGCGAAAGAACAGTGTGAGAAGAAAGAATGAGGGGACAGATGGACGGAAATAATCAGAATAATATGGGAAATTACATACCGCAGGAAATACCGATTCCCGGTGTGTCGGCAGCCGAAAGCGCATCTATGCAGCCGGACGATAACAATTTGAATGAGGGACAGGCAAATAGTCAGTACGAACAGTCAAACGACCTATACGGGCAGCAGACACAAAGAAATCCCCATGAACAGCAGCAGAACAACCCGTACAGACAACAACCACAGTATAATCCGTATGAACAGCAGAACAATCCATACGGACAGCAACCACAATATAATCCGTATGAGCAGCAGAACAATCCATACGGACAGCAATCGCAGGATAATGTATACGGCAGTTTTTATCAGAAACAGGGGAATATGAACGGAGAGACGATTCGTCCGTATCATCCCAAAGAGAAGAAAAGTGCGGCTAAGATTGTGATTGCTATCGCATGTGTCTGCGTCGTGCTTATCGTCGCGATAGTAGGGGGGCTGATTTATTTCAGGAGTACACCGGTTTATAAAATCAGCAAAGGTTTTCAGAATATCGGCAGAGAGATTACACAGACCAGAAATCCTCTGGCAGAGAAAATCGGTGGTAATGATATGCTCCGAATGATGCAGGAAGACGGCTGTCATGTTGACACATCGTTGGATTTTTCTATGGATATGCCGATGATGGGCACTGTGACGCTGGGACTTGATACTGATTTTTACAAAGATATGAAGGCGAAAGAACTGAATGCGGAAACCAGTCTCAGCATGATCAATTATGAATTCGGACATTTAAATATATATGCCAATGACGAAGTATTCTGTTTTTCCGTACCGGAACTGTTTATGGAAGATATGTATATTGAGAATGAAAATGTCGTAAGCCAGTTTAACAATTCTATTCTGGCGGAATATTCTGAACAGAGTGACGCGGAAGAATTTTCGATTGATCTGTTTTCTATAGAGAATAAGGCAAATTCCATAAGGGATTGGAAAAGCTTCAGTACGGCGTTCGAGCAGACGGCAAGAGATATTGACGCCTGCAGGGAGGCAATGACGATCGAGAAAGTGGAAAAAGGACTGTACCGCGTGACGTTTCCGAAGCAGGAAATCAATCGTCTGGTCAAGAATTATATGAAAGAGTACAGTGAAATTTATGAAATGACCGATAGTATGAGCGCCTTGAGTTATTATGATAACTGGGTAACTTCCGACTTGAGCCTGTTGTTTGAAATCTCATCTAAGAATCGTATTGAGAGTATTATGATAGAGGAGCCGGTTAAGATGCTGGATTCCGAGGCGTCTGTTTCCGGGGAATTGTTTTTCTTGGGAGAGGATAGAAGCATTGATAAGGTGCAGGGCAAGATCAGTGTGGATGGCGTTGATGGCGAGACAAGGGAAATTATTTGCCAGATTGTACAAAATACAACGGAAGATGAACATCAGGTAACTGTGGATGCCAAATATTCGGATGATTATGATGAAGCGAAGATCAAATATGTGATGAACTGTGACGCTGTAAATGATGAATTCGAAATGACTTTTTCCATGAAAGATGATATCGATGATTTTGAGTTTACCTTAAAAGGCGGCTGGGACGATATTGTGAAGGGAGAGAGCGCAAACTTCGAACTTCAGAAACTGGCGTTTACGATGGATGATGAAGAATTGTTCCGCATCAGCGGTGATATTATGATAGAGCCGATAACGGATAAGATTCAGCCGTCGGTAGAAGCCGAGACAGCGTTTTTTGAAATGTCATTCTCTGATTGGGAAGAAATTATTTACAATCTCGACGACGAATACGGCAGCTTGTTGGATGCATTGTGGTAATTATATAGTAAACGACATAAAGAAGGAGTTTGTTCTTATAATGAGTGATACAGGGCAAGAGGCTATGATTGAAGAAATCATGAAACATCTGGATGCGGAGTCTGCACAGGGCGTATATCGTATGAGTATCACATTTGACGAAGAGGAAAAGCAGAGTAAAACGGTTTCTCATAAATGCTGCAATATGTATGGCAGACCGGCATCGGAGACGGTAGGACTGCTTGATATGTATACGGATATGAATGCGGGGGAACCCGACCGGAAGGCGTAAGTTCTATGAAACAGAAAATGCGATATCTGTGTATAGAAATCAAAAAGATGTTAGGAATGTTTCCACGAATGTTATTACAGGCAATCATGCTTATGATTCTCATAGGCACGATTGCTTTTTGTGGTGCAAAAGGTATGGAAAAGGCGCCGCTGGCGGTTCAGGCAAACATCGGAGTTGTCGTGAGAGAAGAGAATGTGATGACAAAAATGGCGCTCAGTTATGTGGAGAATCTTGAGAGCGCATCCAAGATATGTCACTTTGTACAATTGCAGGAAGAGGAAGGATTTCAGTCGCTGCAGAGCGGAGAAATAGCCGCGCTGATCGTACTGCCCGAACAGCTTGTGGAAGGAATTATGAACGGAACAAACCCGTTCGTAGAGGTATATTTTCCGGGAAACGCAGGATTGGAAACACTGCTTTTGCGGGAATTAACCGAATCCGGGGCAGGACTTTTGCGCGTGGCACAAGCGCAGATTTATGGTGCGTATGACACGGCGGCGGCATATAATATGACGGACATGCTGTCAGTGATGCAGGGAGAGATAGACAGTTATAATCTTGCATTTGCGCTTGACAGACTGGCAGTTTACGAGGAGAAAACGGTATCTGCTACCGGCAGGATGAGCATCATACAATTCTATGTGGCATCGGCGGTCATTCTGTTTCTGCTATTGAGCGGGATGGCGGTATACCCTGTTATGCAGCAGGAACCAACTGCTTTTAGGAAGCAGCTGGCGCGGCAGGGAACGGGAGAAGCATGGCAGTGTTTTTGCAAGTGGTTTTGCGGATTTGCGTGTATGGGGCTGTTTTGTGGCATTACCTGGATAGTGCTAAAGATTGCGGGAGTTCTTTTCCCGGAAGCGGCAAAAGCAGTGTCTGCAATGATATCCGGCGGGGGGAGCGGATTCCATGTCGGTGTTAAGATAGGAATGGTCATGTTGATTGTGACAACAGTTTCTGCTTTTTCATATTTTATATACAGTCTGTCCGGCGGAAGAACCGGTGCGGTGTTGCTTATATTCCTACTTTCCGTGATTATGATTTATCTGTCCGGCGGATTTATTCCATCTGTATTTCTGCCGGGAGCAGTGCAGGCAGTAGGCGAGATACTGCCAACATCGTATCTGATCCGGGCGGCAGGAGGCGTACTGACCGGATATCATGCAGATATTTACAAGCAGTGTGCGATCGGAATGTGTGGGTATACAGCGATGTTTGCAGTGGCGGCATATCTGCTTAGAAGGCGGGATTAGGGCGTATTATGAGGAAAAAGAAAAGGGAAAAATTCAGGCAAATTTATATATGGTTCATCCTTCTGGTAAAGAGGTTATGGAGACAGCCGGCGTACATAGTATTGCTGGCGCTTATTCCGATACTCGGTTGTGCGGTTAACATAATGGAATTGGGGGAGCAGAACGGCGCGGCGGTGGCGATCTGCGTGGAAGAAGGAACCTGGAGCGGACAGATTACGGAAGCGTTACATGATCTGGAAGAGGAGAGTGTGCTGCGGTTTACGTTTTGTGAGGACGAATTTGAAGTAGAACGGAGTGTGATGAAATCGGAAACGGATTGCGGTTTTGTGATTGCGGCGGATGTTGCAAGGCGGGTGATGGAGCGTGATTGGGCAGAGAGTATTACTGTCTATGAGACAACAACGAGCAGTATTACCGGAATGGCGAAAGAGCGTATCAGCGGAGCGATTTTCAAATTGTATTCGGAGCAGTCCTATGAGGATTATATGAGGACGTGTACGGTGCGGACGGCGGAGGAGAAGGCCCAAGAGAAAGAGCGCGGAAAGACGGATGAGATATCTCAGGAAATCGTAGATTTTGCAATGCAGGCGTACGAGAGTCATCTGGTGGACGGCAGCACGTTCGGATTCCGTTATATGAGTGACGACCCGGATAGTCAATATGCTTCCGACACGAATGTTATATCTGACAGTTCTGTCTTCCCAGTAAAAGGGATGTTTGCGGTAATTATTTTTATTAGCGGTATGTGCGGTATGTTAGAATATGACACGGACAGAAGAGAAAAAAGATTTCTGCGGATAGCGCCGAATGCATTGACCTATATAGTCGATATATGGTTGCCGACTGTTTTTGTTTCTTTCGCGGTTTTGATTTGTCTATGGATATCCGACGGAATCCGTTATGGCGGTACAGAGGCTTCGTACGGCAGTATCATTTCAGTATGGAGTGCAGGTATGTGGGGCGCGCAGATTGGCCGTCTGTTTATTTACCAGTGTATTGTGGTGGCATATTGTAGTATACTCGGTATTTTTCTGAAAAGGCAGGAGTCTGTCGCAGCGGCGATTCCGATTCTGTCATTGGGCAGTCTTGTGTGCGCGCCGGTATTTGTCAGACTGGCGACATATTTACCGGTTTTTACGGTATTGGAGAAATTGTTTCCGGTGACGTATTATCTGATGTTGTAGAAAGATGGTGTAAAAGCGCTTTGGCGCCGCTCAAATTCGCAGGTTGAGTAAGAATGGAGGATTAAGATGGACGGCATAAGAGAAGAAAAAAATATCATGGAGTACGAGACAGTAGCGCTTGACGATGAGAACAGTGCGCTGGTGATTCTGGACCAGACACAGCTTCCGGGCAAAGCGGAATTGATCAGTCTGCATTCCGGAGAGGAGATCTGGGACGCTATCTATTTGTTAAAGGTGCGCGGCGCGCCGGCAATCGGTGTGGCGGCAGCGTTCGGCATATATCTGCTGGCAAAAGGGATTCAGACTGAGGACTATGATGTCTTTTACAAAGAATTCCGCAGACAGAAAGACTACTTAAACTCAGCCAGACCTACGGCAGTCAATTTGTCATGGGCGCTAAACAGGATGGAGCAGGTATGTATCGCAAATAAAGACATGCCGGTGTCCGAGATTAAGCGTAGACTAAGAGAAGAGTCGATCGTCATGAAGGAAGAGGACATACAGGTGTGCAAGGCTATCGGGGAGTACGGACTGACGCTTGTCAAACCGGGAGACGGGATTCTGACACACTGTAACGCAGGGCAGCTTGCCACATGCAAATACGGAACAGCTACGGCGCCGATTTATCTGGGACAGGAGCGCGGTTATCATTTCCGTGTGTTTGCCGACGAGACACGACCCCTACTACAGGGAGCGAGACTGACTTCTTATGAATTGCATTCTTCGGGGGTAGATGTAACGCTGATCTGCGATAATATGTCTGCCACGGTTATGAGGAACGGATGGGTTAACGCCGTGTTTGTAGGCTGCGACCGGGTAGCGGCGAACGGTGATACCGCCAATAAGATAGGTACGTCTGTGGTGGCGACGGTAGCGAAACGCTACAATGTGCCGGTCTATATCTGCGCGCCTACTTCTACCATCGACATGAATACGCCAACCGGGGCGGATATCACGATTGAGCAGCGGCCGGCGCATGAGGTGACGGATATGTGGTACGAGAAACCGATGGCGCCTGCAGGGGTGAAGGTTTTCAATCCGGCGTTTGACGTGACAGATCATGATTTGATCGCAGGTATCGTGACGGAGTACGGCATCGCCAGAGAACCATATACGGAATCGCTGAAAGAGATTTTTGCTAAGAAAGCACAACTGTAATACAAGAAGCAAAGGAACGGTCACATATGGAATATATTACGGAAAAACAAGCAAAGAAAGCAATTATTGACGTCGGACAGCGCATGTATACAAGGGGATTTGTGGCAGCAAACGACGGCAATATTTCGGTCAGAACCGGGGACAATGAAGTCTGGGCAACGCCTACGGGGGTATCCAAAGGTTATATGAAGAAGAAAATGCTTGTCAAAGTTGACTTGGACGGCAATGTAATGGAGGGAACCTATAAAGCTTCCTCCGAGCTGAAAATGCACTTACGCGCCTATCGGGAAAACGAAGATATCAAGGCGGTCTGCCATGCGCATCCGCCAATCTGCACCTGTTTCGCGATAGCGGGTATCCCGCTTGATACGCCGGTATTGGCGGAGGCGATTATTACATTAGGAGACGTGCCGATTGCACCTTATGCGGAATTAGGAAGCAGACAGGTGCCGGAAGTGATTGCGCCGTATTGCCATACACATAACGGTATCCTTCTTGCCAATCACGGTGCGGTGACCTGGGCAGAAGACATTTACGAGGCATATTACAGACTGGAATCCATGGAGTATTATGCGAATATCCTGTTGATTACAGAGAAAATATTGGGCAGACAGAACCGGCTTACGGACGAGCAGATAGACGCATTGCTTGCTATGCGGGAGAAATTCGGTATTAAGCGCGGCGGCGTGCCGGCTCGTTTGAAGAGGGAGAAAGAAGACGGTAAATAGCAAAACAGAAGAATCATAAAAGGGGAAAAGGAACATAACGATGAAATTATCCGAATTACAGAATTATAAATCCGTGACCATTCAATGTCATGACAACCCAGATGCGGACGCCATTGCTTCCGGATTTGCGTTGTACAGTTATTTTACAAGTCTTGGGAAAAAGGCGCAGCTTGTCTATGCAGGCAGGAACCGTATACAGAAACCGAATCTGTTGTTGATGGTAGAGAAATTACAGATTCCCATTACATATATCGGCGATATCCGAAAGTACATGGAAGAGAGAACGACCGGGATGATACAGGGACTCCTGATTACCGTGGACTGCCAGTACAAAGCAGGCAATGTGACATATCTTCAGGCGGAGGATGTGGCGATTATAGACCATCATCAGGAGGAGATTCAGGATGTGCAGAAGACGGAAATCAATCCTCATCTGGGGAGCTGTTCGACGCTTGTCTGGCATATGCTGCGGGAGGACGGATATAAAGTAGATGATAAGAGAGTCGGAACGGCTTTGTATTACGGTTTGTATACGGATACGAACCAGTTTTCCGAGATTTATAATCCGCTCGATATGGATATGCGGGATATGATTCCGTGTGAAAAAACGCTGATTACGCTTTTCCGTAATTCGAATCTGTCGTTACAGGAGATGGAAATTGCGGGTGTGGCAATGATACGGCATATTTACAATGATGATTACAGATATGCCATTATCAAGTCAAAACCATGCGATCCCAATATTCTGGGTCTGATCAGTGATTTTCTTATTCAGGTGGCGGAGGTGGATAGCTGCGTGGTATACAATGAATCTGAGGATGGCTACAAGTTCTCAGTCAGAAGCTGTATCAAAGAAGTGCAGGCGAACGAACTGGCGTCGTTTCTGGCTGATGGGGTCGGTTCCGGCGGCGGACATCGGGAGAAGGCAGGAGGATTTATCAGCAAGACGCTGTATGAGAATGCTTATCCGACATTACATTCCGAGGCTTTTTTCAGTCAACGGCTGAACAACTATTTCGATTACTGCCAGATTATTTATGCCAAAGAGTATGAAATTGATACATACGATATGCAGACTTATGTAAAAAAGCAGGTGCCGCTCGCCTACGTGGAGGCAACCTCGGTTCTGCCTATAGGGACACCTATCACCATCAGAACATTGGAGGGTGATGTGGATATGACGGTAGACGATGACTTGATAATTATGATTGGGGTTAAAGGGGAGGTCTACCCGAATCGAAGGGAGAAATTTAAGAAGAGTTATGTCGTGACGGATAAGCCGTATTGCACGGATGAGATACGAACACAGTGTAATACCGCATATGAGCCGACCGTTCATAACCGTAAGACAGGAGAAGTCCTGCAGCTGGCGGATTATGCCAAAATATGTATTTCCAGTGGTGGTACGCATATATATGCAAAGGAATTGACTGAAAGAGTCAAAATATTTACCGCATGGGATTCAGAGAAATATATGTTGGGCACGGAAGGAGATTTTCTTGCTGTGCGATGTGATGATAAACATGATATTTACGTGGTGGAAAGAGATATTTTTTATAAGACTTACAATAAAGCGGATGCAGTGGGTCATGGAGAGGAAGCATGGGAAAAGACGGAGTAATGTACGATGCGTTTATCAGCTACAGGCACTCGGAACTGGACAGCTTTGTGGCGGCAACGCTGCATAAACAATTAGAAAGCTTTAAACTGCCAAGAGGTGTGTTGCGGAATAAAATTCGTGAAATGCGGCAGCCTGAAGCGGGAGAACAGCAGTCTAAAGAATTAACTAAAGAAGTCAAAACGAGAATCCACAGGGTGTTTCGGGATAAAGAGGAACTTCCGTTGGCGACAAATCTGGCGGATCCGATTAGGGAAGCGTTACAAAATTCAGAATATCTGATTGTCATATGTTCCCCACGACTTCCGGAGTCAATGTGGTGCCGCAAAGAGATAGAGACTTTTATTGAGATGCACGACAGAGAGCATGTGCTGGCGGTATTGGCTGAGGGAGAACCGGCTGCTTCTTTTCCGGAAGAACTGCTTTACCGGGAAGCGGAGGAGAAGCAGCCGGACGGCAGCATCTTGAAAGTTAAGATTCCGGTGGAACCTCTGGCATCGGATGTGCGCGGTATGAGAACGGAGAGAAATCCGCAGGAAAATAAAGAGTGAGCTTCTGCGTCTCGTTGCGCCGATGTTTGACTGTAGCTATGACGACTTAAAGCAACGGCATAAGGAGCAAAGAACGCGTAAAATACTTGCGGCGGCTATGTCGATAAGCATGGTATGCCTTTTGTTCGGTATCATCAGCACGACAATGGCGCTGCAGATTAAGCACCAGAACACACAGATTAAGATGCAGTCAGAAGAGATTGTGAAACAGTCAGAGGAGATTGTGAAGCAATCGGAAGAGATTGAGAAACAGTATCAGGAAGCGAAGAGAAATACGGCAATTTCCAGAGCAAGAGAAGCAATGGGATATTTGGAAGAAGGCGATCGAATGAAAGCTGTTGCCACGGCGCAGGACGCCATAATGGATCTGTCTGAATGCGGTGTGGCAGAAGCGGATATGGATTATCCGGCGGAGACTGTGTATGCGCTGGCAGACAGTCTCTACCTGTATGAGAACGGGCAGCAGATTCTACCGGACCGTATTCTGGAGGCGGACACCGCGGTCAGAGTCATGAAATTGTCGCCTGAAGGCAGTAGGATTGCTACGGTTGATGCTTCGGGACAGATCGTAGTGTGGCAGCCGGATGACAGTAATGTACGGATTGAAATTCATGCATCATATTACTTAAGCGATATGACAAATAGAATTGCTTTTCTGGGAGAAGATTGTCTGTTCGTGCCCGTGGACGATGAAGTGGTATTATATAATCTGTCGCAGGGCGAGGCAGTCCCGGCTTACAGGATTGCCTGCGAGGATTATGTGGGCATCATTGTTCTGCAGGAGATCGGACAGGCGATTGTCTTGTCAAAAAACGGTTATCAGGCTGTTGACTGTAACGACGGCAGTCTTCTCTATGTAGGACAGTGGGAGGAAGAAGAGATGTCTGCCTCTGCGGCATTTGCATGTGCGGTAAGTGAGGATAACCGATATTGGGCGGTGAGCCTTGCGTCTTCTTATGCGTCAGAGGAAGAGCGGAGAGTCGTCTGCAGGCTTTTGACATTAACGGAGCCGGTATTCCGGTGTGGACTTATGAGCGACAAGGCAGCTGGCTGTACGAGACTTCATACGCCCATATGGAAGGAAGTAATTATCTGCTTTGTTCCGGTTACAGTGACGTAATTGCACTGGACAAGAGAGACGGCAGTTATGTGGATGCTTTTTCCTTCGGAGTGGAGGTTGTTAAGCTGGGCAATTATAGCGGGAGCGATAACTTTATTGCCTTTACAAGAGATGGAGTGTGGCATTATCTGAATATGCAGATTCGGGAAGATATGATAGGAACGCTGTTTCCGGCATGTACGTCCTCCAATGTGATGGAATTTGCCATTGGCGATGGATATTGTGTGACGCTTCCCTATAACAGCCGTCGTATGACATTATATCGGACGGCGAAAGGGCAGGGACTGGAGGAAGTGCATCAGGGAGAACATAACTACATAGATGCCGTATACAGTACGGACGGCAGATACATGGCGGTGTCTTACTATAATGACAGTTACACGGCGGCGATGGAGATGTTTGACACGGATAGCAGCGAAGTGCTCTGGAACTATGAGGATGGTTCCTTTTACAATGCGATGACGTTCTTTGACTATAATAGTCAAGAGGCGTTGGCGCTGCTCACGGACGAGCATATCATTGTACTGGAACCGGAGCAGGGAACGATATCGGATAAAATTCCGTTGGAAATAAACGGTACATTTCACTATATCGCTTCCGGTGCAGAACACAGAAATGATTCCGAAGAGGAACGGCAATGCTTCTTCTGGCGGGATGGCGAAACAATTTATGGTTATGATCTTTCCGCTATGGATTATGCATACAAGATAAAGCCGAAGGAGCAGATTGGATATAACGATGTGATTGCAGTCTCGGATGACCAGACATATTTTGTAACAGCGGATAAGGAAGAAGGTGTTCTTCGATTCTGTGATATGGAAGACGGAGAAGCGTTCTTCACTTATGGCAGAGACAGTGCTTCCGAACAAGAAGAGTACCTCAATACAGGGTATGTTGAGACGATGTTCTTTGACGAGGGAGAATTGACAAGACATTTGTATATTGTATATATGGACGGAAGGATTATGCGGCTGGATGTAGGAGACAATCAGCAGTCACAGCAGTTTTGCGCTTCAGACAGTTATCATATGAATCCGGAGAAGTACAATGGTCTGGACGACGTCATGCGAGGATATCGTTACACGGAAGGCGATGATTACGCGATTATGTATGGGAATATAGACGCTTATCTCTTGGCGCGGAATGCTTTCACCTGTTCCAAGCGCTTGCTGACGGTAGCTTCATAGCCTTGACGCCCCGGCTGATAGTACGTTCTGTCTTTCAGAGAATCCGGCAGACAGGTCATTGCGGTAAGCTTTTCGTCGGTGTCGTGGGCATACTGATAACCTTCTCCGTAATGCAGGCTTTGCATCAGTTCCGTGACTCCGTTTCTGATTTGCAGCGGAACCGGTTCTGCCAGCATTCGCTTGGCATCCTCTTTCGCCCTTTCGTATCCGACATACAGCGCGTTGGATTTCGGCGCCATGGACAGATAGACGACCGCATGAGTCAAATTTACGTTACACTCGGGCATACCGTTGAAATGACATGCCTGATAGGCGGATACTGCGATTTGGAGTGCCTGAGAGTCAGCCATCCCGATATCTTCACTGGCAAACCGTACCAGCCGCCTTGCGACATAGAGCGGGTCTTCTCCGGCTTCCAGCATACGGGCAAGCCAGTAGATAGCGGCGTCGGGGTCGCTGTTGCGCATAGATTTGTGCAAGGCTGAGATCAAGTTATAGTGCTCTTCGCCGTTCCGGTCGTAGAGAAGCATTTTACTGCCGGTACACTGTTCCAGAATTTCTTCTTTGACGATAATAGAGCCGTCCGGCTGCATCTCACCGTTAAGAACTGCCATATCCAATGTGTTTAGCGCGGTTCTGGCATCTCCGTTTGAGAAAGCAGCGATGGCATTTACCAGTCTCTCTTCTATATGAATAGTCGTGTTTCCGAGTCCGCGCTTGTCTGTCAGGGCATGATGAAGCAGATGGCACAGGTCCGTCACGGTCAAAGGATGCAGAACAAATACTTTGCATCGTGACAAGAGAGCGGAATTAATCTCAAAGGAAGGATTCTCCGTGGTCGCACCGATTAAAATAATACTTCCTTTCTCGACATAAGGGAGAAAAGCGTCCTGCTGTGCTTTGTTAAAGCGGTGAATCTCGTCGACGAAGACCATTGTCTTAAGTCCTGACAAGCGGTCGCTTTCCGCTTGTTTCATGACGTCTTTGATTTCCTTAATACCGCTTGTCACAGCGCTGAAATCTACAAATGACGAATGTGTCATATTTGCAATAATGCGTGCCAGTGTCGTTTTTCCGACGCCGGGAGGTCCCCAGAAAATCATGGATGAGATTCTGTCTGTCTGAAGCATCTGACGGAGCATCCTGCCCGGTCCGACCAGATGTTCTTGACCAATATAGTCATCAAGTGTCTGCGGTCTCAGGCGGCTGGCAAGAGGAGCGTTTAAGTCCGTTTCCTGTGTAAAAAGTGATAGTTGTTCCATCATTGATAACGTGTCTCTCTTTCCGAACAATAGAAACAAAACATATGTTCTATATTATATTATCATATTTCAGATGAAAATCAATACTCATATGGATTTTTCTGTGCATATGTGGTAAAATCTATGGCGGAATACTTTTTTTGGGGGAAAATATAGTAAATGAATTAGGGCGCTGCCGCATTTACCTTAACGGATAATTGCACAGACAGACGAAAAAGGCAGCCTCTCAGGGAGTATCTATGAGCGAAAATGATAAGACTTTGACAGAAGAAGCAGAAAAAGAAGTAGTATCCAGAAATTTCATCGAGCAGATTATTGACAAGGATTTAGCGGAGGGAGTTTATGACACCGTGAATACCAGATTCCCCCCGGAGCCAAACGGTTATCTGCATATCGGGCATGCGAAGAGTATCCTGCTCAATTCAGGGCTGGCGAACCAGTATGGCGGTAAATTTAATCTGCGTTTTGACGACACGAATCCTACAAAGGAGAAAAGTGAGTTTGTAGAGTCGATCAAAGCGGATGTGAAATGGCTGGGAGCGGATTTTGAAGACAGACTATTCTTTGCTTCCGATTATTTCGAGCAGATGTATGAGGGCGCGGTAAAGCTGATTAAGAAAGGGAAGGCATATGTGTCGGATCTTTCTGCTGAGCAGATGAGAGAGTACCGCGGTACGTTGACTGAACCGGGCAAGAACGATCCGAATCGTGACAGAAGCGTGGAAGAGAATCTGCGGCTGTTTGAGGAGATGAAGGACGGCAAATATGCTGACGGAGAGAAAACACTGCGTGCCAAAATAGATATGACATCGCCGAATATTAATATGCGTGATCCTATATTGTATCGTGTGGCACATTTATCCCACCAGAATACAGGCGACAGGTGGTGTATCTATCCAATGTATGACTACGCGCATCCCATAGAAGATGCCATTGAAGGTATTACGCATTCTATCTGTACATTGGAATTCGAGGATCACAGACCGTTGTACAACTGGGTAGTAGAGGAACTTGAATATCCGCATCCGCCCAAGCAGATAGAATTTGCAAAAATGTACTTGACTAATGTAGTCACCGGAAAGAGATACATTAAGAAATTAGTGGAAGAAGGCATTGTGGATGGCTGGGATGACCCACGTCTGGTATCGATTGCCGCGCTCAGAAGAAGAGGTTTTACACCGGAGTCAATCAGATTATTTGTGGATTTATGCGGTGTGTCTAAGGCAAATTCTTCAGCGGAATATTCTATGCTGGAATACTGTATCAGAGAAGACCTTAAGATGAAACGGCCCCGGGTTATGGCGGCGCTTGATCCGGTTAAATTAGTGATTGATAATTATCCGGAGGGACAGACTGAGTGGTTAGAGATTGTCAATAATCCGGAAAATGAAGCTCTGGGTTCAAGAAAAGTTCCGTTCTCAAGGGAACTGTATATCGACAGGGAAGACTTTATGGAGGAACCGCCGAAAAAGTATTTCCGGTTGTTCCCGGACAATGAAGTACGCCTGATGGGCGCTTATTTTGTGAAGTGCGTAAGCTATGAGAAAGATGAAGACGGCAAAGTGAGCGTAGTACATTGTACTTATGACCCGGCTTCCAAAGGAGGAAACAGTCCGGATGGCCGTAAAGTAAAGGGAACCATTCATTGGGTATCGGCGGCGGAGGCAGTCAAGGCGGAAGTCAGACTCTATGAGAATATCATAGACGAGGAGAAAGGTGTCTACAATGAGGACGGAAGTCTGAACCTGAACCCTGAATCATTGACCGTGATGAGGGAGTGCTATATAGAGCCTTCGGTAAAGGACGCTAAGGCATATGACAGTTTCCAGTTTGTCAGACAAGGATTTTTCTGCGTCGACTGTAAGGATTCTAAACCGGACGCACTTGTTTTTAACAGAATTGTTTCTTTAAAGAGTTCTTATGTATTGCCGAAAAAGTAAAAATGTGAGAAAATAAAAATAAGTTCCTTTGGAGGTCATTTTACAGGCTCTGCTGGAACAAGCGAACGAGTCTGCAGAAGACTGAGCAGACCGAACAGTAATTGAGACAGTTAAAATTTGGGAGGATATACGATGGCAGGATTATTGTCGGGGTTAGAGCAGTTTGGGTTGAGTAACCTTGAAAACATGGATTTATATGAGGCACCTAAGAAAGACGAAGCCGGACCGGGCGGTAAACCGGCAGCAGCTGTGCAGGAGCAGGATTTTCTGTTTGATAAGTCGTTTACCTGTCCTATCTGCGACAAAGAATTTAAGGCAAGGACGGTTAAGATCGGTAAAGCGAAGCTGGCAGGCAGCGATTTAGACTTAAGACCGCGCTATGAGCAGATTGATTTGTTGAAATACGATATTATTTTATGTCCGTACTGCGGTTATGCGGCGCTCAGCAGATTTTTTAAATTTGTAACTTCACCGCAGGCAAAGAATATCAGGAAAACAATTTCCGCAACTTTTAAACCGCAGAAAGAAGTAAAGGAAATTTACACATATGATGAAGCTTTGGAGCGTTATAAACTGACGCTTGCCAATGCGATCGTGAAACAGACCAGATCCAGTGAGAAAGCGTATATCTGTTTGAAGACGGCATGGCTTCTGCGTGGTAAAGCGGAGCATCTTGACAAGAATCTGCCGGATTATGAGGAGCAGAAGAAGCAGTGTGAGGACGAGGAAAATGAATTTCTTCGCAATGCGCTGGAAGGTTTCCTTGCGGCAAGGCAGACGGAAAGCTTCCCGATGTGCGGTATGGATGAGCCCACGGTGGATTATCTGATAGCCGTGACGGCGATGCGGTTTGAGCAGTATGATGTGTCGAGCCGCCTGATTACAGGTATCCTGCAGTCTCCGACGGCGAACCCGCGCATGAAGGATAAGGCAAGAGACATCAAAGAGATGCTGATGAAGAAGATTAAAGAAAAGAATGCTGCAAGGAAGTAAACGGCAGTCAGAGAATGTGTGAAAGAGCTGCCGGAAAGCGTATAGGCAGCCGTGGAATAAATGAAAGAATTACCGATTCATATTCAGCTACACCCGGAAAACAACAAAACGCTGTATGTACAGATTTATGAGTATATCAGAGATGAAATCAGGGCGGGAAACCTGTTGCAGAACGAGAAACTTCCTTCTGCGCGTTTCCTTGCGGAATATCTGCAGGTGTCGAGGACTACGGTAGACATGGCATATGACCAGCTTGTCTCGGAAGGATATCTGGAGGCAAGACCACGGAGAGGATATTTTGTCAGTGCATATGAAAAACTTAATGTGATAGACAAAATACCACGCCGTGAAATGCCGGAGCCGTCAGGAACTACGGTTCAGGAATCCGTTCGATATGATTTTTCTCCGAATACTATTGATATGCGGCATTTTCCCTATGCGACATGGAAGAAAATTACTAAAAATATTCTCGTCGATGCCAATAGTAAGATGTTTTCACTGGGTGAACCGCAGGGAGACTTGAGTTTAAGAACAACGATATGTCGTTACCTGCACGGTTCCAGAGGTGTGAATTGCGAACCGGAACAGATTATTATCGGAGCAGGGAATGACTACCTGCTTCTTTTATTGGAAAAAATATTGGGGAGACATGTCCATGTGGCAATGGAGAATCCCACATATGTCAGAGCGTATAGGATTTTTCGCTCTTGTGCATATCCGGTTTCACTGGTCCCTATGGATGAAAATGGCATCAAGGTTGACTGTCTGCGTCGCACGGACGCCCGGGTGGCGTATGTGATGCCTTCCCATCAGTATCCCACGGGAATATCGATGCCGATCGGGAGAAGGATGGAACTTTTGAAATGGGCGGCGGAGGAAAAGGAACGCTATCTGATTGAAGACGATTATGACAGTGAGTTCCGGTACAGAGGAAAACCGCTGCCGTCGCTGCAGGCGTCGGATCATAACGGTAAGGTAGTGTATATCGGTACTTTTTCTAAGTCGATTGCGCCGGCAATCCGTATCAGTTACATGGTGCTTCCGTATTCCTTATTGGAGCAGTATCGCATAAGATGCAGTTTCTATTCATCCACCGTGTCGAGACTGGATCAGACGATTCTGAATGAGTTTATACAGGATGGGTATTTTGAGAGATATCTGAATAAGATGCGCAAACAGTATCGAGATAAACATGATTTGATTTTGAACGAACTGAAGCCTTTCGAAAAGGTATTTCATATCTCCGGCAGCAATGCAGGGCAGCATGTGCTCCTCACCGATTTAAAGGGACGTCAGGAAGAAGAACTGGCACGCATGGCAGAAAGAGTTAATGTGAAAGTATACAAGATGCAGGACTTCAGGATCGAAAAGAATAATGATGCACCGGCGATGCTGATACTGGGGTACGGCTCGTTATCCTTTGAAGAGATTAAAGAGGGGGTTGCGCTTCTGAAGAAAGCGTGGGTGGAAGAAAATGAATAAGAGAAAATGAAGAAAATAGAGGGCAGCCGCCCTCTATTATTTGTATGAAACCTGTTTTAACATTTTGAGATACGATACAGTCTCCTCGTAAAGCATCTCGGGATGGAAGGAATCGTCGCGAAAGTGTGTGCACATCAGACCGGTAATCGTATAATCAAGCATGGCATCAAGCTTCTCGAAAGAGATGCTGTCCGCAAAAAGAGCACGGTTGGTCTGATTCTTCAAAACCGCGTACACATCTTGTATGACACTGCGCTGTTTCTCAATCGCCATGAGCGCTTCACTGACGTTCTCTGTGGCGCAGCGGTCAAGAAACTGCTGCATATAAGGATAATTCTTTAAAACCTGCATTTTGGCAAATTCAATCTGTTTCCGGATTTCGAAATAGTCATCTGTGGAAGATGATACTCCGGTAGTCAATTCCAATTTCATGAAGCGGACGCTGTAGTCGTACAAAAAGGTATACAGTCCCAGTTTACTTCCGAAATAATGAAACAAAAGACCTTTGCTGATTCCCGCTTCCGCCACAATATCATCGGTGCTTGCATGCTTATAACCGTTTATAGCGAAGATTTTGAGAGAGGCGTTAATCATCCGGTCTTGCTTTTCTTTTTTTAAATCAAAAAATTTTTCGTTCATGTTTTTTCCATTCTAATTCGGTGCATATCCATTGCGTACATTGACTTTATGAGTCGAATTTTAATATATCATAAAAAGACTCGAGATTCAATGTCTTGGGGAAAACTAGTTTTAAGAAAATTTCGAGGTACAAGATGTTGTATGTAAAATTTTATCAGCGAAAAAACATATTTTTTTTATACATATTCCCTTTTCATTTTGGTAAAATAGTATTAATATAGTGATATACAAAGACGGTGAAAGGAGAACCCTCATGGCAAAAAAATTCGGTAAATTTTTAATGGTGACAGCTGCTCTCGGAGCCGTTGCAGCAGGCGTATATTATTGTTTACAGAATAAGGACGGTTTTGTAGATGATAATTTCGACGATGACGATGATTTCGATAATTTTGACGATGATTTGGATGACGAAGAGACAGCACAGGACGCCGACCGCAATTATGTTGATCTTGATTTAGAGAAAGCCGAAGATTTCAAAGAAGGTCTTAACGCGGCAAAAGCAGAGGCAACCGACAAAATAGTCGGCGCGGCTAAAGAAGCGGCTGATACGGTCAAGGAAGCCGTTGATAAAGCGGAAGTGAAAGTAGAAGAATTTTTTGATGACGAAGACAGCGACGGCTCAATGGATGCTGTATAACATGCTTCTTCTATAGGAACATATGAAAGCCTTGCGGGATGATTCCTGCAAGGCTTTATGTCATAGAAAATTGCGATAGCGTGTATCATTTTGGGGAGAATGCGAAGCATTCTCTAAATCGTCGCCGCCGGGCGACGATATTTTACTTATTCATTTTATACGGCGGGTCAGCCGGATAACCGCCTTTCAGTTTCTGCATACCGCGTTGAATAGCGTCTTTGGAGTTTTTCCAGTCGGCATCCTTGTTACGGTAATCAAATTTTTCAACCATCCATGCCACGTCTTCGGCAAGGCGTGTCATATTTTGTTCCATCAGAGGAAACACCATATCATAGAATTCGGCTTTTTCTCTATCATTTAAGCGGCTGTCAGCGCCTTCGCACAAGTCGCCGAAATGATGCAGACAGAATCCCTTGCTGTTTTTAACTTTATCGCGAAATTCGGAATCTTTCTTATACATGACAAAGAACGTATCGAGGTAACGTTCGTATGTATCGGCGTATCGCTTACAGATATAGCAGGACTGCTCCTTCCCGGAAACCCATATGCCAATTGGATTCTGGCGTTCAATCTGTTTCTTGAATTTATCTTTCAGTGACGATTTGCCGGGTTTGAAATTTTTAAACTGCTGTTGCATTTCTTTATTCATCTGTATGTAATGTGTTTTGAGAATCCATGCATTGCCCAATGTGTTGCCGTAGTCAAACATTTTTTTGAAATGCGTTCTGCAGAAACCAGACATGTCAGTCTGTTCACGGATATCGCTTTCCATATAGGAGGAGCCGGAACCAAGTACAAAATCAAGCAAATCCTGTTCAACATCCCGTTCGATAAAGCAGAAGGGACATTCGTCAGCAGCGTTTATGGCATCGTTTAAAGGAATTGTATATAGTTGTTCTTTCATGAGCAGCCTTCTTTCTTATAATGGAGTATCATTTTTGTCTATGATACCATTTTACTCCATTAAGACATCGGGGTAAATAAAAAAATATCTTATGCGCCATGGTCTTGTACAGTACACTGAAATGTGCTATATTATATGCACGGACATAATGAGAAAACGTTATTTTTCAAACGACGAAAAAGAAAATGAGGAGGCGTCCCATGACTGTTAAAATACCTGTAATCAATCATGATGAAAACGGAATCTTATCGCAGATACGCTGCTTTGCACTGGATATGGATGGTACGATCTATCTGGGAGAACAATGGATTGACGGAGCGGTGGAGTTCTTACGTAAGATTGAGGCGTCTGGACGAAACTATGTATTTTTAACAAATAATTCATCCAAAAATGCTGAAATTTATGTAGACAAACTTCAGAAGATGGGACTTGAAGTGAAGAAGGACAAGATTGTCACATCCGGACAGGCAACAATTTATTATTTGCAGCAATATTATCCGGAGGCAAAAGTTTTTCTTCTGGGGAATTCTCTTTTGCGGGAAGAATTTCTACAGGCAGGAATCTCTTTGGAAGAAGAGAGTCCTGATATTGTAGTGACTGCATTTGATACTTCTCTTGATTATAAGAAGATGTGTAAAGTATGTGATTATGTCAGGGCAGGTTTGCCGTATGTGGCGACGCATCCGGATTATAATTGTCCGACAGAGACAGGATTTATTCCTGATATCGGGGCAATTCATGAATTTATTCATGCTTCGGCATTTCGTTATCCGGATCGGATTATCGGCAAGCCGAATGCAGATATTATTGACTATCTGACCAGCAGGGTAAGTGCAAACCGCGATGAGATAGCAATGGTAGGAGATAGGTTATATACAGATATCGCTGCCGGAAGACAGAATGGACTTAAGAGCATTCTTGTCCTAAGTGGCGAAGCAACTATGGATGATGTGAGGAAGTCGGATGTGCTTCCACATATGATTTTTGATTCCGTGAAAGAGATGACAGCGCTACTATAAAAGTGGTTGACAAACGACAATAATAAGTGTATACTTTACCCGTATTAATCGTCTATGTGAAAATCTATCCATATTATATGGAGTCGTTGGCGTATCGCCGATTTTTCGCATATTACAATATTATTTTACGGAGGCGGGAAACGGGTATAATGCACTGCTAATGCCGCATGAACACATGTTTTGCGTTGACCGGGAAGAGAAAGAGAGGTAGACTAAATGAACAAGGAGATGTCAGGTATGAGCAATGAAGAAATGTTTGCGGCAATTATGATGCGGCTGGATACGGTAGAAATCAGCTTGAAGGATTTGAGTGGTGTAAACGGTAAGATTGACGGCTTGAATGGTAGGATAGACAGTCTGGATAGCAGGATGGACAAGCTGGACGACAGGATGGACAAGCTGGACGACAGGATGGACAAGCTGGACGACAGGATGGACAAG